>ENA-OQHY01000362-OQHY01000362.1-human-gut-metagenome-genome-assembly--contig:-NODE-362-length-26222-cov-1.951025_pt1 | contig 26222 bp, 41 predicted proteins | sample MGYA00242570_ERZ504733 | MGnify/ENA primary metagenome ERZ504733 (study PRJEB26092, sample SAMD00036219) | human gut metagenome | host: Homo sapiens | study: EMG produced TPA metagenomics assembly of... | reverse complement strand
CGTGGTCATGATGATCGTGATCGCAGTGATCATGATGATCGTGATCGCAGTGATCATGATGGTCGTGATCGCAGTGATCATGATCGTGGTCATGGTGATCATGGTCACAATGGTCGTGATCGTGATCATGATGATCGTGGTCACAATGGTCGTGATCGTGATCATGATGATCGTGGTCACAATGGTCGTGATCTCCATGTTCTTCAAACAGGCTCTCAATCTCAGCTCCCTTTGTCAGTGCATGGCTGATCGCCTCTCTTCCAAGTTCATCCCATGGAGTGGAGATGATGGTTGCTTCTGCATTTTCCTCACGAAGTGTGTGCACGCACTCTTCTACCTTTTCATCAGTCATCATCTGTGTACGGCTCACAACAATTGTAGATGCATGCTCTACCTGATCTTGAAGAATTCTCCAAAGTTCTTCATGTACATCTTCGCTTTTTTACCATCTACAACAGTGATTCTTCCATCGATCTCGATATCTGCATCTTTCTCTACTGCCTCGATTGCTCTGGTACATCGGATAATTTACCTACTCCCGACGGCTCGATGATAACACGATCCGGATGATACTCGTCCAGTACTTTTACCAGTGCTTTGCTGAAATCACCTACCAGGGTGCAGCAGATACATCCTGAGTTCATCTCTGTAATCTCGATTCCTGCATCTTTCAGGAATCCTCCATCAATACCGATCTCACCAAATTCATTTTCAATCAGTACAAGTTTCTCTCCTGCCCATACATCGCTGAGCAGCTTTTTGATAAATGTAGTTTTTCCTGCTCCGAGGAATCCTGAAATAATATCTACTTTTGTCATCTTTATTGCCTCTTTTCTATTTATTTTCAAACATTAATAAAAGTCCCGACACATATATTATCACAAACAGCTGGGGGTTGCCAGTCCCTCAATTCTATTATTTTTCTCAACTTTCTATAAATCATCCATAAAAATTCTTCCGAATACATAAAACGAAAAGAGATATCTGTACACATCACTTTGGTACAGATACCTCTTTTCATTTTTTATGCTTCTTCCTATAACAATCCGCCAATTGACAGGAACAATGGTGCGAACACCAGTGATACAACTGTCATCAATTTGATCAGGATGTTAATAGAAGGTCCTGACGTATCTTTGAATGGATCACCAACAGTGTCTCCGACTACAGCTGCTTTATGAGCTTCACTTCCTTTTCCACCGTGGTTACCGTCTTCGATATATTTCTTAGCATTATCCCATGCACCACCTGCATTTGACATGAAGATCGCCATCATAACACCTGTTACGAGTGCTCCTGCAAGAAGTCCGCCAAGTGCGGAAGGTCCAAGAAGGATTCCCACTACCAGTGGTGCAAGCACTGCCATAACACCAGGAACCAGCATCTCTTTTAATGCTGCTGTTGTTGAGATTGCAACGCATGATTATAATCCGGCTTTTCTGTACCTTTCATGATTCAGGCATTGTCTTGAACTGACGTCTTACTTCTTCAATCATCTGATATGCTGCTCTTGATACAGATGACATTGTCATAGCTGAGAATAAGAATGGAAGCATTCCACCGATCAGCATTCCGATGATTACACGTGAGTCAAGGATATCAATTGTCTTCAGATGTACTGCCTCTGCATAAGATACAAACAGGGCAAGCGCTGTCAGGGCTGCAGATCCGATAGCGAAACCTTTACCCATAGCCGCTGTTGTGTTACCAACGGCATCCAGTTTGTCAGTGATCTGACGAACATGTGGATCCAGCTCAGACATCTCTGCAATACCCCCGGCATTGTCCGCAATTGGTCCATAAGCATCTACAGCTACTGTAAATAGCGGTAGTAGAAAGCATTCCTACAGCAGCAAGTGCGATACCGTAAAGTCCGCATGTCTGGTATGCAACAAAGATACCGACACAGATCAGAAGAATCGGAATTGCTGTAGACTTCATACCTACTGCAAGACCACTGATGATGGTTGTTGCAGATCCCGTCTCTGACTGTTCTGCAATTTCTTTCACTGATTTGTAGTCTCCGGATGTATATACTTCTGTGATGATACCGATCAGAAGTCCCACGATCAGACCGGCTACGATAGCAATCGCTGCTTTAAAATCTCCAAAGAATACTTTACTGAATACGCAAGATACGATCAGTACCAATACACTTGCTACATAAGAACCTGTCTTTAATGCTTTATGTGGATTGGAATTCTCGTCACCCTTTACAAAAAATGTTCCGAGGATAGAAGCTACAAGTCCAAGTCCTGCGATCAGGAGTGGAAAGATAGCTCCCTCAGCTTTATAATATACGATTCCAAGTGTCAGTGCCGATACAAGAGCTCCTACATAAGACTCAAAAAGGTCTGCTCCCATACCTGCAACATCACCTACGTTATCCCCTACATTATCGGCGATAACAGCCGGGTTACGCGGATCATCTTCCGGAATACCTGCTTCTACCTTACCAACAAGGTCGGCTCCTACATCGGCAGCTTTTGTGTAGATACCACCACCAACACGTGCAAACAGAGCAATGGAAGAAGCTCCTAAACTAAAGCCTGTAATAATATCAACATTTTTAGTCAGGATGTAAATGATGCTGACACCAAATACACCAAAACCGGCTACACACATACCCATTACAGCTCCACCGGAGAATGCAATCGAGAGTGCTTTGTTCATTCCTTTTTCTTTAGCTGCATTCGCAGTTCTTACATTTGCCTTTGTAGCAACTTTCATCCCGCAGAAACCTGCAAGCGTTGAGAATAAAGCTCCTACTACAAAGCATACAGCAGTAATCCAGTTACCGATTCCGAATCCGATAAGTACGAATAATACCGCAACGAAAATAACCAGAATCTTGTACTCTGCCGTCAGAAATGCCTGCGCACCATCACTGATCGCTGCAGCGATTTCTTTCATTCTGTCGTTTCCGGCATCCTGTCTTCCTACTCTTGCTGCCAGATAAGCTGCAAAGAGCAGTCCAAGGATTCCAAATACCGGAACGAGATACAATAACATTTCCATAATTTTTCTCCTTCCGTCCAGCTTTCTCAACTTTATGCTGGACAGATGTATTTTAACATATTCTTGTCTTTTTATGGCGGTTTTTTTTATTTTTGTATGTTATTCCGATTTTTTTCTGTATATTGTCTAAAATGCCGACTATTCATTGATTATTTATAATCTATTTTTACCAATACCAGTCCGTTTGGCAATGCTGTGGCCCCTTCTGAAGTATGGACTTTGGCTTCCAGAATCTCTTTTACTTTTTCCGGAGTATAGAACCCTCTGCCGACCCGGATCAGGACACCTGCGATAATGCGGACCATGTTGTACAAAAATCCATTTCCTGTGATTCTCAGCACAATCTCATCATCTTTTTTTTCAATCGTCAAATCATATACTGTTCTCACTGTATCCTGTGTATTGGTTCGGATATTACAAAAACTCACAAAATCATGCGCTCCGATCAGATATTTGGCTCCTTCTCTCATTGCACCGATATCCAGCGGAAACGATACAAATGTACAATATCGTGTCTTTAATGGATTCGGCATCTGTGCATTGTAAATATGGTACTCATATGTTTTAGAAATATTATCCTGATATCTCGGATGCCAGTCAAACGGCACTTCATCTGACTTCACTACCACAATATCTTCCGGAAGCCTCTGATTTAATGCATAGGAAAATCTTTCCGGCGGAATCGGAGATTCTGTATCAAATACTGCCACATTGCCAAGCGCATGCACTCCGGAATCCGTACGGCTTGCCCCGATAACCCGGATGTCTTCTCCGGTAAGTCTGTTTAACGCTTTATTCAGTTTTTCTTCTATCGTAATTCCATTCGGCTGGATCTGCCAGCCGCAGTAATTCGTCCCGTCATATGCTACAAAGATTCTGATTCTTCTCATGATATTTTTCTTTCCTTTCACGTGATCATATCCCGGAATAAATCAGGGACGGAGTTTTTCCCCGTCCCATTTTCTGATGCATAACTGTCGCTTATCCTCTAAAATATCCATATATGCAGTGGTACAAATCTTCCGATTAAAACAACGAGAACCACATACGCAATTACAGTAATATAAGCTATTCTGTCTTTCCTGCAGTATTTTAACGGCTTCATCTTCGTACGTCCCTCACCACCATGGTAACATCTTGCCTCCATTGCCATCGCCAGACATTCGCTCTCCGGAACGCAGACACAAACAAAGGAACCAAAATCGGAATCATACTCTTTGCTTTCTGGATCATATTGCCGCTTTCCAGATCGGCACCTCTTGCGATCTGCGCTTTCATGATCTTATCCGTCTCTTCCAGAAGGATTGGGATGAAGCGGAGTGCGATTGACATGATCATTGCAATCTCATGTACTGGAACACGAATCTTGTTCAGTGGTCCGAGTAATTCTTCAATTCCATCTGTCAGTTCATTCGGGGTCGTGGTAAATGTCATAAGTGACGAACCGATGATCAGATAGATCAGCCGGATTGCCATATATACCGCTGTCCTGAGACCGCTTCTGTGATCGTGAAAATCCATGCATGGAACAACACTGCTCCATCCCTCGTCAGAAATAAGTTGAACAACACCGTGATCATCAAAAGCATGATGACCGGTTTTAACCCTCTTACAATAAAAGAAAACGGTACTTTTGATATCCTGATAACAAGGATCAGAAACAACGTCGTCATCACGTATCCCGGAATACTGTTGAATAAAAACAGTGAGATCAGGTAGAGCAGCGTTCCCACCAGCTTTACTCTTGGATCCAATCTGTGTAACACACTCTTTGCCGGATAATATTGTCCGATTGTTATATCTCTTATCATATCTTCTTCTCCAGTGCCCGCATAATCTCATCTGTTGCTTCTTTCACAGTTGTCACATTTACCTTTACTGGTAAACCTTTTTCTTTCAGGTCGTGCATGATATATGTTACCTGCGGAGCTGCAAGGCCAATCTTCTCCAACTCCTGATAATGCGCAAACACCTCTTTCGGTGTGCCATTATACATCACTGCCCCCTTGTTCATCACAACGATCCGATCCGCATATCTCGCAATGTCTTCCATGCTATGCGACACCAGAATCACTGTCATATCGCTCTGCTTATGAAGATATGCGATCTGATCCAGAATATCATCTCTGCCCTTCGGATCAAGCCCCGCCGTCGGCTCATCAAGAACCAGGACCTTGGGATGCATTGCCAGAACTCCGGCAATCGCTACTCTTCGTTTCTGTCCGCCCGAGAGCTCAAATGGAGAAGATTTATAATATTTTTCTTTTAACCCTACCAGTTTCAATGCCTCTAGCGCACGCTTTTCACACTCTTCTTTGCTCAGTCCCTGATTCTTCGGACCAAACACACATCTGTCAGTACATCAATCTCAAACAACTGGTACTCCGGATACTGAAATACCAGTCCGACCTGATTACGGAGTGCACGCATATCATACCCATTTTGGTAAATGTTTTCTCCATTATAATATAATGCACCATCTGTTGCCTTTACCAGGCCGTTCAGATGTTGGATCAGTGTCGACTTTCCTGATCCAGTATGCCCGATGATCCCCACAAATTCTCCATGTGGGATTTCCAGGCAAATGTCTCTGAGTGCATGTTTTTCATATGCAGTCCCGGGACTGTATATATAATTCAAATGTTCTATCTTAATTGCAATGTCTGTCATTTCTTCTCACCATTTTCACTTGTCAAACGTTCCACTGCCTCTACCAGTTCTTCTTTTCTCAGAATCCCTTTCGGAATATCCAGTCCGCGTTTTCTGATTCATCTGCCAGAATCGTCACTTGCGGCACATCCAGCCGGTAACTCTTTAATTCATCTACTTTGGAGAATATCTCTTTCGGTGAGCCTTCCATCACGACTTTTCCGTGATCCATCACGAATATCTTATCTGCATCTACTACTTCTTCCATGTAATGTGTGATCAGTATCACAGTGACCTTCTTCTGCTTTCTGAGTTTATGAACCATCTTTAAGACTTCTCTCCTTCCAACCGGGTCAAGCATTGCAGTCGGCTCATCCATAACGATGCATTTCGGTTCCATTGCCACGACACCGGCGATTGCTACTCTCTGTTTTTGTCCTCCGGAAAGCTTATTCGGAGAATGATGCCGGTATTCGATCATCCCAACAGCTTTCAGACTTTCTTCCACCCGCTGCCAGATCTCATCCGTCGGAACGCCCAGGTTCTCCGGACCAAACCCCACATCTTCTTCTACTACAGTACCAATGATCTGATTGTCCGGATTCTGAAATACCATTCCCGCCGACTGTCTTACATTCCAAAGTTCATCCGGATTACTCGTATTCTTTCCATCTACCCATACGGAACCTTCTGTTGGCATCAGAATTGCATTCAGATGCTTGGCAAGAGTTGATTTTCCGGAACCATTATGTCCGAGAATTGCTATAAACTGTCCTTCTTTTGCTTCAATATCTACTTCATCAATAGCACGCGATGTTCCAATCACATTGCCTTCTTCATCACGTTTTTCATATTCATATACCAATTTTTCTGTCTGGATCATTTCCATCTGTCGTTTTCCTCCGCGTCATATGTGTTGGAAATTTACATACAGCGATCAGACGTATCTGATCGCTGTATGCCTGATTGCTATGATTCTGCCTGCTTATACCTGTGCGGTTACTGTCTGCCGCCGTTTTATGCTTTCTCCGGTTCCGGATACTCTGTTCCCATTGTATCAACAGTTACTTTCTTCATCTTCTGTTCATCCAGTGGTCTGTCACTGTAATCTGTATCTGTCTCAGCGATCTTATTCACAATATCCATGCCTTCGATGATCTTACCAAATGCAGCATATGCACCATCCAGATGTGGTGCCGCTTTATGCATAATAAAGAACTGTGAACCTGCTGAATCCGGATGCATTGCCCTTGCCATAGAAAGCACTCCTTCTGTATGTGCCAGTTCATTTGCATAACCGTTCTGAGCAAATTCCCCTTTGATCGAATATCCCGGGCCGCCCATTCCGGTTCCGTCCGGGCATCCACCCTGGATCATGAACCCATTAATAACACGGTGGAAGATCAGTCCGTCATAATACCCTTTTTTTACCAAAGAAACGAAATTATTTACTGTATTCGGTGCAACTTCCGGATACAGTTCTGCTTTCATAATATCTCCGTTTTCCATCTCAATTGTAACGATTGGATTTGCCATTCTATTTTCCCCTTTTCTTTCTTAATTTAACTACTTTTTCAAAAAGCGCCGGCAAAAACCGACGCTTTCATTTTAGCGGATAAATCGTTATCCGTAAAGACTTCCATATGATTTTTATGGATTATTCACTTTTTCCAAAATAAAATCCTTCAAAATTATACTTAAATACACGGTAAATGAATTTTTCATAATCCATCTTATATGTTGCGATCGCCTTATGATCCTCATCATATTCCGTAAACGTTCCTTTCAGTCCGGAATCTGTAAGCACGTTATCCCCAATATCCTGCGCACTGCTGACGTATCCGGAATATGGAACTTTAAATGAATCCACCAGTTCAAATGTTCCTTCATTTTCGTCTACCAGATATTTGTAATATTTGGAATTCTTTCCGTCCACTTCCGAACTGGTCTTAAGTCCGATGGAAGACCAGTCATAATCTGGTCTTGTCTCGCTGATTCCGATATTATTATTAAACATATACAGATAATATTGTCCATCCGCAAGGCTTTCATCCGTCTCATATGTAATTGTATGCTGACCGCCCTGGATTGTAAAATCGCCTTTTTTATTCAGCAGACAACTTATGTAGGATGTATCTTCCCAGAAATCCTTCTCACCGATCATGTAAGCGATCGACGGTTCATCATAAAGGTTGTCCACTTTAATGATCGTAGACGTCTCTCTGGAGCTTAACAGCACAGATCCATTTCCCATGTACTGGATCGTATTAATATGCATCCAGTCCAGCTCATCCGAGGAATTCTTCACACAGGTCTTCTTATAATCACCAAGCAGGTCTCCCAGATCCAGTACCTTTGTCACTTCACCTGAATTCACATCCAGCTTCAACACGATATCCTCCACACTGTCCCGTGTGGTATCCGTTGCCAGGATCAGCATATTGCCATTTTCATCAAACACATAATCATGATGCAGACTGTAATCGCCAAGACTATACACCTTTGTCACCTGTCCGAGACGGTTCACCTGTGCCATCTTCTTCTCAGAAATACTGTAATACATGAAATTATCGTCAAAGATCAGCTGTGGCTTCTGTAGCCAAGAAGCGGCACCTCACCTCTTAATACTCCGCTGTTATCATAATAATACATGAAATCCATAGAACTGCTGTCATTGCCTAATATCACATAAAGTCCGTCTTCCAGCTGATCCGCACTCTGTTTTATATCGGTATCAAGCTGTACCTTTTCCTCTCCGTACAGGCTTCCCATTTCGTATACGATTTCCTTTGTATTTGTAGACCCATCTTCATTTGTCACATAAAAGGTAATTGTATTCTCCGTATCCGGAATCAGCCAATCACCTGAAATTCATGTTCTGTCTGATACTCCTCATCCTGATATACATCTCTGCTGAAATCAGAAATGCCATCGTCTTTTACATGGATCATGTAGGATATCTTTACCGCTGCATCCGTTTTAAAATATACATACAGTGACTGTGTATTGGTTCCGAATGGATTATATTCAATCAGCATATTGTTCAGATTATAATCCTGTGACGCTTTCTTTTTCTCTAATTCTTCCGCAACTTTTTTCTGTTCTTCCTCTTTATAGGTCAGCTTGATCTTTTCGTAGATCTTTTTCTGTTCTGTAGTCATTACATTTTTTTCGTTATCCGATTTCTTCTGTTCTTTTTTCCCATCTGATTCCGAAGTGGAAGTGTTCTCTGTTTTGGTTGTGTTATCTGCTTTTGTGCACGCTGTTATTCCCACCGCAAGTATCATAGCTAACATTCCTGCAGTCATGATTCGCTTTTTCACTTTTTCTGTCCCACCTTTTCTTTTACTTTTTCACGATTATGAATAATTATAACTTAAACATGTGTAAAAAATATGAAATTTGGTCATTTTAATTCTTTTAATTCTTTTTCTGCTCTTTTATCTCATACACTACGATTCCACCCTTTTCTTCACACCCGGTTTTCCACAGATCTTTCAGGTTCAAACGGACTTTTTCCCCATAAGTAGCCACATCAATCCATGTTTCATGCTCCTCTTTTTCATATCCGACCACCAGAAACCAGTGCCAGATAAAATCTTTATATTTTTCAGTATTCAAAATGACGGAGCATCAGATACGGAACCGGAAGTTCTTTATCAATCTGTCCGCATATAATACGTTCTGCCTCGTCTGCATCTCCTGTTCCGTCGAATTTTTCCATATGGATCTGGTAATCTGTTCCACATCTTTTATTCACGTCTGAAATATATTTTTCCAATCCCCCGATATACCACTCAGGCTTTTTCACTCCCTGAACTCTCGGCCGTATATACGGTTCATAAGCTGGCTGAATTTTTTATAGGCTTCTTTATCCATCTGTTCCAGATCAAATGGATATAGTTCTTTCATTCCTTTGTATTTTGCCAGATAGATGCAACTGTCACAGGCCGTTGCTGCCCGCATCCTCCGACATTCATAACAATATTGGTAAACCAGTCTGATTTCCGCCAAATTCTCCATCAATCATAAAATAATCCAGTTCTTTTTTCATCTTTTATTCACCTGTCCTGTTTTCTTCTAAATGTTATTCTAACACAATTCTTCCCAAATACGAATAGACAACACAAAAAGCAGGAACTACAACTTCTCTGTAATTCCTGCTCCGTATAGATATTTTTATTATTTAAATATATTGATTATAAACTTCTGGACATCTCTTCGCAGACTTCATTGCTTCGATGATAGAACTTCTGAATCCAAGTTCTTCTAATGTACGAACAGCTTCAATTGTTGTTCCTGCCGGTGAGCAAACCATATCTTTTAATTCTCCAGGATGTTTTCCTGTATCCAGAACCATCTTTGCGCTTCCGAGAACTGCCTGTGCAGCAACTGATAAGCCTGTTTTCTTGGCATTCCGCCTGAAACTGCTGCGTCTGCCATAGCTTCGATCAGCATGAATACATATGCCGGTGAGCTTCCGCTTACTGCTGTCACAACATCCATCAGACGCTCCGGAACGATCTCTGCGCGGCTGAAGCTTTCCAGAAGACTCTTTACATATGCGATCTCATCTTCTGTAAGGTGCTCATTCGGGCAAACGGCTGTCATACCTTCTCCAACCATAGCCGGTGTGTTAGGCATTGTACGGACAATCTTTACTTCTTTTCCAAACTGTTCTGCAAGCCATGCAAGTGTCTTACCAGGTGCAATCGTAATGATAATCTGGTTGTCTGTTACTACATCTTTGATATCTGCAATTACGCTTGCATAGAACTGAGGTTTTACAGAGAGGATAATTGTCTCTGCTTTTGAAGCAACTTCTTTATTATCTGCTGTTACATTGATTCCATATTCTTTCTGCACTCTTTCTCTTCCAGGTGCAAAAAGATCTGCTCCGATGATCTCTTCTGCCGGAATTACATTATTCTTAATAATTCCACCCATGATTGCTGATGCCATGTTACCTGTACCAATAAATCCTAATTTCATCCTTAATTACCTTCCTTTTCCAATATGATATTGTCTTATTAATTGTTCCAGCGCATGAATGATGATTTATGATTTGTAATGGATATTCTTCATGTGCTATTTGTATACGTTTTTTTAATTTGTATACAAATCTTTTCTACTGTGACTATAACACTCCTTTTCAAAAAAAGTCAACACACAACCTTGAAATTTTCTTTAAAAACACGTTATAATTTGTATACAAATATAAAAAATGTATACTTTTTATCTTCACATCCATTTTTTCGGAACGTATACCAAAAGGGGGAATCTGACATGGCAGAAAAGAGTCCGTCTCTCGCCACACAGGCTTATGAAACGATCAAAGAAAATATTATGAATCTTACCTATCCTCCGGGCATGGTCCTCACCGAAGCCATGCTCACCAAAGAACTTAGGATGAGCCGCAGCCCGGTTCGTACTGCGATCCAGATGCTGCAGGTCGAAGGCTGATCGTTTCTGATTATTATAAATCTATGACTGTGAAAGAAATTACAGAGAAAGATATCAATGAAATCTATCAGTAAGGGAATTAATAGAGGGTCCGGCTTTCCGCCTTATCTTTACATCAGGCCGGTATGAAGAATATTCTTACCGCATAGAGGAAAAGATTGTGCGCATGTGTGCCGTTGCCGGTGATCTGTATGAATGGGAAATCGCAGATACCGCAATGCATATGGAGATTATCAGTATTCTGGATAATGAACGGATCAACCGGATCTATGAAAATAATCTGTCTGAACTCATCCGTATCGGACAATACTCCATCCGTAATGGAATGGGAATTTCAAAGACAAATGAAAATCTAAAAAAAATGGTTGCATATATGCGAAAAGGAAATTATGAACAGGCGTTTGAAATACTGAAAAATGATCATTTCAGTACCGGACGCAATACTGCTTTGAAAATGCATTGATCTACAGAATAAGAACCTGCCATTGGCAGGTTCTGTGTATTTATTATCTTTTTATCTTTTAAAATGTTCCAGCATGACCGGCATACATTTTTTCGAATACTCTCTCAGTGAATACTCTCCCTTATTCAGACACCAGTCCGAAACCAGCGCCCTTTCGCACATGGAATAATATCTGACCAGATCGCTCACCGAGACTTCATCCGATATCTCGCCACGCTTTTGTCCTTCATCGATCACACTGCTGATCAGCTTATAATATGTCCGGTTCTGATCCAGCAATGATCTGTGTCCCTGTGCCACAAGCTGTGTAGAATACAGAGATGCCAGAAGATCAATGTTGATCTTTTCTTCTATCATAGAATGTGCTTCATAATTCAGATACAGTAACTTATCATAACTGTTCATATCCGGATCCATTTTCTCTTTCAATATTTCATAATTATCATCCAGGATCATAGACAATGTATTCAGAAGCTCGTCCTTTGTATTAAAGTAATAATAGAAGGAACCCTTGGATGTTCCGGACAGATCAATGATATCATCCACCGTTGTTCCATTATATCCTTTTTCATAGAACAGCTGCCACGCCGCAGCTACAATTCTTCCTTTTACGCTCTTTTGATTTTCAGTTTCTATCGTCATTTTTCTTCTCCTCGTCCACCCTCATCTTGAATACTTCCAGTATAACATATTTATCTTTCAAGTGTATATACCGAATCACTTTTCCCGTCCTGTAAACTTAATATTTCACTTCAAAACTGCTTTCCGTTTCTGTTTCCTTCTCTTCTGTATCGATCCAGTCGATCTGGATAAACTGATTCCTGTTCAGTCCTTTCATCAGTTCGAAGATCATTGCTTCTCTTCCCTGTACTTCCATCACTACGGTTCCGTCATATTCATTTTTCACCCATCCGTCAGATTCATTGATCTTGCCAGATATTTGGCAGTATAACGAAAACTACTCCCTGCACTCTTCCATGAAATATCATGTGTTTTCTTACATCAGCCATCTCATCTTCTCCTAAACTATTAGAAACGCGCTCTGCGAGTTTCTCAGGTTATCGCGACAGCCGCCAAGGTCTCGTGCAAGCACGGACTTTTACTCGTTGTTCGCGTAAATAAGAATCAGGGTACTGCTTTTGCACAACACCCTGGATATCTTCTGCTATATGATCTGTCTTTATGATTCATTCCTGTTCAAAAATCTTATTCACCAGTCTGATATATTCTTCATAAGCCTCTACACCTTCAAACGACTCCTTCAGGCATCCCGGATTCCAATATAATACCAGCCGATAATCCCTTTGTCCTTCATTCTGAAACGGTTCCACAATTCTTCTCCGTATACCGGATAATCTCTGTCAATATCCCTCATATTCGAAAGTTTGTCTGCAAGTCCTACCATCTGCACTTCTTTTGGTGCAGTACGGATATGCTCGATCGTTGCTGATTTCCGTTCCATCCATGTCTTGGATTTGTCTTCGCTTTCCTGTGCCACAATTCCCGCTACCCGTTCTGAAAATTCTTCTGCCAGAAGCTCTCTTGATACTCCTGCACAATCTTCGATTGTATCATGAAGAACCGCTGCACTGATGATCTCCTCGTCCTTCGTCATCGTTGAGACAATATCTCCCACTTCGATCGGATGCACAATATATGGTCTGCTTGTCCCTTTCCTGAACTGTCCTGCATGTGCTCTCGTGGCAAATTCAATTGCCTTATTAATCATAATGGTACCTCTCTTTTATCACGTCTGGCTTTTGGAACCAATCTTCTACGGTCCGACTGGTTATTGTTATATAAATAATATCACCTAACACTTTAAATGACAATGATTTCAGTATATAATAGAAGAAAAGTTAATTGATCAGGGGAGAAAAATTATGGAACAAAAGACTATTTTAATCACAGGGGCTTCCCGGGGTATCGGGAAAAGCATTGCTTTACGATTTGCATCGCGCGGATATCACACATTTTTAAATTGTTCTTCTTCTGTAGATGAACTGAAAAAGCTCCGCGCCTATATCCGCAAAAAATACCACACACCTTGCACGATCGTTGTCGGGGATGTCGGCAATCCTGACCATGTAAGAGCCATATATAACCGTATCTATCATGACTGTTCACACCTTGATGTTCTTGTGAACAATGCCGGAATTTCTCATATCAATCTCTTATCCGATATGACAGATGAAGACTGGAATCATATTATTCAGACCAATCTTTCTTCTGTATTTTATTGTTGCCGGCAGGCATCCCTCCGATGGTATCAAAGCGTTCCGGTAAGATCATCAACATTTCTTCAATGTGGGGGCTCTCGGGTGCTTCCTGCGAAGTTGCATACTCCGCATCCAAATCCGGTATCAACGGATTCACAAAAGCTCTGGCGAAAGAACTCGCACCAAGTAATGTCCAGGTGAATGCAATTGCATGCGGTGTCATCGATACTTCTATGAACGATCAGCTCACACCGGAAGAACGAAAAGCCTGGAAGATGAAATTCCTGCCGGACGTTACGGAACTCCTAAGGAAATTGCCCAGATGGTATGGAATATTGTACATGCTCCGGAATATATGACCGGACAGATCATCGGGGTTGACGGAGGCTTTTTATAAAACTCTTTATCTTTTTAAATATATGGAGCTGCCGCAAAAACAGATTGTTTATCTACTTTTGCGGCAGCTCCATATATTTTCCATATGATTATAACACTGTCGGATTACTCTATATCAAGTTCTACCGGACAATGATCCGATCCCATGATCTCCGTGTGAATGACGGCATCTTTCAGACGTGGCTGCAGGCTCTCTGATACACAGAAATAATCAATACGCCACCCTGCATTCTTCTTTCTTGCGCTGAATCTGTAGGACCACCATGAGTATATTCCTTCCTTTTCCGGATAGAAGTAGACGGAACGTATCAATAAATCCCGCATTTAAAAGATCTGTAAATTTCCCACGTTCTTCATCTGTGAATCCTGCATTTTTACGGTTTGTCTTTGGGTTCTTCAAGTCTATTTCTTTGTGTGCTACATTTAAATCCCCACAAAAAATGACCGGTTTCTTCTTTTCCAATTCTTTTAGATAAGTAAGGAATGCATCTTCCCACTGCATTCTGTAATCCAGTCTTGCAAGCTCACTCTGTGAATTCGGTGTATACACGGTAATGAAATAGAATTCCTCAAATTCCAGCGTGATCACCCGGCCCTCTTTGTCATGTTCTTCGATTCCCAGACCATAACTTACTGATACCGGTTCTTTCTTTGTAAAAATCCCGGTACCCGAATATCCCTTCTTCTCTGCATAATTCCAATACTGATGATATCCGGGCATATCCAGTTCTAACTGTCCTGCCTGCATCTTTGATTCCTGAATACAGAAAATATCTGCATCTAATTCATTAAAAACATCCATAAATCCCTTCTGTACACACGCACGGATTCCATTGACGTTCCACGATATAAACTTCATATATTCCTCCCGGCTTTTTCCTGTCCTTTTTTGCGGACAGTACTTTTACTTTTTCTGACATATATCCTATCTGTTTTATTCTATTCTTAATAATATACTTTTCTTAAGAATAATCCCCTTGCCGGAGCCAGAAATCCTGCAAGGCTTCTGTCCTCTGCCGCAATTACGACCGGAAGCATGGACGCATCCCTCTTGCCTGCACCTATCTCCAGAAGAGTTCCCGTCAGGATTCTTACCATGTGATATAGGAAACCGGTACCATAATAAGTAATTCTTACCTTTTCCCCGCTCCTGACGATCTTAATATTCGTAATCTTCCGAACCGGATCTTTACATTCCTTGTCATCTGTAAAGCTGGTAAAGTTCTTCGGTCCGATCAGATATCTGGTCGCATCACGCATTGCTTCGATATCCAGTTTTTCTGGATAATGATAACAATATCTTCTTGAAAATACATCCGGCTTTTCACGGCAGTCGATGTAATATTCATATTTCTTACCTTTTCGCACTTTTGCGCGCATGGAATCCATTCTTTGCCAGTTCTACTTTCACAATACGGATATCTTCCGGAAGATATCTGTTCAGCGAATCTTTCAGTTCTTTCGTATCGTACAACTTAGACAGTTTCACACTTGCGACCTGTCCACGCGCATGTACACCTGCATCTGTTCTTCCTGATCCATCTATATGCACACGGTATCCGACTAATTTACCAATACTCCACTCCAGAATATACTGTATCGTATTGTCTGTTGTGGCCTGTCTCTGCCATCCCTGATACCTGCTTCCGTCATAGGAAATAGTTAACTTATATGTTCTCATATTATTTCACCCAATCTATTCTAACAAGCTATTTTAAATACACATCTATTTATAACAAATCCGATCCTCTTTTGAAAAAGGGAGAAGCAAATACCTTTGCTTCTCCCATATATTTTATCACTTTATTACTTTATAAGCAATTCCTTCTTATTCCAATATTCAATATTCAGTTTAGCAGATTCTACATTTCCATTCCATATCGGATTTATTTTAATATCTTTTTTAATTCGTCCATAAATGTACTGACATCCTTAAATTCTCTGTAAACGGATGCAAAACGGACATATGCAACCTCATCCAGCGTTTTCAATTCATCCATAACGGCCTCACCGATCGCACTGCTCGGAATCTCTTTTTCTTCCATGCTAAATACTTTTGTTTCTATTCTGTCGACAACTTTCTGGATATCTGCCGTTGCAACAGGTCGTTTATAACAGGCACGAACCACGCCGTTCTCTACTTTCCGGCGGTCATACTGTTCTCTGGTATTGTCCTTCTTTATTACTGTCAGCGGAATTGTCTCTACTTTTTCATATGTAGTAAAACGTTTCCCACATATATCACAAGAACGGCGGCGTCTGATACAGCTTCCGTCTTCCGCCGGTCTGGAATCAATCACTCTTGTATCCGGATTATTACAATATGGGCATTTCATCTGATTCGTTCCTTTCTGTCCTTTATAGCAGTTCAAATACAGTATATCTTTTTCAAAAAGAGAAGTCAAACACATTTCCGCCCTATTTTTTGTTATTTTTCCTCATGTATCTCTACCAGAATTAAATCAGGGCCGATTCTTTTGATGCAGGAAAATGGTATGATATACTCTGTTCCATCTCCAAAAAAGTTACACCATTTCCCACCTTCCGGGACTACAAGTGCTTCAATACGCCTTTGCAGTCATCAATGATCAGGTCATCGATATATCCAAGCTTCTTGCAGTCGCAGCAATTGATCACTTCTTTTTTGGACAGTTCGCACAGCCGGATTTTGGACATCTGTTTTCCACCTCCCTGTCGGACACAGCATAACTTATCCACATTGTAAAGTTTCTGTTCCTTATACTATATGCACCTGCTCCTTATTCTGATTGTCTGTTAAAATACAAAAAAACCCGCACATTCACAGCTTTCACTATGTCTGTGCAGGTTTTTATCCTGCTTTTGAAGGCAGCCGATTCTTCTGATCTTGTAACTTTTTATCTGATCAGTGTACCTGTCTTTCCTTTGAGTGCTTCATCCAGCTTATCAAAAGATGTGATCAGTGCACTTCTTCCTTCTCTCTTTTCAAGAAATTCTACAGCTGCTCTGAACTTCGGATACATGTTATATTTTCCGAAATGTCCTTCTTCCATATAGCTTTTGCCTGATCAACACTGATCTCTCTCAGTTCTTCTTCCTCCGGTCTGTCCATGTTGATCTTAACTTTTTCAACACTTGTAAGAATGATGAGTGAATCCGCATCTGTCTCTTCTGCCATCTTTCCGGCTGTCAGATCTTTTTCGATTACTGCACTTGCACCTTTCAGACGGTGATCCTGCTCTAATACCGGAATTCCGCCTCCACCACATGCAATGACAACCTGATCTGCATCCAGCAATGCTTTGATCGCATCAATCTCTACGATGCTGACCGGATTCGGAGCTGCAACGATACGGCGGAATCCTTTGCCAGGTTCTTCTACAACATAGTTTCCCTTCTTGCGTTCTGCACTTGCTTCTTCTACATCCATATAACGGCCAAGTACCTTGGTCGGTGTATAAAATGCTTCATCGTACGGATCAACGATCACTTGTGTCAGGATCGTGCTGACTGTTCTGTAGATTCCACGATCCATTAATTCTTCACGGATTGCATTCTGAAGGTCATATCCGATATATCCCTGACTCATGGCAGAACATACCGACATTGGGGCTGCCGTGTAATCTTCATGCTCTTTTGCGAATTCATTCATTGCAGTATGGATCATACCGACCTGCGGCGCATTACTGTGTGTGACCGCAACCTGATATCCCTTTTCAATCAGATCACCGATTACTTTTGCGGTCTTCTTAACTGCTTCTTTCTGTTCTGGTAATGTCGTACCAAGTGCTCTGTGTCCTAATGCAACTACAACTCTTTTTTTCATAATCTATACCTCTGCTTTTCTAGTATTTTTCAACGAAATAATATAAGAGAATTATAGTATTTTTGCATATAAAATGCAATATTTTTCTGATTATAGTCTGTCAAAATCTATATTCTGCAGTTCTGTAAATGCCTGGATCGACGGATATTCTCCTTCCACTTCTCCAAACCCATATGACGCAAAGATCATCGGTACTTCTGCTTCCTTACATGCATTGGCATCCCCCTGGGTGTCTCCTACATACACTGCTTCATCCAGTCCGTTTCTTTCCATAATGATACGGATATTTTCACCCTTTAACCTGCCTGTATAAGCCGGACATGTAAAATCTTTGAAATACCCGCCCAGTCCGGAATTCTTAAGAAACGCTTCAATATATCCATCCTGACAGTTACTAACTATATACAGTGGATATTTTTTACTCAGTGCTTTGATTGTCTCCGGTACACCATTGTAGATCACACATGGACCAACCGCTACCAGTTCATTTTCATATGCCATCATCTTACCTAGAAGTTCCATCCTGTCTTTTTCAGACATTTCCGGAAAGAGACTTTCTGCAATCGCATCCATCGGCTTTCCAAATTCTTTCTGCAGCCCTTCTGCGGTTAAGATCTCGTGGCCTTCCATCTCATCCTGCAATACTTTATTCCATGCAACCGCAACTTCCCTTGTCGAATCCCACAAAGTTCCGTCTACGTCAAATATAATTCCTTTCATTCGTGCCTCCATTATCTTTTTTCATAATCACTTTTTCATAGTATACTATTTTCATGCCTTTCCTACAAGAGCAGACTCTTATGAATCTTTCTCTTGAATTCTTTTTTATTTATACAATGTTTCCTGCCGTTTTCAGATTTCTTCATATCCACAAGATAATTGCTGTGTTATACTGGTCTTAGTTTATAGCAGTTCCGGATATACCGCTATAAAAATACGACCGGACTGCGAAAGGAGAATGGATATGAAAGTTATTGTAATCGGACCCAGAGGAAATGGGAAAATTAATCACACAGGTCGCTGCCAGCCGCGATGATATGAAACTCGTCGCCGGGATAGCACCAAAAGGACGTGACTATGTAGGAATGGATCTCGGAACTGTCGCAATGACAGGATCAGAACTCGGCGTTCCTGTAACAGATGATCTGGCAGGTGTGATCGACTCCTGTGACGTCATCATTGATTTTTCAACAAAAGAAATGGCTATGGAGGTCCTGGATCTTGCCATCGCACATAAGAAAGCACTGGTATGCGGTTCTACCGGATTCTCCGCCGAAGAGATGAAACGATTTGAGGATGCCGGAAAGCAGATCCCAATGCTTTATGCCGCCAATACTTCTAAGCTTGTCAATATCATGAACAAGCTTCTGGAACTCGTAACCACAACATTAAAAGATGAGATTGATATCGAGATTCTGGAAATGCATGATCAGTGGAAGAAAGATGCTCCAAGCGGAACTTCCAAAGAAATGGGTGAAATCATGGCGCATGCTCTCGGCAAAGAATTAAGCAACATTGCCGTCTACGGACGCGAGGGAGAATCTCCACGTGAACCTGGAACAATCGGCTATCATTCTCTCCGTGCAGGTAATATTCCAAGCAGCCATACGGTATTCTTCGGAGGCATGGGAGAACGTCTTGAGATCACACATCATTCCTATAACTGGGAATGCTTTGCGAGAGGTGCCTGTGACTGTGCAGCTTATCTTGACGGGAAAGCTCCTGGATTCTATTCTATTAAGGACGTACTCGGACTTTAATACTTTTGTATACACAAAGCGGCTTCACCATCCGGTGAAACCGCTTTATAGATTATCCAACAAGTCCTTCAACTTCTTCTTTAGACATCACACCCATGTCTCTCTTTACAACTTCTCCTTCTTTAAACACAAGGAATGTCGGGATAGACATTACACGGTACTGTCTTGCAAGTTCCGGTTCCTGATCTACATCAAGCTTGCACACTTTGATATCTGCGCGCTCTTCTGCAATCTCTTCCACCAGCGGTCCCATTGTCTGGCATGGTCCGCACCACGTTGCCCAGAAGTCTACCAGTACCGGCACTTTTGATTCTAATACTTCTTCCTTAAAGTTGTCTTTTGACAAATGTACAATTGCCATATCTATTTCCTCTCTTTCGTAATGACTGTTATCATGTAACTACATGCTTATTATAACCGATTCCCCAAAGTTATCCATATATATTTATAAAATATTCTGAAAAAATTTAATTCAATCAACGATTCTATAGGATGCCTCAAATTCCTCTCCTGCTGCCAGTGTATTTTCCCAGTCTCTGTCTTTTAATTCTCCCTCAAATATCTCACTGTCACAGCGTCCATACCATGGTTCAATACATACAAACGGTGCCTGTTTTTTCGGCGGTGACCAGATTCCGACCTAACGGTGCATCAAACTCCACTGCCAGATATTCCTTCTTCTGTGGATCCATTAGTACTACTTTCTGAATCTGGTGGTCTTCGATCACCAGTGCATCTCCGTCAAAGAGATGTTCATCCATCGGAAGGCATCCGTCTGTCAGCTTATATTCTTTTTTCTGCGTCGTAACGACACCACCTTCTCCAAATACGGTATTCACCAATGCTTCCGGTACTTTCCCCTGTCCATTACGGAATCCCAGACAATACTCAGACTGTTTCTCACCTTCATGAAGCGGACAGAAGAATGCAGGATGTGCACCAATTGCAAAATGCATCTCCTTATCATTTATATTCTTAACTTCCACATCACACTGACCGAAGCATCTTCCAGTCTATATCCTATCTCCAGATGAAAGTGAAATGGATATACTTATAATGTCTCTTCTGTATCTTCCAGTGCAAACCATACTTCATCTGCGCTCTGGCTTACCAGTGAAAACTCCATGTCTCTGGCAAATCCATGCTGATTCATCGGATATTCTTTCCCCTCATATCTGTAAACTTTATTCTTTACTCCTCCTACAAATGGAAATAATACCGGTGATGTACGCCCCCAGTATTTCGCATCTGCATTCCAGAGGTATTCCTGATCTGTTGCTTTTTTCTTCAATGACCGGAGTTCCGCTCCGTGATAATTCACGATAACTTCAATCTGATCATTTTCCAATTTCATCTGTTCTGTATTTTTCTGCATGTTCCGATTCTTTCCTTTCTTTATTTTTTATCTCTTTCCCGTTCAGCACCGCCGATATCAGACCGTCATGTCCGTCATAGACCAGCTTCAGCGAAAAGAACGGTACTTTCTCAGCGAGCAGCCGGAGGAAGATCTTGTCCCCTTCCCAGATGTGTAATGATTCAATCTTATCGATATCCACCCATTCCAGTTCACCTTCGTCACATGCAATCGGTTCTCCCTCGAATCCATCTGCAGTGAATAAATGCATGTATTCCGTCACACCATTTCCAGATACAAATGTAACGATTCCGCAGAACCGATAGGACGTCAATGTATATCCTGTTCTCTTCTTTTACTTCTCTTAAAATGCATTCTTCCGGACTTTCATCTGCCTCAAAATGTCCGCCGACACCAATCCATTTATCCTTATTTACATCATTCTTCTTTACCGTACGGTGAAGCATCAGATATTTTCCATCTTTTTCGATATAACATAATGTACTGAGTCCTGTCACACTTTTCTCCTTTCCCTTACATATCATCCACTTCAGCCTTTCCTATATATTCTGCCTTTATTTTCTTACATGGATTATGATATGATAGATATCTACAATCATATGTATTATCATTATACGCTATATCACAGGAGAATTGCAATGAACCGTACGATACAATATACAATTACAGAAAAAGACAGTGGACTGCGCATCGAACAGTTTTTAAGACGCAGAGGGTATTCCGGACAGAACCTTGCTGAAATCAAACGCATGCCCAAAAGTATTCTTGTCAATGGCGTACATTATTATATGCGCCAGATACTGACTGCCGGGGATATCCTTCAGGTTATCATCTGCGAGACAAAAAATTCCGAAAAGATCCCGCCGGTTGAGATTCCACTGGACATCATTTATGAAGACGAGGACATCATCGTAATCAACAAACCTGCCGGTATGCCGATTCATCCGTCCATGAACAATTATTATAATTCCCTTGCCAATGCGCTCGCATGGTATTATCAGGAACAGGGAAAACCTTTCATCTTCCGTTGCTGTAACCGTCTGGACCGGGACACTTCCGGTCTGACTGTCGTATCCAAGCATCTGGTCAGTGGAAGTATTCTTTCTACTATGACCAAGAACCGCGAAGTGCACCGGGAATATCTTGCCATAGTAAAGGGCAGTGTCACACCTGCGGCCGGAACCATCTGTGCTCCGCTTGCCAGAAAAGAAGGCACCATCATCGAACGCACGGTTGATTTTGAACACGGTGAAGAAGCCATCACACATTACCGACTTGTAAAAGAAGCCAACGGACACAGTCTGGTCTCTCTGAAGCTTGAGACCGGCCGGACACATCAGATCCGCATCCATATGAAACATCTGGGTTTCCCACTGGTTGGAGATTACTTGTATAACCCGGATATGGAACACATAAGCAGACAGGCACTGCATTCCCATCATATGGAATTTGCCCATCCGATTACCGGAGAATGGATGTCATTTACAGCTCCGCTGCCTGCAGATATGGCAAATATTATGACAGATAAATGATAATAAAAAGAGCACTATGATATGCCGCATTTTTATTTCAACGGTATATCTGCTGCTCTTTTTTAATCTTTATCATGATTTCTTATGCTTTTTTGACGCTTCATACACTTTCAATTCATCCAGTGCCTGTCCACCCATCAGATACAGTGCTCCGATATTGAAAATGGTCATCAGCCCGATTCCGACATCTCCCAGATCCCATACAAATGTATAGGTTGCAATTCCACCGATGAACAGCATCACAAGTGCGAGCACTTTATATGCTGTCTGCCAACACCATTTATCACCAAACAGATAAGCCACATTACTTCTTGCATAGAAGAGGATTCCCAGGAATGTCGAGAAACTGAACAGGAATAAAGTTACTGCAATGAAGATCACTCCAAATTCTCCCAGATGATACTTCATCGCTGTCTGTAAAAGATCCATTCCTTCTTTTCCTGCCACCAGTTTTTCCGGTGCCAGAAGCATGATCATGGCCGTACAGCTGCAGATCACAATCGTATCTATAAATACCCCAAGTGCCTGTGTAAATCCTGCCTTTACCGGTTTGTCACATTCTGCTGCCGCTGCCGCACATGGTGCGGAACCGGATCCGGCTTCATTTGAAAACAGTCCGCGCTTTACTCCATTCATCAACACTGCTCCGAATCCACCCGCTACTACCTGACGGGCTCCGAATGCCTCCTGGATATCCTTACAAATACTCCAGGAAGACTTCCGATATTCGTTACGATGATGAAGATTGTAATAAAGAAATAACATACCGCCATAAACGGAACCATCAGATCCAGCACTTTCACTGTGGCATTCTTACGAAGTACAATGACAGCCGCAAGGATTACCAGCACAATCGTCGTGTAAAGCGGCGGAATCGAAAATGCATTTTCAAAAGAAGCGGCTACCGAATTACTGATCACCTGGCTGATCCCACACCAGCAGATCAGTCCGGAGACAGCAAATAACACCGATACCAATGCATGTTTTTTCTTTTTTCCTGTCCTGCCTTCTATATAATCATGGATATAATATGCCGGACCTCCGCGGAATCCACCATACAGGGGATCTCTTTCTTTATGAATCTGTGCAAGCGTTGCCTCTATGAATGCAGTTGACGATCCGATCAGTGCCGTCACCCACATCCAGAAGACAGCTCCTGCGCCTCCGGCCGATACTGCCGCAACCACACCTACCAGATTACCCATACCGACACGGGTTGCCGTTGATACGATCAATGTCTGGAAAGTAGACAGACTGTTATTATCATCCTTTTTACCGGTCAATGCCACCACCATATCCGGGAACAGGCGGATGGGAAGTCCCCTTGTGCGGATCGTAAAGTAGATTCCCGCCGGGATCAGCAAGATGATCAGCAATGAGATCCCGACACTTCCGCCGCCCGGAAGCGGTATCTGTAACAAATCTCCCCACAAAAAGCCATATATCTGTTCTATCAAATTAACTATCATAGTATAAATATCCTTTCAAAATCTCAGGACTTTAAAGCACTACACTTTAAAGCCCTGAATCATATCATACTATATTCTGCTTTATATTGCAAATTCAAACTGTATTTTCATCACTTTTTCTGCGATTCTTCTCTAATCGATCAGATCATTCTGAAATCTGGACAAGTGCTCATACGGCAGGATCAGACGTCCCCGGTAAAGTCCGCATCCATCATTGATCAGACTGTTATTAACCGCAGAGAACATATTCACATCCAGTTCTGCAAGATTCAGATTCAGCAGTTTCATTCCTCTCTCATAGGCCTCATCAAAATACTGACATTCACCTCCGGGACTGCGTCTCTCCTTGCCCTGTCATGCTCCTGCTCTTTCTCATATCCAATATGATTCGCCGTACCGATCTCTGCCACATCATCCATCATTTTGTCCTGAGCTGTACCTCCATATAACACCTGGAGCTGTTATCATAGAAGGTGATATGAAGAGACTGATAATTATTCAGGCTGCTGCTGCAAATATAATCTCTGTAATATGGTTTCACCGACTCGTTCAAAAGCGGGGATGTACTCTCCTTAATCCCCATAGCCGGTTCCGCACTGAATCCCTGTTCCTCCAGAAAACCAGGAAGGGCATTTGCAATCTGATATAGATATTTCCGTTCCTGTTCTTCCCTGTCCTCTTCACTGTTCAGATGACATCTCGGAACAGAAATAATGATCCTGTAAGCAATTAAATCTCTAAAGCAACGTAATCGTTTCTTTAGTTCTGCTACACTTGGATACTCCCCATATTCCTCATAATAATCATAGATGAATTCCACAATATATCCGTTGAATTTCTCTTCTGCACGGATCAGAGACTTGATTCTTCCCTTGAAAGTAAATGCCATAAACGGATATTCCTGTGCCATGTATTTGTAGAATTCTCTCATCTTCTGCGACTGGGCTGTCAGGAAGTCATTATGTTCCAGTAATTCCTGAATCTGTAAAAGAAAATTACAATGAATCATGTCAATTTCATTTCCTGTCATTTTGGCATCTTTTCTCAGGTCTTTGATGTAATTATGAAGAATCCGGAGTACTGTATCTCCTGAATAGAGATAATCATTTAATGATACCATGTCTGTCACCTTCCTCTTTTGTCACTTTTCTTTAACGCTTCTGATACATTCTCAATATCCGGATCAGATTCTCCGGATCTACCGGTTTGGATATATATGCATTCATTCCCGCCAGACTGCAGCTTTCTTTACTTTCTCTTTCCGACTGTGCGGTCATTGCAATGATCGGGATTTCTTTTCCCCCATTCTTTTCCTTGCGCCGGATATTCCTTGCGGCTTCTATACCATTCATCACAGGCATCATGATATCCATCAGTATTGCACTGTAATACCCTTTGGTGTACCTTCATATTTCTCTACAGCCTCTTTGCCGTTCCATGCTTTCTCTACGATTATTCCTGCATCTGTCAGATAGAATTCTGCAATTTCCATATTGATATCATTATCTTCTACCAATAATACACGCATTCCTGCCAGGTCATCTTTCGCGTCTTCCTTATTATCAGCCGCCTGCTGCCTTTCCTCTTCTGCCAGACGAAATGCCAGCCGGAATGTGAATTCACTCCCCTCTCCCGGGGTACTGCGGACACTGATCGTACCATTCATTCTATCAATCAGACCTTTAACAATCGACATTCCAAGTCCGGTTCCTTTATACTGCGTTCTTGCATCTGCCTTTTCCTGCGTAAACGGCTGGAACAATTCATGTTCCATATATTCCCTGCTCATACCGATCCCACTGTCTGCAATCCTGAATTCATACAAAACATTCTTACCGTCACACGAAATCTCTGTCACATAAGTATCTATGGTTCCATTTTTTTTATTGTATTTGACTGCGTTGCCAAACAGATTCATCATAATTCTCTGCAGCTGAAGCGCATCCCCTTTCAGCATAGTATGTTGCATATTTTCCCTGTGCTTGCGGTGTATAATTCCAGTTTCTTCCAGCTGTCCCTGCATTCAGTACTGCCACTTCTTTCCATAAGATCTTCCAGATCAAACGGTTCTTC
>ENA-OQHY01000361-OQHY01000361.1-human-gut-metagenome-genome-assembly--contig:-NODE-361-length-26302-cov-2.140630_pt1 | contig 26302 bp, 40 predicted proteins | sample MGYA00242570_ERZ504733 | MGnify/ENA primary metagenome ERZ504733 (study PRJEB26092, sample SAMD00036219) | human gut metagenome | host: Homo sapiens | study: EMG produced TPA metagenomics assembly of... | reverse complement strand
GTGCTGACAAGCGCTGAAAGCGGCGTGGAGAAAGGAAACTGGAAAATAACGAGCGATGAGCTGAAGGTAAAAGATCAGGCGTTCAGCATTGAACAAAAAGTGTTGCACGGTGGCAAACAGGAAGGCAGCAAAATCCTTATTATCAGCAGTAAAAGTGGCCTGACCATTACCTTAAGCCCCTCTCGCGGCATGAACCTGCTCCATGTGGAAGGCTTCGGCACCAGAATGGGCTGGGATTCCCCGGTAAAAGAGGTCGTGAACCCGGCATATATTAATCTGGAAAGTCGCAACGGGCTTGGCTGGCTGGAAGGTTTCAACGAGATGATGGTGCGCTGTGGCTATGAGTGGACGGGCCACCCGGTCACGGCTGACGGCCAAATCTACACGCTTCACGGCAAGGCGGGCAATACGCCTGTATCGCAGGTTGAAGTTGAGGTGGCTGACGCCGCCCCCCATGAAATTCGAATTCGCGGTTTGATCAAAGAGAGCACGTTCAAAAAAGCAGATTTGCAGACCATGACCGAACTGCGTTACGTCCCAGGAACCAACCAGTTCAGTTTGCATGATGTCCTGACAAACCATGCCGATTACCCGCATGATTATCAAATCATCTACCACAGCAACTTTGGTACCCCGATCCTCGAAGAAGGTGCACGCTTCCTTGCCCCGGTCGCGAGCGTCAGTCCATTCAATGACTACGCGAAGGCCGGTGTCAACGACTGGCAGACCTATGCCGGGCCAACGAAAGGCTTTGATGAGATGGTGTTTAACCTCAAACCCCTTGCGGATAACAACCACGTAACCCTCGCGGCCGTGGTGAATAAAGCCGGTGATAAAGGGGCGTCCATTCAGTTTGATACCCGCCAGTTGCCGGTGCTGACCTTATGGAAAAATACCGACACCCTGAAGCAAGGTTATGTCACCGGTATTGAGCCGGGTACCAGCTACGCCTACCCGGTCACCATTGAGCGCGAACAAAAACGCGTTAAGCAATTGCAACCGGGAGCCAGCACACAGTTTGATCTGACCTATACCCTGCTCCATAACCCGCAACAGGTGAAAGACGTGGAGAACCGAATTGCATCGATTCAGGGAGAGACAAAGGTCGACATTAATAGCACCCCTATCGCAAAAGAATGAGTAAAAAAAAGCCTCTTTACAGAGGCTTTTTACCGTTATTCGTCACCCTTCTTCTGATTCAAACCATACTCTCGCAACTTATTGGCAATCGCCGTGTGTGAAACGCCAAGGCGTTTCGCCAGCTTACGGGTGCTTGGATAGCTACGGTATAGTTGCGTCAGCACGGAGCGCTCAAAACGGCTGGTAATGTCATCCAGCGAACCTTCCATCGCCTCTTCACCTACTGACACCGTCCCGGCATCGTAATCCGGTAACAGAATATCCTGCGGACGCAGTTCATAACCTTCCAGCTGCGTCAGTGCGCGGTAAACGGCGTTCTTGAGCTGGCGAATGTTGCCCGGCCAGCCGTAGCGCATGAGCACCGTGCGAGATCGGCTGAAAGCTTCGGACGCGGTACCCCCTGCTCGTCGGCAAAGCGCGCCACAAAGAGTTCGGTCAGCGGCATGATATCCTGCGGGCAATCGCGCAGCGGTGGGATATTCAGCGTCAGGACATTCAGGCGATAGTAGAGATCCTCGCGGAATACCCCTTTTGCACCAGTTCGACCAGGTTTTTCTGCGTTGCACAAATCACACGCACATCCACATGAACTTCATGATCCTCGCCTACGCGGCGGAACGTGCCATCATTGAGGAAGCGCAGCAGCTTGGCCTGCATGCGTGGCGACATTTCACCAATCTCGTCCAGCAGCACGGAACCGCCGTTAGCCTGCTCGAAGAACCCTTTTTTACCTTCCGGCGCGTGACCAATAATTCGCTTTCGACGGCATCTTCCGGAATCGAGGCGCAGTTCAGGGCCAGATACGGTTTTGCCGCTCGCGGGCTGGCCAGGTGCACAGCGTGCGCCAGCAGGTCCTTCCCGGTACCGGTATCGCCGGTAATCAGCAGTGGCGCGGTCAGACTCGCGAGTTTGCGCGCCTGGTCTACCACATGCCGCATTTTCGGGCTGACGGCAATAATCTGGCTGAATGCCCCCACATCCTGGCTGGAGATATTTTGCAGCTGACGGCCCATGCGCACGGTAGAACGCAGCATGATCACGGCACCGGTCAGAACGCGCGTGTCGGCCTCGCCTTTCAGATAGACCGGCGTTATCTCCATTAAGAAATTCTGTCCGTGGATAACCACATGCTCGCTGTGGGTGTTCTGCGGATTGCTGTCCAGCCAGCGCTGGAAGTTAAAGCCGGGAATCAACTGTGCTGCGTTGTGGTTGCTGAGTTTTTCCTGACTCTGCGCGAACAGCTGGCAGCTGGCATGGTTAACACGCTCAACCTTACTTTTTAAATCCAGGGAGAGGAAAGGCTCTGGCATGGCTTCAAGCAATGCGCTCAATGCCAGATGCTCACGCTCCGACGGCATCCAGGATGGTGCGTACATCCGTAACGCCAGCGATACGGCGTATTTCTGCCATCAGGCTACTGAACGTATTAAATTCAATTTCGGCAAAATTGAGGTAAATTCGCCCGACAGGATCGATCTCAATGCCACGTAAATCAATGCTACGTAAAACAAGAAGATCGAGTAATTCGCGGGTCAGACCGAGACGGTCTTCACAGAAGACTTCAAGACGCATGGGAAATTCACCGTTTTAAGCCAATAACATTAAAATGATATGTCAGAACACGGTGATCGGGAAGATGGCTGTCAACAAATATTGACAGCCAGCACGATTAATGACCAAACCGGCTACTGAACCGGTTTTTTATTGAGCGTCTCTTTGAGCTGACCGATTAACTCACGTCGGAAATCCCCCAATCGCGCTTATCGCCATCAATCCACGGCAGTGGACGGCACACTTCCATCGCTTTGATGCCCAGACGGGCGGTCAACAAACCGGCACCAATACCCTGCGCGGCACGGGCAGAGAGACGCGCCGCCAGATCCTGCGACATCCAGTCCATCCCCACTTCCCGCACCAGCTCGCTTGCTCCGGCAAAGGCGATGTTGAGCAATACCAGACGGAACAAGCGAAGGCGGCTGTAGTACCCAACTCAATGCCGTATAAAGCAGCAATCCGGTTAATCAGACGCAGGTTACGCCAGGCGATAAACGCATATCCACCAGCGCCAGCGGGCTGACGGCAATCATCAGGGTTGATTCCGCAGCAGAGCGGCTGATTTCGCGCCGCGCCTGGGCATCCAGCACCGGCTGCACCATGTGGGAATACAGCGTCACCACTTCACGATCGTTCTGGGTTTCATGGATAGCGGCATACCAGCGCTGAAGCGCCGGGTGTGACTGGTCAATACCCGCCTGACTGGCCAGCTTTTCACAAAACGCGCGGCCTTTGCCGGTTCCGTGACTGTGGAGCAGATCCCGCGCTTCATCACGCTCATGGGCGCGCTGTCGCAGGCGCCACAGGCGACGCCACTCGGTCGCAACAGACCCGACACCCGCCCCCACAATCAGAGCACCGGCAGCGCAGCCGCCCAACGCGACCCAGTCCTGGGTTTGCCAGGCGTTGACCGCCCACTGGACGCCTTGCCCAACCACGCTAACGCCAAACAATGCCAGCCCGGCAGTCACCATCTTTCGCCACAGGCTGCGTTTTGGGCGAAGCGCGGGCTTCCACGACCGCTTCAGCCGGCCCCTCTTCAACAAGCAGCTCTTCGGTCAGCGCCGGGGCAAAGTTATCTGCCTGCGGGCCATTAAACGTCTGCGCGGTTTTAAACGCCTCCGTATGCTCTTGCTCAAGCGTTCCGGTAAAATCAATGCGCGGTTTTAACGGTTCCGTCATCGCAATTTATCTCCAATCAAAAACTCCAGCGCCGCATCCAGACGGATATGCGGTAACGGCTGATCGACCGTCATGACCTGCGGGCGGAAGGCTTCAAACTGGAAGCCCTGGTTCTGCCAGAAGGCCGGCCCCGGAAGGCGTGCGGGCACTTCGCCCGGATAGACAGTAAGCGGTTCGCCGTCGCTGAGACGGTTCCCGCGCAATGCCGGTATTTTCTCGCCATTAAGGTCAATCAACCACTCTGTGTCGCCTGTACGGAAGCCAGTCCGAGGCAATCCATACTGATCCCTTCGAATGCGGCATTCTGCCAGGCGTCCTGCACCAGTTGCTGCAGCAGCGACACCATATTGGCATGCTGATCGACCGTCACGTGATCGGCTTTTGTGGCCGCAAACAGCAGCTTGTCGATAACGGGTGAGAAGAGACGGCGAAACAGCGTGCGCTGCCCGTAGTGAAAACTTTGCATTAACTGTGTCAGCGCCAGGCGCATATCGTTGAAGGCCTGCGGCCCGCTGTTCAGCGGTTGCAGGCAATCCACCAGCACAATCTGGCGATCAAAACGTAAAAAGTGGTTTTATAAAAACCTTTCACCACTTTTTCACAGTAGTAATTGTAACGCTCGCGCAGCATTCCGGCGTTAGTGTGTTTGTCCGCCTGGGCCAGTTTTGACTCCCCGATGCCATCCACGTCCGGCCACGGGAAAAACTGCAGCGCAGGTGCGCCCGCCAAATCTCCCGGCAGAACAAAACGGCCCGGCTGGATGAAATGCAGCCCTTCCTGCTTACACTGATGCAGATACTCCGTCCAGGCCTCGGCAATCGCCGCCAGCCGGTTTTCATCGGCAGGGGCCAGCGGATCCAGGCCTTCGCACAGTTTTCGCCATTTCGTCGACCACTCGGCGCGGTTGCCTGCAACAGCCCCGTCATCTGCCGTGACCAGCTGAGATAATCCTGTGCCAGCATAGGTAAATCGAGCAACCACTCACCGGGGTAATCCACAATTTCCAGATACAGGGTGGAGGTGTCCTTGAAGTGGCGCATCAGGGATTCATTAGAGCGAAAACGCAGCGCGAGGCGAATTTCACTCACCCCGCGCGTCGGCGTCGGCCAGCCGGGCGGTTCACCATAAAGCTGAGCCAGCCTTCATCATAGGTAAAGCGAGGAATGCCAAAATCGCGCTGAGGCACACGTTTAACCCCCAGCAGGCGCTCTTCCCGCACGGCGCTCAGCAGCGGCAGCCGCGCCCCACTGTGCAGGTTAAGCAGCTGGTTCACCATCGCGGTGATAAACGCCGTCTTGCCGCTGCGGCTCAGCCCCGTCACCGCCAGACGCAGATGACGGTCAACGCCACGGTTCACCAGTGAATTGAGTTCGTTCTTAAGTCGCTTCATCGCCGTCCTTCATTGCCCGGAAGCCTCAAATACATTGCTTCAGAATACAATAAATGGGGCAGATCGTTGATTATCAATTCTTATTTATTGCTATTGCCGTTTTCTCTCCAGTAAGATGAACGACATTGCTGTTAGTCAGGAGTGAGTAAGGTGTATGTCACCCACCATCTATGATATCGCACGGGTTGCCGGCGTTTCGAAATCAACCGTCTCCCGCGTTCTGAATAAACAAACGAATATTTCTCCTGAAGCGCGTGAAAAAGTGTTGAAGGCGATTGACGAATTAAATTATCAACCCAATAAACTCGCCCGCGCCCTGACCTCTTCAGGCTTCGACGCCATTATGGTTATTTCGACACGCTCGACGAAAACCACCGCCGGCAACCCTTTTTTCTCTGATGTTCTGCATGCCATTACAGCCAAAGCTGAAGAGGAAGGTTTTGATGTTATTTTGCAAACCTCGAAAAGCAGTGAAGACGATCTGCTGAAATGTGAAAGTAAAATAAAACAAAAAATGATTAAAGGGATCATCATGCTGAGCTCACCGGCAAATGAATCCTTTTTCACAACGCTGGATGCTTATGGCGTACCGGTGGTCGTCATCGGGAAAGTCGAAGGTGATTTTCAGAATATTTACTCGGTCGACACGGATAATTTTCACGACAGCGCCACGCTAACAGAAACCTTTATTAAAAATGGCCGACGTAACATTGCCTGTCTGCACGCGCCGCTCAATTATCATGTTTCGATTGATCGTCTTGCCGGTTATAAATCCAGCCTGGAAAAGCACGGCATCGCCATTAACCCGGCGTGGATCATCGACGGCGGATATACCCATGAAAGCGCGCTTGCCGCGGCCACAGAATTGCTCTCCTCGGCCACGCCACCTGATGCGGTATTTGCCACCGACAGCATGAAGTTACTCAGCCTTTATCGCGCGGCGGATACTCTGGATCTGAGGATCCCCGAGCAGGTTGTGATTGCAGGATACAGTGACCCGATGCTCTCTCTCATTTTAACGCCAGCACCCGGGGGTTTTGATATCCCAACCGCAAGCTGGGTGAAGAGAGCTGCAATCTTCTTTTCAGGCGTATCGCCGGTCAGCCTGCGCCACAAAAAGTGCTTGTCGATACCCATTTTACGTTAGCGCCCTCTCTTCGCTAAAACCAGGGGCTGAAAGCCCCTGGCATCCGGTCTGTCAGAACGCGTAATTAACGCCAACACCCGCGTAGTGGAAACGGTCGCTGTCGCCTTCGTCATGGTTTTCCCATTCGTAGGCGTATTCCAGCGTCATGGATAATCCATTGTTGAAGTCATACGCGTACAGTAAACCCAGTCGGTTGAAATCGTGTCCTTCACGATCGGGATCGTCCTGCCAGTCCCAGTTCGACCAGCGATCCAGCCCCAGACGTATATGGCGTGAGCGTCGTCTGGCCTAATGAAACAGGCAGATACGCACGAATTTCCTGCGTTGAAAATTCGCCGTTATTACGTGAACTGTCCATATTGAAACCGCGCTCAAGATAATAGTTCACTTTTGCAGAGAAGGTTTCATTAATGGTCCAGGTAAAACCCGTTTCCGTTTCTACACGGCTGTCGGCATAACCGGTTTTTTCCAGGTCATTTGCAAACTGATACATGGCAAACCAGCCACCAAAACGCCAGTCGTCGGACAATTTAATATCCCAGTCGGGCTGAATTTTGTAGCGCTGCATATTTGCGCTACCGTCTTTGGCACCGTGTTCATCTTTAAAGTGATAACCGTAATTACGGAAACCGCCGGTCAACCCGAGTGTAAAATCATCGGTGCCAATAAAGCGATAGCGTAATTCAAATTCCGGACGGTCAAAATAGGTCCCAACGGGTCATGCTGCTGTAATCAACCGGTCCTTCCTGATACATTGCCCAGCGAAAGGGTCCAGGCATCCCATGTGGCATTAAACCACACAGAGGGTTCATATAATCCATCTTTATCGTCGCCCTGACCTTCGACGTTTTCAATTTCATACATGGCACCGATATTAAATTCCCAGTGTTTTGCTGATTCCGTTGCGTGCGCACAGCTAACCCCTGCGCACAGAACGAGCGCAGCACGTCTTAGTAGAGTACTCATTTAAATGTTCCCTTTATAATTAACTCAAATAAAACCGGAAATTTGCATTTCGGCGAACGCCTTTCTTATCTAATAGCCACTTCAGTATCAGCGTCGAAGAAATGACATTTATTCATATCGAACTGGATGCCGATATTATCCCCCGCCGCATAATCATTTACCGCTCCTGCACGAACGACCAGCTCATGCCCGCCCACGGTGGCATAGAGCATGAACTCAGCCCCGGTCAGTTCGGCCACGCTGACTTTTGCCGCAATATCATCGCTACGGCTTTGCAGCGTCAGAATATCTTCCGGCCGGATCCCAAAGACCACGGCTTTACGCTGATATCCGGCGGCATTCACCGCCGCCAGCGTGTCTTCAGGTATCTCCAGACGCAGCGTTTCCGTCACGAAATAGCGATCGTCTATCGCGCCCCGAATAAAATTCATTGCCGGTGATCCGATGAAGCCCGCCACAAACATATTCGCCGGTTCGTTGTAGACCTGCTTAGGTGCCCCCACCTGCTGAATAACGCCATCCTTGAGGATCACAATGCGGGTTGCCATCGTCATCGCTTCCGTCTGATCGTGGGTCACGTAAATCATTGTGGTGTTGAGCTTCTGATGCAGCTTGCTGATTTCAGCACGCATTTGCACACGCAGCTTGGCGTCGAGGTTAGAAAGCGGTTCATCCATCAGAAAGACGCCGGCTTCGCGCACAATCGCCCGACCTAACGCCACGCGCTGACGTTGCCCACCCGACAATGCGCCAGGTTTACGCGTGAGGTAATCACGCAACCCCAGGATTTGTGCCGCCCAGTTCACACGCTCTTCAATGACCGCGGGGGGAATTTTCTGCATCTTCAGGCCAAACGCCATGTTGTCGTAAACCGTCATATGCGGATAAAGCGCATAGTTCTGGAAAACCATCGCAATGTCGCGGGACTTGGCGGGCACATCGTTCATGCAGACACCGTCAATCACCAGCTCACCGGCGGAGATCTCCTCCAGCCCGGCAATCATGCGAAGCGTCGTCGATTTACCGCACCCCGAGGGACCCACAAAGACGATAAACTCCTTGTCCTCAATTTCGAGGTTAAAATCCTTAACCACATGGACCTGGTTATCGTAGATTTTCTGAATATGTTTCAGAGACAGTTGAGCCATTTTTAATTCCTTATCATTACCGTTCGGGATGCCCAGAAATCCGTCAGGCATTTCCAGGTCAGTTCCTGCGTTGAATGAAGTTGTAATCCCGCATGGTTCAGGCCAGGTCCAATCCCGACCGAGAGCATTCCCGCCGCGTTGATTGCCTCAACGCCGGCTGCAGCATCTTCGATTCCGATAGCCTGCTCGGGGCGCACGTTCAGCCCGGCGCAAGCCGCAAGAAAGATCTCCGGGTCCGGTTTGAGCGGGCAATGCGCGAGGCATCGGCGCAGAAATCAAAAGCCCTCTCAATGCCCAGCGCCTGCAAAATACCGGGGGCGTAAGGGACACAGAGGCCAGCCCGATTTTGACGTTCGCCGCACGAATTTCCGCCAGCACCTCGCGGATGCCCGGAAGCAGAGAATCCTGCGTCAACGACGCCAGAGACCCGACGTAGCGCGCGTTCTTTTTATCCGCGAGCGCTGCCGCTGCTGGTCGTTAAACTCCCCCTCTTTTCCGCCATGGCGCAGGATCCGCTGCAGCGATTCCATACGGCTTATCCCTTTCAGCTCGTCGTTGAACACCACGTCGAACGAGATGCCAATTTCCTGCGCCACGGCACGCCAGGCCAGAAAATGCAGATGCGCGGTATCGGTGATCACACCATCAAGATCGAAGACAACGGCCTCAGGCATCATGATGTGCTCCTGTGGTAGCGGTCCCATAAGTAGATGTAAAAAAATCCCTGAAAGAACAGACCTGCCGATCCGTTATGTACAGGGTTTTACCCCACAGCGTTAAGGTCACCGGTGCAGTGGTTTCAATCGTTAAAACATCATTTTCAAACGTGAAGTGCATGCGCGCGTTTCTCCATCGCAGCGGGAAAGCCAGTTTTCGCCAGTGGGCAGGCAGCTTCGGGGCAAGATGCAATTCCCCCTGGACGATCTGCATGCCGGCAAATCCCTGAATAACGCCGGACCAGATAGCCCCGGTGGCGGCAGCATGAATCCCGTCATCGCAGCTGTGCGGATCGTCGCCCAGATCGATGGCGACACCCTCGCGCCAGAAGGCGTAGGCCCTTTCCGTATCGCCACACCGGGCAGCAACAATTCCATGAATCGCTTTGCTCAGCGAAGAGTCGTGTATGGTACGCGGCTCGTAGTACGCCAGGTTGGCAGCACACTGCTGTGGGGTAAACCGTTCCGGCAGCAGGTAGTTGAGCATCACCACGTCGGCCTGTTTAAGGATCTGCATCTCGTTCACTTCCGCGCGGGAGTAATCGAGCAGAATGGTCTGTTTACCCGCTTTCGCCTTATAGCGGCTCAGATCGATAGCCGGTTTCGCCATGAAGGTATCATCCTGAGGAAGGACCCTTCTGCGTTGGCTTGCGGTAACCACAAACGGGACATAAACCGGCTGGCATTCTCCATGAAGCCATCATCTTCACGATTGAACATCGCCATAAACTGGCGCGCACAGGCGGCATTGTGCCAGGCCAGATAGTTGGTGTAGGCGTTGTTATTGACGTGCTCCGTGTACTCATCCGGCCCGATCACATCGTGGATTTCCAGGCGACCATTGACTTCCGTCGCCCGCCCCATCCAGAACGTTGCCGTCTCTAGCAGTAGCGTCAGCCCTTCGTTACGCATAAAAGCGTCATCATGTGTCGCCTGCCAGTAGGCCACGACAGCCCAGGCAATGTCCGCCACAATGTGATGTTCTGCCAGCGCAGAGGCCACTTTCTGGCGCGTGCCCGTGCGGATGTTGATTGCTGCATATTCCGGCGTCTCTTCCTGACCGCTCGCGGCACTCTCCCAGGGGAAAAGTGCGCCAGGCCAGCCGTTGCGACGCGCTTTTTCACGAGCCCCGGCCAGGTTGAGCCAGCGATAACGCAGCAGACTGCGGGCGACCTGCGGACGCGTAAAGAGATGGAAAGGCAGCAGGAAAATTTCGGTATCCCAGAAGACGTGGCCTTTATACCTTCGCCGGTCAATCCTTTCGCGGCGATACTGCAGCGCTCATTGTCGGCAGGCGTCATGGCGGTCAGATGCCAGACGGTATAATCCAGCGCGAGCTGATCCTGCGGTTCCGCAGACGTTACCGCCACCCGCGCATCTCGCCAGACGTCTTCCCAGGCGCAGGCAGAGCTCTCCAGCAACGATGCGTAGCCTCGCGCTGCGCACACCTTGAGTTCGGCCAGTGCGTTACGCGCAAACGACGCCTGCGAAAGGGCTTTGTCACTGCGGTGGGCGACCCAGACGATCTTTTCAAGCGTGACAGTATCACCCTGCGAAACGTTCAGGTCGTAATGCGCACTGATGCGACGATTTTTAGCGGTAAAGCAGCTTTCGCTACCCGCTGAAAGCCGGCAGAACGCGGATATAACGACATCAGAAACCCGGTCCTGCGTTTCATACACGCCCTGCATACAGTTCTGGTCGAATACCCGGACTGAAATCTCATCCAGATGCTGCCTGCCGGTGTTGGTTTGCGTCGCATCGATTCCGGTTTCAACACCACCTGCGAGGGCCCATCAAGGGGAGTGATGGCGAGTTGCATTGCCACTAACGGCAACTGAGCGAGAGAAACGAAACGACGGCTCTCCAGGCGATAGCGTTTCCCGTCGGGCGAGCGCCAGAGCACGCTGCGACGCAGTTCACCATTGGCAAACGCCAGCTCGCGCTGCCACTCAAGAAGCGCCCCGGAAAGCAGGGTAAAATTCACACCATCAGTTCAACCTCAATACCGGTAATATCCGGCAGGTTGATTAACTCCGTGGTCTCCTTGCGACCTGCGCGATGATAAAGCCCGGCGAGATACATGCCTCTGGTTTGCTGGGTGTAATCCTCTTCGTGTGCCGCGCGAATGCCCATGTAGCCATTGCCGCAAGCCATGATGGAGGCGTATTTATTCAGACTGTGGGGAGAGAAGCCCGGTTCGGTTAAAACAGACACATTCAGCATAACGTCACGCTTTCCCCTGTATCCGCCGATTCATAAAGCGCGGCAACAAGTTGCTGGATAACCAGCCCCTGTTCCGCATCTGCATCATAACCGGCTCTCCCAGCACATGGCGTACAAACGCTCCATGCTGCGCAGGTGACGCTGGTCGTCTGCCTCAACACGCTGCATGAGGGTCTGTAAAACGCCCGCCTCATCGTGGTAAATGTGAGCCGGGAAGAGCGTGGCCCCCGCCTTTTCGCCACAGAATGAAACATTCATGATCGACTGCTCACGGATATTCAGCGCAAACGACGTATCCAGCGCAGAACGCCGCCATTGCAGAATTCAATTGTGCCAAACAGAGCATCTTCAACGGTAACCGGGCGGGATCCCACTCGCCAAACTGTCCACTGTTTTTACGGTTCCCCAGCTTCTGGAAGCTGTGGGCGGTCACCCTTTTTACCGCCGGGAAACCCAGCACATACATCGCGGCATCCAGCATATGAATACCGATATCGATAAGCGGTCCGCCACCCTGTAGCGATTTGTTCGTAAAGACGCCCCAGCCCGGCACGCCGCAACGACGCAGCGCCTGCGCCGACGTAAAGTAGATCTCACCTAACGCTCCGTTTGTGACAGCGTCACGAAGCAGCTGCGTGTCGAGCGCAAACCGATGGTGAAAATCATACGCCAGTACTTTTCCCGCTTTACGGGCCGCCCTGCGCATCTGGTCAGCCTGTTGCGGCGTCATGGCAGGCGGTTTTTCGCACATCACATGACATCCGGCCTCCAGTGCCGCCATGACATGTTCAAAATGGAACCGGTTTGGCGAGCAGACGCTGACCACATCAGGTTTTACCGCCTGCAGCATTTCAGATGCATTCTGCCAGACCGAAGGAATTGCATGACGTTCCGCAACGCCTGTGCCTGTTCAAGGCCGCTGTCCATGACAGCGACCATTTGAACATCACTGCGAGTGGCGTAATACGAGGCATGCACTTTGTCCGCGACCTGCCCGGCGCCAATAATGGCGACGCGCAGAAGCAAGGTGTTGAAGCACTCATCACGCTCGTCATACTTAGCATTCACGCAGATACGTGAGTGAATCCTGGTAAGCCTGGGCCGGATCGTCGGCGCGGACACGGCACTCATACACCACGTAGCCCTGATAGTTGTCCGCACGAAGCTGCCCGAACAACGTGGCAAAATCCAGCGTCCCGCTGCCAGGCTGATAGCGATGGTTATCGGCGATATGCACATGACCCAGCAGATCCCGGTTGCGATGCAGCGCCTCTGTTAGCGAATCTTCTTCGATATTCATGTGGTAAAAGTCGCCGATGATCTGCACATGCCTGAGCGCGTTCTCTTCAATATAGCGACGCGCATCCGAGAGCGTGTTGACCATGTGATCCTGGTAGCGGTTGAGCGGCTCAAGGTAAACGGTGTCCCGGTACGCGCTGCCACCTCATCCAGATAACGGAGCGAAGCACTCACCGCTTCGCGGTCACCCGCCAGGCTGCGTGGAGAGGTCATCGGCGGCAAACGGAAGGTAAACATTCCCCAGGCGGCGGGCACAATAATCCCCTTTCCACCCACTTCAGCCAGCGCTTCCAGGATGCGTTCGATCTGTTTTAATCCGTTCAGACGACGTTCTTCAATGAAGTCACCAATCCAGCCGTCATATCCCCCACAGGCGGTGGTCACCGGCAGGACCGTGGCGGTGATTGCGGCTTTCACTTCATCGAGATTATCCACCAGCAGTTTGCCGTCAATTTCAAAGCCATCAAAACCCATCGCTTTGATGTACTGGAATTTCTCCAGAATAGAAATCGGGAAAAAGGCCTGGTTTTGCGTTGCGATTTTCATTGATGCTCTCCTTAGCTTAAAAAGTGACGCCCATCTTGATGCTCAGTTCCGGATGCTGATCGACATACTTCATGTAGCTCTCAGCGCTGGTGGTAAAGGTGACAACCGGGTCAATCAGATCTTCGCAGTTCAGATAACCGTTCATCAGCAGTTCCCAGCAGGTCTCTTCAATACGCTTGCGGCTCCAGCGCGGGTAATCCGGGTTGGGTTGCTGCAGGCGCGCGAGAAAACGATTTTCGCGTTATTGAAGTGGCTTCACGCCCCAGATTGAACCCTTCTGCGAACGGTTTCGCGAAAGCCACGTAGGCGATCGTTCCACCGTAGGCGAGCCCGCGCAGCGCAGACTGCAATGCATCGGCAAAACCGCTGGTTTCGATAATCACGTCAGCGCCCTGCTTTCCGGTCAGTTTTTTAATCTCCAGACCGACATCGGTGCCAAACGGATTGAGGCAGTAATCGGCCCCGTGACGGCGGGCAATTTCGCAGCGATGTTCGATAGGATCGACACCGATGACGATGGATGCACCGGCTTTTTTCGCCAGCTGAATCGCAATCTGCCCAATAGCACCCAGTCCGACCACAACGACAAAATCCCCTACCCGCACGTTAGCATCACGCACGCCGCTCATGGCGAACTGCGCAGGGTCGTAACAGACGGCATTTTTCCAGGAAGACCCTTGCGGCATTTTGCGCAGCTTGTAGTTATTAACGGCATTCACGATGACCGTCTCCTGCAGCGGCCCATAGCAGCAGACACGGTCGCCCGTCTGGTAGTCCGTCACGTCATCGCCGCATTCGATAATGTCGCCAACGATCATGTTGCCCAGCTGGAACTTACCAAACTCAATGCCCCGCGCCGCGCCCTCTTCACGCGGGGTAAACATCTGCCACTCCGCGTTAAACTCCTCATCAATGAAGGGACTTGCCGCACGGAAATCTACCACTTCGGTGCCGTGTTTTGGCGCGCCGAAGCGCGCACGAATTTTCACTTCATGGACGGCAACAGGACGATCTTCATATTCCACCAGCGCCGCTACACGAGGCGCTGTCGCAACTAACTTTTTCATGACTGACTCCTAGTTAAAACTGGCCGCCTCAGCCTTAACGCCACCGGCGGTCAAACCACTTTTGATAAAACGTTCAGACAGTGCGTACATGATGACCACCGGGAAGCGCTGTCACCAGCGATGCCGCCATCATCCGACCCCAGATATAATCTGGCGTGCTAAAGAGCGTGTTCAGCCCAACCGGCAAGGTGAAATTGCTGGCGCTGGACAGGAAAATGGATGCAAACAGGTAGTCGTTCCATGCCACCATGAAGCAGTAGACGAACACCGACACGAGGCCGGAAATCGCCAGCGGAACGGTAATGCGGAAGATAATTTGCAGGCGGTTAAGCCCGTCCATCATCGCGGCTTCTTCTATTTCATCCGGAATGGTGTCGAAATAGCTGCGCAGCATAAAGACGGCTGTCGGCAGCGTCTGGGTCACCATGGTGATAATCAGCGCCAGCTCCGTGTCATAGATCCCCAGCGCGGTGATGATTTTGAACAGCGGCACCACCAGCAAAATCCCCGAGAACATATAGACGGTGTAAAAACTCGCATTGATTGTCGTGCGTCCTTTAAAACGCAGTTTGGATAACGCGTAAGCCCCAGCGTGCCGAGAAAAACGGCAATTACCGACGAGGTCAGCGAGACCACCATGCTGTTTCTGAAGTAGTCCACAAATGGGAAGATCAGCGGATTAAAGATGTCGATGTAATGCTGCAGCGTCCACGCTGCGGCAGGATGGTCGGATGGAGCGATATCGCCTCTTTCGCGCTCTTAAGCGAGGTCATTAACATCACAAAGAACGGGAACAGCGTGATGATCAGAAACACCGCCAGCCCCAGATAAAAACCGAGACGGCTCAGTACGCGTTTATTTGTTGCCATTGAGGTTTACCCTTTTTCTGGTCAGCAGAATGACGGCGAAGATGATCACGAACAGCACCACGGAGATGGCAGCGGCTTTCCCGAGGTCATTGAAGGCAAATGCGGTCTTGTAGAGATAGACGCCCAAAATATCGACCTTGGTGGTCAGGAGATAAACATCAGCGAACATATAGAACATCCAGATGGTTCGCAGTGTAATCACCGTGGCCAGCACCGGCATAATGGCGGGCAGCGTGACGATACGAAAACGCTGCCAGGCATTTGCCCCATCCATTTCCGCGGCTTCGTACAGCGATTTATCGATGGTCTGCAATATCGCGAGGAACGAGATAAACGCGTAGGGGAAGTAACGCCAGATGGCGAACAGCACCACCAGCACAAAACTGCTGCCCGGGTTGTCGAACCACAGCGGCGCCTGGTCATACAGGTGCAACAGATCGACACCCAGATAGTTCACAATGCCGTAGCCGTTGTTGAACATGTATTTCCATGCAAACACCAGCGAGATGGATGGTGTGACGTAGGACAAAATCACCAGTGAACGCGCCGTTTTCCGCAGGCGAAATTCCCGGTTAAAAAAGAGGGCAACGGCCAGCCCCAGCGCCGTGCTGCCCATCACCACCAGGGCGGTGTACCAGAACGTCATCCACAGGGAGTGCCAGAATGCGCCATCGCTGAGGATACGAACATAGTTATCCAGCCCGACAAACACGGCGCTAATGCGCGGGTTAAGCGGCAAACGTAAAAAGCTGATTTCAATATTGGAAATCATCGGCCAGGCCACCAGGCCCCCCAGCAAAATCAGGCTGGGGGCCAACAGCAGCATGGCGAAAGGCATATCTGAACGACCAGAAAACAACGTCTTCATAATTTCCTTCCGCAGAGCGCTCCTATCGTTGTGAAATCAGGTCAGTCAGTCGCTTTTGGCTGTTGCTTAACGTTGCAGTGAGATCCTGTTGACCTACTGTGACGTTATGCACCATGGAACTGATGATGCCGGACCCCGTTACATCACCCATGCGGGTAAAGTTTTTGTCGCCCACGGCGCCAAATACCTGCACATTCGGGAACTGGGCGATAAGCTCATAGGGAAGTTGACCAAACGCTTTAATGACCTCGTTGTCTTTCCAGGAGTCCGTGCCGACGACCAGTTTGTTCACCGGCAGCGCGGCACCCGGGACATCATCACCCAGTCAGACGCGTTCTGTGCCTGCTCCATCCAGGTGACAAACTTCTGTGCAGCCTGGGTTTCATCTTCGGTTTGACCGGAGGTGATCGTCAGCGATGTGACCATGCCGTAGACCGCTGAAGACGTTTCAGTCGGAACGACAAAGCCAGGTTGGCCGGGTTGCCGTCTTTATAAACCGCCGGCAGGATATAGGTGGAATACACCGCCATCGGCGCCGAGCCATTCATAAAGGCATCTTTAATCTCCATGACATCGTTCGAGCCCGGCATGGTGGTCGCGGCCAGTGCTTTATAGAACGCCAGCGCGTTCACCATTTCCGGGGTATCAATGTTGATTTTCCCGTTGGCGTCAAAACGTTCGCACCACCGGAAAGCGCAAACTGAGAAAACGCCTGCTCGGTCATCACGCTTTCGCCGTGGGTAGCGCAATGCCATAGCGTTTTTTAGCCGGATCGTTGAGGCGTTGGCTGGCTTTCAGCAGCTGTTCCCAGTTATGCGGCTCCTCAATACCCGCCGCAGCAAGCACATCTTTGTGATACCAGACGCCAGACAGCCAGGCGCTGATTGGCACCCCCGTCCAGGCTGAGCCGTCTTCCGTGCGAACGACACGTAAAATTCCGTCATAAAAGGTGTTTTCGCCCACCGCTTTGATGGCGGCGTTGATCGCATCCCGGTCCAGCAGCTGCTCTTTATCCATGACTTTTGCGTAGTCATGGCTGACCTCAATGACCTCAGGCAGCGCACCGGTGCGGGCCAACGTAATCACTTTGGTGTTGTAGGCATCCTCTTCTACCGGTACCTGTTTCACCGTAATCGTCGGGTTCTCTTTCTCGAATTTTTCAATCAGTTTTGTAATTACCGCCTGACGCTCCTGTTCAACTGAGGAGTGCATAAACTCAATGGTGACAGCAGAGGGTTTGTCATCCTTACAGCCTGACAACAAGGCGCACGAAACCAGTGCTGATATCAGCACAATTTTGGGCATATTCATGTTTAAGGTCCTTTTTTTAGTTTTCTTTAATCCACAACACCTGCCATGGATTAAGGGTCAGAGTCGTACCAGTAATATCTTTCCCGGCGATCAGTTCCCTGCCGGATGGAATATTCGACTCAACGTTGAACGCGATCGACTGAAATTAAATAACGCGGTAACTTTTTCGCCACTTTGCGCAATACGCATTATTTTTAATACATGCTCGCCTGCCGTACTAAAACAAGCCTGACTGTCAGGGTGGAATGCTTTTTCTGCACGCCTCAGGGCGATTAATTCACGCAATCTATAATAGACTGTCTGCCGCAGGCTATTTTCGTTCTCAAGCTCACTGTCGATTGCACCGGCGAGGTATTTTTTGCGGTTAATCGCACGGTTATATCCCAGGCGCTCCACGCCCTCATAATCATTACGCGAGCCAAGAATACTTTGAATATAGACGGCAGGCACACCGGGGAAACTCAGGAGTACAGCATGAGCCAGAATAAACCGGGCAATACGGTGATTGTCATCGCAGTCCCTTGTGCTTAACGCATCAAGATAAGTGACATTGATTTCATACGGGCTTCGCGTTCCATCCGGATTGTTTTTCCAGTTGACCAGTGCCCCCTCGGCCTGAAGTTTCTCAACCAGCGAGAGGATCTCAGACTCGGGTAAAATTCCGCGTAACGGATTGAGCCAATCCCATCATGCGAGGCCAAAAAGTTAAACCAGGTGGTTTTCGTGGAAGGAAGCGTCAACGACGACGCCCACTGACACAGCGCCCGGACATCCTGACGGTGTACCGCATGCAGCACAAGCGGCGGCAAGGAGAACTGATACACCATCTGCGCTTCATTGTTGCCGTCACCAAAGTAGGCAACGTTGTCTTTATGCGGGACATTGGTCTCTGTGATAATCACCGTCCCCGGCGCGACAGCCTCGGTAATGGCACGGAAAAGCTGGATAAGCTGGTGGGTTTGTTCCAGATGGATACAGCTCGTTCCGGGTATCTTCCACATAAACCCAACAGCATCCAGACGAATGTAGCGCGCCCCTTCAGTCAGGTAGTGCAGCAGCACGTCTACCATCGCAATCAGAACCTGAGGAGAGGCAAAATTGAGATCGACCTGGTCGCTGCTGAAGGTGGTCCACAGGTGGCGTACGCTGCCATCGTGAAGCGTAAACGGCGTGAGGAGGGGCAAAGCACGCGGTCGCGTGACGGCCGACAGATCCGTTTCAGGGTCAACAGAAATGAAGAAATCGTTATACCCCGGCATTTGCTTAAGGTAATTCGCGAACCATTGACTTTGCGCCGACATGTGATTGCAGACGAAATCAAACATCAAACTGGCTGATTGTTTTAATTCGGCGATGTCCTGCCACGTTCCTGTTTCTGGTGCAACTTCGTGGTAATCAATAACAGAAAAACCGTCGTCAGAAGACCACGGGTAAAAAGGTAAAAGATGAACATGTGAAAAGGAGTGAGAGAGCCACTTATTATAAAACCGTGTGAAAACCGGCAGGGCTTTCTCCCCTTCTGCCGAAAACTGATCGGCATACGTAATCAGGACAACATCTTTTTCATCCCACCCCACCTTACGCTTATCTGTAATAACAGAAATCGCGTTATCAATCTTTTCCAGCAACACCGAAAAATGGGTATCGGAAAATGATTCCCCGTAAACAAGATTAATGATTTCTTTAATTCTAGCCTGCATTTTATGTTCCATGGTAGCGGTCCCACGGAACGCAATCTACTCCCATGAAAAATATCTGTCAACGGACCGGGACGCAGAAAAACGCAATTGCAAAGCAGCTCAACGCAGTATTGTGAGCTGCCGCAAAGAAAGAAAGGGAAAGCGAAGAAGTATCGCTAGCCTGCCCCGAAAACGAGAAAGGCTAACGTACGCAGGAATTATTGGGGAAAGTAGCGGCGTGAAAGCGTTTTGCCACTTTTTGCAGCAGAGGTTCGAGCGCCACAGCCAGCAACATTCTTACCGGCTTGCGGGCAACAGATTTTATCGCCCAACCCGCCACACCTGCCGGGCCGAAACGTAATGCCGTCAGCAGGACCAGTTTACCTGCGATTTCAGGCCGGGTTTTACCTTCTGACCGGCCTGTTGCCAGTTTTGCTTCATGTATATTCTCTCTTAAAGCTGACGAAAACGGCTTCTCAGCGTGAAGGTGTCAGACGTGACATAGCGCTCCATCTCACGTAACCGCTTCTCCCCAGCGGCGAGTTGATCGTCAATCGCGTTGAGAAGATCGTTGCTGGTCGGTGCGCCTTCTGCGGCCAGTTCACCTTCCGGCATCGGGTCGAGTACAAACGACAGCACGATGTACGCCACCAGGGTGATAAACGCCAGACCGAAGAAGATCGACAGCACCGTTACCACGCGAACCAGTTTGACCGGGACATCAAGATAATGGGCCAGTCCCGCACAGACGCCGCGTACCATTCCCTGCTGCGGAATGCGCCACAATTTTTTGTTCAGATTCAGTCCGGCCATTAACGGTCCTCCAGTTGGATGTTCTGCATCGAGGATATCTTCCAGCGCCTGAATGCGTTCGCGCATTTTATTCGCCTGTTCGGTCAGCTGTACGAGACGCTGTTGTTCACTCTGGGAAAGTTCACCACGTGAAGAACGGTTGCTGTAGTGCAGCCATAACCAAATCGGCAGAACAAACAGCACGAAAATGGTCAGGGGAATAGCCAGAAAAAGCGCGCTCATGTGTACTCCTTGTCTTACGATGCGTGGCGGCACACTCAGGTGCCGCACAAATTATTATTGGTTGTCTTGCTTCATTTTGGCTTTCAGCGCAGCAAGTTGCTCGCTGATTTCATCGTCCGCTTTCAGGTCAGCGAACTGCTGATCCAGTGACTTCTGTTTACCAATGCTGTGACTTTCCGCTTCCGCTTCCATATGGTCGATACGGCGTTCAAACGACTCAAAACGTGCCATTGCTTCATCCAGCTTACCGCTATCCAGCTGGCGACGTACATCGCGGGATGAGCTTGCCGCCTGGTGGCGCAATGCCAGCGCCTGCTGACGCGCACGCGTTTCGTTCAGTTTGTTCTCAAGCTCACCAATCTCTTTCTTCATACGCGAAAGCGTATCATCGACCAGTGTGACTTCATGCTCGAGCGTCGCGACCATGTCTGCCAGCTTCTGTTTTTCAATCAGCGCGGCACGGGCCAGGTCTTCTTTATCTTTACGCAGCGCAAGTTCTGCTTTTTCCTGCCATTCGTTAAGCTGAGCGGTCGCCTGCTCAATGCGGCGCGTTAACTGTTTTTTCTCAGCCAGCGCACGGGCGGAGGTAGAACGCACTTCAACCAGCGTATCTTCCATTTCCTGAATCATCAGGCGCACCAGCTTCTGCGGATCTTCCGCTTTCTCAAGCAGTGAGTTGATATTGGCGTTCACGATGTCGGCGAAACGAGAAAAAATACCCATAATGTGATCCTCATAGTTCTGTTATCGGGCGATGCCCTGCTACATAGCTAATACAAATACCGTGCCAAGTTTTTATCTTATTGATTTTACTTGATGTGGTTGATTTCCAGGCATCGGCACACTATGCTCACCTGGTGAATATCACTAAGGAGTGGTTAATTTCATCATGGCTGGATACAAAGACAATTTACTCGGCGAAGCCAACAGTTTTCTGGAAGTCCTCGAACAGGTCTCCCGTCTCGCGCCGCTCAACAAGCCAGTGCTTATTATCGGTGAGCGCGGCACGGGTAAGGAACTGATTGCTAACCGTCTACATTATTTATCCGGACGCTGGGATGGCCCCTTCATTTCGCTTAACTGCGCGGCGTTGAATGAAAATCTGCTCGACACGGAGCTTTTCGGTCATGAAGCCGGTGCTTTTACCGGTGCCCAAAAACGCCATCCGGGTCGTTTTGAACGCGCCGACGGCGGCACGCTGTTTCTTGATGAACTGGCCACCGCGCCCATGCTGGTACAGGAAAAGCTGCTGCGCGTGATTGAGTATGGCGAGCTGGAGCGCGTCGGCGGTAGCCAGCCGCTGCAGGTCAACGTGCGTCTGGTGTGCGCGACCAATGCCAACCTCCCGCAAATGGTGGCAGAGGATAAATTCCGTGCCGACCTGCTCGACCGGCTGGCCTTTGACGTCGTTCAGCTCCCGCCGCTGCGCGAGCGAAGAAGCGACATCATGCTGCTGGCAGAGCAGTTTGCGATTCAGATGTGTCGCGAGCTCGGCCTGCCGCTTTTCCCGGGGTTCAGCGAGTATGCAAAGGAGACACTCCTCGCTTACCACTGGCCGGGAAATATCCGTGAGTTAAAAACGTCGTGGAGCGTTCTGTCTATCGCCACGGCAGCAGTGAGACCGAGCTGGATAACATTATTCTCGATCCTTTTCAGCGTAGCCCGCAGCCAGCTTCCGCCCCGCCCGTGTCCGGGGCTTCCCCTTCACTTCCCCTGGATTTGCGGCAGTTCCAGCATGAACAGGAACAACAGCTGCTTGAGCAGAGCCTGAAGGTGGCGAAATATAACCAGAAACGGGCGGCTGAACTCCTGGGTCTGACCTACCATCAATTAAGGGCATTGCTCAAAAAGCATCAAATGCGCTGACAATATCAGCACTTACCCGCAGACATTTTTACGAAGCAGGCGTAAGTGCGATACACTTTGCAGATCGAACCTAAAAACCTTAAAAATTATGCGTCTGGTTTTATCGTCCTTCTTTGCACTTGGTCTGTTCAGCAGCCTGGCGTTTGCTGCGCCCGACCCCGCTACGCAACCTGATATTCGCGACAGCGGCTTCGTCTATTGCGTAAGCGGTCAGGTTGATACATTTAACCCGCAAAAAGCGGGCAGCGGCCTGATTGTGGATACCTTGCCGCGCAACTCTATGACCGTCTGCTTGATGTGGATCCCTACACCTACCGTCTGGTGCCAGAGCTTGCCGAAAGCTGGGAAGTCCTGGATAACGGCGCGACCTACCGTTTCCACCTGCGCGATGATGTCGCATTTCAGCACACGCCATGGTTTACCCCCAACGCGCAAACTGAACGCGGATGACGTGGTCTTTACGTTCCAGCGTATCTTTAACCGTAATCACCCGTGGCATAACGTTAACGGCAGTAACTTCCCCTACTTCGACAGCCTGCAGTTTGCCGATACCGTTAAAAGCGTTCGCAAGCTGGATAACCGCACGGTGGAGTTTTCGCTGAAGCGCCCGGATGCCTCTTTCCTCTGGCACCTGGCCACCCACTATGCGTCCGTTATGTCTGCTGAATACGCTGCGAACCTGAGCAAAATCGATCGTCAGGAGTTAATCGACCGTCAGCCAGTCGGCACCGGTCCGTTCCAGCTGGCCGAATATCGCTCCGGACAATATATCCGCCTGCAGCGCCATGCGCATTTCTGGCGCGGCACGCCGCTGATGCCACAGGTAGTGGTCGATCTTGGCTCTGGCGGGACGGGGCGTTTATCAAAACTGCTGACCGGGGAGTGCGACGTGCTGGCGTGGCCTGCTGCCAGCCAGCTCACCATTTTGCGCGACGATCCGCGTTTGCGCCTGACGTTACGCCCCGGCATGAACATCGCCTATCTGGCGTTTAATACCGATAAGCCGCCGCTGAACAACCCTGCCGTACGCCACGCGCTGGCGCTGGCCATTAACAACCAGCGTCTGATGCAGTCGATCTATTACGGTACGGCAGAAACCGCCGCCTCTATTTTGCCGCGAGCCTCGTGGGCCTATGACAGTGAAGCTAAAATTACGGAATACAACCCGGCAAAGCGCGTGAACAGCTGAAAGCGCTGGGAGCGGAAAACCTGACGCTGCAACTCTGGGTACCAACCAGCTCTCAGGCCTGGAACCCAAGCCCGCTGAAGACCGCCGAGCTGTTGCAGGCAGATATGGCGCAGGTGGGGGTGAAAGTGATCATCGTGCCGGTTGAGGGTCGTTTCCAGGAGCGCGCCTGATGGACATGAACCATGATTTAACCCTGACAGGCTGGGCGACCGACAGTAATGACCCGGACAGCTTCTTCCGTCCGTTGCTGAGCTGTGCGGCGATTAACTCCCAGACCAACTACGCCCACTGGTGCAACCGGGAATTTGACGGCGTGCTGCAAAAAGCGCTGGCGTCCCAACAGCTGGCGTCACGCATAGACGCCTATGATGAAGCGCAGAAGATCCTTGCCGAAGAGCTGCCCGTGCTGCCGCTGGCCTCGTCCCTGCGCCTGCAGGCCTATCGCTATGATATTAAAGGCCTGGTGTTGAGTCCGTTCGGCAACGCTCCTTCGCCGGCGTGTCTCGCGAAAAAGAACAAGAGGTGAAAAAACCATGATCATTTTTACCTTGCGCCGCCTTCTGCTGCTGTTGGTGACGCTCTTTTTCCTGACCTTTGTTGGTTTCAGTCTGAGCTATTTCACCCCGCACGCCCCGCTTCAGGGTCGTCGCTGTGGGATGCGTGGCTCTTCTGGTTTAACGGTCTGCTGCACTGGGATTTCGGTGTTTCAAGCATCAACGGACAGCTCATCTCTGAGCAGCTGAAAGAGGTTTTCCCGGCGACAATGGAGCTGTGCATTCTGGCGTTCGGTTTTGCCTTAATGGTTGGTATTCCGGTAGGAATGCTGGCAGGGATTTATCGCAACAAATGGCAGGATAAATTTATCAGCGCCCTCGCCCTGCTCGGCTTCTCGATCCCGATCTTCTGGCTGGCGCTGCTGCTGACGCTTTTCTTCTCCCTCAACCTGGGCTGGCTACCGGTTTCTGGCCGTTTTGACCTGTTGTATACGGTAAAAACGGTGACCGGGTTTGCTATCGTTGACGCCTGGCTGTCTGATTCAGCCTGGCGACATGAGATGATCGTTAGCGCCGTACGCCATATGGTCTTGCCGGTACTGACGCTGGCGGTGGCACCGACAACCGAAGTGATCCGCCTGATGCGCCTGAGTACCATCGAGGTGTTCGATCAGAACTATGTCAAAGCGGCCGCCACGCGCGGCTTATCGCGCCTGACTATCTTGCGCCGTAATGTGCTGCATAACGCCCTGCCGCCTGTTATCCCGCGACTGGGGCTCCAGTTTTCCACCATGCTCACCCTGGCGATGATTACCGAAATGGTCTTCAGCTGGCCGGGCTGGTCGATGGTTGATCAACGCTATCCGCCAGCAGGACTACGCCGCCATTTCGGCGGGCGTCATGGTGATTGGCTCTCTGGTGATTATTGTTAACGTGATTTCCGATATTTTGGGTGCTATGGCCAACCCGTTGAAGCATAAGGAATGGTATGCCCTACGATAACGTATACAGTGAAAAGCGCACGCCCGGTGCGCTGCGTACCGTGTGGCGTAAATTCTATGGTGACACCACGGCAATGATTGGCCTTTATGCTTCGCCGGGCTGGTGTTGCTCTGCGTTTTTGGCTCCTGGTTTGCGCCCTATGGTATTGATCAGCAGTTCCTTGGCTATCAGCTGCTGCCCCCATCCTGGTCGCGCTACGGTGAGGTCTCTTTCTTCCTCGGTACGGACGACCTCGGGCGTGACGTATTGAGCCGCCTGTTGAGCGGCGCGGCGCCGACGGTCGGCGGTGCATTTGTGGTGACGTTTGCTGCCACCATCTGCGGTCTGGCGCTCGGCATCTTTGCCGGGTCGACGCATGGCCTGCGCTCGGCGGCACTGAACCACATTCTCGACACCCTGCTCTCTATTCCGTCCCTGCTGCTGGCCATCATTGTGGTGGCGTTTGTCGGGCCACATCTGTCGCATGCCATGTTCGCGGTCTGGCTGGCGATCCTGCCCCGCATCGTGCGTTCGGTATACAGCATGGTGCATGACGAGCTGGAAAAAGAGTATGTCGTCGCTGCTCGCCTGGACGGTGCAACAACCTTAAACATCCTTTGGTTTGCCGTACTGCCGAACATCGCTGCCGGGCTGGTCACGGAGATCACCCGCGCCCTGTCGATGGCGATTCTGGACATCGCGGCGCTCGGTTTTCTCGATCTCGGCGCGCAGCTGCCGTCGCCTGAATGGGGCGCGATGCTTGGTGACGCGCTTGAGCTTATCTACGTTGCGCCGTGGACGGTCATGTTACCGGGCGCAGCCATTATGGTGAGTGTGCTGCTTGTCAACCTGCTGGGCGATGGTATACGCCGTGCAATTAATGCGGGGGTGCAATAATGCCGCTTCTTGATATTCGCAACCTGACCATCGAGTTCAAAACCGGTGAAGGCTGGGTGAAAGCCGTCGATCGCATCAGTATCACCCTTGCTGAGGGTGAAATTCGCGGGCTGGTGGGTGAATCCGGTTCAGGGAAAAGTCTGATCGCCAAAGCCATCTGTGGTGTGGCGAAGGATAACTGGCGCGTCACCGCTGACCGTATGCGTTTTGATGATATCGACCTGCAACGCCTTTCTCCTCGCGAGCGTCGCAAGCTGGTCGGCCATAACGTATCAATGATTTTCCAGGAGCCGCAATCCTGTCTTGACCCGTCCGAGCGCGTGGGCAAACAGCTGATGCAGAACATTCCCGGGTGGACCTATAAAGGCCGCTGGTGGCAACGGTTTGGCTGGCGTAAGCGTCGTGCTATTGAGCTGTTGCACCGCGTCGGGATCAAAGATCATAAAGATGCCATGCGCAGTTTTCCGTACGAACTGACCGACGGTGAGTGTCAGAAAGTGATGATTGCCATCGCGCTGGCCAATCAGCCGCGTCTGCTGATTGCGGATGAACCGACCAACGCGATGGAACCGACCACGCAGGCGCAGATTTTCCGCCTGCTGACGCGTCTGAATCAGAACAACAACACCACCATTTTGTTGATCAGTCACGACCTGCAAATGCTCAGCAAATGGGCTGATAAGATTGATGTGATGTACTGCGGGCAGACGGTCGAAACCGCCCCGAGTGAAG
>ENA-OQHY01000360-OQHY01000360.1-human-gut-metagenome-genome-assembly--contig:-NODE-360-length-26333-cov-1.512096_pt1 | contig 26333 bp, 41 predicted proteins | sample MGYA00242570_ERZ504733 | MGnify/ENA primary metagenome ERZ504733 (study PRJEB26092, sample SAMD00036219) | human gut metagenome | host: Homo sapiens | study: EMG produced TPA metagenomics assembly of... | reverse complement strand
AGAAGCAAAAGCCGGCGTGAAAGAGATCATGCTGGACAAGAAATTTGGTGCATCCGGTAATACCATGGTTGTAGAAGAATTCATGACAGGACGTGAGGTTTCTGTTCTTTCCTTTGTAGATGGAAAGACCTCAAGACTATGACAAGCGCGCAGGATCACAAGAGAGCCAAAGACGGAGACCAGGGATTGAATACCGGTGGTATGGGAACTTTCTCACCGAGTCCTTTCTATACAAAAGAAGTTGACGAATTCTGCCGGAAATATGTGTACCAGAAGACGGTAGATGCAATGGCAGCAGAGGGAAGAGAGTTCAAGGGGATCATCTTCTTCGGACTGATGCTTACCGAAGACGGACCGAAGGTTCTGGAATACAATGCCAGATTCGGAGATCCTGAGGCACAGGTTGTTCTTCCGCGCATGAAGAATGATCTGATCGATGTGATCGAAGCCTGTATCGACGGAACACTGGATCAGGTAGATCTTCAGTTTGAAGACAATGCAGCAGTCTGTGTGGTACTTGCATCTGACGGTTATCCGGTCGCTTATGAAAAAGGACTTCCGATCACAGGTCTTGACGAGTTCAAGAAGCATGAAGGATACTATTGCTTCCATGCCGGAACCAAATTCGACGGAGACCAGATCGTGACAAACGGAGGACGTGTCCTCGGTGTGACAGCCAAAGGAGCAACGCTCAAAGAGGCCCGTGCCAATGCTTACAAAGCAACCGAATGGGTTAAATTTGATAACAAATATATGCGCCACGATATCGGAAAAGCGATTGACGAGGCTTAGGAATTTAGGGCGGGATCTTTCTTATTCAGAGGGATTTCGCCTTTTTTGAGTTAAGTGAAAAATTTAATCTTTAAGAAGTTCTAAAGATTTCATGAACTTCTTGACAAATCGGACTTTGAATACTATGATTATCAATAGTTATGGGAAAAGGCAATGAGAAAGAGGAGTATGCAGACTGGTCCGAAGAAGAGAGAACCGTTCACAGGCTGAGAGACGGTTTACGGGAAGTGGTTGCAGAAGGTAGCTTTGGAGCCGGGTATCTGAAAAAGGGCGAGTAGGATATCACGGGGTGGTTTCCGTTATAGAACTGTGAGAGATACGAGATGGATTTATTTCGTGGAACAAAGGTGGTACCGCGTTTATACACGCCCTTTACATATTGTAAAGGGCTTTTTTATTCTTTATAGAGAGAGCAAAAGTGCGCGGTGGACTTATAAGAGGAGGAAACAATGAGTAAGAATCTTGAAAAGACCTACAATCCGAAAGAGATTGAAGCGAAACTTTATGAAAAATGGTGTGAAGAAAAGTATTTTCACGCTGAAGTTGACAGAAGTAAGAAACCATTTACAACGGTAATGCCGCCACCGAATATCACCGGTAAGCTGCATATGGGACATGCTCTCGATAATACACTTCAGGATATCCTGATCCGTTACAAGAGAATGCAGGGATATAATGCACTGTGGATCCCGGGAACAGACCACGCTGCAATTTCAACAGAAGTAAAGGTTACAAACCAGTTAAAGGCAGAGGGAATTGATAAGAAAGAACTCGGAAGAGAAGGATTCCTTAAGAGAACCTGGCAGTGGAAAGAAGAGTACGCAGGAACCATCGAAGGTCAGCTGAAAAAGCTTGGTGTATCCTGTGACTGGGACAGAGAACGTTTCACCATGGATGAAGGATGCTCGAATGCGGTCAAAGAAGTATTCATTCGTCTTCATGAAAAAGGATTTATCTACAAAGGTTCCAGAATCATCAACTGGTGTCCGGTATGTAAGACTTCCCTTTCTGACGCAGAAGTTGAGCATGAGGAACAGGCAGGACATTTCTGGCACATCAAGTACCCGATTGTAGGAACAGAACGTTTCCTTGAGATCGCAACTACACGTCCGGAAACTCTGCTTGGAGATACAGCGATCGCCGTACATCCGGACGATGACAGGTACAAAGATATCGTAGGAAAGAATGTCATCCTTCCGTTAGTTGGAAGAGAAATCCCGATCGTGGCAGACGCTTATGTTGATAAAGAATTCGGAACAGGTGCGGTTAAGATCACACCGGCACATGACCCGAATGACTTTGAAGTAGGAAAGAGACATAATCTTCCGGAAATCAACATCCTGAACGATGATGCTACCATCGTAGAAGGATACGGAAGATATTCCGGAATGGATCGCTACGAAGCAAGAAAAGCAATCGTAGAAGATCTGGAAAAAGAAGGATACCTTGTAAGCATTGAAGAACATGTACACAACGTTGGAACACATGACAGATGCAAGACAACCGTTGAACCGATGATCAAACCACAGTGGTTTGTTAAGATGGATGAGCTTGCCAAACCGGCGATCAATGCGATCAAGACCGGCGAATTAAAATTCGTACCGGAACGTTTTGGTAAGATCTACCTGAACTGGCTGGAAAATATCCGTGACTGGTGTATTTCACGTCAGATCTGGTGGGGACACAGAATTCCGGCCTACTATTGTGATGAATGTGGAGAAGTGGTTGTTGCACGTGAGATGCCGGAAAAATGCCCGCATTGCGGATGCACACATCTGACACAGGATGAAGATACACTGGATACCTGGTTCAGTTCAGCACTGTGGCCGTTCTCAACACTTGGATGGCCGGAAGAGACAGAGGACTTCAAGTATTTCTATCCGACAGATGTACTGGTAACCGGTTATGATATTATTTTCTTCTGGGTAATCCGTATGGTATTCTCAGGATATGCACATACTGGAAAAGCACCGTTCCATACTGTTCTGATCCATGGACTGGTAAGGGATTCCCAGGGACGTAAGATGAGTAAATCTCTTGGAAATGGTATCGATCCGCTGGAGGTCATTGATGAGTACGGTGCAGATGCACTCCGTCTGACTCTGATCACAGGAAATGCACCCGGAAATGATATGCGTTTCTACAACGAACGTGTAGAATCCAGCCGTAACTTTGCCAATAAGGTATGGAATGCATCCAGATTTATCATGATGAACATGGAAGATAAGGTAATTTCCAAACCGGATGAGGCAGACTTTGAAGTAACCGATAAATGGATTTTATCCAAGGTAAATACACTTGCAAAAGATGTAACTGAGAACATGGATAAATTTGAACTGGGTATTGCAGTACAGAAAGTATATGACTTTATCTGGGATGAATTCTGTGACTGGTACATCGAGCTTGTAAAATACAGGATCTACCATTCTGATGAAAATTATAAGAGTGCCAATGCAGCACTTTGGACACTGAAGACGGTTCTTGGTAATGCACTGAAGATGTTACATCCATTTATGCCATTGTAACAGAAGAAATCTACAGCGCACTGGTACCGGAGGAAAAATCTCTGATGATGTCAGACTGGCCGCAGTTTAGCGAAGACTGGTGCTATGCAGACGCTGAAAATATAACAGATCATATGAAAGAAGTTATCCGTGGTGTCAGAAATGCGCGGGCAGAAATGAATGTACCGCCGAGCCGTAAAGCAAAGGTTTATGTAGTATGCGAAGATGAGAAGCTCTGTGAAGGATTCGAAGAGCTGGCAACATGCGCATGCCCGCTTATGAGTGCTTCTGAACTTGCTGTCCAGGCTGATAAGGCAGGTATTGCGATGATGCCGTATCGATCGTAGTACCGGGATGCTTCTGTATATGTACCACTGGAGAGCTGATTGACTTCGAACAGGAAATCGAGCGTCTGACAAAAGAAGAAGAAAAGCTTACAAAAGAAATCAACCGTGCAAAGGGAATGCTTTCAAATGAAAAATTCGTCAGCAAAGCACCACAGGCAAAGGTTGATGAAGAAAAAGCAAAGCTTGAAAAGTATACACAGATGATGGAACAGGTGAAAGAACGTCTGGAGGCTTTAAAAGCAGGAAGATAATCACTGCAGGAAAGTACTAAGGCATATTCTTTTTTAGCCGGATATACCAGCAGGCGCAGCATAAACTGCGCCTGCCGGTACAGAAACACGTAAGGGGTTAAAAGACGATGAAGGAAATTCATTTTAAAAAGATTCAGTGGAAAAAACCGGATCTGAAAGGAAAATGGCAGAAGCTGAAGAATATGAAGCCAGGAGATATAAAGGCGCATTTAAAAAAGCAGCATGAGCGAAGACAGCAGATTCTTGAAAAGCGGCGAAACAGCAAATTCGCAAAAAAGATGGCACCGTACTATAAGATAATGAACCGGTTCTCTTTGCCGCTTCAGGCACTGTGGGCTTGTATCATTAACTTTATCATTGAAGCACTGTCCAGACATTCTGCAATTGCAGCTTGGCAGTATATGACAGGAACACCGCTGGTATTTTTGTACAATGCCGGAATGATTTTCGTTACACTTTTAATCGCTTATCTGGTGCGGCGCCGGGTGTTTACACGACTGATCATCAGTGCATTGTGGCTCTTTCTGGGTGTTGTCAACGGAGTGATGCTGGCAAAGCGTGTTACGCCGTTTAATGCACAGGATCTAAAGACATTTACAGAAGGACTGTCACTGTTTACAAACTATTTCTCGGTGGCAGAGCTTGTGATGATGGGAATTGGTGTTCCGGCACTGCTCATCTGGCTGGTTGCCATGTGGAGACGTGCCGGACAGTATGAAGGAAAGATGCACAGGATCCCGATGCTGATTATTGTTGTTGCAGCGTTTTTTGGATATTCTGTACTGACAAATGTTGCTGTAGATAAGAGGATTATTTCTACTTACTTTGGAAATATCGCATTTGCTTATCAGGATTACGGACTTCCGTATTGTTTCTCGGCCAGCCTTTTTAATACAGGTATTTCAGAACCGAATGATTATAACAAAGACACGATCGAGAAGATCACGGATAATAGAGAGATGACAGAGAGCACATCCGACAATGGTGTGAGACCGAATGTCTTGTTTGTACAGCTGGAATCTTTCTTTTGATCCTATTGAATATGAGGATCTGCAGATGTCAGAGGATCCGATTCCGAATCTGCGCAAGATGTTTGAAAATTATTCTTCCGGATATTTTAAGGTTCCTTCGGTAGGAGCCGGAACAGCCAATACAGAATTTGAAGTGCTGACAGGTATGAACCTGCGTTATTTCGGACCGGGCGAGTATCCTTATAAGACAAAGCTTAAGAATCAGGTATGTGAAAGTGCAGCAACTGCATTTTCTGCATTCGGTTACGGAACCCATGCGATTCACAACAACGGTGGTAATTTCTACAGCCGTGCGAAGGTATTTAACAATATTGGTTTTGACAGCTTTACAAGTAAAGAGTTTTATGAATATTCTCCAGACAACAGAGAATGGATGGTCGAAGGATGATATTCTTCTGACGCATATCAAAGACGCTCTGGACTCTACCGAGCAGGAGGATTTTGTATTTACAGTCAGTGTACAGGGACATGGAAATTATCCGACAGAAAAGGTGATTGAGAACCCGAAGATCACCGTAACAGGAGCACCGACAGAAGAGAAGAACAATGCCTGGGAATACTATGTGAACCAGGTATATGAGATGGATCAGTTTGCCGGTAATCTGGTAAAAATGATGGAAGAACGCGGTGAGCCGACTGTGGTCGTATTCTATGGTGACCATCTGCCGACAATGGGACTGGAAGCAAAGGATATGAAGAACCGTTATCTGTACAATACAAATTATGTGATTTGGGACAATCTTGGACTTCAGAAAGAGGACCGGAACATTCCGTCCTACCAGATCATGGCGGATGTGATGGACCGCCTGGGATTACATTCCGGTACGGTATTCAACTATCACCAGCAGAGACGCCAGACAAAGGATTATCTGAAGGATCTGGAGTTGTTACAGTATGATATTCTGTATGGAGACCAGTATGTATACAATGGTAAGCCGCCGATCACAGAAGGCCATATGCAGATGGGGATCAAGGAGGTTACGCTCACGGATCTTGTAGAAAATCTGGATGAGACCTACAGCCTCTACGGAACAAACTTTACTAAATGGAGCAAGGTTTACATCAATGATGAAAAGCAGGAATCTACTTTCCTCAATAATACAAGGATCGAACTTCCGGATAGTAAGCTGAAGGATGGAGACATCATTACGGTCAGCCAGGTCGGATCAAGCAATACCATCTTCAGGACTTCAAGAGAATATATTACATGGATGGAAAAATCCTGGAATATACAGATGAAAGTAAAAGAACAGAAAGAATTCTGCAAAGACGGACGGCGATCAGCAGAAGACAGAAAATGCGGACAGTCGGAGAACAGCAAGGATCAGAATAATTAAAGAAGAAAAGAGCGGGCAGCAGTAGAGTTCCGCTTAAGAAAGACGGGAAAGATTGTGAAGTATGAAGAAGTAAGTCCGATATATAGAGGACATACCAAAATTTACAAAGAAGCATACGCTTTTGCATACCCGTGAATTTATGAGAAGATTGGGGAATCCCTGCCAGGGAAGAAAGGTTCTTCATGTGGCAGGGACGAACGGAAAGGGAAGCGTCTGCGCATATATGCAGGCGATTCTTCTTTTTGAGGGAAAGCGTGTTGGATTTTTTACATCACCACATCTGGTGAAGCTCAACGAGCGGATCCGGATCAATGGAAAAGATATTGACGATGATACCTTCTGCCGGATTTTTGCAAAGGTGCGGCAGGTGGCAGAAGAACTGGAAAAGGAAGGGCTGGAACATCCTTCTTATTTTGAATTCCTGTATGGAATGGGTATGCTTGCATTTGAAGAGAACGATGCAGAGTATATTGTACTGGAGACAGGACTTGGCGGAAGGCTGGATGCGACTAATTCCTTCGAGCATCCGTTCCTGAGCGTGATCACATCGATCGGACTGGATCACACAGAGATCCTTGGAGATACGATTGAAAAGATCGCGGGAGAAAAAGCCGGAATCATCAAAAAAGGCGTACCGGTATTTTTTGACGGCTCTGATGAAAGAAGTAGTCGGGTTATAGAAGAAACTGCCGAAAATGTAGAAGCACCGTGGTATAAAAATGGAAAAAGATGCGTTGAAAATTCAAGAAATTACAGACAAACATATTGCTTTTTCTATTTTGGATGAGTATGATAATAATACCGTATGGCAGGTGGCCAGCACCGGAATCTATCAGGTGATGAACGCAGCACTTGCAATCCGGGCGATGAGATATACATTTGGTGACAAGGCAGAAATCTGCAAATGGCAGAAGGTGGTTGCATCTGTTAAATGGCAGGGAAGAATGGAAGAGGTTCTTCCCGGAGTTATCTTTGACGGGGCGCATAATCTTGCGGCAATCCGTGAATTTACAAAGAGTATCCGGCTGCAAAGAGAGGTGGAAGGGGAAATCCATCCACTGATAATCCTTTTTTCAGCCGTTGCAGATAAGGATTATAGTCATATGATCGAGCTTTTATGCAGAGAATCGAAAGCAGATGATTATGTCATTGCCAAAGTAGATAATAAAAGGGGAGCGCAGGCAGATACACTTGCCGCGTTGTTCCGGAAGTATACAGACAGACCGGTCTATCGGGAGGACACGCTTGCTGATGCATTTACACGTGCAACTGAATGAAAAGGGCAGCGAAGGGAAACTTTACTGTCTAGGGTCGCTCTATCTGATAGGGGAGTTAAAAGACTGATAGGAGGACAAGATGCTTAATTTTGAAGAAGAACTTAAGAAGTTCAAACCAAGTCTGGAAGTAGAAGATATCGAGAATGCAGTATATCAGGAGGATCTGTCTGATATGACAGATATCTTAAGAGAGATGATGGATCAGAAAAAATAGGGGAGATTTTGATGGACTATAAGCAGAAACTCGAGTACCAGTCGAACTACTGGTACAATGATGGACTGAAGAAAGCGCAGATCCGGGATCTGTCCGGGGCAATTGTGTCGTTAAAAAGAAGTTTGCAGTTTAACAGAGAAAATATCACAGCGAGGAATCTTCTCGGACTTGTCTATTATGGACGTGGAGAAGTAGCGGGGCTCTTGTAGAGTGGATCATCAGTAAAAACTTCAGGGCTTCAGAGAATATTGCCAGCTACTATATCAGTAAGGTTCAGGATAATCCAAGTGAGCTGGAGAAGGTGAATCAGGCAGTTCACAAATACAACCAGTGTCTTGGATACTGTAGACAGAATGGAGAAGATCTTGCGATCATCCAGCTGAAAAAGGTGGTTGTGGCACATCCGTCTTTCCTGAAGGCATATCAGCTTCTGGCACTTCTTTATATGCATTCCGGACAGTATTCCAAAGCAAGACAGAGCCTGAAGACGGCACTCAAGCTGGATGTGACGAATGATATTACGCTCCGGTATATGCATGAGCTGAACCGTCAGCGGAATCGGCAGGTTGCACATATTAAAGAGGAAAAGCATGGCAGACAGTCGGTTGTCACATACAATCTGGGAAATGAGACGATCATCCAGCCTGCAGCAACACTGCGAGACAATGCGGCAGTGATGACAGTTGTCAATATTCTGATCGGTATGGTGGTTGGAGCGGCAGTGGTGTGGTTCCTGATCGCTCCGGCGGTAAACCAGACAAAGTCGTCTACAAAAAACCGGAATGTCATTGCACTAAGCGAGCAGATAGCTTCACAGAAGACACAGATCCAGACGCTTAAGGATGAACTGGAGGGATACCGTAACAGCAGTGATGAGTAGAATCGGCAAAGCAGACCGCCGCATCCACACAGGACAGCTATGATGCCCTGATCAAGGTATATCAGCAGTATTATGGCGGAACAACGAGCAATGCGGATATGGCAGATACGTTGCTTGGACTGAACAGGGATTCGTTGGGAGAAGAGGGACAGAAAATCTACGATTCGATCTCCGGTTCCGTGTTCCCGCGAGTATGTGTGAGCCTGTATTCGACCGCGCAGTATGAAGTGCAGAGTGGAAATTATGATGATGCCATTTCGGATCTTGAAAAGATCCAGAAGATGGATGACTCTTATAGTGATGGTGGTGTGTACAAGCTTCTTGGAGACGCGTATGCCGGTAAAGGTGATAAGGACAATGCAAAGAGCAATTACGAAAAAGCAGCGACCGATTATCCGGGAACACAGGCAGCATATTCGGCACAGAGCGCACTGGATGCAATGGGATCAGATGGAACTTCGGAGAATACTTCCGGTGGAACAGGCACCCAGGGACAATAAAATATAAAAGGCACAAAAGAGAAAGTAGCGAAAAAAGGCGTTACTTCTCTTTGTATAGGAAATTCCGAAGGAACTTCCTATAAAACAAAAGGCACTATGTACCGTAAATGCGCACTCTTTTTATAAATCCATCAAGGCTATTGGCGTATTTGTATAAATAAAAAAGACAGAAAGGGGTTTAAGCAAAAATGCAGTATCAGATCAAAGAAAATTGTCTTACGATTTTTCTTCCGGCGGAGGTGGATCATCACAATGCGGAGGAGATCAAACGGGAGGCGGATAAGGTGATCGAGGAGCAGCATATCAAATATGTGATCTTTGATTTTGGAAGAACGAATTTTATGGACAGTTCCGGGATTGGAGTGATCATGGGACGGTACCGGCATATCTTTCTTCTTGGCGGGGAAGTATGGGCGATACATACAAGTGAACGGATGCGGCAGATTCTGAATATGTCCGGCGTGACGAAGATCATACAGATTTATGAGGAGGGAATGATGTAATGGAATATTTTAACGAGATGGAAGTAGTTTTTGACAGCAGATCGGAGAATGAGGGATTTGCAAGGGTGGCAGTGGCTGCGTTTATGACGCAGATGGATCCGGTTCTGGAGGAAGTGGCAGACGTGAAGACAGCGGTCTCCGAAGCAGTGACGAACAGCATTATTCATGGATATGAGGGTCGGACGTCCGGAAAGATCACGGTCTGGTGCGGGATTGAAAAAGATAAGAAGACCATTCTGGTCACAGTGAAGGATCAGGGCATCGGTATCGAAAACGTGGAGCAGGCGATGGAGCCACTCTATACGACCAGGCCGGATATGGATCGGTCCGGGATGGGATTTGCATTTATGGAGGCATTTATGGATGAAGTACAGGTGGAATCTGTGCCTGGAAAAGGGACTACGGTTTGGATGAAGAAAACGACAGGAGGGGAAAAGAAGGAAGCTGTATGGACCACACAATCGCATTGATCAGACGGGCTCACGAAGGGGATGAAAATGCGAGGGCACAGCTTGTGGAGGAAAACACCGGTCTGATCTGGTGTGTGGTGAAAAGATTTTACGGACGGGGCACAGAGGCAGAGGATTTATTTCAGATCGGAAGCATCGGGCTTTTAAAAGCGATCGATAAGTTTGATCTGGGCTATGATGTGAAATTTTCTACCTATGCAGTTCCAATGATCACAGGAGAAATAAAGCGTTTCCTGCGTGATGACGGGATGTTGAAGGTCAGCCGTTCCTTAAAAGAGATTGCATATAAAGCATATCAGGCAAAGGAGGCGCTCACGGAAAAGCTTGGAAGAGAACCGCTACTGGAAGAAATTGCGGAAGAAACGGGTGTGGAAAAAGAGGAGCTGGTGATGGCGATGGAGGCAGCAGGAGAAGTGGAATCGCTTCACAGACCGGTCGGTATGAAAGATGGAAATGAAGTAATGCTGCTGGAAAAGATTGCAGATACAGGCGGTGCAGAAGAAAAGATTCTGGATCATCTTCTGCTTACAGAGCTGATAAAAGAATTAAAAAAAAGACGAGAGAAAGCTTCTGTATCTGCGCTATTTTGCAGATAAGACGCAGACAGAAATCGGCGAAGAGCTTGGAATTTCCCAGGTGCAGGTATCGCGGATGGAGAAAAAGATCCTGAAAACCATGCGGGAACACGCAAAAGAATAAAAGGATGTATGTTTTCTGGAAAAACAGGGATACTATTTCCTATCTGAAACAGATCACAAAGGAGGCGGATGCGATTGGAAAGAAGAAAAAAATATATCTGGGGCTGTGTTCTTTGTGCCCTGCTGACAGCTGTTCTGATCGGAATGATCTACTATTATAATGGACGTCCGGGGGACAGACAGGTAAGTGAAGGAACGCTGATCTGGCAGGCGCTACCGGTAAAAGAAAGGACGGATACAGATGTCTTCGGGAAATGAAATACTTTATATCAAAGGGGAAAAGAATACCGAGGTGAAAGAACCAAATGTGACATTAGGAGATATCCTGACAATGGAATGCAGCAATTCTTCCATCATGAACAGGATTAAACCACTGCGGATCCTGAAAATCCCGAAAAAAGAACAGCGCAGATATGTGGTGTCTGTTCTGAAAATCATAGAATGTATCCATCGGGAAATTCCCGGACTACAGATTCAGAACGAAGGAGAAAGTGACCTGATCATTACTTATGAAGGGGAGAAAAAACGAAATGCTATCTGGCAGGGAATTAAAGTGGTTGTAGTTGCGGGAATCACATTTATCGGAGCAGCATTTTCCATCATGGCATTTAACAATGATGTGTCGGTGACAAAGATGTTTTCCCGGATTTATCTGCTTCTTACCGGAGAAGAATCGAATGGATTTACCCTGATAGAGCTGACTTACTGCATCGGGCTGATCGTAGGGATCCTGATTTTCTTCAATCATTTAGGAAGAAAGAAATTTACAGCAGATCCGACGCCGATGGAAGTGGAAATGCGTTTGTATGAAAATGATATTCAGGAAACTTTGATCGAAGCTTATGCGAGAAAGGAAAAAGAAGTCGATGTGGATTAGGCAGATTCTGGTGGCGGTGGTTGGTCTTGCATCCGGATTTGCAGTCGCGGCAGGACTGTTTTCATTTATTATCGGACTTGGCGTAGTGTCAGATTTTGCAGACCGGACACATACCGGGAAGCATGTCATGCTGTATGAAAACTGCATTATGGCAGGTGGGATCCTTGGAAATATTTTCTGGGTATACGGGCTCGCGATGCCTGGCGGCAAATGGATCGTTCCGGTGTTTGGACTTTTTTCCGGAATTTTTGTTGGTTGCTGGTCAATGGCACTTGCGGAAATCCTGAATTATTTTTCCGATTTTTATCCGGAGGATCAAAATCCTGAAATGTGTGCCATGGCTGATTTTTGGATGGCGCTTGGGAAAAGCTTGGAGCACTTCTGTTTTTCTATAAAAGATGGTAACTGGAGGAGAAAATGAAGCAACAAGAGAAAGAAAAAGAGTATGAAACATATGTAAAAGAGAAAACACCGGTCAGGAAGCCTGGACCTGCGATGGCAAAAGCATTCGTGACCGGCGGGATCATCTGTACGATTGGACAGACGATCTTAAATGCGTGCGAAAAGGCGGGAATGTCAAAAGGATATTTCTGCAAGCTGGTGTTCACTGATCCTGATCCTGGCAAGTGTGGTGCTGACCGGATTTGGAATCTATCCGAAGATCGCGAACTGGGGAGGAGCGGGAGCACTGGTGCCGATCACCGGATTTGCCAATTCCGTTGCGGCGCCGGCAATTGAATACAAAAAAGAGGGGCAGGTTTTCGGAATTGGCTGCAAGATATTTACGATCGCAGGACCTGTGATCCTGTGACGGAGTTTTCACCAGCTGGGTTCTGGGGCTGCTCTACTGGATTGGGACGCTGATCGGAATTGTGTGAGCAAGGAGGGATGGACATGAATGCGATGAAAGGAACACAGAGTATTGCATTTTCGGAAAGTCCGTATCTGGTAAGCGCCGGATCGGTTGCCGGAAAAAAGAAGGAGAAGGACCACTTGGAAAATATTTTGATATTGCATCGGAGGATGACCTTTTCGGAGAGAAAACCTGGGAGCTTGCAGAAGGAACAATGCAGAAGCTTGCGTGTAAGCTGGCATTGAAAAATGCGGGAGTACAGCCGGAGGAGGTACGCTATCTCTTTGGCGGCGATCTTTTAAGACAGGGAATTGCTACATCGATGGGGGCGGAAGAACTTCAGATCCCGGTGTTTGGTCTTTTCGGCGCATGTTCCACATCCGGAGAGGCACTTGCCCTTGCTGCAATGACTGTGGCGGCAGGCTATGGAGATCTGGTGCTTGCTGCAACATCGAGTCATTTTGGAAGTGCAGAAAAAGAATTCCGTTTTCCACTTGGCTATGCGAATCAGAGACCACTTTCTTCTACCTGGACAGTGACAGGAAGCGGAGCCTTTCTGGTAGGAAAAAAGAAAAGCCGGGTGCGGATCAGTGGAGTGACGATTGGGAAAATTGTGGATTATGGGCTGAAGGATTCACAGAACATGGGAGCGTGTATGGCACCGGCAGCGTGTGATACGATTCTGCAGAATCTTATGGATTTTGGAAGAGGTGAAAAGGATTACGACCGGATCATTACCGGAGACCTGGGCTATGTGGGGCAATCAATTTTATTTGACCTGCTTCGTAAGAAAGGGCTGGATATCAAAGAAAATCATATGGACTGCGGAATGACGATATTCGATCAGCAGACACAGCATACAAATTCCGGTGGAAGCGGCTGCGGCTGCGCGGCGATCACTCTTGCAGCATATATTATGCCACAGCTGATATCGGGGGAGTGGAAAAGGATCCTTTTTGTACCAACGGGGGCGCTGATGTCGACGGTCAGCTTCAATGAAGGAGAAAGCGTTCCGGGAATTGCACATGGAATTGTGCTGGAACATTGTTAAAGGAGGAAAGAAAATGGACTATATCAATGCATTCTGGGTAGGAGGACTCATCTGTGCACTGGCGCAGATCCTGCTTGACCGGACGAAAATGATGCCGGGAAGAGTCATGGTAAGCCTGGTGGTACTTGGCTGCATTCTTGGTTTTGTACAGATATTTAAACCATTGCAGGAGTATGCGGGGGCAGGCGTGAGCGTGCCACTGCTCGGTTTTGGAAATACTTTATGGAACGGGGTAAAAGAGGCAGTCGACAAGGAAGGATTTATCGGAATTTTTCTTGGAGGATTCAAGGCAAGTGCGGCAGGAATCAGCGGCGCATTGATTTTTGGGTACATTGCATCATGGATATTTGAACCAAAGATGAAGGGGTAATGGAAATAATTTTCGTCAGAACTACGAAAGAAAATTTATTGTACAGAGAGAAAAATGATGTTAAGATGAATCGTGGCTGTGTAAATGGCTTGTAAAATAAGAATCAGAGTGAAAAAGAAAAAGTACATAAGAGGAGATAACACGACTATGAAGTACACAAGTATCATTATTCCGTTTGTCGGAGGCCTTGGTATGTTCATTTATGGAATGCAGATCATGGCACAGGGGCTGGAGAATGCTGCCGGCAACCGGATGAAGTCATTGCTTGAAGCACTTACAAAGAATAAGTTCTTTCGGCGTATTGCTTGGAGCGTTCATTACCGCAGTGATCCAGAGCTCATCTGCGACGACCGTCATGGTAGTCGGTTTTGTAAATGCCGGTATCATGAACCTTCAGCAGGCGATGGGAGTTATCATGGGTGCGAACATCGGTACAACAGTTACCGGATGGCTGGTATCCAGTGTGGAATGGGCCAAATTTTTAAGTCCGTCCAATCTGGCACCGGTTGCGATCATGATCGGTGTGATCATTATGCTGACCGGAAAGAGGCGTTCGACAAAAGATATCGCAAGTATTGTGGTTGGTTTCGGACTTTTATTTGTCGGGATTTCATCCATGTCCTCAGCGGTGGAACCACTGAAAGATAATGCAGCATTCTGCAATATATTCGTATCATTGGGGACACAATCCGTTGCTTGGAATTGTGGCGGGTGCAGCCGTTACGGCGATCATCCAGAGTTCATCTGCATCGGTCGGAATCCTGCAGAGCCTTGCAGCAGCAGGTCTTGTACCGTTTGGCGCAGCAATCTATATTATCATGGGACAGAATATCGGTACCTGCGTAACTGCAATCCTGTCCAGTGTGGGTGCAAAGAAAAATGCGAAAACCGCAGCGCTGATGCATCTGATCTTTAATATCATCGGAACGATCATTTTCAGTATTATTTGCGATCGCATATCTGAGTATTGTGAATCCGGCATGGGCGCATGGAAATATCACCCAGACACAGATCAGTATGGTGCATACGGTATTCAATATTGTGACAACCGTTCTGCTGTTCCCGGTTTCTGACTGGATCATCAAGCTTGCCAAGAAGATCGGACATGTGGAAGAAGAGGTACAGGATGAAAGTGTAGTCCTTCTGGATGACCGTATGCTGGAGACCCCTGGTATCGCGATTCAGTCAACCGTTTCCGAGCTTGTCCGAATGGGACATGTGGTTGCGGATTCTCTGGAGGTTGCAAGAAAGTTATGTTCGAACGAAAAGAAGAACAGATTGCGTTCCTGAAGGAAGAAGAAAGCAAGGTAGACCGGTTAAGTGCCGGTATCACATCCTATGCGATCAAGCTGTCGACTCTGCAGATCAATGAACGTGAGCATGAAGAGGTGGCGCATATGCTCCAGATCGTGTCGGATATGGAACGTATCAGTGATTACTGCGAAAACATTTCTGAGTTCGCGGAATCACTGCTGGAAAAGCAGGTGGATTTCTCTGAGGTTGGAGTGGAACACCTGAACAAGATGCTGGATGTCTGCATTGCAAGTTATCTGTATGCGTTGGAAGCCTTTGAGTCCAATGACCGCGAAGTGCGTTAAAGACCATCGAGAAAGAAACAGAGGCAGACGGGCTGGAGATTTCCCTCCGCGCAAAGCATATCAAGCGTCTTACCAACAGCAGTGTAACACAGAAGCCGGAGTGGTATCCTTGATTCTCTGGTATGCCTGGAAAGAATTTCCGACCATGCCAGAAATATTGCGGAAGAAGTGCTGGCGGAATAGAAGATAGGAAAATGCAAAAGTGCATGTGGCCTGACGGTGCATGCACTTTTCTGAAAGATATGAACAGCAAATATGTATATCCAAATGTATTCATGAGTATCGAAGATACCAATAAAGTGTCACAGTATGATACCGACATCAAAAAATATGCAGAGCAGAAGAAAGCCGACTGGATCTTAAATGGTGGAATCGAAAAAGAGTGGGATTCTTACCTTGATAAAATGGAAAAGTACGGACTTCCGATTATCTGGCTATTAAACAGAAATATTTCGACCAGTACCAGAAATCGCTTTCAGAAGAGAATAAGTAGCAGGAGAAAATAACATGAGTGAGATGTTAGAAAAAGCAAGAAATTATGAGACAGAAAAACAAGTGTATGTAAAGAAAACGACCAAACCACTGTTCCATGTTACGGCACCGACCGGATGGATCAATGATCCGAATGGTTTTTCCGTATATGATGGGAAAATACATTTGTTCTATCAGTACAATCCATATCAGAGAGAGTGGGGACCAATGCATTGGGACATAGTGTGACTGATGATATGGTCCGCTGGGAGCAGCTTCCGGCAGCGATTGCACCGGATCAGGAATATGATAAGGCAGGATGTTTTTCCGGAAGTGCGATCGAAGCAGATGGAAAGCATGTACTTGTATATACCGGAGTTACCAGAGTAAAGCAGGCAGATGGAAGTGAGCAGGAACGGCAGAATCAGTGTATTGCATTTGGTGATGGAAAAGATTATGTAAAGTATGAAAAGAATCCGGTTGTGACAGGTGAGATGCTTCCGGAAGGATGCAGCCGGATTGATTTCCGTGATCCGAAGATCTGGAAAGAAAACGATACCTATTATCTGATCGTTGGAAATAAGAATGATAATCGGGTTGGGCAAGTTGTGCTTTGTTCGAGCAAAAATCTGACAGACTGGAAATTTGAGACAATTCTGGCATCAAATGAAAATGGTGATATAGGAACGATGTGGGAATGCCCGGATTTCTTTGCTTTAAAAGACAAACATGTGCTGATCTGTTCGCCACAGGATATGAAGGCGCGGAAATATGAGTTTCACAATGGACATAATTCGGTGTATTTTTTGGGAGACTACGATGCAAACAGATGCAGATTCAGCAAAGAACAGCCGCATACACTTGACTATGGTATGGACTTCTATGCTCCACAGACAACAGAACTTCCGGATGGCAGACGGATCATGATCGCATGGATGAAATCATGGGATGCCTGTGTGATACCGAATTCGCAGGACTGGCAGGGAATGATGACATTTCCGAGAGAATTGGAGATAAAAGAAAACCGTATCTGGCAGAATCCGGTGAAAGAACTGGAAAATTATCATCAGAATCCATGTTGCTATGAACACGCAGAAATCGAAGGCGAGACAGTGCTTGCAGGAGTAGAGGGACGCACAATTGATCTTACGGTGACACTGGAAGATGGAGAAAATACAATCTTTTCTATCAAACTGGCAGCAGATAGTGAGTATGAAACGAGCTATACCTATAATAAGGAAACCAGACTTCTGGAAATCGACCGTACATACTGCGGTGTTACAAAAGATGTGGTATGTGTACGAAAATTCAGAATTGAGGATCCGGTAGGGCTTAAAAAGATGCGTTTTATCCTGGATTATCATTCGATCGAACTTTTTATTAATGATGGAAAGCAGACGGCGACCACTGCAATCTGTACGCCTCTGAATGCGAAAGATATTTATTTTTTCAGCGATAAGAAAATGACAATGAGTGTTGAAAAGCATGATATTATAATGTAAAAAGCAGGAGAATAAGAAATGGACGTAGTAGCTTTAGGGGAATTGCTGATTGATTTTACAGAAAATGGTATTAGTAGCCAGGGAAACCCATTGTTTGAGGCAAATCCGGGAGCGGATATGATGCTGACAGAAGAGGAAATTCCAGAGGAATTAATTCTTGAGACACGGATTTTTCATTTTGGAACCCTGTCTATGACACATGAGAAAGTACGCAGAGCGACAAAAAAAGCAGTTGCAATTGCAAAACAGCTGGTGCGATCATTTCATTTGATCCTAATATACGTGAGCCACTGTGGAATTCAATGGATGAGGCAAGAGAGCAGGTATTGTATGGTCTGGGACAGTGTCATATCCTGAAAATTTCAGATAATGAAATTCAGTGGCTGACAGGAAAAAATGACTATACAGAGGCTGTAAAATGGATCAGGGAGAAATATGATATCCCGCTTATCCTGGTATCTATGGGAAAAGAAGGCAGTAGAGCTTATTATCAGGACAGGATGGTTGAAAAAGCACCTTTTATAAACGAAAATACAATAGAAACAACTGGTGCCGGAGATACATTTTGTGCATGTGTTTTGCATTACATTATGTAAACATTGAACTAGAAAATCTGACTGAGAAAAATTTAAAGGAAATGCTGACTTATGACAAATGCTGCCGCATCAATTATCACAACACGTAAGGGAGCATTGCGGGTGATGCCACGACCGGAAGAAATTGAGGCATTGATTGCAGGACATCACTAAATGTGGAGAGAAAGGGGCTTTGAAAAAAGAATAGTCCCCAAAAAAAGAAAGACCAAGAGTTTATAATGAACTCAAGGTCTTTCTTTCTGTTATAATTAACTTGTGATGCATATGATATTTAAGCCAAAGGATATTCGAAAGTCATGCAGCGGATATCAATGGAGATGGAAACGTAACGATTACAGATTTAATGCGATTGCTGAATTATGTAAGTGGAAAAAGCGCAACTTTATAATTTTGAACAACTTTAAAGAACTGTATACAGAAATCCTATAGCAGAGAGTTCCCCTCTCTGCTATAATCATATCAGAAAATAAAAAGTACGAACCAAAATCTATCGGGGAGGTTATCACACATGCAGACACCTATTTTACAGGAAAGTAACTACAAAGAAGAAATGCAGACTATCGTAGAGCCGTATCTTGTATCTATCGGAACGGAATTCTATCTGGAAAGACATGCAGGCAGAAGATCCACTGTATGCATTATGTTCCGGAGAACCCACATGCGGTTGTGATGTTGTCACATGGATTTATTGAAAACGCGGAAAATATAAGGAGATCGCCTATTATTTTGCAAAAGAAGGTTTTAGCGTATATCTTCCGGAGCACTGCGGACATGGCTTCAGCTATCGTCTGACAGAAGATAGACTGCCTGGTGCGATCTGGACAGCTTTGAACGTTATGTAGAGGACTTTATCTTTGTAACCAAGAAGGCAAAAGAGGACAATCCGGGGATGAAGATTTATCTGTACGGACATTCTATGGGAGGTGGAATTGCGGCAGCAGTTGCAGCAAGAGCACCGGAAATGTTTGAGAAGGTAATTCTGTCGTCACCGATGATCCGCCACTGACCGGAGGGGTGCCGTGGCATGTGGCAAAGGCGATCGCAAAGACATCCTGCAAGGTGGGAAGGAACAAAAAATATGTAGTCGGTCAGAAGCCATACAAGGAGCCAGGAAAATTTGAAGAGAGCTGCTCCCTTTCCCGTCCGAGATTTGAGTATTATGAAGAAAAAAGGACGAAGGAAGCCCATTATCATCTGAACGCACCGTCTTATGGATGGCTCGGAAATGCAATGCGTCTGAACCGGTATCTGGAAAAGACCGGATGGAAGAAGATCAAAGCACCTGTCATGCTCTTTTCGGCAGGCAAGGATAATCTGGTGTCGAATGCAGCGCAGGAACGTTTTGTGCGAAAACTAAACAAGAACAGACCGGGAAGTGCCGAGCTTGTGAAGTTCCCGGAATCCAAGCATGAGATATTCAATGCGGAAAATACGATTGCGGAAGAATACTGGAAGAAAGTGTTTGTTTTTTTTGAATCATGATTTTGAAAGAATGTAAAGAAGCTGTAAATTATATAAATTGCTTATTGATAAATGCAAGAAAAGTGGTAAGATAAAATTTACAGAAAGGAATGAGACAAATGGGATTTTTTGATAATCTGAAAAGCAGCCTGACAGAAACCGGTCAGGATTTATCACAGAAGGCAAAGGATGCGACAGAGATTTTCCGCCTGACAAATTTAAATAAGACAAAAGAAAAAGAAATTGAAAAAGTCATTTATCAGATAGGCAGTACATATTATGCCAATTACCGGAACGAATGCGTGGAAAAGATGCCGGAGCTTGCCGCACAGATCAAATCCCTGCAGGATGAGATCGCGGTCAACAAAGAGATGATTGAAAAATTATCGACAGAAGAGATCTGCCCGCAGTGTGGAAAGAAAAGTGAACCCTGGAAGTAAATTCTGTATTTACTGTGGAGCGGCACTGGAAGCACCGACAGAACAACCGGAGGAAAAGGCAGAAGTGAAAGTGTGCAAAGCCTGTGGAAAGCCATTGGAAGAGGGTGTTGTATTCTGTACAAACTGTGGAACAAAAATAGAAGATGATAAGGCAACTGAGGAAAACTAGAAGGCAAAGCATCGAGTGATGAAATGCAGGTCAGAATATGAAAAAATGAAAGAGTATATGCAAAAAGCCGGATAGGAGTTATTCTATCCGGTCTTTTATGTATATGATGAGCCGGTTACAGATTTGTGCTTACACAGGAACGACCGGTTGATGCGTTGGAGGACAGAAAACATGTATTGCACCAGATGTGGGAAAGAAATCAGGAGTGATCAGAAGTTCTGCGGAAACTGTGGAGCGAAGAATGTCAATTATCAAGAAAAAAATGATCTGAAAGAGATGATAGAAAAAGCTGCCGCCGGAGAAGAGAACGCTCTGGAGAAAATTTACAATCTGACTTATGTGCAAGGGTTTGCAATCGCACTTCAGATGGTGAAAAATGAGCAGGATGCAATGGATATCATGCAGGATGCCTATATTTCTGCATTCCGTAATCTGAAGCAGATTGAGGATCCAAAGCGGTTGAAAAGCTGGTTCAACTGCATTGTGGCAAACAAATGTAAAGACTGGCTGAAAAAGAAGTCACAAATAAGAAATATGAAAAGAAATTAAAGAAATTGTTTGGAAACAGAAAGCCGGAAGCACTGGGCAATGAAGCTGTTTCATACCATGAGATCATCAACCAGATCAGTCATTAATTAAAAAAAATAAAAATTTTTTTCTTGTTTTTAAAACCAAACTAGATTTTGACTCGTCTTAATAATATAAACGAGAAAAATATAGCATACAGAAAGGATGTAAAAGAGATATGAGGTGCAAAAATTGTGGAACTGAGAATCCAGATGGTTCAAGATTCTGTGCAACATGCGGAAAACCACTGGAACAGGAAGAACCTGCTAAAAATGTAGCAGAACAGAAAGAAGAGGCTGTCCAGAATGCAGAAGAGCAGAAAGAAGAGGTCGCCCAGAATACAGAAGAGACGCTAACAAGTACAGCAGAAACAAAATCACTCACACATAAAAAATCAAGAGGACTGAACAAGTTCCTGATCGGTCTGGCATGTGCGGTTGTCGTTGTAGTGATCGCAGCAGGGTTTTTGATATCGTGTGCAAGAAGAACAATCGATCTGAACAAGTATGTCACCTTTGAAACAACAGGATATAACGGATATGGAAATGTATATCCGCAGATCGACTGGGAGAAGATTCAGAAAAAATATGATTCCAGACTGAAGTTTACAAAAGAATTTGAAGAACAGTATGGAAAAAATACAGATTCCATATCACCGGTAGCGGTACTGCAGTCCTATGTTAGTGTGGAAATGAAATCGGACAGCAATCTTTCCAACAAAGATAAAGTCAAATACAACTGGAATGTCAATAAAGATTATGCAAAATATGTGAAATGCAACCTGAAATATAAAAATAAAACCTATAAAATCAAAGGGCTGGAAGAGGTTAAGACATTTGATGCATTCAAAGACCTGCAGGTATCATTTAACGGAATAAGTCCGGGAGGAGCCGTTTCATTTGATTATACAGGATCTGATCTTACATCTGCTGATTTTCAGACAGATGCATCAAATGGAACATTGGCAAACGGAGACAAGATTAAAGTATATCTGGATAAATCTATGGCAGACAGCTATGCCGCCAACATAGGAAAGCTGCCGGAAAAATGGGAAAAAGAATATACCGTAAAAGGACTGTGGTATTATGTCACATCAGCCAGTGACATCGATGATGATACAATGCAGCAAATGAAGGACCGGGCGGAACAGGAATACAATGATCATGTGGAGAGCAGCTGGGTAGATTCCGAATCTCTGGAGAGCCTTACTTATATGGGAGATTATCTGCTGGAGCCTGTTGTGGGCAATGGAAATGAACTGTATCTTATTTATCATGTAAAAGTACGGGATCAGTACAGTAATGATGATGGATCTTATGACAAGGTGAATGATGTTTACTGGTATATGCATTATGGAACGATTCTTGCAGACGGGGAAGGAAATACAGATATTGATCTGTCTGACTATGGAACACCTGGCAATTTCTTTAAGATCAAGACTGATGCAAAGACAGACGGTATTTCCAGCATGGTATGGAAATATTATGGATACCCGACACTGGATGATCTGTACGCAGATGTTGTGGCGATAATGCCGATTACTCTTTGGTGGAGGATGCGGTAGACAATACAAAATAGAAGCCTTTGGCGGAAAAGAAGGTGGACTATGAAATGGGACGAATGGTTGAAAAAGATCATTAAAGAGATAACGTCAGATTATACGATTTCAGAAGAAACCTCAAAAAGCTTTTTTGAAGAGCTGATGCAATTGTTGAAATAATACAGGAACCGGGTAGAAATGCAAATTTTTATCCGGTTTTTTAATTTGAGCTGGAAAAGTATGATATGATGAGAAAAAGTACGGGATTGATATCCAGAAGGAGAAAGGTGGAATAACAACAGATGGAATATTTAGTAGAATCAGCATTATTGACACATGGATTAAAATCGGTATCAAATGAAACAATAAAAAAAGAATGGCAAGATCCGGGAAAAAAGATTAACCTGGATTGATCATGGGGAAATCAGGATCGGGGATATCGATGAGTTTCTTGAATTTAGAAGCCGGGCAGCCACTTATCCAAGAATTGACTGTGATCTGCTGGAAAAGGCATTAGCGGAAAAGCAATCAGGCGCACTTACCGCTTCCGGGACAATGGCGGTCTGTGTGAAAATGGGAATTCCGGTTGCAATTACCTGTGGAATGGGTGGAATCGGGGACATCAAAGGAGAAGAACTCTGCCCGGATCTTCCGGCTCTTCAGCAGATTCCGGTGGTCCTGATCTCGGCAGGACCAAAAGATATGCTGGATCGGAAAGCAACGATCGATTGGCTGATATCGCACGGAGTGAAGGTGATTGGAACAGAAAGAAATTACTGTACCGGCTATGTATTTTGTGGAGAAAAAGTTGAACTGCAGGGAAAGGCAGAAAACGGTACAGAAACGGTAAAGCCACCAATGCTCATCATCAATGAAATCCCGGAAGAAAGGCGGATAGAAGACAGGGAGATTTGAGAGAAGCAATTGCCGGGGGAAAGAGAGCGGAGAAGGAAGGACGCTATTTCCATCCTGCGGCAAATGGAAAGATTGATGACTGTACTGATGGATATTCTTCATTGATTCAGCTGCGGGGGACTGATTACAAATATGAAAGTGGCAGAAACAACTTTAAAGAGCGAAAAAAGAAGCTGGGATCTGACTGATAACAGAAAAGCCTGGATATAGGCAGTTGTGTTATCGGTCAGACTCCGGCTTCTTTGCGTACACAGAAAGTTTTGACTCCTGATTATAGATTACAGGAAAGGTAATCAGATATTCTGTTTGAAATGTTGTTGCGTGAATCCTAATTCGCCTGTGGCATCTGTGATTTATGTGCAAAGAGACTGATTACGGCACCGATGATTGCCAGAACAGCACCAATTCTTCCCCAAAGGGCAGTTTTGTGGCACATCATACCTGCCTTGGCACAAATACCAATGCCAATTGAAGTATTGCTAAGAAGCAGGATCAGAACAGCAGTGATAATGATGACAACCGGTAATTTAAAATCGTGTGTTCCGAAGAAAAGAAGAACGGATTCTGCAAGCAGGAGCAGACCGAAAAGAAACAGTGCAATTCCATAATAATGACACCGCATCATGCATTCTCCTCCGTTTGCAAGTTCCATGGTTCCTTTGCATACCGGGGCAAAGATCTTATCTGCTGCAAGAATAAGAATTGCTGCAAGACAGGAAACTGCTCCGGATAATTTTTGTGAATTCATAATTCATATCTCCTTTAAAAATTTATTGTATTTAGTATAACATACTTATGGTTAATAAGTTTACTTTTACCAGATAAAAACTATAGAAAATTGTAATAAATCAAATTGTATATAAGAAATAACAATTTTACATTTGTGCAAAATGCTGATATAGTTAAAAGCATTTAAAGGAAATGGTAAAAATTTACAAAGGAGTCAAATGAAAAATGGAGAGTAAAAGACAGCTTACGAGAGAAGAGTTGCTAGAAATGGAAAGTGCTCCGAAGACGAAGATGCAACATATGTTGGATGTGGTAATTTGTTTTTGTCCGTATTTTGCAGCGATAATTATGTTTTTTAGTATATTATCTGATGCCGGATGCCGTTCAGAATTTTAATCCGCATGTGTTTACTATTGTCGTCTGCTTTTTTGGCATTATATCTGATCATGGTAGTGAGAGGATTACTGAATAAAAGTTATTTTGTAAAAGTACGTCATAAAGCACCGCTTTACTCTGTGATCATACTGGTAATTATGCTGTATGATTTTCTGACGGTTAAGACAGGTATTTTAAAACAGCCGTTCTTCCCATGTGTGAATACGATTTTGTGTGCGATCATTGATGACCGGGCACTGTTATTGAAAAGTACATTGTACTCACTGCGATTATTATTCACGGGATATTTTATTGGAGCGATCCTTGGACTGATCACAGGTGTTGCCTGTGGATACAGCAAAAGGATTAACTACTGGGTTTCACCGATCATTAAGATGCTTGGACCGATCCCTTCCACAACATGGATCCCGATCATCATGGTTCTGGTATCCTCACTGTTTAAAGGAAGTGTATTTATCATCGCTCTTGGTGTATGGTTTGCACTTACGATCGCATCGTCAACCGGTATCCAGAATGTAGACAAGGCATATCTGGAAGCGGCCAGAACATTAGGTGCCAAAGGTCACCAGCTGGTATTCCGGGTGGCAATCCCACATGCAATGCCAAACATTCTTCAGGGGATGACACAGGGAATGAGTTCTGCCTGTACAGCACTTCTGGTTGTTGAGATGATGGGAGCCGAGGCAGGTCTTGGATGGTATATCCAGTGGCAGAAATCATGGGCGATCTATTCTAAAATGTATGCAGCTATCGTTTTAATTTGTCTTATTTTCACAGCAGTTACCTTTATACTGAATGTGATCAAAAGAATAGTGCTTCGCTGGCAGGAAGGAGTTGTGAAATAAGATGGCATCAGTGGATGAGAAGCAGGGACACGGGCGTGTCCTGGAGTTTGACAAAGTAACAAAGAGTTTTGCAAAGACAGACAGTAACGAGATCACACATGCGCTGGCAGAGGTGAACCTGACGATCCAGCCGGGTGAGTTTGTCAGTATTGTTGGAACAAGTGGATGTGGAAAATCAACACTTTTACAATTAATAGCAGGATTGGATCAAGACTATGAGGGAAAGATTCTTTTTAATCAAGTAAAAATAGAAGATATTAAAGATTATCGACAACTTGTTATTAGTTTTGTTTATCAAAATTATCAGTTAATTGATTATTTGAGTGTTAAAGATAACTGTTTATTTTATTGTCACTTAAAAGGAATAAAGGTTGTAGAAAAACAGTTACAAGAATTATTAGAAATCTTTGAATTAAATGAACTAGTAAATCAAAAGGTAAAGAATTTATCAGGTGGGCAAAAACAACGCGTGGCCTTATTCGTGCTTTATTATGTTCAAGTCCTATTATTTTATGTGATGAACCGACAGGAGCTTTAGATGAAATAAATCGTCAAAAAGTTTATCGTTTTTTTAAAAAAGCGAGTCAAAGACGCCTTATTCTTATTGTTTCTCATGATCAAAAAAATTTCAAAAATATACACCTTATCATTTGAATTTTTGAATGTTTAAAACATCATTATGATTGGAACCATCAATTATATTCACGTTATGAAATAAGAGAAACAAAATGTGGATTATTGTTTAAAGAAATGATCCAAATGATTTTAAAAGATAAAAAGAAATGGGTGATGATGTTTGTTTCACAAATTTATATGGTACTAGCAATGACGCTCATTATTACTGGTTTAGAAGGATTTAATGGTTATTATCAAAAACAATATAATCAAGCAATGAATAATAATTTAGTTATGATTCAAAAGAAAAATCAAGAACCCTTTAAAGAAAAAGAAATAACAAAACTGAAAGGAAAATATCAATATCATTTAGATATAGGAAAGATTGAAGGCCTTAAAAACTTTCAATCTTTTTCAATTAACAAAAAAACAAAAGCAAAATGAAGTTTATGTCAATCACGCTTTAATTACCAAAATAAAACAAATAAACTTATTTATAAACATTAATCATCATCAATATACATTAAAATCAAA
>ENA-OQHY01000358-OQHY01000358.1-human-gut-metagenome-genome-assembly--contig:-NODE-358-length-26499-cov-2.662180_pt1 | contig 26499 bp, 39 predicted proteins | sample MGYA00242570_ERZ504733 | MGnify/ENA primary metagenome ERZ504733 (study PRJEB26092, sample SAMD00036219) | human gut metagenome | host: Homo sapiens | study: EMG produced TPA metagenomics assembly of... | reverse complement strand
CCGCAACACCCGTACACCATAGGACTGATGGGCTCGATTCCGTCCCTCGGCGCACGTAAAGGCGCGCTTTCCACTATTCCCGGAGCCGTTCCGCTGCCGGAATTCATGCCCAAAGGGTGCCGGTTCGCTACCCGCTGCCCCTTCGCGCAAACGCGGTGTCATGACGAAAAGCCGTCGCTGACGGCGATGGGGACCGACCATCAGGTGGCCTGCTTCCGTGTACCGCTGGAACAACATATTGCGCTGGGAGAAATTGCATGACGACGCCCATTCTTGAAGCCCGGGACCTGAGCAAGCTTTTTCCCGGCCCTAAAAAACTGTTTACCCCAGCACGTTTTGTCACCGCGGTCGATCGGGTTTCCCTCTCCGTCATGCCTGGTGAAACGCTGGCGATTGTGGGCGAGTCGGATCCGGAAAATCGACGCTGGGCCGTCTTCTTCTGCGCCTGCTGGCGGCCAGCGAAGGACGCGTATTTTATCAGGGTGAAGAGATCACTCACGCCTCGGGAGCGCGTCTGAACCAGCTGCGGCGGGAGCTGCAGATCATCTTTCAGGATCCTTTCGCATCGTTAAACCCGCGCATGACGGTCGAGCAGATCGTCGGTGAGCCGCTGTGGCTACACCAGTCGATGAAGAAAGCCGACAGGCAATATCGGGTGGCGGAGCTGCTTAAAACCGTAGGGCTGCCAGCGGCCTGGGCACAACGTTATCCGCACGAATTTTCCGGAGGGCAGCGTCAGCGAATTGGTATTGCGCGTGCGCTGGCCTCGGTCCAAAGCTGTTGCTGGGGGACGAGCCGGTCTCCGCGCTGGATGTCTCGGTTCAGGCGCAGGTGGTCAACCTGCTGGAAAGTCTGAAGCACCAGCTGGGTCTGACAATGGTGATTGTCGCCCATGGCCTGGCGGTTATTCGCCATATGAGTGACCGTGTGGCGGTGATGTATCTCGGGCAAATTGTTGAGCTTGCGACAGTCGACGAAATCTTTGATGCCCCGCTACACCCCTATACGCAGGCGTTAATCGCCTCCGCCCCCAGATGCAGCCAGGCGCGCCGCGCGTGGCACCTCTGCTGCAGGGGGATTTACCGAACCCGGCCAGCCCACCGTCAGGCTGCCGTTTCCATACCCGTTGTCCGTATGCCACGGATGAATGTCGCCAGGTCGAGCCGATCAATCAGGTGCTGGACGGGGGACGCCAGATTGCCTGCCATCGCTGGCAGGAGATTAACCGCGATCGCAGTGTTATCCAGATAGCACCGCCATCCGCAGCCTTTCTGCGCCGCCGCGCGCTGTTTGAACACGCGGCCACTCACTCCTCCCTTCCTTCAAGGAACTCATGATAATGACGATGCGTAATTCTCTTTTGACCGTACTGGGAAGTGTTATGTTGCTTGGCGCGGCGCTGCCCGCCCATTCTGAAAGCGTACTGCGAATTGGTCTGGGTGCGGATCCGGACATGCTCGATCCGCATCTTGCGCGCACCTATTATGGCCGTTTCGTCTTTGCGTCTCTGTGCGACCGGCTGGTGGACGTGGATGAGCATCTGAAAGTGGTTCCCGGCCTGGCGAAATCGTGGGCTGGAGTGACGACGGCAAAACGCTGACCATGGATCTGCGTGAAGGTGTGACCTTCCATGACGGTGAAAAATTTGACGCCGCCGCGGCAAAATACAACCTCGACCGCGCGCTGACGTTAAAAGGTTCGCTGCGTAAAAGTGAAATCTCGTCCGTTGAGTCCGTTGAGGTGACAGGCCCGATGCAGATTGCCCTGCATCTGAAAACACCTGATGCCGCACTGCTGATGCAGCTTACCGATCGCGCCGGGGCGATGATGGCACCCGACGCCGCGAAAAAACCTGACTTTGCCGCCCATCCGTCTGCTCTGGCCCCTATAAGTTCGACAGCCGCGTCTCGCAGGACCGTATCGTTCTGACGCGTTTTGACAACTACTGGAACAAAGGCGCTTACCATTTCGACAAAATTATCTATCTGCCGATCCCGGATGCTTCCGTGCGTCTGGCTAACCTGCGTGCAGGGGATCTTGATCTGACGGAAGGCATTGCCGCAAGCGACGTTAAAACCGTAGAAGCCGACAGCAAACTGGCGCTGGCGAAGGTGACCGGTCTGGGTTATCAGGGCGATTACCTTCAATATCAATAACGGAAAGGTCCTGGCGAACGATCCGTTTAAGGATGCCCGCGTGCGTGAGGCATTTTCACAGGCAATCGATCGCGATGCGTTAAATCAGGTGGTCTTCGAGGGGCTGTACACCCCGGCAAACCAGGCGTTTTCTACCGTAAGTCCGTATCACGTTAACCTGCCGGTGCCACCACGCGATGTCGACAAAGCCAAAGCGCTGTTGAAAGCGGCAGGCGTCACTACGCCGCTGAACGTCAATCTGCTGGTGCCCAACAACCCAACTTCACAGCAGGTCGGTCAGGTACTGCAGGCGATGGTCGCAGAGGCTGGCTTTAACCTGAACCTGCAAATGACCGAGTTCGCCACGCTGCTCGACCGCCAGCAAAGCGGTGATTATCAGCTGAGCTTCTCTGGCTGGTCGGGTCGTCCGGATCCGGATGGCAGCATCTACGGCTTCATTAACAGCAAAGGCACCCTTAACGACGGTCGCTACAGTAACGCGCAGGTGGATGAATGGCTGACGCAGGCGCGCCTGAGCAACGACAAAGCCGTCCGTCAGCCGCTGTACGACAAGGTGGTGAAACAGCTGCAGACGGATATGCCCATTGCCTACCTCTATTTTGAACCGCGTATTTTTGGTCTGAACAAGAGCGTGCAGGGCTTTAAACCGTATCCGGACGGCATTGTGCGTCTGGCTGGCCTGACGCTGGCGAAATAACTGGCCTGAGGAGAACCCATGCTGGAACTGATTTGCAAACGTCTGCTACTGGCCATCCCGACCTTACTGCTGGTGAGCATGATGGTGTTCGGCCTGCAAAAACTGCTGCCCGGCGATCCGCTGATCGCCATGGCCGGGGAGGAGCGCGATCCGGCGGTGATCGCCCAGCTGCGTGCTGAGCTCAATCTCGATGCGCCCATCCCTGTGCAGTACTTCAACTGGCTGACGCGCGCGCTGCAGGGCGATCTTGGTGTCTCCTTACGCACTCACGAGCCGGTCACCCAGCTCATTGCCAGCAAACTGCCGGTGACGCTGGAGCTGTCGCTGCTGGCGATGATCATCGCGCTGGTGTTTGGCATCAGCATGGGGATCCTCGCGGCGGTCAACAAAAACAGCTGGGTTGATCACGGTGCCAACTTTGTGGCGATCTCGGGGATCTCGATACCGCATTTCTGGCTCGGGATCCTGTTGATTCTGGTCTTCTCGGTCAATCTGCAATGGCTGCCAGCGTCGGGGTTCGTGCCGTTTAGTGAAGATCCGATCCAGAACCTGCGTACGCTGTTGTTGCCTGCGTCGGTACTGGGAACGGGGCTGGCGGCCACGCTGATGCGCCATACCCGCGCTCCATGATCGCGGTAATGAAGGCCGATTACATCCGCACCGCACGGGCTAAAGGGCTGTTGCCAAAGGCGGTGATTTTAAAGCATGCGTTTCGCAATGCGCTGGTTCCGGTGATCACCCTGACCACGCTGCTGTTCGGCGAACTGCTGGGTGGCGCGGTACTGACCGAACAGGTCTTCACCATTCCAGGGTTCGGCAAGATGATCGTCGATTCGGTCTTTAACCGTGATTATGCGGTGGTGCAGGGGTGGTGCTTATCGTGGCGATCGGTTTCCTGCTGCTGAACCTGCTGGCCGACGTGCTTTACGTTCTTATCAACCCGAAAATGCGAGGTTAAGCATGGCGGAACTGACAACTCAAACCATTGCCGCGGTTCAGCCCCGTGCGCAGAACCGGGTGCTGAAGAAATTTCTCGCCAATAAAAGCGCGGTGATGGGTGCCGTAGTGGTGGGCTTTTTTGTGCTGGTGGCACTGCTGGCGCCGTGATCGCGCCTTTTGATCCGGTGAAAGCCAATTTCCTGGCGGTGCGTAAAGCGCCTTCGGCGATGTACTGGTTTGGGACCGATGAACTGGGCCGCGATATTTTGTCCCGCATTATCTGGGGGGCGAGAACGTCGTTGATGGCTGGCTGTATGTCGGTGGTGATCGCCGTGGTCATTGGCGTTCCGCTGGGGCTGGTGGCGGGTTCTTCCAGAAGATGTGGGACGGCGTGATCTCGCGTTTTATTGAAGCGCTGCTGGCCTGTCCGTTCCTGATCATGGCGGATCGCGCTCGGGGCGTTTCTGGGCCCAAGCCTGACCAACGCCACGATCGCCATTGGCCTCTCCGCAATGCCGATCTTCGCCCGCCTGACGCGCGGCAGGTGATCGCCATTCGCAACGAAGAGTATATCGACGGCGCGAGGGCGATTGGCCTGCCGGATCGCTGGATCATCATTAAGTATGTGCTGCCCAATGTGATGTCTCCGATTCTGGTGCAGGCCACGCTGGCCATTGCCTCGGCAATCATTGCTGAAGCCAGCCTGTCGTTTCTGGGGTTAGGCCAGCAGCCGCCGAACCCGTCTTGGGGCTCAATGCTTAATACCGCGAAAGGTTTCCTTGAGCAGGCTCCATGGATGTCTGTATTCCCCGGTGTGGCGATTTTTCTTGCCGTGCAGGGCTTTAATTTACTCGGCGACGGGCTGCGCGATGCGCTCGATCCGCGCCATGACTAAGGAGTCATGATGACCAAAGCGCTTGATTTCACTTCCGGTTACGATTCACGACGCCGCCGATGATGGGCCACAACGCCGTGGCGACATCTCAGCCGCTGGCGGCCCAGGCGGGAATGAAAATGCTGCAGCTCGGCGGGAACGCGGTTGATGCGGCGGTTGCAACGCCATGGCGTTGACGGTGGTTGAACCCACCGGCAACGGTATTGGCAGCGATGCCTTTGCCATCGTCTGGGATGGTGAAAAACTCCACGGCCTGAACGCCTCAGGCCGCTCGCCTGCCAGCTGGCATGCGGATCTGTTTGCCGGTAAACCGCGGTGCCGGAAATTGGCTGGGACGCCGTCACCGTGCCGGGTGCGGTATCGGCTGGGTGGCGCTGGCAGAACGTTTTGGCACGCTGCCGCTCACTACGCTGGCGCAACCGGCCATTGAGTATGCGCGTAACGGTTTTCCGGTCTCCCCGTTGATTGGCCATCTCTGGCAGCGGGGTTATAACAAGCTCAAAGATCAGCCAGGCTTTAGCGCCTGCTTTGCTCCGGAAGGGCGTGCTCCCCGGGTTGGCGAGATCTTCCGTAACCCGGCGCAGGCTCATTCGCTGGAGCTGATTGCCAGAACCAACGGTGAAGCGTTTTACCGCGGCGAGCTGGCGCAGAAAATTGCCGCTTTCGCGAAAGAACATGGCGCGCACCTGACGGCAGAGGATTTGGCCAATCATCGTGTGGACTGGGTAGAACTGCTGTCGCGTGATTTTGCCGGTGGTTCAGTGCAGGAGCTGCCGCCAAACGGCAGGGCATCGCCACGCTGATTGCGCTCGGTATTCTGGAGCAGTGTGGAATTGAAAAACATCATCCGGATTCCGTGCAGTCGCTTCATCTGTCTATTGAAGCGATGAAACTGGCGCTGGCGGATCTCGATCGCTACGTCGCTGATGAAGAACACATGGAGTTCGCGGCCCAGGCGTTGCTGAGCGATCGTTATCTGGCGTCGCGCGCGGCGCTTATCGACCCCGATAACGCCTCCGATTTCGTCTACGGTTCGCCGACGCAGAGCGGCACGGTCTACCTGAGCGCTGCAGATTCCAGCGGTATGATGATCTCCTTTATTCAGTCCAACTATATGGGCTTTGGATCCGGGATTGTGGTGCCGGAGACCGGGATCAGTCTGCAAAACCGCGGCTGTGGCTTTGTGCTGGATCCAAACCATCCGAATGCGCTGGCGGGCAGTAAGCGTCCGTTCCACACCATCATTCCGGGCTTTGCGATGGATGGCAACGGTAAACCGCTGATGTCCTTTGGCGTCATGGGCGGGCCAATGCAGGCGCAGGGGCATATGCAGATGGCGCTGCGCATCATGCTGCACGGGCAAAACCCACAGGCGGCAATTGATGCGCCTCGCTGGCGCGTGGTGCAGGGCAGGGAAGTGATCGTCGAATCGACGTTCGATCGCAATACTATCGCCGCACTGCGTGAGCGCGGGCACCAGATCGTGGTGGAAGATCCGCTCCAGGATTACAACTTCGGCGGCGCGCAGGTGATTTATCGTATGCCGGAAGGGCACTATGTGGCGGCGACAGAGAGCCGCAAAGACGGGCAGGCGCTGGTGAGTTAATGATGTCCCCTCCCTCTACCTGTGAGAGGGAGGGGAAACCGTTATCCAATGCTAAAGGGATCCGCATCCTGCCATGCAGGAAACTTCTCGCGATATTCCTTCAGGGCCGTCAGTGACAACTCAGCATCAATGCGCGTTGCCTGATGCGGCTCGGCGGTGGCAATAATTTCACCCTGCGGGTTCACCACCCGGCTATCCCCCCGATAATGATGCCCGTTGCCATCGGTCCCCACGCGGTTACAGCCGACCACATACGCCTGGTTTTCAATGGCGCGTGCGACCAGCAGCGACTGCCAGTGCAGGGAGCGCGGGGCAGGCCAGTTGGCGACATACAGCGCCAGGTCGTAATCGTTGCGGTTGCGTGACCACACCGGGAAGCGCAGGTCGTAGCAAACCAGCGGCAGAATACGCCAGCCGCGCCATTCGAACACCACGCGCGCATCACCCGCTTCATAGTGATGATGTTCATCTGCCATGCGGAACAAATGGCGTTTATCATAGAAATGCACTTTCCCTTCCGGCTCGACCAGCAGGAAGCGGTTGACCGGCCCGCGTTCGGTTTGCAGCGCAGCGCTGCCGGCAATCAGCGCATTGGTTTGCTGCGCTTTGGCGAGCATCCAGGCGACCACCTCTTGCTGTGGCATTGACTGTTGCGCCGCTTCCATGGCGAAGCCGGTAGTGAACATCTCCGGCAGGACAATCACATCACGCCCGGTAATGCCTTCCAGTTGACGATCAAAGTGGCGCAGGTTGGCAGGGCCGTCCATCCACACTAAAGGTTGCTGCAAAATCGAAATCTTCAGACCAGGCACAATTCAGACTCCTCAAAACGACCACTTTTTGACACTGTAGCACGACATAAAAGAGAAAATGTGGCAATAAAAAACCCCGCGCGTGGCGGGGTTTGTAGAAGCGAAACGCGTTATGCAGCTTCAGGTTTGCGGACCTTCTCCGGGAGCTTTACCGGCTGTGTCGCCAACTCATCCGGGTCGAAATCATCCACGTTAATGCTGCGCAGACGGCTCTCTTCGGCTTTCACCAGCAGAGCGGCTTCATCATTGTTGATGATCCCGCCCGTCAGGGCCTGTTTCGCCAGTTCATCCAGGCGGGTGAACGGCAGGTTTTTGCCCAGCTGTTTGCAGATCTTCTGGTGGATGGGATCGGCAGCCATCACGTCCAGCAGCGCTTCTTCCAGCAGACCAACCGGGTTATGCGGTGTTGGAGCCAGATACTGACCGCGGCCGATACGGGAACGGGTTGCGCTCGGTACCTGCAGGATCTTCGCCACTTTGTGATCCAGTTTGTCAGACGGTGCCAGATGATGACGACCGGTCGGGAAGATCACCACGCGAAGGGCGCCTGCAACAAAGCGGTTCGGGAAGTTCGCCAGCAGATCGTCAATGGCCTGTTCCGCCTGATACATCGCGTCCTGAACGCCCAGTGAACCAGCGGCAGATCGGCTTCCTGACGGCTTCATCGTCGTAGCGTTTCAGGACCGCAGAGGCGAGGAAGATTTGGCTCAGCACATCACCCAGACGGGCAGAGATACGCTCACGACGCTTCAGGCTACCGCCCAGCACCGCCATAGAAACATCTGACAGCAGAGCGAGGTTGGCGCTCAGGCGGTTAAGATGCTGGTAATAACGCTTGGTCGCATCACCGGTTGGCGTGGCGCTGGTGAGACCGCGCGTCAGACCCAGCCAGAAGCTGCGTACTTTATTACTGCCCACGTGACCGATATGTTTGAACAGCAGCTTGTCGAAGGCATCCACGTCGTTATTCTGCGCGGCGGCCATCTCTTCCAGCACATAAGGATGGCAACGGATTGCCCCCTGGCCGAAGATCATCATGCTGCGGGTCAGAATGTTTGCCCCTTCAACGGTGATGGCAATCGGTGCGCCCTGGTAGCCGCGCGCCAGGAAGTTGCCCTCGCCGAGCATAATGCCTTTACCGCCCGCGATATCCATTGCATCAATGATTGACTGCTGTGCGCGGTGGGTACAGTGATACTTCACGATAGCTGACAGCACGGCCGGTTTTTCGCCCAGCATAATGCCGTAGGTAATCAGGGAGGCGGCAGCATCCATCACGTAGCGTTGCCTGCGATACGTGCCAGCGGCTCTTCGATCCCTTCCATCTTGCCGATAGAGATTTTGAACTGACGGCGGATATGGGCGTATGCACCAATCCCCATCGCGACAGATTTCAAACCACCGGTCGAGTTCGACGGCAGGGTAATACCGCGGCCAACCGACAGACATTCCACCAGCATGCGCCAGCCCTGACCGGCCATTTTCGGACCACCGATGATGTAGTCAATCGGTACAAAGATATCCTTGCCGCGGGTTGGGCCGTTCTGGAACGGTACGTTCAGCGGGAAGTGGCGACGACCAATTTCAACGCCTGGGGTGGAGGTTGGGATCAGCGCACAGGTAATGCCCAGATCTTCTTCACCGCCCAGCAGTTTTTCCGGATCGGAGAGCTTAAAGGCCAGGCCCAGCACGGTCGCGATAGGGGCGAGCGTAATATAACGTTTGTTCCAGGTCAGGCGCATACCCAGCACCTGTTGGCCCTGCCATTCACCCATGCAGACGACGCCGGTATCCGGGATCGCACCCGCATCGGAACCCGCTTCCGGGCTGGTCAGCGCGAAGCATGGAATTTCCTGGCCGCGTGCCAGACGCGGCAGGTAGTGATCTTTCTGCTCTTCGGTACCGTAGTGTTGCAGCAGTTCACCCGGGCCTAACGAGTTCGGCACGCCAACGGTGATCGCCAGGATCCCAGAAACGCCTGCCAGTTTTTGCAGGACGCGGGCCTGAGCGTAAGCGGAAAACTCCAGACCACCGTACTCTTTCTTAATGATCATCGCGAAGAAGCGGTGTTCTTTCAGATACGCCCACAGTTCTGGTGGCAGGTCCGCCATTTCATGGGTAATCGCGAAGTCATTTGCCATGCGACACGCTTCTTCCACCGGACCATCAATAAAGGCCTGTTCTTCAGCGGTCAGACGCGGTTGCGGATAGTTGTGCAGCTTTTTCCAGTCCGGGTTGCCCTGGAACAGGTCGCCTTCCCACCAGGTGGTACCGGCATCAATCGCTTCTTTCTCCGTACGCGACATGGGCGGCATCACTTTGCGGAAGCCTTTGAACACCGGCGCGGAGATCATCGATTACGCATCGGCGTAAAGTTAAACGGCAGAAGAATGATGGCCAGCGGGACTAAAAGCCAGATATTCCACAGGCCAGCGACGCCAAGCGCAGCCGTCCAGGCCAGCAGAATCAGACTGCTCAGGAATAAACTCACCCGGTGATAGAACAGCACACCGAGCAGAACAACGGTTGCGAGAATGCTCAAAATCATCATAAAGAAAAGCTCCCTTGCTTGTAGGAGGTCTGACCACTTGTGATGATATGGTTGTAGTTGATGTTATTTCCTTTAGCAATGTGTTTACAAAATAATTACAACCTGGTTCACATTGTTCAGGTTTAAGCCGGCACGAAAACGCAAAACGCCAGACGATTCGCATGGCTTTAGCTTCTCGCTTTTCCCGCTATCCGGTACACTCCACTGTGTTATTTCATCAATACTGAAGGATTATCCTCATGTACCAGGATCTTATTCGTAACGAACTGAACGAAGCGGCGGAAACGCTGGCTAACTTTCTGAAAGATGATGCCAATATTCACGCTATTCAGCGCGCAGCGGTCCTGCTGGCCGACAGTTTCAAGGCCGGCGGTAAAGTGCTCTCCTGTGGTAACGGTGGTTCCCACTGTGATGCGATGCACTTTGCAGAAGAGCTGACCGGGCGTTATCGTGAAAACCGTCCGGGCTACCCGGCGATTGCGATTTCCGATGTGAGCCACATTTCCTGCGTCAGTAACGATTTTGGTTATGACTATATCTTCTCTCGCTACGTCGAAGCCGTGGGCCGTGAAGGTGACGTGCTGCTGGGGATTTCGACGTCCGGAAACTCGGCTAACGTGATCAAAGCGATTGCCGCAGCGCGTGAAAAAGGGATGAAAGTCATCACCCTGACCGGTAAAGATGGCGGTAAGATGGACGGTACGGCGGATATCGAAATCCGTGTTCCACACTTCGGTTATGCTGACCGCATTCAGGAAATTCACATCAAAGTGATCCACATCCTGATCCAGCTGATCGAAAAAGAGATGGTTAAGTAAGACTTCGCTGGGGGCATGATTGCCCCCGCTGTTGTGGAGGTGATGTATGTGCGAATTGCTCGGGATGAGCGCCAATGTGCCAACCGATATCTGCTTTAGCTTCACCGGGCTCGTTCAGCGCGGCGGGGGCACCGGGCCGCATAAAGACGGCTGGGGCATTACCTTCTACGAAGGCAAAGGATGTCGCACATTCAAAGATCCCCAGCCCAGCTTTAATTCCCCGATTGCCAGACTGGTGCAGGACTATCCCATAAAGTCCCGCTCGGTGATTGCCCACATCCGTCAGGCAAACCGTGGGGAAGTGGCGCTGGAAAATACCCACCCGTTCACCCGCGAGCTGTGGGGCCGTCACTGGACCTACGCACACAATGGCCAGCTCTCCGGCTATAAGTCGCTGGAGACGGGCAATTTCCGTCCGGTCGGTGAGACCGACAGCGAAAAAGCGTTTTGCTGGCTGCTGCACAAGCTGACGCAGCGTTATCCACGCACGCCCGGCAACATGACCGCCGTCTTCAAATACATTGCGTCGCTGGCATCAGAACTGCGTGAGAAGGGCGTGTTCAACATGCTGCTGTCTGACGGGCGTTATGTGATGGCGTTCTGTTCGACCAATCTGTTCTGGATCACGCGCCGCGCGCCGTTTGGCGTCGCCAAGCTGCTCGATCAGGATGTGGAAATTGATTTTCAACGAGAGACCACACCGAATGATGTGGTCACAGTGATCGCGACCCAGCCACTGACGGGCAACGAAACCTGGCAAAAGATTATGCCAGGCGAGTGGGTCTTATTTTGTCTCGGGGACCGAGTAGTTTGATGCCAGCTGTGGCTGGACGACTTCGTGGCTCAGCGGCTTGCTGACCACATAGCGGCCATCGACAACCGAGACAACCGGCGGCTTGTGCGTCTGCTCAAAGTAGTCGTAACCCGGTTTCAGCTGTTTCCAGAAATCCGCGTAGTAGGAGTACTTGTGACGTGCCATGTTGGCATCGGTCATGCGGAACGGGTAGATGCTGACCTGAACGTTCGGCTGACCAAAGACCAATGCGCCGGTGACAAACTGGAAAATCTCATCAATGCCGGTATCGGTCATCGCATAACAGCCGATAGACACGCATGCACCGTGGATCATCAGGTATTTGCCTTCATAACCGTGGGCACGGTCATAGGCGTTCGGGAAGCCAATGTTAATGGCTTTATAGAAGCGGCTGTCAGGTTTTAGCTGGCTACGCTGAACGTTGTAAAACCCTTCCGGACTTTTGAAATCGCCCTGACGCTGTTTTGGCCCCAGACCACCGGAGTAGTTACAAATCTTGTAACTATCAAGCAGCTGATATGTCTCGCCCATTTTTACAAACAGATCGAGTGTGCGTTCTTCCTTGAAGATTTGAATATAAACCGGTGATCCCATTAACTGCTGTTTATATTCTTTGCTGACCGGCGTGGTTGAGCTATTGCTGCTGAGCAGCCCGGCAAACGATACGCACGGAATCAGGAGCATCGCAATGAACAATGCGATTTTACGCATACTACTAGTTCCTTGATAAAACTAAGACCAAATTGCCAGGACGGCAAAAGAGACCCGAAATCAGATTATTCTGTTAGGTGCGCTCACATTAGCACCGCCATAGATTTTCGCAAGAGCCGGACGGTGAGTTTACAAATTAGTTTTACTTTATAAACCATCAAAATCGCGTTGGCTCCAGGAACTTTGCGTAATACCTCGCACTTTAGCGCCTGCAACCGAGGTTTTGGTGCCCGAAAAACAGCGAAAATGGTACACTTCGCCCCCTCTGGATTGAAGTTCATGGAAGCTTGCTAACCACATGTTTAAAATCAGAAAAGGACTTGATCTGCCGATTGCAGGCGTGCCCGAGCCGCACGTTTCGCCTGGCGCAAGTGTCCGCCATGTCGCCATTTTGGGCGATGACTACCTGGGAATGCGTCCCTCAATGCTGGTGCAGGAAGGCGATCGCGTCATTAAAGGACAGGCGCTCTTCGAGGACAAAAAAAATCCTGGCGTTATGTTTACGGCCCCCGCGAGCGGTACCGTGGTGGCAATCAATCGCGGTGAACGTCGCGTCCTGCAGTCGGTGGTTATCCGTATTGAAGGCGACGAACAACGTGAGTTTTCCCGTTTCGACGCAGTAGACCTCGCCGCCCTGAGCCGGGAAGCCGTTCAGGCACAACTGCTGGCGTCCGGCTTGTGGACGCGTTTCGCACGCGACCTTTCAGCAAATCGCCTGTTCCGGATACGCTTCCGGCCGCTATTTTCGTCACTGCCATTGATACCAACCCGCTCAGCGCGGACCCGGAGCCCATTATTCTGGCGCAGCGTAACGCGTTTGATGCCGGGCTAACCGTGTTAACCCGTCTGACCTCGGGGAAGGTCCACGTCTGTCAGGCGGGCGGCGGCAAACTCGGGGGCCATCCGCAGGGGCAAGTTACGTTTAATGCGTTTGCAGGCCCGCACCGGCGGGGTTAGTCGGAACGCATATCCACTTCCTGGAGCCGGTGAGCCTGACGAAACAGGTCTGGCATCTGAATTATCAGGACGTGATTGCCATTGGTAAGCTCTTTACCGCCGGTGAACTGTGCGCTGAACGGGTGATCGCCCTCGGCGGGCCACAGGCAGCAAATCCACGCCTGGTGAAAACGCTGCTGGGTGCGGACATTAATGAACTGCTTGCCGGTGAAACGAAAGAGGGTGAAAACCGCCTGATTTCTGGCTCGGTGCTCAGTGGCCGTCATGCGGCTGGCGCGCAGGCGTATCTTGGGCGCTTCCACCTGCAGGTCAGTGTGGTTCTGGAAGGTCGCGAGAAAGAGCTGTTCGGCTGGGTTCTGCCGGGCGCTGAGAAGTATTCCGTGACCCGCACCACCCTTGGGCACTTCCTGCGTCGCAAACTCTTTAATTTCTCGACCAGCACCCACGGCGGAGAGCGCGCCATGGTTCCGATTGGCAACTACGAGCGCGTTATGCCGCTGGATATTCTGCCAACTCTGCTGCTGCGCGATCTGCTGGCCGGCGACACCGACAGTGCCCAGGCGCTGGGGTGCCTCGAGCTTGACGAAGAAGATCTGGCGCTCTGTACCTATGTCTGTCCGGGAAAATACGAATATGGACCGGTATTGCGCGAGGTGTTAACCCGCATTGAGCAGGAAGGATAACTGATGGGCTTAAAACACCTCTTTGAAAAAATAGAGCCGCACTTTACGCACGGGAAGCTCAGGAAGTACTACCCGCTGTATGAAGCAACGGCGACCATTTTCTACACGCCGGGGCTGGTCACAAAAGGGGCGGCACACGTCCGCGATGCTATCGACCTCAAACGAATGATGATTCTGGTCTGGTTTGCGGTCTTCCCGGCCATGTTCTGGGGTATGTACAACGTTGGCCTGCAGACCATTCCGGCGCTGCATCATTTATATGATGCCCCACAGCTGGCTCAGGTTATCCAGTCGGACTGGCACTACCGCCTGGCTCAGACGTTAGGCGTCAGCTTTGCAGCCGATGCCGGCTGGATAAGCATGATGACGCTGGGAGCCGTATTCTTCCTGCCAATCTACATCACGGTGTTTATCGTGGGGGGCTTCTGGGAAGTGCTGTTCGCCATCATTCGCAAACATGAGATCAACGAAGGCTTCTTCGTGACGTCGATTCTGTTTGCCCTGATTGTTCCACCAACGCTGCCGCTCTGGCAGGCGGCACTGGGGATCAGTTTTGGCGTGGTGATTGCCAAGGAGATCTTCGGTGGCACCGGGCGCAACTTCCTCAACCCGGCACTGGCCGGGCGAGCTTTCCTGTTCTTTGCGTATCCGGCGCAAATCTCGGGCGACCTGGTGTGGACGGCCGCGGATGGGTTCTCGGGTGCGACGCCGCTTTCGCAGTGGGCCGCGCACGGGGGCGAAACGCTGGTTAACAACGCCACGGGTCAACCCGTGACCTGGCTGGATGCCTTTATTGGCAACATTCCCGGCTCTGTTGGGGAAGTTTCCACGCTGATGATTTTACTCGGTGGCGCCATCATTCTCTTCGGACGCGTCGCGTCGTGGCGCATTGTCGCAGGGGTAATGATTGGCATGGTGTTAACAGCCACGATGTTTAATTTCATCGGTTCCGCCACCAACCGATGTTCTCCATGCCCTGGTACTGGCATCTGGTGCTGGGTGGGTTCGCTTTCGGCATGATGTTCATGGCCACCGATCCTGTCTCTGCGTCCTTTACCGACAAAGGTAAATGGAGCTATGGCGTGCTCATTGGTGCGATGTGTGTCCTGATTCGTGTGGTCAACCCGGCTTATCCGGAAGGGATGATGTTGGCCATTCTGTTTGCCAATCTGTTTGCGCCGCTCTTCGACTATCTGTCGTGCGCGCCAACATTAAGCGGAGGAAAGCGCGTGGCTGAAAGCAAGAATAACGACAGCATCGGCAAAACGCTGCTGGTGGTGCTGGTCCTTTGCCTGGTCTGTTCCATTGTCGTGGCTGGCTCTGCCGTGGGATTAAAACCACGGCAACAGGAGCAGCGTGCGCTGGATAAACAACGCAACATCCTGCTGTGGCCGGGTTAATGCAGGAAGGGATGAGTACAGACGACGTGGCTGAACTCTTCGCGGAGCGCATTTCGGCGCGTCTGGTGGATTTAAAAACTGGCCAGTTGCTGGATAAAGACCCGACGAAATTTAACCAGGCACTGGCACTGAAAGACCCTGAGATGAGCCTGACGCTGGAGCATCGCAAGATCCCGCTGGCATCAAGCGTCGCAGTAACCTCGCCGAAATTTACCTTGTGCGCGATGAGCAGAAGCGGGTGCAGGAGGTCGTGCTGCCGATATACGGTAACGGGCTGTGGTCGATGATGTACGCCTTTGTGGCACTCGATACGGATGGTCGCACGGTGAAAGGGATTACCTATTATGACCAGGGCGAACGCCGGGGCTCGGCGGTGAGGTTGAAAACCCTAACTGGCGCGCGCAGTTTGTCGGCAAGAAAGTGCTCGACGATAACGGCCTGCCTGCCTGAAGGTGATGAAAGGGGCTGCGCGTCCGGGTGACGAATATGCCGTAGACGGGCTTTCCGGGGCAACGCTCACGTCAAAAGGGGTGCAGCACAGTTTTGATTTCTGGATGGGCGAGCTGGGCTTTGGTCCTTTCCTGAAAACGTACGTGAAGGAGCGCTGAACAATGGCTGATACGGGTGAACTGAAAGAAGTCAAAAAGGTGCTCATCGGTCCGCTGCTGGCGAATAACCCTATTACCTTACAGGTACTGGGAGTCTGTTCGGCGCTGGCGGTCACGACAAAACTGGAAACCGCGCTGGTTATGACCGTCGCGGTCACGCTGGTGACGGCATTTTCCAGCATGTTTATCTCCATGATCCGCCACCACATCCCGAATAGCGTGAGGATCATTGTGCAGATGGCGATCATCGCGTCGCTGGTGATCGTGGTCGATCAGCTACTGCGCGCTTTCGCGTATGAAACGTCAAAACAGCTCTCGGTGTTTGTCGGTCTGATTATCACCAACTGCATCGTGATGGGGCGTGCCGAAGCTTATGCGATGAAAATGCCTCCGCTGGCGAGCTTTATGGACGGGATCGGTAACGGTCTCGGTTACGGCGTTATCCTGCTGACCGTTGGGTTCCTGCGCGAGCTGATCGGCAGCGGTAAGCTGTTTGGCGTCACGGTGCTGGACACGGTACAAAACGGCGGCTGGTATCTGCCAAACGGACTCTTCCTGCTGGCCCCAAGCGCATTTTTCATTATCGGTTTGCTGATCTGGCTGATTCGTACCCTGAAGCCAGAACAGCAGGAAAAGGAGTAACCGACGATGGCTCATTACCTGAGTTTATTTGTGCGCGCGGTGTTTGTTGAAAACATGGCACTCGCGTTTTTCCTGGGCATGTGTACGTTTCTTGCCGTTTCCAAAAAGGTATCGACGGCGTTTGGTCTGGGTGTTGCGGTCACGGTGGTGCTCGGCTTATCTGTACCGATTAACAACCTGGTGTACAACTTTGTGCTGCGCGACGGTGCGCTGGTAGACGGTGTCGATCTCAGCTTCCTGAACTTCATCACCTTTATCGGTGTGATTGCGGCGCTGGTACAAATCCTGGAGATGATCCTCGACAGGTATTTCCCGTCGCTATACAACGCGCTGGGGATTTTTCTGCCGTTGATCGCGGTGAACTGCGCCATCTTTGGTGGCGTCTCGTTTATGGTTCAGCGTGATTACAACTTCAGTGAATCCGTTGTGTATGGTTTCGGCTCCGGCATCGGCTGGATGCTGGCTATCGTCACCATGGCGGGGATCCGCGAAAAAATGAAATATGCCAATGTGCCTGCGGGTTTACGTGGCTTAGGGATCACCTTTATCACCACCGGGCTGATGGCGCTGGGCTTTATGTCCTTCTCCGGTGTGCAGCTATAAGGGCTAACAGATGGAAATTATTCTTGGCGTGGTAATGTTCACGCTGATTGTACTGGTGTTGTCAGGGCTGATTCTGGCGGCACGCGCGAAGCTGGTGAATTCCGGCGACGTGGTGATTGATATCAACGGTGAGCCGCAAAACCAGATCCGCACGCCGGCGGGGGATAAACTGCTCAATACGCTCTCCGGCAACGGGATCTTTGTCTCCTCGGCCTGCGGTGGCGGTGGCTCCTGCGGTCAGTGCCGCGTCACGGTGAAAGAGGGGGGCGGGGATATTCTGCCCACTGAGCTGGCGCATATCACGAAGCGTGAGGCGAAAGAGGGCTGCCGTCTGGCTGCCAGGTCGCGGTGCGCCAGGACATGAAAATTGAGCTGCCGGAAGAGATCTTCGGGGTCAAAAAATGGGAGTGCGAAGTTATCTCTAACGATAACAAAGCGACTTTCATTAAAGAGCTAAAGCTGCGCGTGCCGGAAGGGGAAGATGTTCCGTTCCGGGCCGGGGGATACATCCAGATTGAGTGCCCGGATCACACCGTGGCGTATGCGGACTTCGACGTTCCGGATGAGTACCGTGCCGACTGGGACAAATTCAATCTTTCCGTTTTGTGTCTGACGTTAAAGAACCGACGCTTCGCGCCTACTCAATGGCCAACTACCCGGACGAGAAGGGCATTATTATGCTCAACGTGCGTATCGCCACGCCGCCGCCGAATGTGCTGATGCACCCCCGGGCGTCATGTCGTCGTATATCTGGTCCCTGAAACCGGGAGATAAGGTGACCATCTCCGGTCCGTTTGGCGAGTTCTTTGCTAAAGAGACTGAGGCTGAAATGGTCTTTATCGGTGGTGGCGCGGGCATGGCACCGATGCGTTCGCACATTTTTGACCAGCTCAAGCGCCTCGGAAGCAAGCGCAAAATCAGCTTCTGGTACGGGGCACGCTCGCTGCGAGAGATGTTCTATGATGATGAGTTTGAGCAACTGGCGCGTGAAACCCAAACTTCACCTTCCATGTGGCCCTCTCCGATCCGCAACCGGAAGATAACTGGACCGGCCACACGGGGTTCATCCACAACGTACTTTATGAAAACTACCTCAAGCAGCATCCTGCGCCAGAGGATTGCGAATTTTACATGTGTGGGCCGCCAGTGATGAACGCTGCAGTCATTAAGATGCTAAAAGATCTGGGTGTGGAAGATGAGAACATCCTGCTGGATGACTTCGGGGGGTGATGATGCTGACGTTTCTGGCAACTTTCGCGGTTTTTTTGCTTGTTGTACTCGGCATGTCTCTGGGCTGGATCATAAAGCGTAAAAGCATTCAGGGCAGCTGTGGTGGTATCTCCGCGCTCGGGATGGAAAAAGTGTGCGACTGCCCCGAACCCTGCGACGCCCGTAAAAAACGCATGGCGCGCGAGGCCCGGCGGATCCTGTAGTGAGTCCGGTGTTTCCCCTCTTCCAGGAGGAGAGGGGAAACACACTTCTCAACTCTCATTTCTTTACTGTATACTTATCCAGTGATGAGTGAGGGCTTACTATGCGCAAAATAATCCATGTCGATATGGACTGCTTTTTGCGCAGTGGAGATGCGTGACAATCCGGCGCTGCGGATATACCTATTGCGATTGGTGGTAGCCGTGTCCAGCGCGGTGTGATCAGCACCGCCAACTACCCTGCGCGCAATTTGGCGTGCGCAGCGCTATGCCAACTGCCATGGCGCTAAAGCTGTGCCTCATCTCACGCTGTTGCCCGGCCGATTTGAAGCTACAAAGAAGCTCCCTGCATATCCGCGAGATCTTCTCTCGCTATACCTCGCTGATTGAACCTCTGTCGCTGGACGAAGCCTACCTGGATGTCACTGACAGCCTGCACTGCCACGGCTCCGCAACGTTAATGGCGCAGGAGATCCGCCGGACTATCTTCAACGAGCTCAATCTGACCGCTTCCGCAGGCGTCGCACCGGTGAAATTCCTCGCCAAAATAGCGTCTGATTTGAATAAACCCGATGGTCAGTACGTCATCACTCCGGAAGAGGTTCCGGCGTTTTTAAAAACGCTGCCGCTCGGCAAAATCCCCGGCGTGGGGAAAGTGTCTGCTGCAAAGCTGGAAAGTATGGGATTACGGACCTGTGAAGATGTACAGCGAAGCGATCTGGCCATGCTGCTCAAGCGTTTCGGTAAGTTTGGTCGCGTGCTGTGGGAGCGCAGTCAGGGAATTGATGAGCGCAGCGTGAGCAGCGAGCGGCTGCGTAAATCGGTCGGGGTTGAACGCACGCTGATGGAAGATATCCATGACTGGTCCGAGTGTGAAGTCATTATCACTGACCAACTTTATCCCGAACTGGAGCGGCGGTTAGCGAAAGTAAAACCCGATCTGCTGATTGCCCGTCAGGGCGTTAAGCTCAAGTTTAACGATTTCCAGCAGACGACGCAGGAGCATGTCTGGCCGCGACTGAATAAAGACGATCTTATCGCTACCGCGAGAAAAGCCTGGGAAGAGCGGCGGGCAGGGCGGGGAGTGAGGCTGGTGGGGTTACACGTGACGCTGCTGGATCCGCAACTGGAGCGGCAACTGGTATTGGGGTTATAGCAGGCGGATTTGTCAGCCCGGCAGGCAACGCGCTACCGGGCATCATACGGCGAATTACTTAGCAGGGATCGCTTTCAGCAGTTCAGTCAGCAGAGTCCAGTAATGACCCACGCTTTCAATATGAACCTGCTCATCCGGCGAGTGCGGACCGGTAATGGTTGGCCCGATAGACACCATGTCCATGTTCGGATACGGTTTCTTGAACAGACCACACTCCAGACCGGCGTGGATCACCTGAATGTTCGGGGTACTGTTGAACAGACGCTGGTAAGTTTCACGCACCAGCGCCATCACCGGGGAACTTGCATCCGGCTGCCAGCCTGGGTAGCTACCTTTTGCGGAGGTGTGCGCACCCGCCAGTTTACCCAGAGACTCCAGCATGCTCACCACATACTCTTTACCGCTGTCGATAAGCGAGCGGATCAGGCAGATGATCTCCGCGCTGTCATCACTCATGGTGACCACGCCCACGTTCAGGGAGGTTTCAACCACGCCTTTCGCGACGTCTGAGTTACGAATCACGCCGTTTGGCGTCGCGTTCAGCAGCTGAACGAAGGCGTCACGAGACGGGGAGGTCAGCGCCGCTTTGTCGGTAGTCACGGACTCCAGCACCACGGTCAGGTTCTTCTCTTTCGCTGACAGTTCGTTTTTCAGGATATCCAGATACACGCTGGAAAGCTTTTTCAGCTCGTCGGCTTTTGCAGCGGGTACTGCCACGGTCGTGAAGGCTTCACGCGGAATGGCATTGCGCAGTGTGCCGCCGTTGAAATCCACCAGACGCAGATCCAGCTCAGCCGCGTGGCCAGCCAGGAAGCGTGCCAGCAGTTTGTTGGCGTTGCCCAGACCCAAGTGAATATCACCACCGGAGTGGCCGCCTTTCAGCCCTTTCAGCGTCAGCTTGAAGGTCTGGAAACCAGCGAGGGATCGCGTTCGCGGGACAGTGGCAGGGTCGTGATGAAATCAATCCCGCCGGCGCAGCCATGTAGATCTCACCCTCTTCTTCAGAGTCGGTGTTGATCAGAATGTCCGCCTGCAGCCAGTTCGCCTGCAGACCGAACGCGCGTCCATGCCTGCTTCTTCCGTCATGGTCAGCAGCACTTCCAGCGGACCGTGTTCAACGCTGTCGTCCGCCAGGACGGCCAGAGCAGACGCCATACCAATGCCGTTATCTGCACCAAGGGTCGTGCCGCGCGCTTTCACCCAGTCGCCATCGATGTAAGGCTGGATAGGGTCTTTGGTGAAGTCGTGAACGGTGTCGTTGTTTTTCTGTGGAACCATGTCCAGGTGCGCCTGTAGCACAACCGGTTTACGGTTTTCCATGCCTGCGGTCGCCGGTTTGCGGATCAGAATGTTGCCAACCTGGTCGCGTTCAGCATGCAGACCTTTTTCCTTCGCCCAGCCCATAATATGTTCGGCAAGCTGTTCTTCATGGTAGGAAGGGTGGGGAATGGAACAGATTTTGGCAAAAATATCCCACAGTGGCTGTGGAGATAATTGAGACAGTTCAGACACGATAAGTCTCCTTGTCGATGCCCTGCAAAGCGAGTTGCAGGTCACAGGTTAGCAGGTTAATAGTTACCACAAGACAGGCTTGCGAGATGCAACTGAGAATACCACTTTCTCCGGTGGCTGGTAGCATAAAGCATGTAAAAACTCAGGCTCCGGGCGCTAAACACTGGTTTTTAGTGCGTCAGATCTCTATAATCTCGCGCAACCTATTTCCCCCTCGAACACTTTTTAAGCCGTATACAAACAGGCTGGGACACTTCACATGAGCGAAAAATACGTCGTCACCTGGGACATGTTGCAGATTCACGCACGCAAACTGGCTGCGCGTCTGATGCCTTCCGAACAGTGGAAAGGCATTATTGCCGTCAGCCGTGGCGGTCTGGTACCGGGGGCGCTGCTGGCACGTGAGCTGGGTATTCGTCATGTCGATACCGTATGCATCTCCAGCTATGACCATGACAACCAGCGTGAGCTGACCGTGCTGAAACGTGCGGAAGCGACGGTGAAGGCTTCATCGTTATCGACGACCTGGTTGATACCGGCGGTACCGCGGTGGCTATCCGCGAAATGTATCCAAAAGCCACTTCGTCACCATCTTCGCGAAGCCAGCAGGCCGTCCGCTGGTTGACGATTACGTGATTGATATCCCTCAGGATACCTGGATTGAACAGCCATGGGATATGGGCGTGGTATTCGTACCGCCAATCTCTGGTCGTTAATTCTCTTACGCACTTATTTAACGCCCCGGTGATACCGGGCGTTGTTTTTTTAGTCTGACGCGCGTTACAATGGTCTCTATATGACGTATTCATGGAGGCAACGTAATGACGCAGGCGAATCTCACCGAGACTCTCTTCAAACCCCGTTTCAAACATCCTGAAACGTCGACGCTGGTGCGCCGGTTTAATCCGGGGACCATGCCTGCCGTCCAGTCTGCATTAGACGGTAAAAACGTGCCCCACTGGTACCGCATGATTAACCGTCTGATGTGGATCTGGCGCGGTATTGATCCCCGTGAAATCCTTGATGTGCAGGCGCGTATCGTGATGAGCGAAGCCGAGCGTACCGACAGTGAACTCTACGATACGGTCGTGGGTTATCGCGGGGGGAACTGGATCTACGAATGGTCTAAACAGGCGATGCTCTGGCAGCAAAAAGCCAGCCAGGAAGAGGATGCCACGCTCAGCGGCAAACACTGGCTGCATGCAGCCAACCTCTATGCTATTGCCGCATACCCGCATTTGAAAGGTGATGAGCTGGCCGAGCAGGCTCAGGCGCTGGCGAATCGCGCCTACGAAGAGGCCGCTCAACGCTTACCGGGCCGGATGCGCGAGCTGGAGTTTACCATCGGGTGGCGCGCCGTCACCGGGTTCCTGCATATGCCAGAAGGCGAAGGTCCGTTCCCGACCGTTCTGATGTGCGGTGGGCTGGATTCACTGCAAATCGACTATTACAGCCTGTATGAGCGTTACTTCGCACCAAAAGGGATCGCGATGCTGACGCTGGATATGCCCTCAATTGGCTTTTCATCCAAATGGAAACTGACTCAGGACTCGAGTCTTCTGCACCAGCATGCGCTAAAAGCGCTGGAAAACATTCCATGGGTTGACCACACGCGTGTTGCTGCATTTGGCTTCCGCTTTGGCGCCACGTCGCCGTGCGTCTGGCTTACCTTGAAGCTTCACGCCTGAAGGCCGTCGCCTGTCTCGGTCCGGTGGTGCACGCTCTGCTCAGCGATCCGACCCGGCAGGGCCGCGTGCCGGAAATGTACCTTGATGTGCTGGCCAGCGCCTTGGCATGCATGATGCATCAGACGAAGCGCTGCGCGTTGAACTCAATCGTTACTCGCTAAAAACGCAGGGGTTGCTGGGACGGCGTTGCCCTACGCCGATGATGTCAGGGTACTGGAAAAACGATCCCTTCAGTCCGGAAGAGGAGTCACGCTTAATCACTTCGTCATCTGCGGATGGCAAATTGCTTGAGGTACCGTTCAGCCCGGTGTACCAGAATTTTGACAAAGCATTGAGAGAGATCACACGCTGGATCGCGCAGAGATTGTGTTAATAGATTGCTAAATTTTGCTGGTTTGGTAAAACAGTGGCTTCACAAAAGGAGATCGCAATGACGTTACCGAGTGGACACCCGAAAAGTAGACTGATCAAGAAGTTTATGGCTCTCGGCCGTATATTCGAGAAGAGCAGTGTGAAGAAAATCGCTTTTTTTCGACTGCCTGGCTGTATGCGTCAACGTGAAGCCTGCACCCGAAAAACGTGAATTCTGGGCTGGTGGATGGAAATGGAAGCGGAAGAAAAACGTTTTACGTATAGCTACCAGTTCGGCCTGTTTAATAAAGACGGCTACTGGCAAACAGCCCCAATCAAAGACCAGGAAGTGATCGACCGCCTGGAGCATACTTTGAAAGAGTACCTCGAAAAGGCAAGAGCACTGCTGGCCACCCTGGATCTGAAGCTTGAACCCGCGGATAACTTTTCCAGCGAAGCGGTTAAGCTGACGGCGTAATCGCGATATTTCTCCCTCTCTCTTCGCGAGGGATGGGGTGAGGGCAGTAAACCCGACCCCTCCAGGCAAAAAAAATCCCGGCATCTGCGCCGGGATTTTTATTTCAACAATATCAGACTGGTAGGTCATACCCAGAGCAACGATGTCATCGCTGCTCACGCCCAGTTTATTGTCGCCATCAATCTGGTTGATTTTATAATCAACAAACGCGGACATATTCTTGTTGAAATAATAGGTCGCGCCCACGTCGATGTATTTCACCAGATCTTCGTCACCCACACCTTCGATATCCTTGCCTTTAGACTGGACATAACCCAGGGACGGGCGCAGACCGAAATCGAACTGGTATTGTGCAACAACTTCAAAGTTCTGAGCCTTATTCGCAAAACCACCCGAAATTGGGGTCATATTGCGGGTTTCAGAGTACATCGCTGCCAGGTAAATATCGTTAGCGTCATATTTCAGACCGGTTGCCCATGCTTCTGCTTTTTTACCTTCGCCGCGCGTCAGCAGGTTTTGTGCGTTAGTACGGTCAGAGTTGGTGTAAGCACCGCTGACGGCGAAGTCGCTGCCACCGAAGTCATAGGTCAGAGAGGTACCGAAACCGTCACCGTTCTGTTTTTTGACGTCGCGGTTTTCGTTTTTGCCCTGATACTGCAGGGTCATATCCAGGCCATCAACCGCACCGAAGAAGTCGGTGTTACGGTAGGTGGCAAGACCGCTCGCACGTTTGGTCATGAAGTTATCAGTCTGGGCTGAAGAGTCACCACCGAACTCAGGGAACATATCGGTCCAGGCTTCAACGTCGTACAGTGCGCCCAGGTTACGACCGTAATCCAGAGAGCCAATGTCTTTCAGTTTCAGACCAGCAAACGCCAGACGGGTTTTCTGTGTAGAGTCGCTTTCGGCTTTGTTACCGGCAAATTCAGCTTCCCAACGGCCATAGCCCGTCAGCTGATCGTTAATCTGTGTTTCGCCTTTAAAACCGAAACGGACGTAAGTCTGGTCACCATCTTTAGTGTCATCATCGCTGATGTAGTGCATTGCTTTAACTTTTGCCGTATACGTCCAGTTATTACCGTTTTTATTATAAACTTCGGCTGCGTGTACAGATGCGGAAGCCACAACGCCCATTACCACTAATGCCAGTGTGCTCTTTTTCATTTTCGATCCTGTCTTATAAACGCGCTAAAAAAATTCGCTGGACGATAAGCTCATGCTTAAGTCCCGTGAAAAAACAGAAAGGGTTTTAACGTTACGCAATGAAACTTTTATGACAAATTAAGAATAATTTTAAAAAACTGTGATTTATTATTTCGGTAATAAAACTGTCAAATTTTGCCGCTACGCTTCCTGATCCCGCGCAACAAAGTGTTTCGCGATGTGCTAAGGCAGTTGGCAACGGGGCTGACACCTGTTAAAACGTTCGTTTGACATCATTTTCCCTTATCGTTGAACGGCAGAGAATCATGAGTGACAGCCAGACGCTGGTGGTAAAACTCGGTACCAGTGTTTTAACAGGCGGATCGCGCCGCCTTAATCGCGCCCACATTGTTGAGCTTGTACGTCAGTGCGCTCAGTTGCATGCCGCAGGGCATCGTATTGTGATTGTGACCTCCGGGGCGATTGCCGCCGGGCGTGAACACCTGGGTTACCCCGAACTCCCCGCGACGATCGCCTCGAAACAGCTGCTGGCCGCCGTGGGACAAAGCCGACTCATTCAACTCTGGGAACAGCTGTTTTCTATCTATGGCATCCACGTCGGGCAGATGCTGCTGACGCGTGCGGATATGGAAGACCGGGAGCGTTTCCTGAACGCGCGCGATACGCTGCGCGCGCTGCTGGATAACAACATCGTTCCCGTCATTAACGAAAACGATGCCGTTGCCACCGCTGAAATCAAAGTGGGTGATAACGATAACCTCTCGGCGCTGGCCGCGATTCTGGCAGGCGCTGATAAATTACTGCTCCTGACTGACCAGCAGGGGCTCTTCACCGCCGACCCGCGTTCAAATCCGGACGCTGAACTGATTACCGATGTACACGGTATCGACGATGCGCTACGCGCCATCGCAGGTGACAGCGTTTCAGGCCTCGGGACCGGCGGGATGGGGACCAAGCTGCAGGCTGCTGACGTGGCATGCCGTGCCGGTATCGACACCATCATTGCCGCGGGCAGCCGTCCAGGCGTGATTGGCGACGTGATGGAAGGCATCTCCGTGGGAACCCGCTTCCACGCGCAGGCCTCCCCGCTGGAGAACCGTAAACGCTGGATCTTTGGCGCACCGCCGGCAGGCGAACTCACCGTTGATGAAGGGGCGACCGCCGCAATTCTGGAAAGAGGGAGCTCATTACTTCCTAAAGGAATTAAAAGCGTGACAGGCAACTTCTCGCGTGGTGAAGTGATCCGTATCCGTAATCTCGAAGGTCGTGACATCGCCCACGGCGTAAGCCGCTACAACAGCGATGCCCTGCGCCGTATTGCGGGTCACCATTCACAGCAGATCGACGCCATTCTGGGTTATGAATATGGCCCGGTTGCCGTGCATCGTGATGACATGATTATTCGTTAAGGAGCCAGAAAATGCTGGAACAAATGGGCGTAGCCGCGAAGGCCGCCTCTTACAAACTGGCGCTCCTTTCCAGCCGCGAGAAAAACCGCGTGCTGGAAAAAATCGCTGATTATCTGGAATCGCAGTCGCAGGAGATTCTGCTCGCCAACGAGCAGGATCTGCTGGAAGCGCGTCGCAATGGCCTGAGCGAAGCAATGCTTGACCGCCTGGCGCTGACCCCGGCACGTCTGAAAGGCATCGCTGACGATGTCCGCCAGGTCTGCAATCTTGCCGATCCGGTAGGTCAGGTCATTGACGGTGGGCTGCTGGAGGAATTCGAATACCTGGGATCTGCAAAGGCAAGAGAGATTGTCAATTGAGAACCCGGTGAAGATCGCCGGAATGGTGGAGAAGATCACACCCGGTGCGTCCGGACAAGT
>ENA-OQHY01000357-OQHY01000357.1-human-gut-metagenome-genome-assembly--contig:-NODE-357-length-26507-cov-2.315807_pt1 | contig 26507 bp, 37 predicted proteins | sample MGYA00242570_ERZ504733 | MGnify/ENA primary metagenome ERZ504733 (study PRJEB26092, sample SAMD00036219) | human gut metagenome | host: Homo sapiens | study: EMG produced TPA metagenomics assembly of... | reverse complement strand
AAGCACATTGACGATAAGTTGTATAACAAAGTTAATGGAGCTACCTGAATGAAACTTCGCAAAATCCTGAAAAGTATGTGGGCTAACTACTGCAACACTTTCAAAGACGTGCCACCGGGCGCAATGTTCTGATGAAAAAAAACCTGCTTCGGCGGGTTTTGTGCCTGTAAGCGACGAGAGGGAGATGAAAGGGCCTGCGTTTTGTTACTATGGCGGCCTTTGAATAAGGAGAAAGCCCATGTCACAAACTGAGCGCCGATCAGGAGCTGGTGTCTGACGTTGTCGCCTGTCAGTTAGTTATCAAACAAATCCTTGATGTCCTGGACGTTATTGCGCCGGTTGAAGTGCGCGAGAAGATGTCCACGCAGCTGAAAAATATCGATTTCAACAGCCATCCAGCAGCGGCTGACCCGGTCACGCTTCGCGCTATTCAGAAAGCCATCGCGCTGATTGAACTGCGATTCACGCCGCAGGGCGAGTCTCACTAAAGCCCGCCTGACGCTAAAAAGGGCGACCGTTTGTCGCCCTTCGCTCACCTTAAAAGAACGTCTGTACCAGCAGATAGCTCGCTGCACACGCGCAGCTTACGCCAATTAATCCCGGCAGAATAAAGCTGTGGTTAATGATAAATTTGCCGATGCGGGTTGTGCCCGAACGGTCAAAGCCGATGCAGGCTAAATCGCTTGGGTAGGTCGGCAGGACAAAATAGCCGTAAGAGGCCGGGAAAAAAGCGATCAGCATTTTCGGGTCGATTCCCAGCATCAGCCCCATAGGCGCAACGGCCGTCAGGCTGCCGCCTGGCTGTTTACCAGCTTCGATACCAGGAACAGCACAATCGCGTAGGTCCACGGATGGCTTTTCACCACGCCTTCCAGCGCCAGCTTTAACTCATCAAGATGCGCCTGGAAAAAGGTATCGCTCATCCACGCCACCCCGAACACCGAGAAGATCGCGACCATACCCGCCTTAAACACCGCGCCGTTAGAAATGGCAGACGCATTGACCTTGCAGGCCATCAGCATTACGGCACCGGCAATTAACATCATCATCTGGATGACAAGGTTCATCGACAACGCCGTCATTTTTCCTTTTATCTCAAATGCAGGGCGCAGGTCAGGGAATGCCCCCAGCAGGACAACCACGGCAATGCCGGCGAAGAAAATCCACGTGGACCAGTAGGCCTGTTTTGGAAAACGTTGATTCATTAACGTTTCCGTCCCGCCGTAGATGAATTCACGCTGCTTCGGATCTTTGAGCTTTTCCTGAAACTCCTTATCGTCCGCTAACGCTTTCCCACGACGCAAACTCCACAGCGCAGCAATCGCCACACCGAACAGTGAGGCAGGAACCGAGACGGCGAGAATTTCCAGTATTCCCCACGCGTGGCCGAGCCCATGCTGTGCGCCCAGAATGGAGACCAGTGACACAACGGCCACGGAGACCGGCGAGCCGTAATTGCCATCTGCGATGCCACTGATGCCACGGCCATTGGGCGTTCCGGGCGGATCCCTTTTTTCAGGGCGATATCCGCAATGATGGGAAACATGGTGTACACCACGTGTCCGGTCCCGCAGAGAAAGGTCAGCATCCAGGTGGTAAACGGGGCGAGAAGCGTGATGTGTTGAGGATGTTTGCGCAGCAGGCGTTCAGCAAATTGCATCATGACGTTCAGGCCGCCTGCGGTCTGAAGCGTTGCGGCACACCCAATGACGGCGAGAATGGTCAGCATCACGTCAACCGGCGGTTTGCCGGGTTGCAGACCAAAGACAAAACATAAAATAAAAAGGCCAATACCGCTTATCAACCCAAGCCCCATGCCGCCGAAACGCGTACCTGTCAGCAGGCAGAGGAGGATGACAATAAACTCAATGGTGATCATGATGCTCCCTCGTCAATGATAATGTAATTATATAAATCATTACATGTTGTGTGGTTAATCATTGAGAGCGAGATCTGATTTGTTAAATCTTAGCAAAAGCAGAAGGTTGGCGACGAGAAGGGGAACCTGCTCCCGGTGGGCCGAAAAGCACGCCTGGCCGGGAGCAGGAAAAATGATCAGTGGTGCTGTACCGTCACAAGGTCAAGCAGATGACGGTCGGTTTGTTCCGGACATAAACCCGCCTGCTGCGCGTTATGAATTTCGTCCGCCAGCGTTTTGAGCAGCATGCCGTCCTGCTGTTGCGCTTTATCCATATCGCGTAAGAATTTAAGGGTTTTGGTGTCGTGTTGTGCTCTGGCTTCATCGGCCAGCTTGTTAAGCGTGCTGCAACGCTGTTCGTACTGTTCCAGTGTTTTCTCAAACAATTCTTCCAGAGAAGAGTAGTTATCGTCGATCGTATCAAGCGCTTTTACGGTTGGGTTCGCCCCTGCGGCTTTCATGAAGTTAAAAACACGCATCATATGGGTGACGTTGCTTTGCGCCTGGCTGCGAAAAAAAGTGGCAGAGCCATTGAGACTGTTTTCGGAACACCACGAGCTGATATGCAGGTGCAGATTCGAGGCATAGAACTCGAGGTTCAACTGGGCATTGAGTTTTTGCATCATCGTTTGGGTAGTCATACTCATATCCTTATTGACTGTGGGACGTGATGTCCGCGGCTAACCTGACCCGGCAGGCACATCTAATGGAATGCAGAAATGGCATTTCTGCGGCGACAAAAGTCGATCGAATATTCACTTCCTGTGTTCGATATAAATAAGCATACCCTTGTATTCTGTCTAAGAAAACTCTTAATTAGGCTGTGTTTACCATACATTACAAAATTTAATATAGTACAGAAATGAAAACAGGTGGATATAAATTAACACATTAATAAATAATTGATTTTTATGTGTTTGTGTATTGTTTGTCTCGTTTTTTCAAGAGTGAAAATATTAAGGCAACAGAATCTTCTGTGACGATGTGAAAAACAGATCAATCAATCAGGATATATTTTGAGGAATAAAATTGCGCTAAATCAATTTATCGCAAAAAGGCGAGTGTGTGATCGCTGTGCAAGATTGTTCTTAATGATTATGTAAAAATGAAACACTGTTTTATCTTGTTTCAAGCATTGAGGTCTATGATGGCAAAGGTTGCGGTGCTGTTGGCACCCGGTTTTGATGAAGCAGAGGCGATTATCACCATTGATATTTTGCGCCGGCTGAACATCGACGTGGAAACTCTGGCCTGCGCGCAGTCGCGTGCAGTGGTCAGTTACCATAACATTCCCATGGTGGCAGACAGCACCTTATCAGAACGCAGCGATTCGCTTTACGATGCGATTGTTCTACCCGGGGGACCGCAGGGCAGCGCAAATCTGGCCGCGGATCCGCAGGTTATCCGTTTTATTTCTGCACATGACGCGCGCGGAAAACTGATTTGCCCTATTTGTTCAGCAGCGGCGCGCGTGCTGGGGGGGAATGGGCTGCTTCGGGGGCGTCGCTACGTCTGCTCCGGGGATTTATGGGAGACGGTAAAAGACGGTGAATATGTGGATGCACCGGTCGTCCAGGATAAAAACCTGCTCAGCGGCAAAGGTCTTGGTCATGCTTTTGACTTTGCACTGGCCCTGGCTGCTCGACTGTTGGGTGACGAAACGCCCGTTCGCGATCACGCTGACCACATCTATTACGCCTGGTAAATTTCCCGCCGGATGCTAGAGCGTCCGGCGCTCAGGGACTTCTTAGCTGATCTTATGGATAATTCTGCTTAACCCCGTTTCATTTGTCCGACAATTCCTGCCATTTTTATGTCATTTTCCGCTGAATTTATGTACGCAATTACTGTAATTCTGCGGTGTGATGGCGCTCTCTTATGGATGATTAATTTCCCGCTAAAACTATCACCAGCAATAACGCTTATGACGAGGTAAGCGCTAATGCCTTGTTTTAAGTCCGATTAAATAAGAAGCACGCAAATATTCCCTACAGAAAAGAATGCTAAAGCTGGAGTTTACCATGCACAAATTTACTAAAGCGCTGGCGGCCGTTGGTCTGGCTGCTGTTATGTCACAATCCGCTATCGCAGAGAATTTAAAACTCGGTTTTTTGGTAAAACAGCCAGAAGAGCCGTGGTTCCAGACTGAGTGGAAATTCGCCGATAAAGCCGGAAAAGATTTAGGTTTTGACGTCATTAAAATCGCCGTCCCTGACGGTGAAAAAACCCTGAACGCCATCGACAGCCTGGCGGCCAGCGGTGCGAAAGGTTTCGTTATCTGTACACCCGATCCAAAACTGGGGTCGGCAATTGCGGCTAAAGCGCGCGGTTACGACATGAAGGTTATTGCCGTTGACGATCAGTTCGTCAATGCCAAAGGCAAGCCAATGGACACCGTGCCGCTGGTAATGATGGCCGCGACCAAAATTGGTGAGCGCCAGGGTCAGGAACTCTATAAAGAGATGCAAAAGCGCGGCTGGGATGTAAAAGAGACGGGCGTCATGGCCATCACGGCTGATGAGCTGGATACTGCACGTCGTCGTACTACCGGTTCCATGGACGCTCTGAAAGCCGCCGGCTTCCCGGAAAAACAGATCTATAAAGTTCCTACCAAATCCAACGATATCCCCGGCGCGTTCGACGCCGCGAACTCAATGCTGGTTCAACACCCGGAAGTTAAACACTGGCTGGTGGTCGGTATGAACGACAACACCGTGCTGGGTGGCGTGCGTGCGACAGAAGGTCAGGGCTTCAAAGCTCCGGATGTTATCGGTATCGGCATCAACGGCGTTGACGCCGTCAGCGAACTGTCCAAAGCGCAGGCGACCGGCTTCTACGGCTCTCTGCTGCCAAGCCCGGACGTACACGGCTACAAATCCAGTGAAATGCTCTACAACTGGGTGACCAAAGGGCTGAACCGCCGAAATTTACTGAAGTGACCGACGTGGTGCTGATTACCCGCGACAACTTCAAAGAGGAACTGGCGAAAAAAGGACTGGGCGGTAAGTAATACGCTGTGATTGCGCCCCTCATTCACCATGAGGGGCCAGACGTACACACTACAGGAATCACGGAGACGTTATGCGACAGTCTGATCCGTATCTCTCATTTCGCGGCATCGGGAAAACGTTCCCCGGTGTTAACGCGCTGACCGATATCAGTTTCGACTGCTATGCCGGCCAGGTTCATGCCTGATGGGTGAAAACGGCGCGGGAAAATCCACGCTGTTGAAAATCCTCAGCGGCAACTATTCCCCTACGACCGGCACATTGGCCATTCGTGGCGAAGAGGTGGCTTTTGCTGATACCACGGCGGCGCTTAATGCCGGGGTGGCCATTATCTATCAGGAACTGCACCTGATCCCAGAGATGACCGTGGCCGAGAACATCTATTTAGGACAGCTCCCGCACAAAAGCGGCGTGGTTAATCGTTCGCTACTTAATTATGAAGCTGGGCTGCAGCTTAAACATCTTGGGCTGGACGTCGATCCTCAGACGCCGCTGAAATACCTCTCCATCGGCCAGTGCAGATGGTTGAAATTGCCAAGCTCTGGCGCGTAACGCCAGAATTATTGCCTTTGATGAACCCACCAGTTCGCTTTCCGCACGTGAAATCGAAAACCTGTTCCGCGTGATCCGGGAGTTACGCCAGGAAGGCCGCACGATTTTGTATGTTTCGCACCGTATGGAAGAGATATTTGCCCTGAGCGACGCCATCACCGTGTTTAAAGATGGCCGCTATGTGCGCACCTTTAGCGATATGGCGCAGGTGAATCATGACCAGCTTGTCCAGGCGATGGTCGGACGCGATCTGGGGGACATTTACCACTGGAAACCGCGTGAGTACGGCCCTGAACGCCTGCGACTGGATAATGTAAAAGCGCCGGGAGTACGCATGCCGGTTTCGTTATCGGTACGCAGCGGTGAAATCGTCGGGCTGTTCGGCCTGGTGGGTGCAGGGCGTAGCGAATTAATGAAAGGGCTGTTCGGCGGCACGCGCATTACCGAAGGCGTGGTGTCTATTGACGGCGCAGCGGTGGATATTCAGAAGCCCGCCCACGCGATTAAGGCAGGCATGATGCTCTGCCCGGAAGATCGCAAAGCGGAGGGGATTATTCCGGTGCATTCGGTGCGTGACAACATCAATATCTCCGCCCGTCGCAAATTTATCCGCGCAGGATGCCTGATCAACGATAGCTGGGAATCGAGCAATGCCGATCACCACATTCGTTCACTCAATATCAAAACGCCGGGACCGGAACAGCTGATCATGAATCTTTCCGGGGGCAACCAGCAGAAGGCCATTCTGGGCCGCTGGCTGTCGGAGGATATGAAGGTCATTTTACTGGACGAACCAACGCGCGGTGATCGATGTGGGGCAAAGCAACGAGATTTATAACGTGATCTATGAACTGGCAAAACGCGGCGTGGCGGTGCTTTTCGCCTCCAGCGATCTGCCTGAAGTGCTTGGCGTCGCCGATCGCATTGTCGTCATGCGTGAAGGTGAAATTGCCGGTGAATTGCTTCATGAACAGGCGAATGAACAACAGGCGTTGAATCTCGCCATGCCTAAAGTCAGCCAGGCTGTCGCCTGAGTAAGGAGTTAATGATGTCCTCTGTTACTACATCCGGAGCGCCAAAGTCGGCGTTCAGTTTTGGCCGAATCTGGGATCAGTACGGCATGCTGGTGGTTTTTGCCGCCCTGTTTGTCGCCTGTGCGATCTTCGTTCCTAATTTTGCCACCTTTATTAATATGAAAGGGCTGGGGCTGGCCATTTCCATGTCCGGCATGGTGGCCTGCGGTATGCTGTTCTGTCTGGCCTCGGGCGATTTTGACCTGTCGGTGGCCTCGGTTATTGCCTGTGCCGGCGTTACCACGGCTGTGGTAATCAACATGACGGAGAGCCTGTGGATTGGCGTGCTGGCGGGTCTGTTACTGGGCGTGCTCAGCGGTCTGGTGAACGGCTTTGTCATTGCTCGTCTGAAGATTAACGCCCTGATCACAACGCTTGCGACCATGCAAATTGTGCGAGGTCTTGCCTATATCATCTCTGACGGTAAAGCGGTGGGGATTGAAGACGAGCGCTTCTTTACCCTCGGTTACGCTAACTGGCTGGGGCTGCCAGCGCCAATCTGGCTGACCGTGGCCTGTCTTATCCTGTTCGGGTTCCTGCTCAACCGGACCACGTTTGGCCGTAATACCCTGGCTATCGGGGGCAATGAAGAAGCCGCACGTCTGGCCGGTGTGCCGGTGGTGCGTACCAAGATTATTATCTTTGTTCTCTCCGGGCTGGTCTCTGCAGCCGCAGGGATTATTCTGGCGTCGCGAATGACCAGTGGCCAGCCAATGACCTCTATCGGTTATGAGCTGATCGTCATTTCAGCCTGTGTTTTGGGGGGCGTTTCCCTGAAAGGCGGCATCGGAAAAATCTCATATGTGGTGGCCGGTATCCTGATCCTGGGGACGGTAGAGAACGCCATGAACCTGCTCAATATTTCGCCGTTCTCTCAGTACGTCGTTCGTGGCCTGATCCTGCTGGCAGCGGTGATATTCGACCGTTACAAGCAAAAAGCGAAGCGTACCGTCTGAGGTTTTTCCTATCTTTATATTGCTCAACTAATAACCTTAGCTGACCCCTGAACCGCCTCGCCAGTTTTGCTGGCGGGGCGGTTGTCAAATGGCGAGCGACGTCACACTGTCTATACTTACATGGCTATGAAAGAGGTAAAGGCGTTTACCTCTCGTAAACCGTAAGGAGGAATAGGGTGGCTGACTTGTTAACTGCACCGCCTGTACTGCCCGGACACTATGCTTTCTTTTTTGATCTCGACGGTACGCTCGCCGAGATAAAGCCGCATCCTGACCTGGTGGCGATCCCCGCCACGGTTCTTCAGAAGTTGCATCAGCTCTCGCAGATGACTGAGGGAGCAGTGGCATTGATATCAGGGCGCTCGATGGCCGAACTGGACCAGCTTGCCAGGCCTTATCGCTTTCCGCTGGCCGGTGTACACGGAGCGGAGCGCCGCGACATCCATGATCAAACGCATATCGTTTCACTCCCCGACGCATTAATCCAGGCGCTACAGGTACAACTCTCGTCTGCGCTGGCAGAACTGCCCGGTACGGAGCTTGAAGCCAAAGGGATGGCTTTTGCCCTGCATTATCGCCAGGCGCCGCAGCACGAAGCGGCTGTGCTTGCGCTTGCGACCGCTATAGCAAATGCACATCCGGAGCTGGCGCTGCAGCCGGGTAAATGCGTGGTGGAGCTTAAACCTAAAGGGATCAATAAAGGCGCGGCGATTGCTGCGTTTATGGCGACACCGCCTTTTAACGGCAGGACGCCCGTTTTTATTGGGGATGACCTGACCGATGAGGCAGGGTTTCGTGTGGTGAATCAGGCCGGAGGGATCGCCATCAAGGTCGGGCCTGGTGAGACTGTCGCCGAATGGCGTCTGGCGGATGTCGCCAGCGTCTGGCAGTGGATATCTGACATCGCTAACCAGCAACAACAACAAATAGCGCAAAACAAAGGGGGAAACCATTATGGGTCGCTTAGTCGTCGTCTCTAACCGAATTGCACCGCCTGATGATAAAAAATCCAGTGCAGGTGGCCTGGCGGTTGGGGTATTAGGTGCCTTAAAAGCCGCCGGTGGCTGTGGTTTGGCTGGAATGGTGAAATCAGTGAAGAACAGAAAACGCTCAAGAAAGTGACGCGCGGAAATATTACGTGGGCGTCGTTTGCGTTAAACGAAAAAGATTATGACGAGTATTACTCGCAGTTCTCCAATGCTGTGCTGTGGCCAGCGTTTCACTATCGTCTGGATCTGGTCAAATTCCAGCGCGAGTCCTTTGAAGGCTACACGCGGGTGAATTCGCTGCTGGCGGATAAACTGCTGCCTTTAATCGAGGAAGACGATATTTTATGGATCCACGATTATCACCTGCTGCCTTTCGCCAGAGAGTTGCGTAAAAGGGGAGTGAATAACCGGATTGGTTTTTTCCTGCATATTCCGTTCCCGACGCCGGAAATCTTTACCGCGCTGCCGCCGCATGAAGAGTTGCTGGATGCGCTGTGTGACTACGATCTGCTGGGCTTCCAGACCGAGAATGATCGACTTGCGTTCCTCGATTCTGTGTCCGGCAAAACGCGAGTGGTGACCAAAGGGGGGAAAACCCATACGGCCTGGGGCAAGACATTCCACACTGAAGTGTATCCCATCGGTATTGAACCTGAAGAGATTGCCGAGCAGGCTTCCGGTCCGCTGCCGCCCAAACTGGCGCAGCTTAAGAATGAACTCAAGCACGTGAAGAATATCTTCTCGGTGGAACGTCTTGATTATTCCAAAGGGCTGCCAGAACGTTTCCTGGCGTATGAAACGCTGCTGGAGAAGTATCCGCAGCATCACGGTAAAATCCGCTATACGCAGATAGCGCCCACCTCGCGCGGTGAAGTGCAGGCTTATCAGGATATTCGTCACCAGCTGGAGACGGAAGCAGGGCGCATTAATGGCCGCTACGGTCAGTTGGCTGGACGCCGCTCTTTTATCTCAATCAACACTTTGACCGTAAGATCCTGATGAAAGTGTTCCGCTATGCGGATGTCGGGCTGGTTACGCCATTGCGGGACGGGATGAACCTGGTCGCGAAAGAGTACGTCGCCGCCCAGGACCCCGCCGATCCGGGTGTGCTGGTGCTTTCCCAGTTTGCCGGGGCCGCCAATGAATTGACGTCTGCGCTTATCGTCAACCCTTACGATCGTGACGACGTGGCGAATGCCCTCAACCGTGCGCTGACGATGCCGCTCACGGAGCGTATTTCCCGCCATGCCGAGATGATGGAAACGATCCGTAAGAACGATATTAACCACTGGCAGGCGCGTTTTATTCGCGATCTTCGTGATATTGCGCCGCAGAGTAATGAAGGCCACCTGCAAAAAAAGATCGCGACATTCCCTAAACTCGCCTGATTTTCCTCTGGGGGTTTAACGACCCCCAAGAGGCACTAACAACACATCCACCTGGCTTGACGCCACAATCGATTTCGCCGCACAGGCTGCGCGAGAAAAAAAGCTGTGGTTATGATTCCCGCATATTACTAAATCAATATTCTGCTTACTGCATATGCTGAGAATATGCGCATTAAGCTCCCCTGTCGCAATAATGGTGTCATATATAGGATATTGCGCCTTTTCTACCAGCTCGCGCATAAATTGCTGCGTTTCTTCCTGTAAGACCTCACGAATATCTTCCAGCATGGGGGCAGCCAGTTGATTATACATCTCAGGCTCGGCCGCGAGGGTGATCAGGCTGATACGGGCATTATGCGGTCTGGCAATGGAAACCGCCCGGGCGATGAGTTCATGGCTTTCGGGCGAAACCGCAACAGAAACAAGAAGATGGGAGTAACTCATAACGCACTCCTTAGGTGTCTGAAAGACAGCGTCTTTGTCACCATTACCGCGATTTCACCGGATCTGCAAGAGGTGAATACGACATAAGTGTGAAGCTAATCATAATTATTCATTAATTATTCTTATAAGAAGAATAACGGGAAAACGTGCCTAAATGAAAAAAATTAACAACTTAACCTGAATCACACTTTTTTACGTTTCCGGTGTTAAATCGTTTTAACGCGTTATAAACACATTTCTAATGATTACCATGTGAAACAATTGTTATGGGCGTTTTGCATAACTACATGTTTTTTATAGGTAATGAAAATGTGACCTTAAGATGGATTCGCTGTGACGCGCATCCGGTCGCTGACACGTTTCGAACAGCACATGTCATGCCACTTCTGCTCATACTCCTGCATGAGTATTCGCCCATAAAGAATAGAAAACAGTGTCGATCGTTCAAAAAATAACCAATTTACAAGTCATACTGATGGATTTATGGGAGATATTCACTTAAATTGTGTGACGTATATCACATTTTTTTAAATTTGGGGGTGGCTGCATTGTATGTGTCAAAACTGACGAGTAGAGTTTGCGTCGAATTAGGAAAAATCTTAGTTATTTGTAAGAAATGATAAAACGTGTAAGAGACGTAACCGCGTTTCAGCTGTTGCGCGTTTCAATGAATACAAACCTAAATTCGACTATGCATTTAGCCTTTTCTTTTTTATACCGGGTGATTTCCCGGCGACATCACGGGGTGCGGTCTTTCCGCATAAAAATAATAGTTGGTTATTCGGGATGGGAACAATGCATACATCCGAGTTGCTAAAACATATCTATGACATCAATTTGTCGTATTTACTGCTCGCGCAGCGTTTGATTAGTCAGGACAAGGCGTCCGCGATGTTTCGTCTGGGTATTAATGAAGAAATGGCAACCATGCTGGGTGGGTTAACCCTTCCTCAAATGGTTAAACTGGCGGAAACAAACCAACTGGTTTGCCAGTTCCGTTTTGACAATCCTCAGACTATCACGCGTCTGACGCAGGATTCCCGTGTTGACGATCTTCAACAGATCCATACCGGTATTCTTCTTTCCACTCGCTTGCTTACCGAAATCAGCCAGCCTGATGACGCAGCCCGTAAGAAAAGGGCCTAGCAATGAGCGAGAAAAGCATTGTTCAGGAAGCGCGTGACATACAGTTAGCAATGGAGCTGATTACGCTCGGTGCTCGTTTACAAATGCTGGAAAGCGAGACTCAGCTGAGTCGTGGTCGCCTCATCAAATTGTATAAAGAGTTACGTGGTAGTCCCCCGCCGAAAGGAATGCTGCCGTTTTCAACGGACTGGTTTATGACCTGGGAACAGAACATTCATGCCTCCATGTTCTGTAATGCCTGGCAGTATCTTCTCAAAACCGGTTTGTGTAGCGGCGTTGATGCCGTGATCAAAGCGTATAAACTTTACCTTGAACAATGCCCGCAGCAGGACGAGGGTCCTTTGCTGGCGCTCACCCGCGCATGGACGCTGGTGCGTTTTGTTGAAAGCGGAATGCTTGAGCTGTCGCGCTGTAACTGCTGCATGGCAATTTTATTACCCATGCGCATCAGCCTGCAGGCAGCTTCGCCTGTAGTTTATGCCAGCCTCCATCCCGGGCAGTAAAAAGACGTAAACTTTCCCGGGAAGCTGCCGATATTATTCCACAACTGCTGGATGAACAGATCGAACAAGCTGTTTAACCCGAACGTGTGGGCAAGATTCCAGCAGCGGTAAGCAATTACCGCTGCTTTTTTTTACCCCGCAAACGGTAAACGCTGCGAGCTGAACATCCTTGCCATAGTCACTAGCGGAAGGATGATGTCGTGCTTATCTTATTAGGTTACCTGGTAGTTCTCGGTACAGTTTTCGGCGGTTACATGATGACCGGCGGGCACCTTGGAGCACTCTATCAACCGGCTGAACTTATTATCATCGGCGGCGCAGGGGTAGGGGCTTTTATCGTTGGTAATAACGGTAAATCGATCAAGGGCACGCTGAAAGCTATTCCACTGCTGTTCCGTCGCTCTAAATACACCAAAAGCATGTATATGGATCTGCTTGCGCTGCTCTATCGTCTGATGGCGAAGTCGCGTCAGCAGGGCATGTTCTCGCTTGAGCGGGATATTGAAAACCCGAAAGAGAGCGAAATTTTTGCCAGCTACCCGCGCATTCTCGCTGACGCAATGATGCTGGATTTCATCGTCGATTACCTGCGACTGATCATCAGCGGCAACATGAACACCTTCGAAATCGAAGCGCTGATGGACGAAGAGATTGAAACGCACGAAAGCGAATCCGAAGTGCCGGCAAACAGCCTGGCGCTGGTGGGCGATTCCCTCCCTGCGTTCGGTATCGTCGCGGCGGTGATGGGCGTGGTACACGCGCTGGCCTCGGCGGATCGTCCTGCGGCAGAGTTGGGTGCGCTGATTGCGCATGCGATGGTGGGCACCTTCCTCGGTATTTTGCTGGCGTATGGTTTTATCTCTCCGCTGGCCAGCGTTCTGCGTCAGAAAAGCGCGGAAACGACCAAAATGATGCAGTGCGTGAAGATCACGCTGCTCTCTACCTTAACGGTTATGCGCCACCTATCGCAGTTGAATTCGGCCGTAAAACGCTTTATTCCAGCGAGCGCCCGTCGTTTATCGAGCTTGAAGAACACGTGCGCGCGGTGAAAAACCCAAACCAACAGAACGACAACTGAGGACGCATGAAAAATCAGTCCCATCCGATCGTCATCGTAAAAAAACGCAAGCACAAGGGGCATGGGCACGGCGCGCATGGCTCCTGGAAAATCGCGTACGCCGATTTTATGACCGCAATGATGGCATTCTTTCTGGTGATGTGGCTCATCTCCATCTCCAGCCCGAAAGAGTTGATCCAGATTGCCGAGTATTTCCGAACGCCGCTGGCGACCGCCGTGACCGGTGGGCAGCGAATCTCTAACAGCGACAGCCCGATCCCTGGCGGCGGCGATGATTACACCCAGCAGAAGGGTGAGGTGAAGAAAGAGCCGAACATCGACGAGCTGAAAAAACGCATGGAGCAAGCGCGCCTGAAGAAACTGCGCGGCGATCTCGATCAGCTGATTGAGGCGGATCCTAAACTGCGTGCCCTGCGACCACACCTGAAGATCGATCTGGTGCAGGAAGGTTTACGTATACAGATTATTGATAGCCAGAATCGCCCGATGTTCAAAACGGGCAGCGCGGAAGTTGAGCCATACATGCGCGACATTTTGCGCGGCATTGCGCCAGTGCTGAACGGTATTCCTAACCGTATCAGCCTGTCTGGACACACGGATGACTTCCCGTACGCCACGGGTGAGAAGGGATACAGCAACTGGGAGCTTTCTGCCGATCGTGCCAACGCCTCGCGTCGCGAGCTGGTGGCAGGTGGGCTTGATGATGGCAAGGTACTGCGCGTGGTCGCATGGCATCAACATGCGTGTCACTGACCGCGGGCCGGATGACGCCATCAACCGTCGTATCAGTCTTTTAGTGCTGAACCAGCAGGCGGAGCAGGCCATCCTGCACGAAAACGCCGAAAGTCAGAATGAGTCACTGGACGATTTAAAACAGCCTGGGGCCGTTCCTTCGGCTGCCGTTCCAACATCGCCACCAGCCAATCCGAGGTGATAGCGTGAGCATGGATATTAGCGATTTTTACCAGACATTCTTTGATGAAGCCGACGAATTGTTGGCCGATATGGAGCAACACTTGCTGGATTTGGTGCCTGAAGCACCGGACTCCGAGCAGCTCAATGCCATCTTCCGTGCGGCGCACTCGATTAAAGGCGGAGCCGGAACGTTTGGATTTACCATCCTGCAGGAAACGACCCATTTAATGGAAAACCTGCTGGATGAAGCACGACGCGGTGAGATGCAGCTCAATACCGACATTATCAACCTGTTTTTGGAAACCAAAGATATTATGCAGGAACAGCTCGACGCCTATAAAAGCTCGGCAGAGCCTGATGCCGCCAGCTTTGAATACATCTGCAATGCGCTGCGCCAGCTCGCGCTGGAAGCCAAAGGTGACGCAGCCGCAGCCGTTGTTCCGGCAGCCAAACTGAGCGTTGTCGATGCCGTTACCGCACAAGAGGCGGCACCGGCCGCCGCTGCGAGTAAAGTGCGCGTGGTGCTGTCACGCCTTAAAGAGAACGAAGTTGACCTTCTTGAAGAAGAGCTGAGTAACCTGGCGAAATTAAGCAACGTGGTGAAAGGCAAAGACAGCCTGAGTGCGACGCTGGAAGAGGGGATCAGCCAGGACGATATCGTGGCGGTCCTGTGCTTTGTTATCGAAGCCGACCAGATCGCGTTTGAAACCGAAACGGCGGTGGTTGACGTGCCAGCGGCAGTGGAAGAGGTGGCGGTTGTTCCTCAGGCGGCCGCGCCTGCCGTTGCGCCTGCGGCGCCGGTATTGAAAGCGGTGCCAAAAGATGCTGCCGCGCCAGCCGTGGTGACAAACCGGCCGCGCGTTCCAGTGAATCCACCAGCATCCGTGTCGCCGTCGAGAAAGTTGACCAGCTGATTAACCTGGTGGGTGAACTGGTGATTACCCAGTCGATGTTGGCACAGCGGTCTAACGAACTGGATCCGGTGACCCACGGCGATCTGATTACCAGCATGGGGCAGTTGCAACGTAATGCCCGCGACCTGCAGGAATCGGTGATGTCCATTCGTATGATGCCGATGGAATATGTCTTCAGCCGCTTCCCGCGTCTGGTGCGTGACCTGGCCAGCAAACTGAATAAACAGATTGAACTGACGCTGATGGGCAGCTCCACCGAACTGGATAAAAGCCTGATCGAACGCATTATCGACCCGTTAACGCACCTGGTGCGTAACAGCCTCGACCACGGTATCGAACTGCCGGAAAACCGCATTGCTGCCGGAAAATCTCCGGTCGGGAATCTGATCCTCTCCGCCGAACACCAGGGCGGGAACATCTGCATCGAAGTGACCGATGACGGTGCGGGCCTGAACCGTGAGCGCATTCTGGCGAAAGCATTTCGCAGGGAATGGCGGTCAACGAAAACATGACTGACGAAGAAGTGGGCATGCTGATCTTCGCGCCAGGTTTCTCGACCGCAGAGCAGGTGACGGACGTTTCCGGCCGCGGCGTGGGAATGGACGTGGTGAAGCGTAACATTCAGGAGATGGGTGGCCACGTTGAGATCAAGTCTAAGCAAGGTTCCGGCACCACCATTCGTATCCTGCTGCCGCTGACGCTGGCAATCCTCGACGCATGTCGGTGAAAGTGGCGGACGAAGTCTTTATTCTGCCGCTGAACGCAGTGATGGAATCGCTGCAGCCGCGTGAAGAAGATCTGCATCCGCTGGCGGGTGGGCGAGCGCGTTCTTGAAGTGCGCGGTGAGTACCTGCCGCTGGTCGAATTGTGGAAAGTGTTCGAAGTGGATGGCGCGAAAACCGAGGCCACGCAGGGGATCGTGGTGATCCTGCAAAGTGCGGGTCGCCGCTACGCGCTGCTGGTTGATCAGCTGATTGGCCAGCACCAGGTGGTCGTGAAGAACCTCGAAAGCAACTACGCAAAGTGCCAGGTATTTCTGCCGCCACTATTCTGGGTGACGGTAGCGTGGCGCTGATCGTTGATGTGTCGGCGCTTCAGGGATTAAATCGTGAACAACGTGTGGCGTACACAGCCGCCTGATTAAGTAGAAGGTAATAACATGACCGGTATGAGTAATGTAACGAAACTGGCGGGCGAGCATCAGGGCAGGAATTCCTGGTATTCACTTTAGGCGATGAGGAGTACGGCATCGATATCCTGAAAGTGCAGGAAATTCGTGGTTACGACCAGGTTACCCGCATCGCGAATACGCCTGCCTTTATTAAAGGTGTCACCAACCTGCGCGGCGTGATTGTGCTATCGTTGACCTGCGCGTGAAGTTCAGCCAGGGCGACGTGGACTATAACGAGAACACCGTGGTGATTGTCCTGAATCTGGGGCAGCGCGTGGTTGGGATCGTGGTGGATGGCGTATCTGATGTGCTGTCTCTGACGTCCGATCAAATCCGTCGGCGCCGGAGTTTGCGGTCACGCTGTCTACCGAGTATCTGACGGGGCTGGGAGCGCTGGGTGAGCGTATGCTGATTCTGGTGAATATTGAGAAGCTGCTGAACAGTGATGAGATGGCGCTGCTGGATATCGCGGCGAATCACGTGGCGTAATGTTTCTCTAAACGGTTCTGTGAGGCTTTCGTGGAACCGTTTCGTTCAGTCGGGCATTTCGGTTATCTGATTCGCCCGCTGCGGTGAACGTATTAAGGGGCTATTGCAGCCCCCTTATCTTATTCGACTACTACAGACATGGTATTTTCTGCTGGTCTTAAGGTGAACGAAACCATTCCGCCAACCCGTTACGCTTCCTGCTCTACCAGCTCAGTCTCCGCTTCACGCGCCCCTTCATTTTGCGACAGCATCGCAGTCGCAATACCGTTACCCAGCACGTTAATCGCTGAACGTCCCATATCCAGGAAATGATCGATCCCCATCAGCAGCAAAATACCCGCCACCGGAATATTGAAACTCGGGATGGTTGCCGCCAGCACCACCAGCGACGAACGAGGCACCCCCGCAATCCCTTTTGAAGCCAGCATCAGCGTCAGCATCAGCACGGTCACTTCGGTGAAGCTCAGGTGAATATTGTACGCCTGGGCGATAAACATCGAGGCGAAAGAGCAATACACCATAGAGCCCACCAGGTTAAAGGAGTAACCGATCGGCAGAACGAAAGAGGCGATATTGCGCGAGCAACCAAAACGCTCAAGCTGCTCCAGCGTTTTTGGATACGCCGCTTCTGAACTGCTGGTGGTAAACGCCACCAGCACCGGGTCCTTCAGCATGCTGACCAGGCGGAACACCTCTTTCTTCAGCACCATATAGCCGACGGCCAGCAGCACCATGCAGGTGAGAAGGATTGCCACGTAGTAGCCGCCAATAAAGGAGGCGTAGTTCAGCAGAATGCCCAGACCCTGAGTGGCAATCACAGATGAGATGGCGGCGAAAATGGCCAGCGGGGCGACGTACATCACGTAACCCGTCACCTTCAGCATGATATGGGAGACCACATCCAGCGCGGCCACCAGCGGGGCATTGAATTTTTGCCCCAGCGACGCGCCGGCGATACCGAAGAACATAGAGAAGACCACAATCTGCAGGATTTCATTGTTCGCCATCGCACCGGCGATACTGGTCGGAATGGTATGGGACAAGAACGCTTTCAGCGTCATCCCCCCACCGCAAGGCCGGTGTCTACCGCCTCTTTCGGGATAGCCAGGTTCAGGCCGCTGCCCGGGCGCTCCAGCGTGACGATAAACAGTCCCACCAGAATGGAAAGCACGGATGAGCTAATAAACCACACCATCGCTTTGCCGCCCACGCGACCAATGGTGGAGGTTTCACCCAGTTTCATAATGCCCACGGTCAGCGTGCTGAAGACCAGTGGCGCAATAACCATTTTAATCAGACGCAGGAAAATATCGGTCAGCAGCGTGATGTTATCCGACCATGCTTTGATAGCATCCGCAGAGGCATACTCATGAATCGCCGCCCCTGAAAGAATACCCGCCAGCATGAATATCACGATGAAGAGTGTGAGTTTGTTTGCACTTGCCACGAAAAAAGACCCTCTATGCGCTTTGGTTGCCGTCTGCGCCGATGTATATAGATTTTTTATTACGACGCAGGAAATTATTCGGCACATAAATTGAAGTAAAGCGGAGGGAGATACAACTAGTTTTTAATTTTTATTAATTTTGTTGTTAATGCCTTGACGATATATTGTGATTCAGATCACATTTCGATGGATATATCCTCTGCGTATACGAGAAATAAGGCATTTACAAAGTATTAACATCCTGTTTTATAAATAAATATTCAGTCAATAAGCCATCAGTCTTGCCCTCTGCGGCGCGGGTGGTCGAAGCGGTATCCATAAACTAAATTCTCAATAACCCCCGGAAGAGGAACGTTAAGTGGGGCTAACATCTTGAACAGCAAAAATAAAATGTGGCAAGCGAACGGAAATGTCTTCTGGAGGTGGTAAATGAAAAGAAAACTCCTTTTGATCTGTGCAGGCACGTTGCTGACGGCGACAACAGCCCAACAGGCGCTGGCGGTGACCAGCAGCGGTACTATTGGCGCGACGTTAACCCTGACGAACGGTTGTCTGATAAACGGCTCGCCCACGCAAAATGGCATTAACTTCGGGACCCTGGATTTCGGCACCCATCCCGCAACGTTTTCCACCCTGACGACGCAGCTGACCGGTGCCAGCGGCGGTAACACGTTCACCATTCAATGTACGACCGCCAGCTATACGGTGGCGATCACCGGGAATACCAACTCCACCGCGCCGGGTACCGTCGTGGGGACGCCAGGCACGCCTGCGCGCTATCTGGTCAACACCACCAATGCTGCACAGGGTGTGGCTTACAGCCTGTATAGCGACAGCGGATTTAACAACGTCGTTGCCAACAACGCGGCACTGCCAATAGCGTCAACCGCCGGGGGCATCGACAGTTACACACTTTACGGGCGCATTACCGGGGGCGGTAACAGCGTTACGGTCGTTCCGGGCACCTACACCGACACGATTAACGTCAGCGTCACCTACTAGTTTCACGCAGCTATGAAGCATCCATTTTGCGTCTGCGCAACAGCGCGGAGGGGATCATGCACCTTTGTACGCGCTGATCGTCTGCCTGATGCTGGTGCCTGCGGCGGGTGCTGTGACGTCACAGTCATTTAAGGTCAGCGCGACCATTGTACCCGGGTGCGCGGTATCCACGGGCAGCGGAGGAGTTTTCGGTACGCTCGATTTCGGTACCCACAACGGGGTGGAAAGTGCCCCGGTGAGCACCAGTTTTGTGCCTAACGGGGCCTTGTCCATCGCCTGCACGCCCGGCGTGGCGCTGAGTATGAGTATTAACGGCGGACAGAATTACTCCTCCGTTCGGCGTATGAAGCGCTCAGGGGGAACGGAAGTGGTGGGATATCGCCTTTACAGCAGCAGTTCGCTGGCGGCGAACAGCGAAATTGGCGTCAATCAGGCAATACCGGTGACCTATACCAACAGTAATAACATTGCGCTGCCGCTTTTTGGCGTGGCGATGCTGACCGGGTTTAGCCCGGCAGGAACGTATTCTGATCAGCTCACCGTGACCTTGTCATGGTGATAAAGGGAGACAGTCGATGAAGCCATTTTTCAGACACCTTTGTCTGGTGAGTTTGTTGGGGGGAATGGCTGCGGCGACAGGCCAGGCGCAGGCGGCGGCAACCATTCTGTTGTGGCCCATCGATCCGTGGCTGTCAGCGGATGCCAAAGCCACTGAATTATGGATCCAGAATCAGGGGAACAGCGCAACGACAATGCAGGTCCGCATTGTGCGCTGGAAGCAGGAGGGCGGTTATGAACGCTACTCCGCACAGCAGGACGTGGTGGCCAGCCCGCCCATCGTCACCATTGGCAAAGGCAGTAAGCAGCTTATTCGTCTGATTAAGCAGGGTTCGGTGCCGCTCGGCGTCGAACAGGCCTACCGCATTATTGTGGATGAAATCCCCCAGCCGGATGCCAAAGCCGAGCCGGCCATTGGCCTGAAATTGCAAATGCGCTACTCCATTCCTTTGTTCGTTTATGGACAGGGGATCCCGACCCTAAAAGAGGGGGCACATCATGCGCTGGTGGAGACCAAAAATCTGAGCTGGCGGGTGACGCAGGAGAAGGGACATCCTGCCCTGGAGGTCCGTAATCAGGGGGATGTGCACGTCAAACTCAGCCAGGTGGCGCTGGAGCAGGGCGGGCAGAAGCGGACGGTTGCAGACGGATTACTCGGGTATGTTCTTGCGGGCAGCACCCGCACCTGGTCAATCCCGGCCGGAATAGGTCAGCCAGACCGGCTGAGCGCGCAGATTAATGCCAGGGATACGCAATGGCAGTCGACGCCCGTCAACTGAAACCGGCGATGATGATCCTGCTCTGCGTCAGTACCAGCACCTGGGCTGAGCCCGGCGATGACAGTTTACCGCCGCCGCCGCAGGCTCAGGCGTTGAACGGTGAAGCGGTCTTTCAGCTCTCGATTGTGTTGAATCACTACGACACCGGTATGGTGGTGCCCGTGACGCAACGCGAGGGGCATTCTTTATTTCCAGCGCCGACCTGCTGCGGGCAGGGCTTCCGCCGGAGCATGTGCCTGCCGGAGACGTGAACCTTTCTACCCTGCCGCAGGTGCGCGTAGAGTACGACAGCGCCGCGCAGCGTCTGCTGCTGGGCGTTCCGGCCGACTGGTCGCCTCACGCGTGACCCCTTTCAGCGGACAAATGTCACAAAGCAAACCGCACTTCGGGCGTGGAGCGCTGCTTAATTACGATCTCTACACCAACCATACGGAACATGTCGGCGGACAGGCCTCGCTCTGGCATGAATTCCGCTACTTCAATGAGAACGGCTCCTTTTCTTCAACCGGCTATGCCCGGGAATATTTCACCGGAAACGACGGTCAGCAGGAAGGGTATGTGCGCTATGACACGACGCTTCTGATGACGAACGAGGACGAGGCAACGACCTGGACCGCCGGGGATGTGATCAGCGATGCCCTGAGCTGGAGTACCAGCGTGCGCATGGGCGGGATCAGCTACGGGCGGGATTTCTCCCTGCGTCCTGACCTCGTGACCTGGCCACTGCCAGAGTTCTCGGGTGAAGCGGCGGTTCCCACCTCGGTGGATCTCTTTATCAATGGCTATCGTTCCGGCTCGACCCAGCTTCAGCCGGGACCGTTCACCCTGACCAATCTGCCCTATATCAACGGAGCAGGGGACGCGGTACTGGTCACCACCGATGCGCTGGGGCGCCAGGTGAGTACCACGCTGCCGTTTTACGTCACCAGCGAATTGCTGAAACAAGGCCTGAGCGACGGGGCGGTGACGCTCGGCAGCCTGCGGCGTAATTACGGCATCAAGAATTTTGACTACGGCCCGGCGGCGGGTAGTGGGTCGTATCGCTATGGCGTTACGGACTGGCTGACGCTGGAGGGCCATGCCGAAGGGGCAGAAACGCTGGCCCTGGGTGGGATGGGGACGGTGGTTAAATTGGGTCGGTTTGGCGTCGTGAATACCGCGTATTCTCAAAGCCGCATGCGCGGAGATAATGGCGGGCAAATCAACTGGGGCTATCAGTACAGTACCAGTGAATTTAGTGTAGCGACACAGCATACGCGGCGCGATCGCGACTTTGGCAACCTCGCCTCTACGACCAACCGACGGTCTATGACGAAAATGACCGGCCCATCGCCAGTTTTAGTCGCAACACCGACCAGTACTCTCTCACCTTTAACCTGGGCGAATATGGCAGTCTCGGTGCTGCTGGATCGGCGTGGAGAGCTTTGACAACCAAAAAACCGAACTGCTGAATCTCTCCTGGAGCCGCAATTTGTGGGGGGCGAGCAGTATTTATCTGGCTGCAAGCCGCGATCAGCAGCGGGGAGACTGGACGGTGGCCATGTCGCTTCAGGTGCCGCTGGGAGAGCGTGACAGTGCCGCCGTAACCTATGAAAACACGCCAGATGCCGGCAGCACGCAGCGTATCAACTACAACCACTCCATGCCTTCCGACGGTGGCTTTAGCTGGAACATGGCATGGGCCAACCAGTCGAAAGCCAATGATTATCAGCAGGGAACGGTGGGCTGGCGCAATAACAACATCGAACTTCAGGGCGGCGGTTATGGCGAAAGGGACATGATGACCTGGTGGGGAGAGGCGATGGGCGCGGTTGTGCTGATGGACGGCGAGCTGTTTGCGGCAAACAAAATCAACGATGCGTTTGTGGTGATCAGCACCGACGGTCACCCGGACGTTCCCGTCAGCTATGAGAACCAGCCGGTCGGCAAAACGAACAATAACGGCTACCTGCTGGTCAGCGGTGTATCGGCTTATTACCCGGCCAGTTATCGCATTGACACCCTGAATCTGCCCGCGGATACCCGGCTGAAAGAGACAGAGCGGCGGCTCGCTATTCGCCGCCACAGCGGTTATCTGGTCGATTTCCCGATGGAGCAGGAGCGGGTGGCAAGCGTCATTCTGCATGACAAGCAGGGGCAGGCTATCCCGGTGGGAAGCCAGGTTCGACGCGCCTCGCGCAACAATGCGGTGGTGGGGTATGACGGCATCGCCTGGCTGGAAAATCTCAACGATGTGAACCCGCTTGAGGTGATTACGCCAGACGGAAAACACTGCTCGGCCACGCTGACCGTGGGGGCCAATCCGGAACATAAACTGCAGACATACGGACCGCTGATTTGCCGGGAGGAACGGTGAAGCGCTTACTGCTGTTGATGCTGCTGCTATTTTCCGGCGGCGGCTGGGCGGCGTGTACCGTCAGTACGGTAAATGCGTCATTTGGTAGCGTCACCTCGTTCGCGCTCAGCGGAACCGGGGAGGTTGAAACCACCGGCAGGCTGATCGTGGCATGCGACGCCGTGCTCAATCTTCTGACCAACGACTCGGTGACGCTGAACTACACCGCAGCGTCGGTTTCAGGCAACAGCGTGCCACGATGAAACGCACCGACAATGCGGCCATCACGGATGTGATCCCCACCCGGTTGTGCGGGTTAACGGGGTGTTCGGGCAATAGCGAAGTGCAAATCAGCAAAGCTTATACCTGGAGCGGCAACACCCTGCTGGGATTACTGGGGTCAAAACAGTACAGCATTCCGCTTTATTTCCGCACCGTTGCCGGACAAAACGTCACAGCCGGGCCCTATCAGGTGCTGCTCACCTTCAGCATCAACTACAGCGTCTGTTCCGTGGGCGTGCTGGGCCTTTGCACCGTTCCCCAGACAGGCACGGCGACCACCAGTATTCTTCTCAACATGACCGTTACCAACGACTGCAGCGCCATGACCACGCCGGACGTCAACTTCAACAGTGCGCCGCTGGTGCAAAGTTTCCCCACTGTCTCGCAGGCGATTGCCGTCACCTGTACTAAAGGAAGCACTTACACTATCGGAATTAATAATGGAGCCAACGCGCTGAATAATGTTCGCCGCATGGTGAGCGGTAGTAACTACATGAGTTACGACATTTATAAAGAAGCCACGACCAACCGCTGGGGTGGCAGCGGTACCGAGCGCTGGACCAGCGCAACCTCCTCGCAGGTCAGTACCGACGGTTTATTGCGAACCTACAACTACACTGCCAAAGTCCTTACCAGCCAGTCTACGCCGCCTGCCGGCACCTACACCGATACGCTGATCGTTGACGTTGCGTTTTAACCCCGCGCTTTTCCCTTTCTCAAATGTAAGTTCCTGTAGTCAGTGCCGATAACACCGTTAATAAATCTATGAGAAGGTGTTGTATGTTGAACCGTATCCGCGTTGTCACAATGCTTATGATGGTGCTGGTCATTTTCGCACTTCTTCAGCTTACCTCCGGCGGGCTTTTTTTCTCGTCACTTAAACAAAACCAGGACAGTTTCGCCGCCTCGAACGATCTCCGCGTACAGCAGAGTGAACTGACGTCGACGTGGGATCTGATGCTGCAAACGCGTATCAACCTGAGCCGCTCTTCCGCCCGCATGATGATGGATCCAAATAATCAGCAGAGCAGTGCGAAAACGGAACTGCTGAAAAATGCGCGGGCGACCCTTGCTGACGCCGCGAAACACTACGACGCCTTTAAGAAAATCACGCCACAGCCTGCCATGCGCAGGTGAGCCAGAATATCGATGAAAAGTACAACGCCTACTACACCGGTCTGACGGAGCTTATTCAGTTCCTGGAAAGCGGCAACATGGACGCGTATTTCGCGCAGCCTACCCAGGGGATGCAAAACGCCCTCGGTGCGGCACTCGGGGAATATGCCAAAGCCAGTGGCGACCTGTATCACTCGGCCTTTACGCAAAGCCAGAATGATTACCGCTTTGCCAAATGGCAGATGGCCGTCATGGCGCTGGCGCTGGTCATCGTGCTGGTGGGCGTGTGGTATGGCATTCGCCACATCCTGCTTAATCCTCTCGGTCGCGTCATTGCCCACATTCGCGAGATTGCCGGTGGTGACCTGACCAAAAACGCTGACCGTCTCCGGGCGCAATGAAATTACCGAGCTGGCAAACAGCGTTGATCATATGCAGCGCTCGCTAATTGAGACCGTCGCCAACGTGCGTAACGGATCGGAAGCCATTTATACCGGTACCAGCGAAATTGCGATGGGCAACAACGATCTGTCGTCGCGCACCGAACAGCAGGCGTCGGCGCTCGAAGAGACCGCCGCCAGCATGGAGCAACTTACCGCGACCGTGAAGCAGAACGCGGACAACGCCCGTCAGGCTCACAGCTGGCGGAAAGCGCGTCCGAAACGGCGCAGCGAGGCGGTCGTGTGGTGGACGGCGTGGTGAAAACCATGCACGAAATCGCCGACAGTTCGAAGAAAATTGCCGACATCATTAGCGTTATCGACGGCATCGCTTTCCAGACCAATATCCTCGCCCTCAACGCCGCCGTCGAAGCCGCACGTGCGGGCGAGCAGGGTCGCGGGTTTGCCGTGGTGGCCGGGGAAGTGCGCAACCTTGCCAGCCGCAGTGCCAACGCGGCGAAAGAGATCAAGGCCCTGATTGAAGACTCCGTTTCCCGCGTCGATACCGGCTCCGTGCTGGTAGAAAGCGCAGGGGAAACCATGAATGACATCGTGAATGCCGTTACCCGCGTAACGGACATCATGGGTGAAATCGCCTCTGCGTCGGATGAGCAGAGTCGTGGTATCGACCAGGTCGCTCTGGCGGTATCGGAAATGGATCGCGTGACACAACAAAACGCCGCGCTGGTGCAGGAATCCGCTGCGGCGGCCGCTGCGCTGGAAGACCAGGCAAGCCGTCTGAAGATGGCCGTCTCGGCGTTTCGTCTCGCTTCACTCGCTGGAAACACGGTCACCCCGCAAGCAACGTATCTTCGCGCCTGCCGCAGCAGCGGCAGCGACCCGTAAACCTGCAGCGACGACCGGACATGAAAACTGGGAAACATTTTGACTGACATTTAAACCGCGGCTGCTTGCCGCATGATGGGAGCGTGGATGTTAAATCGTATTCGTATCTCGACCACACTGTTTTTGATTCTGATCCTTTGCGGTGTGTTGCAGGTTGGCAGTAACGGGTTGTCTTTTTGGGCGTTTCGCGATGGCTATCAGAATTTGCAGGAAGTTGAGGCGAGTAACCAGCAGCGCGCCGCCGTGGCACAGACGCGCGCCGTACTGTTGCAGGCAAGCACGGCGCTGAACAAAGCGGGAACCTTAACCGCCCTGAGTTATCCGCCGGATGACATCAAGGCATTGATGGTGACCGCGCGCGACAGCCTGAAGCAGGCTGACGCGCAGTTTAACGCCTTCGCGGCACAGGACGCCGGCAGCGCGGAAGTGAAAGCGCTGAAAGTCGCGATGAAGAAGCGTTTTGATCAGTGGCACAGCGACCTGGATCACCAGGCGACCTGGCTTGAGAACAACCAGCTCTCGGACTTTATGACCGCGCCGGTCCAGGTGTCCCAGGCGGCGTTTGATGCGAGCTTTAATGCCTGGCAGCAGAACATTAACCAGTTTGTCCAACGCGCCGGGAATGACAGCCGTAAAAACTACCATATGTCAGGCGTGATTTTTGCCGTGGTGGTGATTCTGGCGGTGCTGCTGACCGGCGGTGCCCTGTACTGGTCGCGCAGAATGATTGTGCAACCGCTGGCGATCGTCAGCAGCCACTTCGACAGTATTGCGAAGGGTAACCTGGCGCGTCCGGTGGCGGTGTACGGCAAGAACGAAATTTCGGCGATTTTTGCCAGCCTGAAGGCGATGCAGGCGCCCTGCGGGAAACGGTCTCCGATGTGCGACAGGGCAGTTATGCCATGCACACCGGATCTCGGAGATTGCGGCAGGCAATAACGATCTCTCGTCGCGCACCGAGCAGCAGGCAGCTTCGCTGGCGCAAACGGCTGCTAGCATGGAGCAGCTCACCGCGACGGTAAGCCAGAACGCGGATAACGCGCGTCAGGCGTCTGACCTGTCCAGACAGGCGGCGATGACGGCGAAGAAGGGGGGCGATCAGGCTCTCACGTGGCCAGTACCATGCAGGACATTGCCGCCAGTTCACAGAAAATTGGC
>ENA-OQHY01000356-OQHY01000356.1-human-gut-metagenome-genome-assembly--contig:-NODE-356-length-26527-cov-3.136667_pt1 | contig 26527 bp, 35 predicted proteins | sample MGYA00242570_ERZ504733 | MGnify/ENA primary metagenome ERZ504733 (study PRJEB26092, sample SAMD00036219) | human gut metagenome | host: Homo sapiens | study: EMG produced TPA metagenomics assembly of... | reverse complement strand
GAAAGAGAATGGCTGAAAGAATACACAAGAGCTATCTAATACTTCTAAAGTACATAGAAAAAGCTGCAAGTAAGTAACTTTACTTACTCATAAGAAAATTTAACTGACAAGGGGTGTCAGAAAATTATAATAAAAAAATGCTGCGGACCAGCGGTCTGCGGCGTCTTTTAAGAAAAGGAGAATAGGTAAAATGGCAAAAATTACAGAAGGATATATGCCTTTCCATGGCTATCAGACATATTACAGAATCGTTGGAGAACAGAAAGATAACGGAAAAGCTCCGTTGATCTGCTTACACGGTGGACCTGGATCTACACACAACTATTATGAAGTCCTGGATAACGTTGCAGATGATGATGATCGTATGATCGTTATGTACGACCAGTTAGGATGTGGTAAATCTTATCTTGACGGACATCCGGAGATGTGGACACAGGATCTCTGGCTGGATGAATTAGATGCTTTAAGAGAACACCTTGGATTAAAAGAATGCCACATTATCGGACAGTCATGGGGCGGAATGATGCAGATTGCATATGCCATCGAGCGTGGAGCAGAAGGGGTAAAATCCTTCATCATTTCTTCCGGACATCCAAGCAGCAGCCTGTGGGCAAGAGAAGGTATGCGTAGAATTAAGATGATGTCTGAAGAGGATCAGGCAGCAATCAACGATGCTCTGGAGCGCAATGACTTCACAGGAGAAGCTTATCTGAAAGCAGTAGATAACTATATGGACAGATACTGTAATTACTGGAGAGAAGATCTTCCAGAGTGCTGTACAAGACCTAAGAAATCCGGTGGAGAAGCTTATCTGTATGGATGGGGACCGAACGAATTCGTTCCATCTGGTACACTGAAAGACTTCGAGTACATCGACAGACTTCACGAGATCAAAGTTCCATACTGATCATGAGTGGTATCTCTGATCTGTGCTCACCATTAGTTGCAAAGACTATGGCAGATGAAATCCCGAATTCTAAATGGATCCTCTGGGAGAGAGCAAGACATACAACATTCGTAGACAGACACGATGATTACTGCGTAGAGCTGATCAAGTGGATGAACGAATACGATAAATAAAATACATAAAATGATTTTGAAAAAGATCTCCGTCATTTGACGGGGATCTTTTCAATGCGATATCTGTAAATTAATAGTGACTTCACTGCGTAAATGTGATAAAATAAATCGTCTGGCATATAAGAATAATCAATGTCTGATAATATAATCTGATAAGAAAGAGGGAAAGTTCTGATTGTAATCATGGAAAATCAGAACTGAAAGAGAGATGGAAAAAGAAAAAAATAACAGAAGTTCCTTTTCAGGAAAAATAGGATTCGTTCTGTCTGCGGCAGGCGCATCCGTCGGTCTGGGAAATATCTGGAGATTCCCCTATCTGGCCGCAAAATATGGTGGAGGTATATTCCTCCTGATCTACATCCTGCTTGCGCTGACATTTGGTTATACAATGATCGTTGCGGAATCAGCTCTTGGACGTATGACAAGAAAGAGTCCGGTTGGTGCGTTTAAAGCCTTTGGCAAAAAAGGCCGGATGGTTGTCGTTCGGTGGATGGATCAATGCAATTATTCCTGTGTTGATCGTACCGTATTATTCTGTCATCGGTGGATGGGTAATTAAATATTTTGTAGAATACCTGAAAGGGAATGGCGCAAAATTAGCAGAAGATGGATATTTTTCAAACTTTATATCCAAATGGTCTTTCTACGGAAATATGCTTTATTGTTTTCTGTATGTTCACATTGATCATTATCTATGCGGGTGTCCGTAATGGAATTGAACGTGTTTCCAGGTTTATGATGCCGATACTGGTGGTACTGTCTGTGATCATTGCAATCTATTCGGTGACAAGACCGGGTGCGCTGGCTGGTGTGAAATACTTCCTTGTACCAAATCCTAAAAACTTTTCATGGATGACGGTAGTAACAGCCATGGGACAGATGTTTCTATTCTCTGTCAATTGCTATGGGTATTCTGGTCACATTTGGCTCTTACATGAAAAAGACACATCCATCGAAGATTCGACAAGGAATGTTGAAGTATTTGATACTGCAATTGCAATTATGGCTGGTCTGATGATTATTCCGGCTGTATTTGCATTCTCTGGTGGAGATCCGGATACACTGCAGGCAGGTCCGTCATTAATGTTTATTACAATTCCAAAGGTATTTGACAGCATGGGATTTGGAACGTTTGCAGGAATCCTGTTCTTTTTACTTGTATTATTTGCTGCTGTTACAAGTTCTATCGCATTAACAGAAAGTGCAGTTTCTACTGTAGAAGACGAATTAAAATGGAGCCGTAAGAAATCCACGGTTATTGTGGGATTCATTATGATTATTCTTGGAACATTGTCATGCCTTGGATATGGACCATTATCATTCGTAAAGATTATCGGAATGCAGTTCCTGGACTTCTTTGACTTCCTTACCAATTCTGTGATGATGCCGATTGCTGCGTTGATGACAAGTTTATTTGTATCTAAAGTAGTTGGTGTGGATCGTATGGAAGAAGAAATCCGGCATGGGGAAAGTAAATTCCGCAGAAAGAAGATATTTGTCGTAATGATCAAGTATCTGTGCCCAATCTTTGCTATTATTATTCTGGTCAGTTCGGTAGCAAATGCATTTGGGTGGATTTCAATGTAAGTGTAATTGGGATTTAATTCAGGAAGGCTGTGATACCCGAACCGGAATAAAAGCTTGAAAAGGCGTTCCTGCTCAGGTTTCATCGGCGGGTCAATTCTAAAGGGGTAAAATTCTGCTAAAGCAGGCTTTCAAAATTGAAACTCGGCATACGCCTCAGACAGTCAAATTTTGAAAACCCAACGCAGAATTTTGCCCCTTAAGAATTACCAACGCCTCTTTCACATTCACTGGAACGCCTTTCCAAGTTTTATTCCGTGTGTATCAAATGCCTTACGAATTAGATGGCAATTGCGTAACGGTAGTGGCCTCCACCGGGTTACATTTTTGGGCATTTCATTTATTAACATCCGCTGCCAGTTACGACTTGAAGGAAACAATAATCCTTATCTATTGTTTCATTCAAGGACTGAGAGGCCGCTTCCCAGTTAATAAATTAAATTACCGCATAAACTCATTGATCACATGCAGCACCCCGTCCTCATCATTAGACTTTGTAATATAATCCGCCTTATCAAGAACGGCTGGTTGTGCATTTGCCATGGCTACGCCAAGTCCTGCGGTTTCGATCATGGTCAGATCGTTGTATCCATCTCCGCAGCAGATCATTTCATCTGCAGTAAGACCGATACTTGTCAGTAATTTTAATAAAGAATGTGCCTTGTCGATTCCGGCCGGCATAACCTCTACAAAGAAAGGATCCGAACAGTAGACGGACAGATAAGAGTGAAACTGTTTGCTGAGTTCTTTGCGTATCTGGTCTAAGATATCGGGATCTCCGGTTACGAGGAATTTATTCGGATCATCAGGGATGACATCCAGAAAGTCAGCACCGGCATCAATGATCGGCATCTGATTGATGCGGGACTCCAGCTCTGTGTATTGATTGGAGTGGATGCCGGATAAAATATGTTCGGATGTGTAAGTGAGGATGTCTACGCCGTGTCCGGCATATTTTATCACCGTTTCGTAGACACCTTTTGCACAGTCAGCCGGAAGTATTTTATTGTAGATTGCTTTTTTGGTCCGGCAGTCGGTGATACGTCCACCGTTGAAAGAAAGGATGTAACTTCCGTAATCTTCCAGATGAAGCTGCTCTGCCAGTGGAACGACACCTTTTGTCGGGCGTCCGCTGGCGAGAACAACTTTTTTACCGGCTTCCTGAATCTCGATCAGAGCATCCAGGGTCGGCTTTGTAATTTCTTTTTGGGAGTTGGTAAGAGTTCCGTCCAGATCAAGGGCGAGAATCTGATAAGCCATATAATAATCTCCTTAAATATCTCGTTTGTTTCGTTCTTTTTTGTTATTTTATAATTCTTCCAAAGCATGAACAATCTGTGGAAAATTCATTCCGTGGGAGGCTTTTACCAGAACATTGTCCCCATCTTTGATGATGTCCGGTATAGCCTGAATGAAGCTTTCATTATCAGCAAACCAAAGTGCCTGGGTATGTGTGCCCCTGGATGCTTCTTCTACCAGAGCGTGTGTCAGGTCTCCGATTCCGCAGACAAGATCTACATTCTGTTGTGCTGCGTAAGTACCGACTTCTGCATGAAGAACTTCAGCAGTATCACCAAGTTCTCCCATATTACCAAGGACTGCAACCCTACGTCCGATTGCCATATTAAGGACATCGATGGAAGCCTTCATAGAGATTGGATTGGCATTGTAGCAATCGTCTAAGATGATCATATGGTCTGTTTCTATGATATGGTTACGCCCCGGGATAGACGGCAGGGATTCGATGCCGGCTTTGATCTCGCTGGCAGTCAGTCCCAGTGTATATCCGACAGCAGCACCTGCAATCGCATTGCTTACCATGTGGATGCCGGGTACAGGAACCAGACAGTCGAAAGAAGTCCCATCCTTTAATGTGATCGTGCAGGAAGTTCCGCGGAGTCCCTGAGGTTCAATGTTGTCGGCACGGAATGCACAGTTGCTTCCTGTTCCGAAGAATACAGGAGCGACACCTTTGACAGGACTCATCTTGCAAAGCAGATCGTCATCACCGTTCAGAATGATGGAACCGCCGTTTTTCATATCCTGGATCATCTGTGATTTTTCCTGAAGAATGCCCTCTCTTGTCTTGAAGAACTCCAGATGTGCGATACCGATATTGGTGATCACACAGATATCAGGGCTGGATACAGATGAAAGGCGGCGCATCTCACCAAAGTGATTGACACCCATCTCAAGTACGGCAACCTCTGTATCCTCCGGCATATCGAAGATCGTGATCGGAAGTCCCCATTCGTTATTGAAGTTTCCAAGTGTTTTATGTACATGATATTTCTGAGCCAGAACAGAGGCAATCATCTCTTTGGTACTGGTCTTTCCGACACTTCCGGTAATTCCGACAACTTTCATATCAAAAGAATCACGATAAAGCTTGGCAATGTCAAGCAGTGCCTGCCCTGTGGATTCTACCAGAATATAAGGAAAATCCGTCTCACCGAGATCTTCGTGGGAGACAACACACATAGCACCGGCTTTTACAGTGTCCGGGATGAATTTGTGTGCGTTGACACGTTCTCCGTCAATGGCAACGAATAAGTAACCAGGCTGGACTTTCCGGCTGTCGATCACGACACCGGATACTTCCTGGCTGAGAATACTCTCATCGCCGTGGAAAGTCCCTTTGCAGGCTCTGGTTATATTTTCAATTGAAAGATTTTTCATGGATATTCATCCTCCTTAATAGCGGGCTTTCATGGATTCCTGAATAATGGCCTCACAAAGTTCGCTGTATTCATATCCGGCAGCTTTGGCAGCTTTCGGAAGAAGGCTTGCTGCGGTCATTCCCGGAAGCATTCATTTCCAGACAGTAGAATTCACCGTCTGCATCGGATACGATAAAGTCTGCACGGGAGTATACATCCATGCGGAGTGCTTCAAAGGCACGTTCTCCGGCACGCTGGATCAGTTCTTGTGTCTCTGCATCCAGTGATATAGGAGGACAGATTTCGGAAGCACCGCCTGCCTGATATTTGTTCGCATAATCAAAGAGCCCGTCCTTTGGAACAATTTCAACGAGCGGAAGTGCTTTTCCGGCAAGAATACCGCAGGCAAATTCACGGCCTTTGATAAATGGTTCGATGACAACCTCGTCTGTGTTGTCTATATCAAAAGATTTGTGGATCGCATCATAATAGTCTTCTTCTGTGTGGCAGATATATACACCGATACTAGATCCGTTTGAGCATGGCTTTACAACCAGTGGAAGGTAATATCCAAGTTCATCCAGACGGGTATCTTTCGTTTTTACTGTCAGTGAAGTTCCTCTTGGAGTCGGGACACCACTGGTTTTGAAAATCTGTTTTGTGACCAGTTTGTTCATGGATAATGTACATCCAAGAGAGTTCGGTCCGGTGTATTTGATTCCCAGGTTATCAAAAGTTGCCTGAAGTTTTCCGTTTTCACCGATAGAACCGTGAAGAGCCATGAATGTGATATCAGCCATCTGGCAGAGTTCAATAACATTTGGTCCGATTTCGGAAGGTGACTGATCCGGGCGTGATTTGCGAAGTGCACCCAGATCCGGTACAGATGTTGAGATTCCCTTGGAAATCTCAAGCCCGCCGTCCGGACGGTCGAATATTTCTTCTAATTTATCGGAATCGTATGGAAGGCCGAAGAACACATCCAGAAGAAATGCCTGATGTCCCATCTCCCGGAGAGTTTTACAGATTCCGGCTCCCGAAAGTAAGGATACATCTCTTTCCGGACTGAGTCCGCCTGCTAATACTATAATTTTCATGATTAATAAGTCCTCCTTTAATCTGTCATATTCATCTGATCCAGCAGTGATTTTTTAACATCGTAGAGTTTTTTGGAAAGATCCACATAAACTCTGTGCGGATAGAAGAGACGCTTGGTCTCATCCCATAAAGTGTCTTTTTCCGAGCAGCAATATGAGGCAATCTCTTTTAATGTCGGAGATTTGTAAATGCATTCGCCGTTTTTGAAGACAGGTACAAGAATCTCGCGTACTGTATAGGTGCCACCGGAAAGTTTCGTCTTTTTCCATGTCTCTATCGGGTCGAAGAGAAGCAGATCCTGTTCGATATCGATGACTTCATCGGAAAAACAGATAAGGTCTGCCTTGATCTTACCGCTCTTTTTTTCATAGATACGGTAGATCGTCTTATTACCAGGATTGGTGATCTTCTCGGTATTTTCAGATATTTTTATCTTCGGAACGAATTCGCCTTCTTCATTCTGGATGGCAGCCAGCTTGTACACACCTCCGAAGGAAGGGCAGTCCTTGGATGTGATCAGGTTGGTACCGACACCACAGGAATCAATGGCTGCGCCCTGCATCTTCAGATCGTGAAGAAGGAATTCATCCAGATCATTGGAAGCACAGATGGTAGCTTCAGGGAAGCCTGCATCGTCCAGCATCTTCCGTGCTTCTTTTGAAAGGTATGCAAGATCACCACTGTCCAGGCGGATTCCGTATTTGTTCAGTGGTTTTCCGGAATCTTTGAATTCCCGGAATACACGGATGGCATTCGGGACACCGGATTTTAACGTATCGTATGTGTCAACTAAGAGTGTGCAGTTGTCCGGATACATCTCTGCGTAAGTCCTGAATGCAGTGTATTCATCCGGAAAACTCATGATCCAGCTGTGTGCGTGGGTTCCCATAACAGGGACATCAAACATCTGTCCGGCAAGCACATTGGATGTGCCGACACATCCGCCGATCATCGCTGCTCTTGCACCATATAATCCCGCATCAGGACCTGTGCACGGCGCAGACCGAATTCCATAATACCATCGCCGTTAGCGGCAAATACAATACGGGAAGTCTTGGTTGCGATCAGTGACTGATGATTGATGATATTCAGGATCGCTGTCTCAACAAGCTGCGCTTCCATAATCGGAGCAATCACTTTCAGAAGAGGCTCCTTCGGAAATACGACGGTTCCCTCAGGGATGGCATAGATATCACCACTGAAGTGGAAACCGCTCAGATAATGAAGGAAGTCCTCTTTAAAAATCCCAAGACCTCTTAAATAATCTACATCTTCATAAGTAAAATGCAGATTCTTTATATAATCAATTACCTGATCAAGACCGGCACATACAGAATATCCGTTGTTACAAGGGTTCTGACGGAAAAATACATCAAAAATAACCTTTTCATTCTGCCCTTTTTCGTAATACCCTTGCATCATGGTGAGTTCGTACAGATCGGTCAGCAAGGTAAGATTGCGTTTGCTCATTTTCAAACTCCTTTTTACTGTTGTTTGCAGTACATTTCTTTTTTAGTTATACCGTTTTATTATAGCACCTAAGGGAATAAATGTAAAAGAAAAAAACAGGCACTAAACAAGTGCCTGATTCTTATAAATAGTCTCGCGGATGATGTCGCTGCAATGTTCGCCGATACGCTTTTTCTCGTCTTTGTCCAGTTCTTTCGGATAGATTGGTTTGCCATATTCCAAAATAACGTGTGTTTTCTTAATGAAAGGTATATGACCTTCAAAAATATCACAGGTATTATTCAGACTCATCGGTACGATCGGACATCCGGTCTTCTCTGCAATCTTAAAGGAACCGTTGTGGAACGGAAGTAAAGATAATTCTTCGCCGTTGTTCCTGGTACCTTCCGGAAAGATACAGATAGATACACCGTGTTTTACATAATCGATTGCCTGAAGGATAGTCTTTAAGCCTTCTTTCGGATTCTCCCTGTCAAGGAAGAGACAGTAGAGACGCTTCATCCAGGTGCGGAGAAGCGGGATAGAGAGCATCTCTTTTTTGGCAATGTAACCGGTCAGGTTTTTGCATCTTGCATACGTGATCACGATATCAAAATAACTTCTGTGGTTTCCGATAAAAAGAACCGGCTCGTCCGGAACATTCTCCTCACCGATGACAGTGAGCTCGATCCCGGCAAGGCGGACAATCACTTTAAATGCCCACTGGACGATCCGCAGACTGGAATAATCCATTGTCTTTTTGCTGATTTTCCCAATCAGCCATTCAATTCCAAGAACCGGAATGCCGATAATCAGGAATAAGATCACGAATAAGGCAACTGGTATAATTCTCATAATGAATACTCCTTTTCATTCTAGTTATTTTATCATAGCATAAAATCCGCATTTTTTACACCCATAGTGTGTAAGATAGTAGAGAGAAAATAGAAGAAGGCTGTATTGAAGAGAATAAAAATGTTCTTAACCGTGATCGCAGTTACAACGCTGCTTTCCGGTTGTAGTTTTGGCACGATAGAAGAACAGAAAACAGGAGATGTTACATATGAGATTGTAAAGAAAGAAGAGATTCCGGAACAACTGAAAGAAGAGATAAAAGAAGCTGGAAAAAAGGAAATGTGGATCAGTTATGCAGATACAGGAAAGGAAGAAACATACCTGTATGTAGTGCGGGGGTACGGGACACAGCAGACGACCGGCTACAGCATTGAAGTAAATGCATGTTATGAGACAGTGGATACAGTGGTTATCCGTACAACGCTTCAGGGCCCGGAGAAAAAGGAAAAAATACACAAGAAAAAGACATATCCATACATTGTCATAAAGATTCCGTACACGGAAAAGCAGATTATATATGAATAAAAGATGTTGTAAAAGGAGGCAGGAACAATGGAATATCAGAAAAAAGAGATCCGTATATTTCAAAATGGAAGGACAGTAAATGACCAGTTCTATATTGACGGGGATTATAATGTTCCGGAGGCAAAACGGGATGTGGGAAAGATTATATTAAGCAATGGGATGTTGCGGGTAGAGGAGATGAAACAGGTAGAAAGCTATCTGAAAGTATCGGGAAAACTGGAGTTCAAAGTTCTCTATATGGCAGATGAGATGGTTCCGGTACCGGCAAGCCTGGAAGGGCGGATCCCATTTGAAGAGATGATCTATCTAGAGCAGGAACCGGAAGGAAACCTGGTGCTTCAGACGTCTGACACCGAGGTTACTGTAACGATGATCCACTCAAGAAAACTGAACATCAAGACACTGGCAGAGATTTCCATCGGAACCGAAAAGTGTACCGGTGAAGAGATTACAACCGATGTAGAAGAGAAAGTTCCGGTTTTTAAGAAAATGAAAGAAGAAGAGATTCTAAAAGTATTTGCTACCGGAAAAGATACTTACAGGATTAAAGAAGAGGTCACATTGAGCGGTACAAAGGAGCATATCGGCACACTTTTGTGGACGGATGTGACAGGTGGAAAAGCGGATACACAGTTAGGAACAGATGAACTGCTGATTAGTGGTGAACTTAACATGTTCTGCCTGTACGAAACGGCAGAAGGAAAGACGGATTGGATAAGCCGGACAGTTCCGTATGAGGGCAGATCGAATGTATGGGTGTGATGCCCGGAATGTATCATCAGTCAGAATTACATCTTACGGATATCAATGTAGAGCCGCGGATGGATGAGAACGGCGAGATGCGTATTCTTGGCATAGAAGCAACGCTGCAAGTCCGTCTGATTGTCTACGAGGAAGAGAAGATCCAGATACTGGAAGATCTGTATATGCTGGATCATATCTGTATTCCGGAGGTGAAAGAAAAGAGGTTCTTCCGATTAAAACTCCAGAATCATTCCAAATGCAGGATCAGTGAGGAATTAACACTGCCGGAACTGAAAGAGGATATCTTGCAGATCTGTCACTGTAAAGGAAAGATTCAGATGGAAACAGTAAAAGCAGAGACGGATGGTGTACATATCGACGGTGTGCTGCACTTGCAGTTTTTATATGTGCGGGAAGATGATCAGACGCCGTTTGGCGTATGGAATGGAATGGTTCCGTTCAGTTATCTCCTGGAAAACGGGGGCGGCGAACCGGATATGGAAGATATGGATTGTACGGTCGAGCAGCTTTCGGTAAATCTCATGGGAAGCGGTGAAGTAGAAGTGAAAGCCGTTCTGGCATTCAACTGTTTTCAGAAAGAACCGGTGCAGATACAGAATATTGAATCTGCGGAATTCCGCCCGATGGATACCGAAGAGTTGGAAAGCCGTCCCGGAATTGTCGGATATTTCGTACAACAGGGGGATACATTATGGAATCTTGCGAAAAAATATAACACAACGGTGGAAAATATAAAAGAAGTTAATTATATGGAAAAAGAAGGTATAAATAAAGGCGATAAAATATTGATTTTTAAGCAAAATTTGGGTATACTGTAAGAACATTGTATACAAAATGTAAGGAGATAAATAAGATGGATAAAATGGAATTGAAAGCACTTGGAAAGATTAATCTGGGTCTGGATGTTCTGGGACGGAGAGAGAACGGTTATCACGATGTGCGGATGGTGATGCAGACGGTATACCTGTATGACCAGATCCGGATGGAAAAGACGAAAAAACCGGGTATAGAATTGTTGACGAATCTTTTTTATCTGCCCGTGAATGAGAATAACCTGGCGTATCAGGCAGCAGACCTTCTGATGAAGGAGTTTCATGTAAAGGAAGGCGTGAAGATCACATTAGATAAACATATACCGGTAGCGGCAGGAATGGCAGGCGGAAGTTCGAACGCAGCAGCAGTACTGTTCGGGATCAACCGTATGTTTTCGCTTGGACTTTCACAGAAAGAACTGATGGAAAGAGGCGTGACACTGGGAGCAGATGTTCCTTATTGTGTTATGCGCGGAACCGTTCTTGCAGAAGGGATAGGAGAGATCCTCACACCACTTCCGGCATGTCCGAAATGCCATGTGCTGATCGCAAAACCGCCGATCAGTGTGTCGACAAAACTGGTCTATGAGAAGCTGGATTCCCATGAGATTGAGAATCATCCGGATATTGACGGAATCATCGATGGCTGTATGACCAGGATATTACAAAAGTAGCATCCCGGATGGGAAATGTACTGGAGAAGTAACAATCGAAGAATATCCGGTTATTGAACAGATTAAAAATGTCATGAAGGAGCAGGGGGCACTGAATGCGATGATGAGCGGAAGTGGTCCAACGGTATTCGGCCTTTATGAGACAAAAGAGAAAGCAAGAAAAGCAGCAGCAAAGATAAGAGAAAAGCAATTAGCAAAGCAGGTGTATGTGACCGGCATACATAATGCAAGGAGGAAATAGGCATGGAACCGAATTTTAAAGTAAACATGAATGAGTATCTGCCACTTAGAGACGTCGTGTTCAATACTTTGAGACAGGCGATTCTTCGAGGTGAGTTAAAACCGGGAGAAAGACTGATGGAGATCCAGCTTGCCAATAAACTGGGAGTCAGCCGTACTCCGATCCGTGAAGCTATCCGTAAGCTGGAGCTGGAAGGTCTTGTGCTGATGATCCGAGAAAGGGAGCGGAAGTCGCAGAGATCACAGAGAAGAATATGCGGGATGTCCTGGAAGTAAGAAAGGCTTTGGAAGAACTGGCGGTTCAGCTTGCATGTGAGAAGATCACAGATGAAGAGATCGAAGAGATGAAGAAAGCGGCCGAAGAGTTCAAGATGATCTTAAAAAGCAAGGATATCACAGAGATTGCGGAAGCCGATGTACGTTTTCATGATATCATTTACATGGCAACGGATAATCAGAAACTGATTCTGCTTCTGAATAACCTGCGTGAGCAGATGTACCGTTATCGTGTGGAATATCTGAAGCGTGAAGAAGCATATCCACAGCTCATTGCAGAACATGCGGCAATTATCGAGTATATCAGCAAAGGGGAGAAGAAAGCTGCAACAGATGTTATGTGTAAACATATCGATAATCAGGTAACGACCGTGATCGATGTGATCCGTACAAAGCAGAACTAGAAAACAAAAAATTCAGAAAGTATGCCAGGAGTGTATAGATAAGAACCATTGTGTCAAGACTTCCTGTATCAGTAAGAATTACCGTTCATGAAGTATCCGTGAACGGTAAGAGGCAGGAAGGAGATACATAGATGAAACGGGAAAGAATTTGCCTGATTATAGCATGTCTGCTGTCATTTGCGCTGACAACCGGGATTATGGAACGGCGTATGGAAGTTGTTCATGCGGAGATTGCACAGACGCAGAAAACGCTGGCAGAGGAAGTGTTCCGCTTTCATGTGATCGCAGAAAGCAACAGTGTGAAGGATCAGCGGATTAAATTGCACGTCCGGGATACGGTACTTAGCTATATGAAATCACAGATGCCGGAAACGGAGCGTAAAAGCGCACAGTTAACGAAAGACTGGGTGAAAAAGCATCAGAAGGAACTGGTGAAGACTGCTGATGAAGTGTTAAAAAAAGAAGGCGTGTCATACCGGGCACAGGCAAAGGTGACGAGCTGCTATTTCCCGGATAAACGGTATGGTGATATCATATTTCCGGAAGGAGAGTATGAGGCGCTGAGGATCACTCTCGGAAGCGGAAAAGGACATAACTGGTGGTGCGTGCTGTACCCGAGCCTGTGCTTTACCAATGCGACCTGTGCGGTGGTTGATGAAGACGGAAAAAAAGAACTGAAAGAAGCACTCAGTGCAGAAGAATATGAGATGGTAACTGCTGCTTCGGAATTCAAGATAAAATGGTTTTTCTTCGGGAATTCCGATAAGAATACGGAAGAAGAGCATACAAAGGAGTCAGACTAACTATGAGAGACAATCAATATACTACAGAGGGAAGAATCCGGTTCAGTGAAGTGGATCATACCAGAAGAATCACACTGCCGGGGATCGTGAATTATTTTCAGGACTGCAGCACATTTCAGTCGGAAGATCTCGGACTGGGAATCATGCATTGCAGCGAGCGGAAAAGAGCCTGGATCCTGTCGTCGTGGCAGGTAGTCGTAGAACGGTATCCGGAGATAGGAGAGAAGATACAGACCAGTACCTGGGCGACAGATTTCAAGGGATTGTTCGGGGAGCGTAATTTCTGCATGACAGATGAGAATGGAAACGATGTCGCATATGCCAATTCCCTGTGGGTATACATGGATATAGAGAGAGGACGTCCGGCAAGACCGGATGAATCAGAGATTGCCCCATATGGAACCGGAGAGCCATATGAGATGACATACGAATCCAGAAAGATTCCTCTTCCAACAGAATCGGAAGAACTGGAAAGCTTTCCGGTGCGCAGATATCATATCGACACGAATGAGCATGTTAATAACTGCCAGTATGTGCAGATGGCACTGGAGTCGCTTCCGAAAGACAAAGAAGTACACCAGATGCGAGTGGAATATAAGAAATCTGCAGTATATGGTGATATGATCTATCCGCGGATTGCAGCAGAAGATGACAGAACAGTCGTTGAATTATGTGATGAAAATGCAAAGCCGTATGCAGTGATCGAATTCAGATTTGCGTAAGCAGGTAACAGATACATTAAAAAGAGAAGGAAACAGAGAGGAAATATATGGGATTAACAGATTATTTGGGAAAGAAAAGAAGATTGATGATCGTCAAAGAAGTGGAGTTCGGAGTATATCTGGGAAACAAAGATGACAAAGTTCTGCTTCCGAAAAAACAGGTGCCGAAAGATGTAGAAGTCGGAGATCCGGTAGAAGTATTCTTATACAAAGATTCCTCCGACCGTCTGATCGCAACCACACAGGAACCGAAGATCACGCTGGATGAACTGGCTGTATTGAAGGTTGCAGACACAGAAGAATCGGTGCATTCCTTGACTGGGGACTGGAGAAAGATCTTCTTCTTCCATTCAAAGAGCAGACTGCGAAAGTGAAAAAAGGTGATGAAGTTCTGGTTGCACTTTACGTGGACAAGTCCGGAAGACTTTGTGCAACGATGAAAGTATATGAGAAGCTTCGTACAGATTCTCCATATAAAAAGGATGATCATGTAGAAGGAATCATTTACGAGACGAGTGATAACTTTGGCGTGTTTGTGGCAGTGGATAACTGTTACAGTGCATTAATTCCAAAGAGAGAAGCTTTTGGCAGGTTAAAAGTCGGTGATCGTGTATCTGCCAGAGTCCTGAAAGTAAGAGAGGACGGAAAATTAGACTTAAGTGTCAGAGAAAAAGCATTTCTTCAGATGGATGAGGATGCAGCGCTGATCATGAAACGCATGGAAGAATATGGCGGGAAGCTTCCGTTTAATGACAAGGCGGATCCGGAACTGATCAAACAGGAATTCGGATTGAGTAAAAATGCGTTCAAACGTGCTGTCGGAAGACTTCTTAAAGAAGGTCGTATAAAAATTTCAGAAAAGAATATTGAAATGAAAAAGAAATAAGGTATAATAAAAGCATTAAGATTGTTAATAATAAAATGAATAAAAAGGAGAATGAGAAATGAAAGTACAGAATATTACAGATATCGAAGGATTTTTCAAAGTAGTTGATTCTTGTGAAGGAAAAGTTGAACTTGTAACAGGTGAAGGTGACAGACTGAACTTAAAGTCAAAATTATCTCAGTATGTATCTATGGCAAATATCTTCTCTAACGGAGAAATTCCGGAATTGGAAATCGTTGCTCATGAGCCACAGGATATCGATAAACTTGTAAAATTCATGCTTCTTGGAACTGGAAAAGAAGACTAAAACAAACATGAATGTTTGAGAGGGTGTTCCCTGAAGGGAGCACCTTTTTTCAATATATTTAACAGGAAGGGAGAAAGCTATGAGCTTTGCACATCTTCACGTCCATACAGAGTACAGCCTGTTGGATGGCTCAAATAAAATTAAAGAATGTGTAGCCAGGGTAAAAGAACTCGGGATGAACAGTGTGGCGATTACGGACCATGGTGTGATGTATGGTGTTATTGATTTTTACCGTGCGGCAAAAGCAGCAGGAATCAAACCGGTTCTCGGGTGCGAGGTCTATGTTGCACCGGGATCTCGATTTGATAAAGAGGCTGTCGGAAGCGGTGATGACCGTTACTACCATCTGGTACTTCTGGCAGAAAATGATATCGGATATCACAATCTGATGAAGATCGTATCCAGAGGATTTACGGAAGGCTATTATTATAAACCGAGGGTAGATATCGAAGTACTGCAGGAATTTCATGAAGGGATCATTGCGCTCAGTGCATGTCTGGCCGGTGAGGTACAGAAGAATATCCTGCGTGGGATGTATGAAGAAGGAAAGGCAGCGGCACTTAGGTATCAGGACATTTTCGGAAAAGGGAATTTTTTCCTGGAACTGCAGGATCATGGGATGCAGGAGCAGCAGATCGTGAATCAGTCGCTCCTTCGTATGGCTCAGGAGACGGGGATTGAGCTTGTTGCGACGAATGATGTACATTATACCTATGCCGAAGATGTAAAGCCTCATGATATTCTGTTGTGTATCCAGACTGGAAAGAAACTGGAAGATGAAGACCGTATGCGGTATGAAGGCGGTCAGTATTATATTAAGTCTGAGGAAGAGATGCGGCAGCTGTTTCCATATGCGTTGCAGGCACTGGAGAATACACAGAAGATTGCGGACCGTTGTAATGTGGAGATTGAATTCGGTGTTACCAAATTGCCGAAATATGATGTGCCGGAGGGATATACTTCCTGGGAATATCTGAATAAGCTTTGCTTTGATGGCCTGAAAGAACGTTATCCGGACGGGGATCATTCGCTGAAAGAACGTCTGGAGTATGAGTTGTCGGTCATTCAATCTATGGGATATGTGGATTATTTTCTGATCGTGTGGGATTTTATCAATTATGCAAGAACACAGGGAATCAAGGTCGGACCGGGACGAGGTTCGGCGGCAGGAAGTATCGTATCGTATTGTCTGGGAATCACAAGTATTGATCCGATCAAGTATCAGCTGCTGTTCGAGCGGTTCCTGAACCCGGAACGAGTATCCATGCCGGATATTGACGTGGACTTCTGCTTCGAAAGGCGGCAGGAAGTTATCGATTATGTGGGAAGAAAGTACGGTGCAGACCGGGTGGTACAGATCGTAACTTTTGGTACGATGGCGGCCCGCGGAGTCATCCGTGATGTGGGACGTGTGATGGATCTCCCATATGCATTTGTAGACAGCATTGCGAAGATGGTGCCGACAGAGCTGAATATTACGTTAGATAAAGCGCTGAAGATGAATCCGGAATTCAAGAAACTGTATCAGGAAGATGAAAAGGTAAAGGAACTGATCGATATGTCGAGAAGACTGGAAGGTCTTCCGAGACATACATCCATGCATGCGGCAGGTGTCGTGATCGGTCAGAGGGCAATAGAGGAGTTCGTGCCTCTTTCACTTGGTCCGATGGCTCTGTGACGACACAGTTTACCATGACAACCCTGGAAGAACTGGGACTTTTGAAGATGGATTTCCTGGGACTTCGTACATTAACAGTTATCCAGGATGCAGAACGTCTGGCAGGTATCAGCAGTGGAAAGACGATTGATATCAATAAGATAGATTATGATGATAAAGCAGTCCTTGCATCCATCGGAACAGGAAAGACGGACGGAGTATTCCAGCTTGAAAGCGCCGGTATGAAGAACTTCATGAAAGAACTGAAGCCACAGAATCTGGAAGATATTATCGCCGGTATTTCATTATACCGTCCGGGTCCGATGGACTTCATCCCGCAGTATATCAAAGGCAAGAATAACCCAGAAAGCATTACCTATGACTGCCCGCAGCTGGAGCCGATCCTTGCGCCGACTTACGGCTGTATCGTATATCAGGAGCAGGTTATGCAGATCGTGCGTGATCTGGCAGGTTATACACTCGGACGAAGTGACCTCCTGCGAAGAGCAATGTCCAAGAAGAAGGGCGACGTCATGCAGAAAGAACGTCAGAACTTTGTGTATGGGAATCCGGATGAGGGCGTACCAGGCTGTATTGCCAATGGAATCGACGAGAAGACGGCAAATAAGATCTATGATGAAATGATCGATTTTGCCAAATATGCATTTAACAAGTCGCATGCTGCGGCATATGCGTGGTATCTTATCAGACAGCCTGGTTAAAATATTATTATCCGGTAGAATTTATGGCAGCACTTATGACTTCCGTGATCGATAATCCGGGGAAAGTGTCAGAGTATATTTACAGCTGCCGGCAGATGGGAATTAAGATCCTTCCGCCGGATATCAATAAAGGAGAGGGAAGCTTCTCCGTTGACAGCGGTAACATCCGTTATGGTCTGGCGGCGATCAAGAGTATCGGAAAGCCGGTGATAGAATCGATCATCAAAGAAAGAAAAAACGGAGGGCCATTCAGCAACCTGAAAGACTTTATCGAGCGGCTGTCCGGAAAAGAGGTCAATAAGCGTACAATAGAAAGCTTTATCAAGTCCGGAGCATTTGACAGTCTGGGTGGTACAAGAAAGCAGTTCATGGTGGTCTATGTGCAGATTCTGGATCAGGTGAACCGGGAGCGGAAATACTCTATGACGGGACAGCTTTCACTGTTCGATATCGTAAGTGATGATCAGAAATCAGAATTCGATATACCACTTCCGGATGTTGGCGAGTATGAAAAAGAGACAAAGCTTGCATTTGAAAAAGAAGTGCTCGGAGTATATCTGAGCGGACACCCACTGGAAGACTATGAAGAAAAATGGAGAAAAAATATATCCAGGACGACGTTGGATTTCCAGCTGGATGATGAAACCGGAAGAACGAAGGTGCATGACGGCGCAAAAGAGATTGTCGGAGGTATGATTACGAATAAGACGATCAAGTATACCAAGACAAATAAAGTGATGGCATTTATCACACTGGAAGATCTGGTTGGATCGGTAGAAGTCGTGATCTTCCCGAGAGATTTTGAAAAGAATCAGATGTATCTGAATGAGGAAGCCAAGGTATTCATCAAGGGCCGTGTATCAGAGGAAGATGATGCACCGAGCAAACTGATCTGCGAACAGGTGATTCCATTTGCTCAGACGCGAAAGGAATTATGGCTGCAGTATCCAGATAAAGAGACATATCTTCAGCAGGAAGGAATGCTGCAGGATATTTTGAAAGTCTCTGAAGGAATGGATGAAGTTATCATTTATTGCAAAAAAGAAAAAGCAGTAAAACGCCTGCCGAAAGGCTGGAATGTGACAGCAGATGAGGTGTTGTTGAGCAGATTGACGAATTATCTTGGTGAAAGTTGTGTAAAAGTTATAGAAAAACCCATTGAAAGCGTGCATTAATTCATGTACAATATCATCGGAGAGAAATGATAATGGTTAGAAGATAATTGGAACAAACTAATACAATGGAGGAATGAATCATGGCAGACAAAAAAGTAATTCGTACAATAGGTGTATTGACAAGTGGTGGAGATGCTCCTGGAATGAACGCAGCAATCCGTGCCGTTGTTCGTACAGCACTGGGTAAAGGACTGAAAGTAAGAGGTATCAGAAGAGGATATCAGGGACTTTTAAACGAGGAAATTATCGATCTGTCAGCCAGAGACGTATCCGATACAATTGAGCGCGGAGGTACAATTCTTCAGACAGCCCGTTGTGCAGAGATGCGTACAGAGGAAGGTCAGCAGAAAGCAGCAGCTATCTGTAAAAAATATGGTATTGATGGTCTGGTAGTCATCGGTGGTGACGGATCATTTGCCGGAGCTCAGAAACTTGCTAACTTTGGAATCAACACAATTGGACTTCCGGGAACGATCGATCTCGATATTGCCTGTACGGAATATACAATTGGATTTGATACAGCCGTTAATACAGCTATGCAGGCTATTGACAAAGTACGTGATACATCAACTTCTCATGAGAGATGCTCTATCATCGAGGTTATGGGTAGAGATGCTGGATACCTTGCACTGTGGTGCGGTATTGCAAATGGAGCAGAGAAGATCCTGATGCCTGAAGAACATGATTATGACGAAGAGAAGATCATTGAAGATATTCAGGAATCAAGAAAACGTGGAAAGAAGAACTACATCATCATCAATGCAGAGGGTGTTGGAGATTCTATGAACATGGCTAAGAGAATTGAAGAAGCAACCGGTATGGAGACAAGAGCAACTATTCTCGGACACATGCAGCGTGGTGGAAGCCCGACATGTAAAGACAGAGTATACGCTTCTATCATGGGAGCAAAAGCCGTAGATCTTCTGCTTGAAGGAAAGACAAACCGTGTTGTAGGTTACAAACATGGAGAGTATGTAGACTTTGATATTGATGAAGCACTCGGAATGACAAAGAAGATTCCGGATTATCAGTATGAGATCGCGAAACAGTTGGCTCTGTAATTAGAATCGGAATAAAGAATAAAAAGTTATCTGTTTTATGACAGGTAACTTTTTTTTATAGCAAAGTATACAAGGGAGGTTTCGACATAAAATCTCTTGAAAATGCACGTCCAAGACGGTACAATAGTAAAATATGGTGGAGTATTCATAAAAGGAGATTTAATATCGTGGAAAATAAAAACAGGAACACGGCAGCAATCGGTGTGTTTGATTCGGGAGTCGGCGGTCTGACCGTCACAAGAGAGATCATGCGTCAGCTGCCGAATGAAAATGTAGTATATTTTGGGGATACAGCAAGAGTTCCATACGGAAGTAAGTCAAAGAATAACATTATCCGTTTTTCCAGACAGATCATCCGTTTCCTGAAGACAAAGAATGTAAAGGCAATCGTGATCGCATGCAACACGGCCAGTGCACTGGCACTGGATACGGTGCAGGAAGAATTTGATATTCCGATCATCGGTGTGATCGTACCTGGAGCAAGAGCTGCTGTAAGAGAGACGAAAAACGGTCAGATCGGTGTACTTGGTACAGAGGCAACGATCAAGAGCGAGACATATACCAAAGAGATCAGAAAACTTATGCCGGAAGCGGAAGTTATAGGAAAACCATGTCCGTTATTTGTTCCGCTGGTAGAAGAAGGATTTGCAAAGCATAAGATCACAGAAGAAGTGATCGATATCTATCTGTCCGATATGCGAAAGTCGGAGATCGATACACTGATTCTGGGATGTACCCACTATCCGCTTCTCAGATCAAGAATTATGGCATATTTTGGAGAGTCCGTACATATTGTAAATCCGGCGTACGAGACAGCGATGGATTTGAAGCAGATACTGGAAGAGCAGAAAATTGCCAATACATCCGGAGAACCGGCGGCATATGATTTTTATGTCAGTGATGCAGCAGAAAAGTTTAAGAAATTTGCCAATTCAATCCTGCCATATGATGTAGATAAGACACAGGCAATTGATATTGAAGATTATTAGGAGAATATATGACAAAAGACGTATTATTAAGTATATCCGGTCTGCATCAGGATGTGACCGGGATAGAAGCGCAGGGTGATGAGCCGGGAAATGAACCGATCGAAGTGATCGCACCTGCGAATTATTATGAAAAAAACGGAAAACACTATGTGATTTATGATGAACTGGTAGAAGGAATTCCGGGAACGATCAAGAACAAGGTCAGAATTATGGATGACCGGAAGGTTGAGATCATTAAGAGTGGAATTACAAATACGCATATGGTATTCGAGAAAGACAAGATCAATATGACACAGTATGAGACACCATATGGTGAGATGATGATCGGGGTCTTTACAAAAGACATCCGGTTCGAAGAACAGGATGAAAAGATCACGGTACATGTGAACTATGCGCTGGACATCAACGGAGATCCGGTTGCAGACTGTAATATAGACATAAAAATAACAGCATTGGGTCAGTAAGTTCCAATGCTGTTATTTATTAAGTACTTATTTGTTTCTTAATCTTGCAAAAAATCCTTTTTTCTTTTCCGGTACGTCCAGCGGACCTCTTACACCTTTTACTGCTGTGATGTAAATACCGCTGATAGTAGCTTTTACTTCTTTTTTAACCGGGATCAAAGGATAAACCTGTGCATCGCACATAAGTGTCATGATCTTTGGTCCGACTTTGGCTTTTACTACCGGTACTTTAGAACGACGAAGATACTTTGGTGTATTTTCGATTACGATATCCGGTAAGCCGCTTCTTTTAATTTCATACGCCCTTTATCGATAACCAGGATGGAAACAGTCTGTGCAACTGCATCAAGTTGTGCCTGCTGATCTGCCTGTTTCTTCTCGGCTTTCTTTCCAACGAAATATAATACAACACATGCAACAATCAAAATCACAAGGATTACCAATAATACAATTGTAAATGTCTTCACAATAAACCTCCTATATTCTATATTCCATAACAAATATTCTAACATTGTTTGGTGGGAGTGCAAGAAGTATACGGGAAAAGTAGACGATTTCAAAATGAAAAATTTGATAAAAGAATGAAATATATGTGAAAATGCTATGAAAGTTTTTCTAAATGTGATATAACAAAGTAGTATGCGTAAACGTATACCAAGAAATCAGATGGGATTATGATGCCCACCTTAAAATGAATAATAAAACGAGGTGCACTATGAAAAAGAAAGTGGCAATGTTATTAACAGGTGTTATGGCAGTCTCTCTTATGATGACTGGTTGCCAGTCTGCCAAAGGTCTGGAAACAGAGAATGTTAAGATTTCTGTTTATAAAGGCGTTGAAGTAGATAAGGTTGACAAACCAAGTGAAGTAACGGATGATGATGTGAATACACAGATTCAATCAGTACTGGATGAAAATTCAACAACAGAAGAAGTAACAGGCCGTGCAGTAAAGAAAGGTGATACAGCGACAATTGATTTTGTCGGAAAGATGAACGGAGAAGCATTTGACGGCGGATCATCCACAGATTATCCATTGGAGATAGGTTCAAACTCTTTCATCGATGGATTTGAAGACAGTATCATCGGACATAATGCAGGCGATACCTTTGACTGGAACGGAAAGTTTCCGGAGAATTACGGAAGCTCTGACCTGGCAGGAAAAGATGTTACATTTACAATTACAGTAAAATCTATTTCCAAAAAGAAGACACCGAAGCTTACGGACAAGTTTGTAAAGAAGGTGTCAAAGGAATCTAAGACAGTAGAAGAATATAAAGAAGAAGTGAAGAAGTCTCTCGAGGAAGATAACGAGAAGACATATAATGATTCTTTACAGCAGGCAGCATGGCAGAAGGTTCTTGATAATACAAAAGTTAAGAAATACCCTGAGAAAGATGTAAAGAAGATCGAAGATTCCCTGATCTCTCAGTACAAATCTGTTGCAGAAGCTTACAATATGTCATATGATGATCTGATCGAACAGCAGATGGGAACAACTGTTGAGAAATTCGAAAAGCAGGTAACAAAAGCTGCAAAATCCAGTGTAAAGCAGACATTGGTAACAAAGGCAATTGCAGATAAAGAGAACATTAAGTTAGATGATGAGACTTATAAGACAGAGCTTAAGAAGATTGCGGATGCATACGGATACGACAGTGTGAAGGCTCTGAAGAAAGCCGCATCCAAGTCAGAACTGAAAGAGATCGCACTGAATGATCTTGTAAAAGAATGGCTGGCTAACCAGTGCATTCAGGTTGAGACAAGCTCAAGCAGTTCATCAAGCTCAAGCAGTTCATCAAGCTCGAGTGATTCATCAAGTTCAAGTAGTTCAGACTCAGGCAATTAAGCCGGACTGAATTGAAAGCAAAAGAAAATATAAAGATAAAAAAACTCCCCCGGAGTTTCTGGCATGGCACCATTCTGGTGCGGCAGAATAGACGGGGAGTTTTTTTATCTTAAGCATTATCCGGAAAGATTTCTTTCCACTCACCGGGACGCAGTGATTCATCAAGTACAATATTTCCGATGGAAATGCGTTTCAATTCAATCACGCAGCAGTGGACCGATTTCATCATGCGCCGGATCTGACGTTTCTTCCCTTCGGAAATGGTAATTATTCCATAGGTAACAGGGTGCTCAGGACGGTTTTTGTGGATATCTTTCTGAATCTCCACCGGTAATGTGGAAAGAATATCGGACATTACCGCATGTCCTGTTACGGTAATTTCAGCCGGGACGGTCGGGGTATCGGCGCCTTTCAGAATGACACCTGTTTCCAGCTTGTGTACCAGTTCCGGTGTCAGATCACCAAGAAGGGTGAATTCATAAGTTTTCTCTTTGTGATAGGAAGGATGAGTGAGCTTCTGATTGAAGATACCGTCATCAGTGATCAGGAGAAGTCCGGTCGTCTCACGGTCAAGGCGTCCGACCGGAGAAAGCCTGTCATTCTGTAATTCTTCAAAATAGTCCATAACCGTCGGATAGCGGTCATCGCGTCTGGCAGTGACACAGCCGAAAGGTTTGTGAAACATGTAGTAGTGAGGCATTGTTGTGACTCCTTTATTGGTTCTTTTCAGAGTTGTTCCGGGGAAAATCTCTGTGTAAAGCATACCACAGAAAAAGGAATAAATGATTGCTTATTGACAAAATTTATTAATTATGATATTTTCTTTTAGATGATAAATGACCGATGGGGGAGTAACAGGCGTATAACGCAACAAGTCAACATACTGATCGATGGATCTGGCTTGTTTTAATTTGTGAGACTCATGTGTAGCTGTAATATCTATGCGTGGACTCTCTCTATCCTAGAAAGAAAGTATAGACCAGGTATGGCAGGCAGCTGCTGTATCTGGTTTTTTTGTTTTCATGCGTTTGAACTTAGTTTTGGAGGAAATGATAATGGAGTGGAATTTTTTATTCTTTATGAACAGTGCCTTACTTGGAGTAGGGTTGGCAATGGATGCATTTTCGGTCTCGCTGGCAAATGGAATGAATGAAAAAAATATGAAGAAATCAAGAATGGCTTATATTGCGGGAGTATATGCATTCTTTCAGTTCCTGATGCCTATGATAGGATGGATATGTGTGCATACGATCGTACAGGTCTTTGGACAGTTTCAGAAGTTCATTCCGTGGATCGCATTGATCCTGCTTCTGTATATCGGAGGAAGCATGATCAAAGAATCTGTGCAGAGTGAAGAGGAAAAGGAAGAAGTGAAAAGATTAAGTTTTGCCGTGCTTATGATGCAGGGGATTGCAACATCGATTGATGCGTTGTCGGTAGGATTTACCACTGCCGGGTATGGTTTGGTTATGGCTGTAGTCTGTTCACTGATCGTGGCAGTGGTAACGTTTGTGATATGTGAGACAGGGTTGTGCCTCGGTAAGACTCTGGGAACAAAGCTGTCAGGAAAGGCAGATGTTCTGGGAGGTGTAATCTTGATAGGAATCGGAATTGTGTCATGGGGACGGGGAATGTGACTTTTTTTCTGTCCCCGGTGGCAGGCTTCGTAAATACGCTGTGTAAAATAATTTTGACACGAAAATTGATGCGAAAAACGGTCATGTAAAGGAAGTTTGATAGACATTGGACACGCAATGTGGAAAGATGTTCCCGAAAGGAGATACACTGATATGGAAATTGGGAAAAAATTAAAAGACGCTCGTATGAAATCCGGATTTACCCAGGAAGCAGTTGCAGAAAAGATCAATGTGTCCAGACAGACATTTCAAACTGGGAAAATGAAAAATCCTATCCGGATATTATAAGCGTCATTGAGTTGAGCAGCCTTTATTCCATAAGTCTTGATGATTTATTGAAAGGGGACGAAAGAATGATGGAACATCTGGAAGAAAGCACAAATGTAGTCAAAAGCAATCAAAAATTGATAGGAGCGATCATACTTAATATTATCATGGTTATTCTGTTAATTACATTAAGTATGTTCCTGCCGGATAAGATATATTATCTGATTATGATATTTTGTCTGGCTATTGTGAGCTCAGCAGTATTGCTTTATCAGATTATCAGACGTATTTAAGGGAGAAATATAATGGACAAAAATATTGTATTGGCTGTGATATTTGGTGCGGCCGCAGTTGTCGGAGCTATGGAAACGGTATATCAGATCTATCGGTTAACGGTGATGGATGCAGCCGCCCGTGGATTAAAACATCCAAAATTATGGGGACTGCTTGCTGCGAACGGGAATAATTCGAGTGGGTTGTTACTATATCTAATAGGTCGAAGGAACTATCCGATGAATTCCATAGACAGCAGACAGTTAGTGGTTATGGAGAAAAGGAAAAAGGCAGCCGGTATCGGGTTAGTGTTTGTGGCTGTCGGAGCGATTGGATTGCTGGTGTGTCTGGAAAGAGTTGGTTTATAAGGCTTATATAAGGGAAACTCCGAAAGTACAAAAGGAAAATGCAGACATACATCAAAATGCCCTTGCATAGATTGTAAAAAACAATTTATGCAGGGGTTATTTTATGGGCTTTAGCCTGTTGAGTGAGATGGAGTTTTTCGCTGTTCCGAAAAATGGAATTTCACTCAACATTTAACCACCCGCTATGCGGGTGCGCGTCGATTGTTATACAAAAAAATTACCTTTCGATTTACAATAAAGTTGTTCAGGCTATATTGCAGAAAGGAAAGGTAATTTATGGCGAAGAAAGAAAATTCACTCGCACATACGAAATGGATGTGCAAATATCATATCGTCTTCACACCAAAGTATAGACGAAAAGTAATTTACAATCAATACAAAGAGGACATAAGAGATATTATAAAGCAACTGTGCGGTTATAAAGGTGTTGAAATTATTGAAGGACATCTAATGCCAGATCATATCCATATGTTAGTAAGTATTCCGCCAAAGATAAGCGTATCATCATTCATGGGATACTTAAAAGGGAAAAGTGCGCTTATGATATTCGATAAACACGCAAACTTAAAATATAAATTTGGAAATCGTCATTTCTGGGCAGAAGGATATTATGTTAGCACAGTCGGATTAAATGAGGCAACAATAAAAAAATATATCCAGGAACAAGAAAAGCACGACATTGCAATGGATAAGTTAAGTGTAAAAGAATATGAAGACCCTTTTAAGGGTTAATGCCAAGTAGTAACAATGCCCCTTAAGGGGTAGCGACGAGTCAAGAGCAATATGGCTTGAACGGAGCTGTGGGAAGGCTGTGTAAACAGAATTCTCATAGCCGAAAGAGAAAGCCAGCGCCTTGAGACGCTGGCCTAGTAACAAGGGCTTATAGCCCTAGAGCAAACCACCCGTTGGACGGGTGGTCCTGATT
>ENA-OQHY01000355-OQHY01000355.1-human-gut-metagenome-genome-assembly--contig:-NODE-355-length-26550-cov-3.154297_pt1 | contig 26550 bp, 33 predicted proteins | sample MGYA00242570_ERZ504733 | MGnify/ENA primary metagenome ERZ504733 (study PRJEB26092, sample SAMD00036219) | human gut metagenome | host: Homo sapiens | study: EMG produced TPA metagenomics assembly of... | reverse complement strand
CCAAATGCTCGCTCCTGCCGGGTGGAGATGCAGCGGGATATAGTGGAACACCGCCTAGAATTTCGGCTTCTTTTAGCCAGGGCAATCAACTTGCTGCGATCGTCGTTATCGCGCAGTTTGATATAGAACATATGGGCATTATGGACGCAATCAGCCGGAAGGTCGGCAGCTCAATTCGCCCGGCTTGTGCCAGCGGTTGCAGCGCGTCGTAATAAGTTTGCCACAGGGACAGGCGCTGAAGATTAATGCGGTCCGCTGCCTCCAGCTGCGCCCACAGGTATGCCGCCTGCAGATCGGCCATCAGATAGCTTGAGCCAATATCGCGCCAGGTATATTTGTCTACCTGTCCCCGGAAGAACTGGCTGCGGTTGGTGCCTTTTTCACGGATCACTTCCGCGCGCTCGACCAGCGCACGGGTCGTTAATCAGCGTCGCACCACCTTCGCCACCGGCGGTATAGTTTTTGGTTTCGTGGAAGCTAAAGCAGCCGATATGGCCGATCGTTCCCAGCGCTCGACCTTTATAGGTCGACATCACGCCCTGAGCGGCATCTTCAACCACGAACAGGTCATGTTTTTTGGCGATCGCCATGATGGTGTCCATCTCACACGCCACACCCGCGTAGTGAACCGGCACAATCGCGCGCGTTGTCCGTGATTGCCGCTTCAATCAGCGTCTCATCAATGTTCATGGTATCCGGGCGAATATCCACAAAGACGATTTTCGCACCACGCAGGACAAAGGCATTCGCCGTAGAAACGAAGGTATAGCTCGGCATGATCACTTCATCGCCCGGCTGGATATCCAGCAGCAACGCCGCCATTTCCAGCGATGCGGTACAGGACGGGGTCAGCAGGACTTTAGCACTGTGAAACCGCTGCTCCATCCACTGCTGGCAGCGACGGGTAAAACCACCGTCACCACAGAGTTTGCCGCTGCCCATAGCAGACTGCATATAGTCGAGTTCAGTGCCCACGACGGGTGGTGCGTTAAATGGAATCATCTTGTCACCTGTATAACCAGTAAGCGGTGGCGTCGATGTTGGCACCACTCGCGATATAACGTTTAAGCGCGGCGGTGTTGCCCATCTGGGTTGCCACCCGCAGAGTCAAAAGCTGTTGCTGCTGCGCCCAGTGAAGCGCCGCCTGCATGAGTTTTTCGCCCATGCCGCGCCCGGCTAATAAACCAATACGCCCCTCGTTCGCGTTGAGCTTACGAAGCGAGACAAATCCCTCAATCTGGCCGCCTGCAGTGCGAAACACCAGGCACACATGGTCAAAGGTGCCTTTTACCGCGTTCTCTACCCACTGGGCGTAGAAACGCCCGCTGCGTCCGGTGCATACCACGGTGCACGAAAGCGGCTCCGGGCAAACGCCTGCGCCGCCATCTGACGCAGCGCGGGGATATCCTGCTCCGTTGCCACTTCCGCACCGGGCGAATCATGGCAGACGAGCGTAATGGACAGATCAACCTCACCTTCAACCAGCTGAAAACCTTGTTGCTGGAGCGCATCGAGCAGGTCGGCACGGTCTGCGGGGATCCTGGCCTGTACCCGCGGCCAGGCGGTGAGTCGGCGTCAGTCAGAACCGGCGCATCGTCGCGCAGGCGTACGATGGCTGATGGCAGACCAAAAAAGGCGACTCTCCCACTCAGGACTCGAGAACCCCTTCAGGTGCTCAACGCCAGACACCTTTCGTATCAACCACATACTGTTGGCGTACGGCATCACCGGACGTCGCTTTAAATTCTTTATGATCCACCAGCAGCACCAGCACATTCGCCGTCGCCAGCGCCTCATCCAGCGCGGTCAACGTACAGTGGCCCGCCAGTTTTGCCGGCAGTTCATGAATATTGGGTTCAACCACCAGCGTTTCGCCGGTGTGCCAGCCAGCGATCATCTCTGCAATCTCCATCGCCGGGCTTTCGCGTAAGTCGTCAATATTCGGTTTGAATGCCAGACCAAAGCAGGCAATTTTCAGCTCACTGGCGCGTTTGCCGCTCTCAGCCAGACAGTCCGCTACGGTGGCTTTCACCTGACTGAGCACCAGTGTGGCTTGCTGTCATTCACTTCACGCGCGGTGCGGATCAGGCGGGCCTGCGCCGGGTTTGCGCCACAATAAACCACGGGTCGACAGCGATACAGTGACCGCCCACGCCCGGGCCAGGCTGGAGGATATTCACGCGCGGATGGCGATTCGCCAGGCTAATCAACTCCCAGACGTTAATCCCCTGATCGGCGCAAATCAGCGACAGTTCATTCGCGAAGGCGATATTCACGTCCCGGAAACTGTTTTCCGTGAGCTTGCACATTTCGGCGGTGCGGGAGTTGGTCACCACACATTCGCCTTCAAGGAAAATCTTGTAAAGCGCGCTGGCGCGTGCTGAACAGACTGGCGTCATGCCGCCGATCACGCGATCGTTTTTAATCAGCTCTACCATCACCTGACCTGGCAGCACGCGCTCAGGACAGTAAGCAATATTGATATCAGCCTCCTCGCCCGCCTGCTGCGGGAAGCGTAAGTCAGGTCGGGCTTGCGCCAGCCACTGCGCCATCTGTTCGGTAGCGCCGACGGGCGAAGTGGACTCCAGGATCACCAGAGCCCCTTTTTTCAGGACCGGTGCAATCGATTTTGCCGCCGCTTCGACATAAGCCATGTCGGGCTCATGGTCACCTTTAAAGGGGGTTGGCACCGCAATCAGATATGCATCCGCCTCGACCGGCGTCGTGCTGGCACGCAGGAATCCGCCATCAACCGCCTCTTTCACCACGCGGTCGAGATCGGGCTCCACGATATGAATTTCGCCACGGTTAATGGTTTCCACCGCACGCGCGTTGATATCCACGCCCACAACCTGTTTTTGACGGGAGCAAACGCTGCCGCTGTGGGCAAGCCAATGTAGCCAAGACCAATGACAGAGATGGTAGTAAAACTCATAGCGATACCCGATTGTGTTTAAGTGCATGCAAAATACGGCCACAAGCCTGCCCATCGCCATACGGGTTATGGGCCCGGCTCATCGCCTGATACTCTTCGTCGTCGTGCAGCAGGCGCGTCACCTCTTCGACGATCAGCTGTGCATTGGTGCCGACCAGACGTACCGTGCCCGCTTTCACCGCTTCCGGGCGTCAGTCGTTTCACGCATGACCAGCACAGGCTTGCCGAGAGACGGCGCCTCTTCCTGAATACCACCGGAATCGGTCAGGATCAGCCAGGCGTGGTTCATCAGCCAGACAAACGGCAAATAGTCCTGCGGTTCAATCAGCAGGACGTTTTCTATATGCCCAAGGATACGATTGACCGGCTCGCTGACGTTAGGATTAAGGTGCACCGGGTAGACAATCTGCACATCCTGATTCTGCGCGGCGATTTCCGCCAGGGCATGGCAGATTTGCTCAAAACCGCGTCCAAAGCTCTCGCGACGGTGGCCGGTGACCAGAATGGTTTTTTTGCCATTGTTCAGGAAGGGGTAGCGTGCGGCGAGTTCTTTCTGAAGATCGTTGTTTGACAGCACGCGGTCACGAACCCAAATCAGGGCATCAATCACCGTATTCCCGGTGACAAAGATTGTGTTGTCGGCAATATTTTCACGCAGCAGGTTCTGTCGTGAGTTTTCGGTGGGCGCAAAATGGTACATCGCCAGATGGCCGGTGAGTGTGCGGTTGGCCTCTTCGGGCCACGGCGAATAAAGGTTGCCAGTACGCAGACCCGCCTCAACGTGGCCGACAGGAATTCGCTGGTAAAACGCAGCCAGGCTGGTTGCCACCGTGGTGGTGGTATCGCCATGCACCAGAACCACGTCAGGTTTGAAGGACTCCAGAATCGGCTTGAGCTCTTGCAGAATACGGCAGGTTATCTCCGTTAACCCCTGCCCCGGCTTCATAATATTGAGATCGTAATCCGGGACGATAGAAAAGAGAGTTAAGACCTGATCGAGCATCTCACGGTGTTGGGCAGTGACGCACACTTTCGCTTCAATATCAGGATCACTGGCCAGCGCATGAACCAGAGGTGCCATCTTAATGGCCTCCGGCCTGGTGCCAAATACGGTAAGTACTTTCACATCGATTCTCTTCGATTAAACGATGAAGCCGCAGCCTTCATCGTAGACGGCGTTCTTAGTTAGTGCGACGACGCGTTAACGCCACGCCTGCGCCAGTCAGTGCACCCACAATCCCCCACATGATCATCAGGAATGCGCGGCGCGGACTATCGCGTTTTACAGGTTCTTCAGGCGTTCGCAAATAACGATAGGTCTGAAAACGCGGGTCCATTGTTGGACCGACATTCAGGGTGTTCAGCATCGCGCGGTTTTGATCGTAGTCGAGGTCAAAATCAGGCCAACGGCCTGGAGGTTTTCCAGTCGAGCCTGCAGCATTGGGCGCCCGAGAAGGAACATTTCTGAATCAGGCAGTTCATCTGCCGGCACGTCCGTCTCAGTGCGGGAAATATTGTGCTGTTCGGCAATTTTCAGCGCCTGCTCAATATTGTGTACACGGCGGGCGAAGATGGCTTTAGCCACCTCTTCCTGACGTTTAACCTGCGCTTTCATCTGGATAGTACGGGCAGCCCAGGCACCTTTCAGCTCTTCATTCAGGTGGCTTGCCGCACGCTGGCTGGCAAAGGCAACGTACTGGCGCAACAGGTTATTGGCATCCGGCGCGGTTTCGGCAATCAGCTTGACGCTGTCGTTGACGTTACGCAGCGCATCTCCCGGCATAAACTGAATGTTGTTAATCATGTCATCCAGCAGCGCGGCATCGGCTTTACTGTTGCCCACCATCCGTTGCTTGTAATAATCCGTCTGGCTCCAGAAATCACGGCGCGTATCCCAGGAAGCCAGCTGCATCACAAACTCTTTATAGGCCTCATCCATGACGGAAGCCTGATCTGGGGTGGCCAGATTGGCTTTGATATCCAGGTTACGCAGGAACTGCTGCTGGGAATAGAACCCCCCGAGCATATTAACCGTTGGTTTATCAGTGATTGCCGTAGCGCTCCACTCTTGTTTTGCAAAGAAGGTGTAGGCCAGCGCTAACAATGCAAACCCCAGCGCGATCCCCGCAATCCAAAGTTTGCCTGCCCACAACACGCGAAACAAACCCCGAATATCCAGCTCATTCTCAGTTACCACTGATTTCGCTCCCGCCAACGGTTGAGTCATCATAGTCCCGGTTTTACTTAGTTAATGTTGTATTGTTGCCACTGTTGCGACGCATCCTGCGTTTAAGACGTTTAATAAACCGCGCCACTTTCCATGCGCGCTTAATGCAGTAGCCGTACAGGAAAAACGCTAGCAAGAATAATACCAACATGACCCATTCAGGGATGAAATGAGCATATTCCGCAGCCACCCCAATTGCGGCCAGAATAGCGGCAGCCAGGGTAATCAGCACAAACGCCTGACGCGAAGTAAAACCGGCACGCATGATGAGATGGTGAATATGCTGGCGATCGGGAGAGAAAGGACTCATTCCTTTACGCAGACGACGATACATAATCGCCACCATATCCATTAGCGGAATGGCAATAATCCACAGCGCTGTTACCGGGCTAATCGGGTGGGTTTTACCCTGAGTGGTCTCCAGCAAAATCCAGATAACGGTAAAGCCGATCAGCGTACTGCCCGCATCACCCATAAACACTTTATAGCGACGACCGAGCGCACCGAGATTTAAGAGGATATAAGGCAGAATGGCGGCAATCATGGCAAAACACCACATCGACAGGCTGTATTGACCATCGAACCATAAAATGATGCCGATTGCGGCAAACGAAACCGACGACAATCCACCAAGCAGGCCGTCAATACCATCCACCATGTTGAACGCATTTATCGCCGCCCAGACGGCAAACAGTGTCAGGAAGAAGCCAAAGGGCCCCAGTACTAACTCCCAGGGTCCGAACACATAACCGAGGCTTCTCAGGTATAGCCCGCCAACGACCATCATGATCACGCCAATGGCGGCCTGGACGGTGGCGCGAATTTTTACCGCGATATCGAACCGATCATCCAGCGCCCCGACTAACACCAGGACACCGGCGCAGGCAAGGTAGAGGGCGGCGTGTGGAATATAATAATCCGCAATACCAAACGTGAAACAGATACCAGCGTAAACAGAAATCCCTCCAACCAGAGGAATAAGTCCCTGATGACGTTTACGAAAATTAGGCTTATCCACCAACCCTATTCTTTTGGCCACCTTACGCGCGATGAACAAAAAACAGGTTGTGAATAAAAAATACTGATTAGCTCAGTAACGGCGGTGAGTAGATTCACAATGGATTGCTCTCAACAAAAGTTAGTCCCGGAAGTATAACCATGAAGCCCCTGCCTCAGAAGTAATAAAGAAGGCTTCTTACAACTCCCTTTGTATATTTTTCAATCAATTATTTCATTAACTGCACAAACAGTCTTATTGTCGCACTGACTGGTCTGAAATGGGAGTCTGCATTAATAGCGTATAAGCCATAAAAGAAAAACGCCACGTAAAAACGTGGCGCTTGCTGGCTTTATTTGCGTTACGAGCGTTTCATCATATCGAAGAAATCGTCGTTAGTTTTGGTCATCGCCAGTTTGTTGATGAGGAACTCCATTGCGTCGATTTCACCCATTGGATGGATGATTTTGCGCAGGATCCACATTTTCTGCAGCTCTTCCTGGGTGGTGAGCAACTCTTCTTTACGGGTACCGGAACGGTTGTAGTCGATAGCCGGGAAGACGCGTTTCTCAGCAATTTTACGAGAGAGGTGCAGTTCCATGTTACCTGTACCTTTAAACTCTTCGTAAATAACTTCGTCCATTTTGGAACCCGTATCGATCAGCGCCGTAGCGATGATGGTCAGGCTGCCGCCCTCTTCCACGTTACGTGCCGCACCGAAGAAGCGTTTTGGACGATGCAGGGCGTTAGCGTCCACACCCCCCGTCAGCACTTTACCGGAAGCTGGAACGACGGTGTTGTAGGCACGCGCCAGACGGGTGATGGAGTCGAGCAGGATGATCACGTCTTTCTTGTGTTCAACCAGGCGTTTCGCCTTCTCGATAACCATTTCCGCAACCTGAACGTGGCGAGATGCGGGTTCGTCAAAGGTAGAAGCAACCACTTCACCTTTAACCAGACGCTGCATCTCGGTCACTTCTTCCGGACGTTCGTCAATCAGCAGTACCATCAGTACGCAGTCTGGGTGGTTATAAGCGATGCTCTGCGCGATATTCTGCAGCAGCATGGTTTTACCCGCTTTTGGCGGTGCGACGATCAGACCACGCTGGCCACGACCGATTGGCGATGCCAGATCCAGGACGCGAGCGGTTAAATCTTCAGTTGAGCCGTTACCACGCTCCATGCGCAGGCGAGAGTTCGCGTGCAGCGGCGTTAAGTTCTCAAACAGGATCTTATTACGGGAGTTTTCCGGTTTGTCGAAGTTAACTTCATTCACTTTCAACAGCGCAAAGTAGCGTTCACCCTCTTTTGGAGGACGAATCTTACCTGAAATGGTGTCACCAGTGCGGAGGTTGAAACGGCGGATTTGGCTAGGGGATACGTAGATGTCGTCAGGGCCGGCGAGGTAGGAGCTGTCTGCAGAGCGGAGGAAACCAAATCCGTCTTGCAATATCTCCAGCACACCGTCGCCAAAGATATCTTCGCCACTCTTAGCGTGCTGCTTCAGGATGCGAAAATGATGTCCTGCTTGCGCATACGAGCCTGGTTTTCCAGCCCCATATTTTCGCCGAGAGTGATCAGCTCAGAAACCGGCGTATTCTTTAATTCGGTAAGATTCATAATGGTGTGGGTTCTTAAACTCGGGGTGATACTCGAACTTAATGTTGTGAATGGTATGGCAGGGTCATCCATGCCTGTTTAGCGGCCATCAACTCATGTCTGTTCGCTGTCTGGTCACAGGGAAAAAACGCAGAACTGAAACGACAAGACGGATTGAGTGACAAGCCCGGAATTTAGCAACTTCACGCACTGTTTGTGTCAACAACGGGAAGTATCGGGTAAAACAAGATTCAAACAACAAGATATGTTTAAAACGAAGTCATAGCTAACTTAGCACGACTTCAGCCGGGCGTCCAGAGTTCCACATAATTTAGGCGCTCTGGACGCGCAGCAAAGAAACCTTACGCCAGGTTAGCGTCGAGGAACTCTTTCAGTTGACCTTTGGACAGTGCGCCCACTTTGGTCGCTGCCACTTCGCCGTTTTTGAACAGCAGCAGGGTCGGAATGCCACGGATACCGTATTTTGGTGCGGTGCCCGGGTTCTGGTCGATGTTCAGCTTGGCAACGGTCAGTTTGCCTGATATTCGTCAGCGATCTCATCCAGAATCGGGGCGATCATTTTGCAAGGACCACACCATTCAGCCCAGAAATCAACGAGTGTCAGCCCGTCAGCCTTAAGTACGTCCGTGTCAAAACTGTCGTCAGTCAGGTGAATAATTTTATCGCTCATATATAACTCCACAGGAATAAGCCTGGTGCGTTGGTTTCGCCCTCATCAACGACGTGTTGATGTCGCATTAACCAACTAAAGGTTGACTTTATTTCACCGGATACGCTTTCGTAAAGCAATAGTAAGCTGATATTCTACCACACTATGAGCAAAACACATTTAACAGAACAGAAGTTTTCCGACTTCGCCCTGCACCCAAAAGTGATCGAAGCCCTTGAAAATAAAGGGTTTCATAACTGCACGCCCATTCAGGCTCTCGCCCTGCCGCTGACGCTGGCGGGACGTGACGTAGCAGGGCAGGCGCAAACCGGTACTGGCAAAACGATGGCGTTTTTAACGTCAACGTTTCATTATTTACTTTCTCATCCAGCGATTGCAGACCGCAAAGTTAACCAGCCGCGCGCGCTAATTATGGCCCCGACGCGAGAACTGGCGGTACAGATCCACGCAGACGCTGAACCCCTGATGCAGGCTACGGGCCTGAAAATCGGCCTGGCTTATGGCGGCGATGGTTACGATAAGCAGCTGAAAGTGCTGGAAAGCGGTGTGGATATCCTGATCGGTACCACCGGCCGTCTTATCGACTACGCAAAACAGAACCACATTAACCTTGGTGCCATCCAGGTTGTGGTGCTGGATGAAGCTGACCGTATGTACGATCTGGGCTTCATTAAAGATATCCGCTGCTGTTCCGCCGCATGCCACCCGCGAATCAGCGCCTCAACATGCTGTTCTCTGCGACCCTGTCGTATCGCGTACGCGAACTGGCATTCGAGCAGATGAACAACGCCGAATATGTGGAAGTGGAACCCGAGCAGAAAACCGGCCACCGCATCAAAGAAGAACTCTTCTATCCTTCCAATGAAGAGAAAATGCGTCTGCTGCAAACGCTGATCGAAGAAGAGTGGCCAGACCGCGCCATTATCTTCGCGAACACCAAGCACCGCTGTGAAGATATCTGGGGCCATCTGGCTGCAGACGGTCACCGTGTTGGCCTGCTGACGGGCGATGTTGCGCAGAAAAAACGCCTGCGTATTCTTGAAGAATTCACCCGTGGCGATCTCGATATTCTGGTCGCCACCGACGTCGCAGCGCGCGGCCTGCACATTCCAGCCGTTACGCACGTCTTTAACTATGACCTGCCGGATGACTGCGAAGACTATGTACACCGTATCGGTCGTACCGGTCGTGCGGGTGCAAGCGGCCACTCTATCAGCCTCGCGTGTGAAGAGTATGCGCTGAACCTGCCGGCGATTGAGACATACATCGGCCATTCTATTCCGGTGAGTAAGTACAACCCGGATGCGCTATTAAGCGAACTGCCGCCGGCTAAGCGCCTTACCCGCGCCCGCTCCGGCAATGGCCCGCGTCGATCTGGCGCGCCGCGTAATCGTCGTCGCTCAGGTTAAAAAATTATGCTCAGCTCCACCTCGCTTTATGCGGCAATTGATCTCGGTTCGAATAGTTTTCATATGCTGGTTGTGCGCGAGGTGGCGGGAAGCATACAAACGCTGACGCGCATTAAGCGCAAAGGTCCGCCTCGCGGCGGGCCTGAGCAGCGATAATCACCTCTCTCCTGAAGCCATGGAACGTGGCTGGCAGTGCCTGCGACTCTTTGCAGAGCGTCTGCAGGATATCCCGCATTCCCAAATCACCGTCGTCGCCACAGCAACACTCCGCCTGGCGGTTAACGCCGTGGATTTTATTGCCAAAGCGCAGGAAATTCTCGGTTGTCCGGTGCAGGTTATCAGCGGTGAAGAAGAAGCGCGCCTGATTTATCAGGGCGTTGCGCACACCACGGGAGGCGACGATCGTCGTCTGGTTGTGGATATCGGGGGCGCCAGTACCGAACTCGTGACCGGCACCGGTGCGCAGGCAACGTCGCTATTCAGCCTGTCGATGGGTTGCGTAACCTGGCTTGAGCGCTACTTACTGACCGCAATCTGGGTCAGGAGAACTTCGACGAGGCGGAAACTGCCGCACGCGAAGTGTTACGCCCGGTGATGGACGAACTGCGCTACCACGGCTGGAAAGTCTGCGTGGGGGCCTCCGGTACCGTGCAGGCATTGCAGGAAATTATGATGGCGCAGGGCATGGATGAGCGGATCACGCTTGCCAAGCTTCAGCAGCTTAAACAGCGGGCCATTCAGTGCGGGCGTCTGGAAGAGCTGGAAATTGAAGGCCTGACGCTTGAACGCGCGCTGGTATTCCCGAGCGGGCTCGCGATCCTGATCGCCATTTTCACCGAGCTGAACATCAAATGTATGACGCTGGCGGGTGGCGCGCTGCGTGAAGGTCTGGTCTACGGGATGTTGCACCTGTCGGTCGATCAGGACATTCGCAGCCGTACCCTGCGAAACGTGCAGCGTCGTTTCCTGGTTGATATCGATCAGGCAGGCCGCGTGGCACAGCTGGCGTCACGCTTCGCCGATCATGTGGCTAACGCCTGGGATCTGGACCCTTTGAGTCGCGATCTGCTGCTAAGTGCCTGTGCACTGCATGAAATCGGGCTGAGCATTGATTTTAAACAGGCCCCGGCTCATGCCGCTTATCTGGTGCGTAACCTCGATTTACCCGGCTATACCCCTGCGCAGAAAAAGTTGCTGGCAACGCTGCTGCTGAACCAGACCAATACCGTTGACCTCTCCTCTTTGCATCAGCAAAACGCCGTACCGCCGCGCGTGGCCGAGCATATGTGCCGCCTGCTGCGTCTGGCTATTCTGTTTGCCAGCCGCCGCCGCGATGATTTGCTGCCGGCACTCAATCTGGTGGCGGATGACGAGAAACTTTCGCTGACGTTGCCGGAAAACTGGCTGGATAATCATCCGCTTGGGGCGGAGATGGTCGAGCAGGAGTGTCAGTGGCAGAGCTACGTACACTGGTGCTTGAGGTGAAATAACAGGGCGGACATGCCCGGTAACGCTACGCTTGCCGGGCGTGTAACAACCTACCCCTTCTCTTTGGCTTTCGCAGCATGGCGCGGATGTTAGCGACGTTCGCCTGCCCCTTATGCATCCGCTCTTCAGCCGTAATCACTTTACGCTCCTGCTCCCAGATGAGGTCGTCCTGCGGAAGTTCCAGCAGGAAACGGCTCGGCTCCGGGCGCACCAGTTCACCATATTGTCTACGCTCTTTGCACAGCGTGAAGGTCAGCTCTTTCTGAGCGCGCGTGATGCCTACATAGGCCAGACGGCGCTCCTCATCGACGTTATCTTCATCAATGCTGCTCTGGTGCGGCAGTAACCCCTCTTCCATGCCAACCAGATAGACATACGGGAATTCCAGACCTTTTGATGCATGCAGCGTCATCAGCTGAACCTGATCGGCCTCTTCTTCGCTCTCGCCGCGCTCCATCATATCGCGCAGGGTAAAGCGGGTAACCACCTGCGTCAGGGTCATCGGTTCATCAATCTCCGAGCCTTCCAGCATTTCAGTCATCCAGCTGAACAGCTGGTTAACGTTTTTCATGCGCATCTCGGCCGCTTTCGGACTGGCGGAGGTTTCATACAGCCAGGACTCGTAGTCGATACCGTGGATAAGGTCGCGCACGGCGGCGATAGGTTCGCGCTCTGCCAGCCGCTGCACTTCACCAAGCCAGTGGGTAAAGCGGGTTAACGAATCGTAGCCGCGTCCGGTGAGCGTCTGACTCAGCCCCATATCGAAGCTGGCGGTAAACAGACTCTTATTACGCGTCATCGCCCACTCGCCAAGCTTTTGTAGCGTCGCCGGGCCAATTTCCCGTTTCGGGGTATTCACGATACGCAGAAACGCGCTGTCATCATCCGGGTTAGTGAGCACACGCAGGTAGGCCAGAAGATCTTTGATTTCGGGCCGCGAGAAAAAGGAGGTCCCGCCCGAAATTTTGTACGGGATGCGGTTTTGCATCAGCATCTTTTCAAAGACGCGTGACTGGTGGTTGCCGCGATAGAGGATCGCGTAGTCTTTGTATTCGGTTTTATTGACGAAGTGGTGGGCGATAAGTTCGCCTGTGACCCGCTCCGCTTCGTGCTCTTCATTGTTGGCACTGAGCACTTTAAGCTCTGTACCGTAACCCAGTTCGGAGAACAGGCGTTTTTCGAACACGTGCGGGTTGTTGGCGATCAGGATGTTCGCGGCTTTAAGGATACGCCCGGAGGAACGGTAGTTCTGCTCCAGTTTGATCACCTGCAGCGCCGGGAAATCTTTACTCAGCAGGACCAGGTTTTGCGGACGCGCACCGCGCCAGGAGTAAATGGACTGATCGTCATCACCGACCACCGTGAAACGCGCGCGCTGTCCCACCAGCAGTTTCACCAGTTCATACTGACTGGTATTGGTGTCCTGATACTCATCCACCAGCAGGTAGCGGATTTTATTCTGCCAGCGCTCACGCACCTCTTCATTACGCTGCAGCAGTAGCGTGGGAAGCAGGATCAGGTCGTCGAAATCCAGTACGTTACAGGCTTTCATATGCGCATCGTACAGACCGTAGCAGTGGGCGAAGATCCGATCCCGCTCGCCTTTGGCGATCGCCGCGGCCTGGGCCGGGGTCATCAGATCGTTTTTCCAGTTGGAGATCGTCGAGATCAGCTGTTGCAGCAGAACCTTATCATCTTCGATCAGCCCCTCGGTGAGCTCCTTGAGCAGGGCCACCTGGTCGGTATCGTCAAACAGTGAGAAGTTGGATTTCATCCCCAGCGCTGCGTATTCACGTTTGATGATATCCAGCCCCAGCGTATGGAAGGTGGAAATCATCAGACCGCGCGCCTCTTTACGCCCCAGCGTCTGGCCGACACGCTCTTTCATCTCGCGCGCTGCTTTGTTGGTGAACGTCACCGCCGCGATGTGGCGAGCCTGATACCCGCAGCCGCGGATCAGGTGGGCAATCTTATTGGTGATGACGCGCGTTTTGCCGGATCCCGCGCCCGCCAGCACCAGACAGGGTCCAGTGACAAATTCGACGGCTTGTTGTTGTCCGGGGTTTAAACGCATAAATGATCACTCAATGAAAGTCAGGAGGGGAGAATAACAGCGTGGTAGTATAGCGAGCCTAATCCATACCACTCAAGGCACGATCATGGCAAAAACCGCGGCAGCACTGCATATCCTTGTAAAAGAAGAAAAACTGGCTCTGGATCTTCTCGAGCAGATCAAAAACGGCGCCGACTTCGGCAAGCTGGCGAAGAAACACTCTATTTGTCCGTCAGGTAAACGCGGCGGTGATTTAGGTGAATTCCGTCAGGGTCAAATGGTTCCGGCGTTCGATAAAGTGGTCTTTTCCTGCCCGGTGCTGGAACCCACTGGCCCACTGCATACGCAGTTTGGCTACCATGTTATTAAGGTTCTGTACCGCAAATAACAGCAAGGCCTTCTCTGAGAGAAGGCTTGTACGTTTAGTCAGGTCAGGGCATCAGCCGCCCGGGTATTAACCTGCTACCGCGATACGTTTCATATCGGTCATGTAGCCACGCAGTTTCTGGCCCACTTTCTCGATTTCATGACCGCGAATGGCTTCGTTTACATCACGCAGCTGCGCGTTATCCACCGCACCTTCCGCAATCGCTTTGCCCAGATCGCCCGGCTGCAGGGTTGTCATGAACTCTTTCAGCAGCGGTACGCAAGCGTAAGAGAACAGGTAGTTACCGTACTCGGCGGTATCAGAGATAACCACGTTCATTTCGTACAGACGCTTACGGGCGATGGTGTTCGCAATCAGCGGCAACTCGTGCAGTGATTCATAGTAGGCAGACTCTTCGATGATGCCGGAATCCACCATGGTTTCGAACGCCAGCTCAACGCCAGCTTTCACCATCGCAATCATCAGAACGCCTTTATCGAAGTACTCCTGCTCGCCGATTTTACCTTCAAACTGTGGGGCGGTTTCAAAAGCGGTTTTACCGGTCTCTTCACGCCAGGTCAGCAGTTTCTTATCGTCGTTAGCCCAGTCCGCCATCATGCCGGAAGAGAACTCGCCGGAGATAATGTCATCCATATGTTTCTGGAACAGCGGTGCCATGATCGTTTTCAGCTGTTCAGACAGCGCGTAAGCACGCAGTTTCGCCGGGTTGGACAGACGGTCCATCATCAGCGTGATACCGCCCTGCTTCAGCGCTTCGGTGATCGTTTCCCAGCCGACTGAATCAGTTTTTCTGCGTATGCCGGGTCTGTACCCTCCTCCACCAGCTTGTCGAAGCACAGCAGAGAGCCCGCCTGCAGCATACCGCACAGGATGGTTTGCTCACCCATCAGATCAGATTTAACTTCCGCGACGAAAGACGATTCCAGAACGCCCGCACGATGGCCACCCGTTGCTGCTGCCCATGCTTTGGCGATCGCCATACCTTCACCTTTCGGATCGTTTTCCGGGTGAACGGCGATAAGCGTTGGCACGCCGAAGCCACGTTTGTACTCTTCACGTACTTCTGTACCCGGGCACTTCGGTGCCACCATCACAACGGTGATGTCTTTACGGATCTGCTCGCCCACTTCAACGATGTTAAAGCCGTGGGAGTAACCCAACGCCGCACCGTCTTTCATCAGCGGCTGCACGGAACGCACAACGTCAGAGTGCTGTTTGTCTGGCGTCAGGTTAACCACCAGGTCTGCCTGGGGGATCAGTTCTTCGTAGGTACCAACTTTAAAACCGTTTTCGGTCGCTTTGCGCCAGGACGCACGCTTCTCAGCAATCGCTTCTTTACGCAGGGCGTAGGAGATATCCAAACCGGAGTCACGCATGTTCAGGCCCTGGTTCAGACCCTGGGCGCCGCAGCCGACGATGACCACTTTTTTACCCTGAAGGTAGCTCGCGCCATCGGCAAATTCGTCGCGCGCCATAAAGCGGCATTTGCCCAGCTGCGCCAGCTGCTGGCGCAAATTCAGTGTATTAAAGTAGTTAGCCATAATGGACTCCGTGATGTTGTGTTGTTGTGCTTATTGTTCGGTTCGCTTTTGCGAGAATGAACTTACTATATGACAGGAAATTTATTGCGGAAATTGATATATTCACAACGTCACGTTGCAATATTTGCAATGTAAAAAGGGGGAGTGAAATCAGTGGATTTACGCGATCTGAAAATGTTCCTGCATCTGGCGGAAAGCCGTCACTTTGGGCGCAGCGCCCGGGCGATGCACGTCAGTCCCTCCACGCTTTCGCGCCAGATCCAGCGCCTTGAGGAAGACCTCGGTCAGCCCCTGTTTGTACGCGACAACCGCACCGTCACCCTGACGGAGGCCGGTGAGGAGTTACGGGTCTTTGCCCAACAAACGCTGCTGCAGTATCAACAGCTGCGACACACCATTGACCAGAAAGGGCCATCGCTGTCCGGCGAGCTGCATATTTTCTGCTCCGTGACCGCGGCCTATAGCCATCTGCCACCGATTCTTGACCGCTTTCGCGCAGAACAACCGTCGGTGGAAATTAAACTCACCACCGGTGATGCCGCCGACGCAATGGAAAAAGTGGTGACAGGCGAGGCGGATCTCGCCATTGCCGGGAAACCCGAAACCCTGCCGGGCGCTGTCGCGTTCTCAATGCTGGAGAACCTGGCGGTCGTGTTGATTGCCCCCGCGTTACCCTGCCCGGTGCGTAATCAGGTGTCGGTGGAAAAACCGGACTGGTCCACGGTGCCTTTTATCATGGCCGATCAGGGGCCGGTGCGCCGTCGTATTGAGCTCTGGTTTCGTCGCCAGAAGATCAGCAACCCGTCGATTTACGCGACGGTTGGCGGGCATGAGGCGATGGTGTCAATGGTGGCGCTGGGCTGCGGCGTGGCACTGCTGCCGGAAGTGGTCCTGGAGAACAGCCCGGAACCGGTGCGTAATCGCGTGATGATTCTGGAACGCAGCGACGAAAAAACGCCGTTTGAGCTTGGCGTGTGCGCACAAAAAAGCGGCTGCAGGAGCCGCTTATTGATGCCTTCTGGCAGATACTGCCTAACCACTAGCCCGCCAGGAAGAACCTGAACGCCGGGTTATGGGTTTCATCGTGACACTCATAGCCCAGCTCGTTCAGCCGCGTTTCGAAATCAGGCTCGTGCTCGCCCAGTTCGAAGGCGGCCAGCACGCGCCCATAATCGGTACCATGGCTGCGGTAGTGGAACAGAGAGATGTTCCAGTGCGTGCCCAGCGTATGCAGGAACTTGAGCAACGCGCCGGTGACTCCGGGAACTCGAAGCTGTAGAGACGTTCCTGCAGCGGCTTCGACGGACGCCCACCCACCATGTAACGCACGTGCAGCTTCGCCATCTCATCGTCGGAGAGATCCACGACGCTGTAGCCACCTTCGTGGAGCAGGTGGAGGATCTCTTTACGCTCTTCGAGCCCACGGCTTAACCGTACGCCGACAAAAATGCAGGCATCTCGTGCGTCGGCAAAACGGTAGTTAAACTCCGTGACTGAACGGCCGCCCAGCAGCTGACAAAACTTCAGGAAGCTGCCCTTCTCTTCCGGAATGGTAACCGCCAGCAGCGCTTCGCGTTGCTCACCCAGCTCGCAGCGTTCGGAAACATAGCGCAGACCGTGGAAGTTCACGTTGGCACCAGAAAGGACATGCGCCAGACGCTCGCCGCGGATGTTGTGCTGCGCGATGTATTTCTTCATCCCCGCCAGCGCCAGCGCGCCGGAAGGTTCCGCTACCGCACGCACATCTTCGAACAGATCTTTCATTGCGGCGCAAATGGCGTCGCTGTCGACGGTGATAATATCGTCGAGATACTCCTGGCAAAGACGGAAGGTTTCATCGCCAATGCGTTTAACCGCCACGCCTTCAGCAAACAGCCCGACGCGTGGTAAGTCCACCGGATGACCGGCATCCAGCGCCGCTTTCAGACAGGCCGAGTCTTCCGCCTCAACGGCAATCACTTTGATTTGCGGCATCAGCTGTTTGATCAGCACCGCTACGCCCGCCGCGAGGCCGCCACCGCCAACCGGCACGAAGACGCGGTCGAGATGCGCATCCTGCTGCAGCAGCTCAAGCGCCAGCGTCCCCTGCCCGGCAATGACCATCGGATGATCGAACGGCGGCACCCAGGTAAACCCCTGTTGCTGCGCCAGCTCTATCGCTTTTGCTTTGGCTTCGTCAAGTTTGCGCCGTGGAGCAACACTTCACCGCCGAAACCGCGTACGGCATCCACTTTGATATCGGCAGTAGCAACCGGCATAACAATCAGCGCTTTCAGCCCCAGGCGCGCAGAGGAGAACGCGACGCCCTGCGCGTGGTTGCCCGCAGAGGCGGTAATTACCCCCCGCGCTTTTTGCTCGTCGGTCAACCCGGCCATCATCGCGTAGGCGCCACGCAGCTTGAAGCTGTGTACCGGCTGGCGGTCTTCGCGTTTCACCAGAATCACGTTATCGAGGCGCGAGGAGAGTTTCTCCATTTTCTGCAGCGGCGTAACCTGCACGGCTTCATAGACCGGTGCACGTAGCACCGCCCTGAGGTATTCCGCCCCCTCAGGGGCGGCGGATAACGGTTGCGACTCGGCCATCATTAGCCCCCAAGTTTCGATTTGTCGCGCACCGCGCCTTTATCTGCACTGGTGGCAAGGCTCGCATAGGCACGCAGGGCGAAGGAGACGTCGCGCTGGCGATCTTTTGGCGTCCAGGCTTTGTCACCGCGAGCTTCCTGGCTTCACGACGCGCCGCAATCTCCTGGTCGCTCAGTTTCAACTGAATACCGCGATTCGGGATATCAATTTCGATCAGTCGCCATCTTCAATAATCGCGATGTTGCCGCCGCTTGCCGCTTCCGGTGACACGTGGCCAATGGAGAGACCAGACGTACCGCCAGAGAAACGTCCGTCGGTGATCAGCGCACAGGCTTTACCGAGGCCCATGGATTTCAGGAAGGTAGTGGGATAGAGCATCTCCTGCATACCCGGCCCGCCTTTCGGCCCTTCGTAGCGAATGACAACCACGTCGCCTTCCACCACTTTACCACCGAGAATAGCCTCTACCGCGTCGTCCTGGCTTTCGTACACTTTTGCCGGGCCGGTGAATTTGAGAATGCTGTCATCCACGCCTGCGGTTTTTACAATACAGCCGTTTTCTGCAAAGTTACCGTAGAGCACGGCCAGACCGCCGTCCTTGCTGTAGGCATGTTCCAGTGAGCGAATACAGCCTTCTGCACGATCGTCATCCAGCGTGTCCCAGCGGCAATCCTGTGAGAAGGCCTGGGTGGTACGAATACCTGCCGGGCCGGCGCGGAACATCTTTTTCACCGCATCGTCTTTCGTGAGCATGACGTCGTATTTGTCCAGCGACTCCGGCAGCGTCAGGCCGAGCACGTTTTTGACGTTGCGGTTCAGCAGCCCGGCGCGATCCAGCTCACCGAGAATACCCAGTACGCACCCGCACGGTGGACATCTTCCATGTGGTATTTCTGAGTACTCAGGCGCAACTTTACAGAGCTGCGGGTACTTTGCGGGACAGCTTGTCGATATCGCTCATGGTGAAGTCGATTTCAGCCTCCTGCGCAGCGGCCAGCAGGTGGAGAACGGTGTTGGTGGAACCGCCCATGGCGATATCCAGCGTCATGGCATTTTCAAACGCGGCTTTGCTGGCGATATTACGCGGCAGCGCGCTTTCATCATCTTGCTCGTAGTAGCGTTTGGTCAGCTCAACGATGCGTTTACCGGCATTGAGGAACAGCTGTTTACGGTCGGCGTGGGTCGCCAGCAGCGAGCCGTTGCCCGGCTGAGACAGACCAGCGCTTCGGTCAGACAGTTCATGGAGTTCGCGGTGAACATACCTGAGCAGGAGCCACAGGTTGGACACGCAGAACGTTCAACCTGATCGCTTTGCTCATCAGAAACTTTTGGATCCGCGCCCTGAATCATCGCATCGACCAGGTCGAGCTTGATGATTTTATCGGAAAGCTTGGTTTTACCCGCTTCCATTGGACCGCCGGAGACGAAGATCACCGGAATGTTCAGACGCAGGGAAGCCATCAGCATCCCCGGGGTAATTTTGTCGCAGTTGGAGATACAAACCATGGCATCCGCGCAGTGGGCGTTCACCATATACTCCACCGAGTCGGCGATCAGCTCACGCGACGGCAGTGAATAGAGCATACCCCCGTGACCCATCGCGATACCGTCATCCACCGCAATGGTGTTGAACTCTTTCGCCACACCGCCGGAGGCTTCGATTTGCTCGGCAACGAGTTTGCCGAGATCGCGCAGGTGCACGTGGCCCGGCACAAACTGGGTGAAGGAGTTCACCACGCGATAATAGGCTTACCGAAATCGGCGTCGGTCATCCCGGTGGCGCGCCACAGTGCGCGGGCACCTGCCATATTACGGCCATGAGTGGTGGTGGCGGAACGATACTTAGGCATGCTTTATTTACTCCCGTCTGACTATTGAATGGGACGGTGCGTGCCGTCCCATATTTATGCTTATTGATTAACCTGATCCAGCCAGCCGTATTTATCTTCCGTTTCACCGGTGAAGAGGCCAAAGAAGGCTTGCTGAATACGTTTGGTGACCGGACCACAGCGGCCAGCACCAACCTGAATACCGTCTACGCTACGAACCGGCGTAATTTCCGCCGCGGTACCGGACATGAACACTTCATCGGCCAGGTACAGGGATTCGCGGGACAGGACCTGCTCACGGACTTCGATACCCAACTCTTTTGCCAGCTTGATGATGGCGTCACGGGTAATGCCCGGCAGAGCGGAAGAGGTAAATGGCGGCGTAAACAGAATGCCGTCTTTCACTTCGAACAGGTTTTCACCTGCACCTTCAGAGATATAGCCATTCACGTCCAGCGCGATACCTTCCTGATAACCGTGACGGCGCGCTTCGCTACCGACCAGCAGTGAGGAGAGGTAGTTACCGCCCGCTTTTGCCGCCGTCGGGATCGTGTTTGGTGCCACGCGGTTCCAGGAAGAAACCATTGCGTCGATCCCCTGCTCCAGAGCTTCAGCCCCCAGATAAGCACCCCACGGGAACGCAGCAATGATCACATCGGTGGTATAACCGGCTGGCGGGTTCACGCCCATGCCCACATCACCTACAAACACCAGCGGACGAATATAGGCACTGGTGAGGTTGTTCTTACGAATCACGTCGCGGCAGGCTTCCATCAGCTCATCCACGCTCTGAGAAACCGGGAAACGATAAATTTTGGCTGAGTCATGCAGACGCTGCATGTGTTCGCGATGACGGAACACCACTGGCCCTTTGTGAGAGTCGTAGCAACGGATGCCTTCGAAGACAGAGGTACCGTAATGCAGCGCGTGGGACATAACGTGGACTTTCGCGTCCTCCCAGCGAACCATCTCACCATTGAACCAAATGTAATCAGCTTTTTTTGTCGTCATTTTCTCTTCCTGTCGCGCTTAAGCACGGATCTGTTGTGATGTGGTTGTGCTCTGGCAGATGGCAACATGTGCAACGTCTACCAGTTTTGTTAACTGACTAAACAGTAAGTCGACCGACCGCGGGCTGGCAACGGTTAATTCGATACTGATATTTTGAGCATCAGTGGCCGTCTCCATATTCATAGAGCAAATCTGAAAGCCACGGTGACGTACTACACGCAAAACGCGTTCTAATGTCTCTGGATTGAAGCGAGCCTGCACGGCGACCTGATGTTGCATCATGATAATTTCTCCAGCATTTGTGAGTTACTGGCACCTGGCGGTACCAACGGCCAGACATTCTCAAGCTCGTCGATTGAGACATGAAGCAGGTACGGCCCTTCGCTTGACAGCATGGTGTCGAGTGCCGCTTCAACCTGGTCTTTACGGGTGATGTGCTGGCCAGGGATACCAAAGGCGCTGGCCAGAATGAGGAAATCGGGGTTATCCGTCAGGGTAGTCTCACTGTAACGTTCCTGGAAAAACAGCTGTTGCCACTGACGAACCATTCCTAAACGCTGGTTATCGAGCAAGACGATTTTCAACGGTAACTGCTTGCGCTTAACGGTGCCCAACTCCTGAACGTTCATCATGAAAGAGCCGTCACCGGAGATACAGATAACCGTATCGTTCGGGCGGGCAACTTGCGCCCCTACCGCGGCAGGGAGCCCGAAGCCCATTGTCCCTAAGCCGCTGGAGGTAATGAAGTTTTCCGGGCGCGTGTAAGTCATGTGCTGTGCTGACCACATCTGGTGTTGGCCTACATCCGTCGTGACCACACAGTCTGCCGGTTTACGGTCGGACAATTGCTTTAACAGCAGTGGCGCATAGATGGCGTCACCAGGATGGTCGTAACGCCAGGTATGTTCAACGCGCATATCGGCGGTGTGCTGACGCCATGCGTCGATTTTCAGAGGCTGCTGTAAAGCCGGTAATAACGTGTTGAGATTGCCCTGCAGGGCACATGCGCCTGACGCAGTTTGTTCATCTCCGCCGGGTCGATATCCATGTGGATCACGTTGCATTCGGCGCGAAGGTATTCAGCTTGCCGGTGACACGATCATCAAAACGGGCACCTACGGCGATCAGCAAGTCACACGCCTGCACGGCCAGGTTCGCCGCTTTGGTACCGTGCATCCCCAGCATGCCCAGATAGTACGGATAGTCCGCATCTACCGCGCCAAGACCTTTCAACGTACAGGTGGCGGGCATTTGCGTAACCGCGATGAATTCGCGCAGGGCGGGAACGGCCTGTGCCATACCAACCCCACCCCCTACGTACAACATCGGTTGTTTAGCGTGGGCAATCATCTGCCGCGCCTCTTCCACCGCGGCGTGCGGGAATGCATCGTCGCTTTCAACGGTGGAGAAGTGCGGTTCCAGATCGCCCAGAGCAACCTGGATATCTTTCGGGATATCAACCAGAACCGGTCCAGGGCGACCAGAGTTTGCCACCTCAAACGCCTCTGCCATCACACGCGGCAGCTCTTCCAGAGACTGAACGAGGAAGCTGTGTTTGGTGCAGGCCAGTGACAAACCGAGCACGTCCACTTCCTGGAAGGCATCAGTACCAATGAGGGGCGAGGCCACCTGACCGGTGATGGCGACAACGGGAACGGAATCAAGCAGTGCATCCGCCAGGCCGGTGATCAGGTTTGTGGCGCCCGGCCCTGAGGTTGCCATGCAGACACCGGTTTTACCGGTGGCACGTGCATAGCCAATGGCGGCCATCGCTGCGCCCTGCTCGTGTCGGCACAAGAGGTGTTCCACGCCGCCGTCATACAATGCATCGTAAATCGGCATTATTGCGCCCCCCGGATAACCGAAGACAGTGTCGACTCCCTGTGCGCGCAACGCATGTACTACCACTGTGCACCATTCATAGTTAGTTCCCCGTCATAAATCGGGAGAAACAGAATTTTGTGCTATTAGTCATTCTCTGCTCCTCATGTAAGTTTTTTAGTCATAAAAAACCCCCGGACCTTTCGGTGCGGGGGTCTTAGTTCGTTAAGGCTTGATTTCTAAGCCTTTCCTCGTCCAAGTGCAGCCCCGCACGGTGGGATAATAATCACCACCACGCTAATCACGACCAGGCTAATCACTCGTAGAAGGGCTGTCATTTTCAGTTCTTTTTGCATCTTGTTCGAAGGAATACCTAAAGAGGTATCACAGTTTTTAAATCAAACACAAGATTTATTTATGGCTGGTTTCGTTAGCCTGCGAATCATATTTTCTGAACGTATTGTTTTATATAAAGAAATTAGATAGTGAATATTTTTCATTTTTTCAGCACGGACAGAGCGGTATGTCGCCAGTACATTTTTTTGCGAGCAGGGTTCCGCAGAAAAGAAAAGGTTACATCTTGACGTTAAAACCTCGGAAGAGGATGCGTAAATCCGCTAAATGTGGCTAAACACGCATATCGGTCACGGGCATAGTCATCTCCTGAGGAGGTGCTTATGTCACTGTCAGTTGTTTATACCCGTGCGGCCATTGGAGTAAAAGCACCGCTTATTTCGGTAGAAGTTCATCTCAGCAACGGGCTGCCCGGGCTGACGCTGGTTGGATTGCCGGAGACCACGGTAAAGGAAGCCAGAGATCGGGTGCGCAGTGCGATTATTAATAGCGGTTATACCTTTCCGGCAAAGAAAATCACCATCAACCTTGCGCCTGCAGACTTGCCTAAAGAGGGAGGGCGATATGATTTACCTATCGCTATAGCGCTCCTCGCCGCCTCTGAGCAGCTTAACAGCAGCAGACTAGGCGCATATGAGTTCATCGGTGAACTGGCGCTCACAGGCGCGCTGAGGGGCGTTCCTGGTGCCATCTCGGGTGCGCTGGAGGCCATTCGCGCAGGTCGACAAATCATTGTTGCCAATGAAAATGGTGCAGAAGTGAGCCTGATAGCGAGAGAGGATGTCTGCTAGCCGGGCATTTACAGGAAGTGTGCGCGTATCTTGAGGGGCAACATGTGCTGTCAGAGCCGGAAGAATCAGGCGATCCCCTGGCAGAAAGCCCGGACGATCTGAGCGATATTTACGGTCAGGAGCAGGGGAAGCGGGCGCTGGAGATCACCGCTGCTGGCGGACATAACCTGTTGCTGATTGGCCCACCGGGTACAGGAAAAACGATGCTGGCGAGCAGGTTGAATGGTTTACTGCCTCCACTTAATAACCATGAAGCGCTGGAAAGCGCGGCGATATTTAGTCTGGTGAGTTCAGTGTCATTGCAAAAACAGTGGCGACGTCGCCCGTTTCGCTCTCCACACCACAGTGCCTCACTGGCGGCCATGGTCGGCGGTGGCACCATACCAGGGCCGGGAGAGATCTCTCTGGCGCACAACGGCATCCTGTTTCTGGATGAACTGCCTGAATTTGAACGCCGCGTTCTGGATGCGCTGAGGGAGCCCATCGAATCGGGTGAGATCCACATCTCCCGTACACGCGCCAAAATAAGCTATCCCGCGCGGTTCCAGCTGGTAGCGGCAATGAACCCCAGCCCATCGGGCCATTATCAGGGAAACCACAATCGCTCCACGCCTGAACAGACGCTGCGCTACCTGGGGAAGTTATCTGGTCCTTTCCTGGATCGTTTCGATTTGTCGCTGGAAATCCCCTTGCCTCCTCCCGGCCTGCTCAACCAGAGCAGCGCCAGAGGAGAGAGTACGGTGGAGGTTCGCGAGCGGGTTATCGCCGCGCAGGCCCGGCAGTATATGCGTCAACATAAGCTGAATGCCCGTCTGGATAACGCTGAGATTCGGCAGTTTTGTCCTCTTAAGACTGAAGATTCATGCTGGCTGGAGGATACGTTGACGCGCTTTGGACTTTCCATTCGCGCATGGCAGCGTCTTATAAAAGTCGCCCGCACCATCGCCGATGTGGAAAAGTGCCCTGACATTGAGAGGCGGCATCTGCAGGAAGCGTTAAGTTATCGTGCGATCGATCGCTTGCTCCTGCACCTGCAAAAGTTACTGGCATAAAAAAGGGGCCACAGCCCCTTTTCTTGTTAGTCGTCAGACTCAGTGTAGTCTTCAGCACCTTCCATCTGCGGCTTACCGCCAGACAGCGTATGGAAACGCTTTGGACGCTTAATGCGTGCCATATACTTGATCCATACACGTTCTGCTTCAGACTGTGGCTCACGCTCGCCACGGCAGACTGCGACAAACTGTTTTTCGTCTTCAGTTGCAGGCTCACGTTTACCCAGATCCAGCTCGTTAAAGGCATAACCATGACGCTCAAGCATCTGCGCCTCTTTGATGGTGAAATCGCCGTGACGAGAGAACCCGCGTGGATAATTTTTATTGTCGAAAAAACGATTAGTCGTCGTAAAGCTTTCCGCCATCCTACACGCTCCTAATTCTTTGGCCGAGCTATTTATGGCGCGGAGTATTAGTTACGCTTGACAGAGTGTAAAACAAAACATTTAAATCATAACGACAAATTATTTTGCGGAGAAAGATGTGGATACGGAATTGCTAAAAACTTTCCTGGAAGTGAGCAGAACGCGCCACTTTGGGCGAGCAGCGGAAGCCCTTTACCTGACGCAGTCAGCGGTCAGTTTTCGTATTCGACAGCTGGAAAATCAACTGGGTGTGAACCTTTTTACCCGCCATCGCAACAACATACGCCTCACGCCAGCCGGTGAAAAACTGCTGCCGTATGCAGAGACCCTGATGAACACCTGGCAGGCGGCACGTAAAGAGGTTGCGCACACCTCGAGGCATAACGAGTTCTCCATTGGGGCCAGCGCATCGTTGTGGGAATGTATGCTCAGTCAGTGGCTGACCCGGCTCTACCCTTCCCACAACCATTTGCAATTTGAAGCGCGGATTGCGCAACGTCAGTCGCTCGTTAAGCAACTGCACGAGCGCCAGCTGGATCTTCTGATCACGACCGAAGCCCCCAAAATGGACGAATTTAGCAGCCAGATTGTTGGTCAGTTTGGCCTTGCGCTTTATGCCTCCGAGCCTTCAATGATGAAAGCCGACCTGACCTATCTGCGTCTGGAGTGGGGGCCAGATTTCCAGCAACACGAGGCGGGATTGATTGCTCCGGATGATGTGCCACAGTTAACAACCAGCTCTGCGGAGATCGCCTGTCAGCAGCTCTCCTTGCTGAAGGGGTGCACCTGGTTACCTGTTCGCTGGGCAGACACGAAACCCGGGTTGCATACCGTTGTGGACTCCACCACGCTTTCCAGACCGCTGTATGCCATCTGGCTCCAGAACAGCGATAAGCAATCGCAGATAAAAGATCTTCTAAAAATTAATATTATGGATTGATGCATGCGCCAGCAGAAATGCTGGCTGCAACGTCTGAAGAGGGGACTGGCGTCTTTCAGGCAAAAAAAAATCCTTTGCCGAAGCAAAGGATTATATATGGCAGGGGCGGAGAGACTCGAACTCGCGACACCCGGTTTTGGAGACCGGTGCTCTACCAACTGAGCTACGCCCCTAAAGTCTTTTGCCATTAAGCCTGCCGGGTAGGCAGGCTTAATGTCTTAATAAGTGGCGGAACGGACGGGACTCGAACCCGCGACCCCTGCGTGACAGGCAGGTATTCTAACCGACTGAACTACCGCTCCACCGAAGACTGCTGTAACCACCGGATTTATGCACCGGCTTACTACGTAATTTGATGCCTGGCAGTTCCCTACTCTCACATGGGGAGACCCCACACTACCATCGGCGCTACGGCGTTTCACTTCTGAGTTCGGCATGGGGTCAGGTGGGACCACCGCGCTAAAGCCGCCAGGCAAA
>ENA-OQHY01000353-OQHY01000353.1-human-gut-metagenome-genome-assembly--contig:-NODE-353-length-26585-cov-6.549361_pt1 | contig 26585 bp, 24 predicted proteins | sample MGYA00242570_ERZ504733 | MGnify/ENA primary metagenome ERZ504733 (study PRJEB26092, sample SAMD00036219) | human gut metagenome | host: Homo sapiens | study: EMG produced TPA metagenomics assembly of... | reverse complement strand
ATATATAATTATACCCTTTCGGTGTAATCTTAAACAATTTACTTGATATTACACGAAGGGTATAAACTTGATGCTTCGAACCATCATCTTAGCATCAGCATCCTTTTCAGAATAAGTCGTTTGTACTGCCGTTTGAAGTCGTCGGGTAGGAATGATGCTTCTATAAGTTCAATCCATTTCATCAGTGCCTTGCGGAATTTCTTCGCAATGTTGTCGAGCACTTTCTCGTTCACGCCCGAAGCGATAATCGACTTCTCGAAGTCGCTGCGCCTTATGCGCGCCTTCTTGCCGTTGAGCGTCAGCGCCAGTTCTTCCTTGTCCTCTGGCATCACGATAGCCGTCGAAAGCAGGTCGTATGCCGGTGTCAGACTGTAACCCATCGGCGACTTGTAGAGCGAGAAGTTCTTCAGGTGCATGTCCGAGTTGCCCGTAATCCATGAGAACACCACCACCTCCCAGTAGTTCACGAGGTCGAGCTGCGGCACCGCCGAATACTTCTTAATATGCTTCGCAATCTGCTCGTACGAGCCCTTGTACTTGTATTCGGTCAGTCGTTCCGTCAGCTGGCACATGTCTTCCATCGCAATCTTCGATCCGTCGCGTTCGCGGTCGATGCGCCGTGTTATGTAGCACAGCTCTCCGTCGGCAAAGCGAATGAGCGAGTGGGGCACGACGGCTATCTTCGCCGCCTCCGCCATGTGCATCGTCAGGTCCTCTATTTCGGGCAGCGCACGGTAGGCGTCGGTCTGCGGCTTCAGAATGTAGCGTCCCCACAGCCCCACGATAGTGAATCGGTCGGGCTCGTTCTTCCCGCCCGGGTTCACGTCAAGCGACAGCTTCGCCTGCACGCCGGTCAGCGTTGTCTGTGCCCGCACCACCTGCTTTGCGAGCTCAGCAATCTCGCTGCGTCTGTAGGGCAGCGTCGGCACCTCCTTCACGCCGAACATCTTGCGTGCGCAGGCAGGGTGAAAGTCCTTCTGGCCATCCTTCAGCGGCTTGTAGCAGTAAAGGCATTTTTCCATCATAATCAAGAGTTTTTTAGTTAGCAATACCTCAGTTTGGGTTGTGCGCCGTGCCGTCGGCTTCCTCCTCCGGCACCACGCTCACCGCTCCGATGCAGTCCTTGCAGCAGGCGAGCAGCAGCGACATACGGTCGCGCTGGTTTATCTTCCAGCTGCGTTCCGCAATGTTCAGCAGCCAACCCTCCGGCACCAGTCCGTCGAAGAACGGGAAAAGCACCTTGTCCTCATACGGTTCTTCGCGCAGCGGCATCGTGAGGCTGATAGGCTCAGCACCATCCGCTGCGAGATACTCGCTGTCGTACACAAAGTGGAAGCCGTTCTCGTCCTCCGTCAGCCGACCGGCGTAGCGGTCGTACATATAAATCTTTGCACTCTTCATAGTTGGTGATGTTATGATGTGTGTGGCACTGCGCCCACTTCGTGTCCGAACAGCGCGAGCACCTGGTTTATTTTGTCTATGCGCAGCGTCTGCTTACCCTGTTCCAGTTCGCGCACGAAGCGCAGTCCCACGCCCGACTTTTCCGCTAAGTCCACCTGCGTGAGGTTGAACATACGTCGGTGTTCCTTTACGAATGCAGCTATTGATGTTTCCATATATATACAATTATACCCTTTCGGGTGCAAATATATATAATTTATTTAATATTGCAGAAGGTATAGTTTTTGTCGTATCATGGTAAAGTTTCAGAACGTGAAAAAATCTACCATATCTTCCAGTGTCGTCGTAACTTGCAGATTACGAGCACGATAAAGGCTTGCAGATATGCTCTCGAGAGCGATATCTGCCAGTCTATCTACCAGCCTATCTGTCGCCCTGTCTGCCACACCGGTCTCATTACTCTGCTACGACAACATTATTGCCCTGCTACGACAACATTATTGCCCTGCTACGGCAACATCATTGCCCTGCTACGGCAACATCATTGTCCTGCTACGGCAACATCATTATCCTGCTACGGCAACATCATGTTGTTGTTGTTTAACGCGTTGAGTTGACTATTTTCGGTCTTAGTTGTAAAGCTAATTGAGCCAATTAAGGTGAAAAAACGGGCTTCAATAGTGCGATTATGTGAAATTTTTGGGTGTTTATGTAGTGGATTATGTGAAATTTTGGGTGCTTATAGTGCGGATTATGTGAAATCTTTGGTGTTTATAGTGTGGATTATGTGAAAAACAGGGGTGTTTATGAGGTGGATTATGTGAAAAGTGTTATCTTTGCACATATAATAAATGAATCGGAATATGGATAAACTGCTCAAAAGAAAGGTTGATAACTACTTGTTGGAATGGAAGAACAATCCAGACCGTAAACCACTTATTATTAAAGGTGCCCGACAGGTTGGCAAGACTCGTTCTATTGAATGGTTTGCCAGCCAGAACTATCAATGTGTTATTCAGATTAATTTTGTAGAGCAAAAGAGGTATAGGGATATCTTTGAAGATGGGTTTGAAGTTGATGCGATTCTGAAGAACATCTCCTTGCTTAATCCTGAATTGAAGTTTATACCCGGTGACACGCTTTTCTTTTTTGATGAGTTGCAGGCATGTCCCAATTGTGCCACATCATTGAAGTTTTTCAAACTCGATGGTCGGTTTGATGTAATTTGCTCCGGCTCATTGATGGGTATCAACTATCGTGAAATAGAGTCGAACAGTGTTGGCTACAAGGAAGATTATGAGATGCATTCTATGGATTTCGAAGAATTCCTATGGGCAAAAGGGTATTCAGAGGAATTTATAGACGACCTGTACCAGAACATGTTGGAGGTCAAACCTATAAACAATTTGCAGATGGACGTTCTTTTCGGTCTTTTCCGCGATTATGTTACTATAGGCGGTATGCCAGAGGTGGTAGATTCGTATATCAAGAACAACAATTTCAGCGGTACTTTGGCTATTCAGCGTCAGTTGCTGAAAGACTATGAGGAAGATATCACCAAGTATGTAGAAGGTTTGGATAAAGCTAAGGTAAAGGCTGTCTATAACCACATCTCTACGTTCCTTGCCAAAGAGAACAAGCGTTTCCAGATAACAAAGATAGGCAAGAACGCACGTAACAGAGATTATGTGGGGTGTGTAGAGTGGCTGGCTGATGCTGGTGTCATCAATGTCTGCTATTGTCTTAATCAGCCGGAGCTTCCGTTGAAGGGCAATTACGACCCTAAACTTTATAAGATTTACTACAAGGATACCGGTCTGCTGATTGCTTCTCTTGACGAAGAAGCTCAGGAGGACTTGAGGGCTAACAAGAACCTCGGTACGTACAAGGGTGCTGTCTATGAGAATATAGTTGGAGACATGCTTGTGAAGCAAGGTTACAATCTTTATTACTACAACAACGACAGACCCGCACTCGAAATGGACTTCTTTGTGAGAGATGCCGATTCTTTGATTCCGGTAGAGGTGAAGGCTAATGACAACGCTACCGCCTCACTGAACAATCTGCTGAAAGAAGACAAGTATCCAGATATAAAATACGGCATCAAGTTGGGGTATAAGAATATCGGATTCAACGGCAAGTTCTATACATTCCCATACTTCCTGACGTTTCTGCTGAAGCGGTTCGTGGCAGAGAGGAGTAGGTTTTGAAAATGATTTTTTGAAAAATGATATTTTAAAAAAATCATTTTTAGAAATGTGTTTTTTAGTCGCGCTGCGCTACTTTTAGTCGAAACCTTACGAAGTTTCGCCAAAAAACGGTATATTTGCAATCGAAAGAAACAAGCGGGGGCGCACGCAGAAGCGGTGCTGCCGAATAAAACTACAGACATATGGCACGATTCTATTCGCTTAAGAAGAAGGACGAGGACGACGCGAAGACAGCCGATCCGTTCGGCGTGCTGCGTCCGAAAGTGAAGAATGCAGAACAACAACAAGTAAACATATACGAAATGGCAAAAGCATACGTATTTCTTGCCGACGGATTCGAGGATATCGAGGCGTTGGCTCCGGTTGACATACTCCGCCGCGGCGGAATAGACGTGAAGACTGTTAGCATCAACGCTACAGACATGGTGGCGTCGGCACACGGCGTGCAGGTGAAAGCGGACATGATGTTCGCCGATGCCGACTTCAGCGACGCCGACCTGCTCATGCTGCCCGGCGGAATGCCCGGCGCGAAGAACCTCGACGAGCATGAGGCGTGCGCGCGGCGCTCGTTCGCCATGCCGAGCAGCAGAAGCTCATCGGTGCCATCTGCGCTGCGCCTATGGTGCTGGGCCATCTGGGTCTGCTCCGCGGCAAGCGCGCTACGTGCTACCCGGGCTTCGAGACAGAGCTTGAGGGTGCCACATACACCGCCGAGCCTTGCACCGCCGACGGCAACATCATCACGGGCAAGGGTCCAGGCGCATCGTTCGCCTACGCCTACCGACTGCTCGAGGAGTTCAAGGGCGCGAGCATCGTAGCCGAGTTGAAGAAAGGAATGATGTACGAGTTTTGAACATCCTCTCACAGGACATAATGTATCTGCCGGGAGTCGGCCCCAACAAGAAGGACGTGCTCAACAAGGAGTTGGGCGTGCGTACCTGGGGCGACCTGCTGGAGTACTATCCATATAAATATGTGGATAGGAGCCGCATCTATGCCATACACGAACTGCAGAGCGACATGCCGTTCGTGCAGATACGCGGCAAGATACTCTCGTTTGAGGAGTTCGAGATGTCGGCACGCAAGAAGCGCGTCGTGGCACACTTCTCCGACGGTAGGGGAGTGGTCGACCTCGTGTGGTTCTCTGGCGCACAGTACATATACAAGACGTATAAGGTGGGCGAGGACTACATCGTGTTCGGCAGACCTACTGTCTACGGCGGACGCTTCCAGTTCTCGCATCCCGAGATAGAGCGCGCATCGGAGTTGCAACTCTCCGAGATGGGTATGCAGCCCTACTACATCACCACCGAGCAGATGAAGAAGCGCAACATCTCCTCGCGCGCCTTGGAGAAGATGGTGAAGGCGATGCTGCAGAAGATAGCCGAACCGATACCCGAGACGCTGCCCGACTTCATCGTGAACGCACGCCACCTCGTCTCGCGCGACACTGCCCTGCGCTGCGTCCACTATCCGAAGAACGCCATGGAGATGCAGAAGGCGCGCGAGCGACTGAAGTTTGAGGAACTCTTCTACGTGCAGCTCAACATACTGCGCTACGCCTCCGACCATCGCCGCAAGTACCGCGGCTATGTCTTCTCGCAGGTGGGCGACGACTTCCACCGCTTCTACTCCGAGAACCTCAGGTTCGAGCTGACCGGTGCGCAGAAGCGCGTCGTGCACGAGATACGCGACGACATGCGCTCTGGCCGTCAGATGAACCGCTTGCTGCAGGGCGACGTGGGCAGCGGAAAGACCCTCGTGGCACTTATGACCATGCTCATCGCGCTCGGCAACGGCTATCAGGCGTGCATCATGGCACCAACCGAGATACTCGCCGAGCAGCACTTCGCCACGATACAGGAGTTTCTGCGCGGTCTCGACATACGCGTCGAACTGCTGACGGGACAGGTGAAGGGCAAGCGCAGACAGGAAGTGCTCGACGCACTCATCGCCGGCGAGGTGAAGATACTCGTCGGCACACACGCCGTGCTCGAAGACCCCGTGCGCTTTCAGCGGCTCGGTGTGGCGGTTATCGACGAGCAGCACCGTTTCGGCGTGGCTCAGCGTGCACGCCTGTGGGCTAAGGGCGAGAACCCGCCCCACATACTCGTGATGACCGCAACGCCCATACCGCGCACACTCGCCATGACCATCTACGGCGACCTCGACGTGAGCATCATCGACGAACTGCCACCCGGCAGAAAACCCGTGCAGACCATACACAAGTACGACAGCCAAATGACATCGCTCTACGCCGGCATACGCCAACAGATACGACTCGGCAGGCAGGTGTACATCGTCTATCCGCTCATCACCGAGAGCGAGAAGAGCGACCTCAGAACCTCGAAGAGGGCTACGCCGCACTGTGCGACATCTTCCCCGAATTCAAGATAAGCAAGGTGCACGGCAAGATGAAGTCGAAGGAGAAAGATGCCGAGATGCAGAAGTTCGTTTCGGGCGAGACGCAGATTCTCGTCGCAACGACCGTTATCGAGGTGGGCGTGAACGTGCCCAATGCCTCCGTGATGGTGATACTCGACTCGCAGCGCTTCGGACTCTCACAGCTTCACCAGCTGCGCGGACGTGTAGGACGCGGTGCCGACCAAAGCTACTGCATCCTCGTCACCACATACAAGCTCTCCGCCGAGACCAGCAAGCGCATCGACATCATGTGCGAGACCAACGACGGCTTCCGCATCGCTGAGGCAGACCTCAAGCTGCGCGGACCAGGCGACCTCGAAGGCACACAGCAGAGCGGCATCGCCTTCGACCTGAAGATAGCCGACATAGCGCGCGACGGACAAATAATGGCGATAGCCCGCGAAGAGGCGCAGAAGATTATTGATGCCGACCCCACATGCACCTCGCCAGAGTATGCAATGCTGTGGCGACGACTGCGCGAACTGCGCGATACGAACGTCAATTGGGCAGCGATTTCGTAACGACAAGCTGACAGACAGGCTGATACAACGGCGTGCCAGTCAGCTTGTTTGCTGCTTTATGGGCAGCAAATAAAATGTTAAACTTCGTTCAAAAACTGTTAACACAGAGCGCGTTTTGCAATTTTATTCAATATTTTTTCGTACTTTTGCAACGCAATGTTCAAAATGCTATGCCAACATTGCAAATTAACTACTACTGATATCGAATATACTACAATTCGATGACCATCTTTTTGAAGGAATGATATACTCATTCTATTTAAAAAAAAACTGCCTGAAGAATGAATTTGAAGAAAATCATTAAGACATTTGCAATATCGATGTTGCTCGCCGTTACTTCTACAACCGCCAACGCACAAGACCTTCTTGCACGCCAGGCACCGGTAGACCGTAAGATGGCAGCCGTCGACACAATTATGCTTCGCAACATCACTATGCGCGAAGAACTCGAATCGCCCGCAGCAGACCTCTATGCAAACTGGGACAACAAGTACGCACACCGCGCTACCGAGTTGCCCGAAACATTCAATATCGACCTTCGTCACTTCACGATGCCTACCACAAGCCGCGTCATCACCAGCAACTTCGGTTCGCGTTGGGGACGCCAGCACAAAGGTCTCGACATCAAGGTGTACATCGGCGACACCATACGCGCAGCCTTCTCTGGCAAGGTGCGCATCGTGCGCTACGAACGTGGCGGCTACGGCAAGTATATCGTGATACGCCATAACAACGGTCTGGAGACAATCTACGGACACCTCTCCAAGCAGCTCGTGGAGGAAAACCAGGAAGTACGTTCGGGCGAAGTGATCGGACTCGGTGGTAACACCGGACGAAGCACTGGTTCGCACCTCCACTTCGAGACACGCCTCTGTGGCGTAGCACTCAACCCGGCACTTATGTTCGACTTCCGTGCGCAGGACGTAACTGGTGACTACTACGCATTCAACAAACAGACATACGACAACGAGTCGATGAACGCTACACGTCTGCGCGGTAAGCAGGACTCTTCTACATTCGCAAGAAGCGGTTCTGCAGACGACTTCGCGACAAACAAGCGCACCACATCAGGTCTGAGCGATCAGATTTCTTACCACAAGGTGAAGAAGGGCGAGACTCTATCGAGCATCGCAAGAAAGCGTGGCGTGACAGTGGATAAGATTTGCAAGCTCAACCACATCTCAAAGACGATGCGTCTGCGTCCAGGACAGATCTTGCGCTACTCTTAAGCCGGCAGAAACCAATTCATTGACGTATATTTTACGATTGTAACAACATAGCAAAGCGACACCAAACAATTTGTGACATAGACATAGCAAGTTGTTTGGTGTCGCTTTTTATTTCATTAAAACACATAAAGGATGACACAAGAGAGAGTTAATTTTGGAAGTAAGTTGGGCATGGTGCTTGCAACAGCAGGCTCGGCAGTAGGATTAGGCAACGTATGGCGCTTCCCGTACATGGTTGGAGAGAATGGCGGTGCAGCTTCATTCTGATATACATAATGTGCATAATGCTTCTCGGCATACCCTGCATGATGAGCGAGTTCATCATCGGCAGACATGGAGCCGCCAACACCGCACGTGCCTACTCGCGTATGGACACACATAAGGCGTGGCACATCGTCGGATTAATGGGCGTAATCACCGGTTTCCTCATTACCGGCTACTATGCCGTAGTGTCGGGCTGGTGCTTGCAGTACATCTTTGCCTCGGGTGTAGGCGAGCTTCGTGGCGACCCGCAATATATAGCCTCTTACTTTGCCGACTTCTCCGCATCGCCCCTGAGACCCGTGTTTTGGACAGTAGTAGTGTTCCTGCTCACCCATGTCATCATAGTGCGCGGTGTGCGTGGTGGTATAGAGAAGGCTTCGAAAGCACTTATGCCCACACTCTTCCTGCTATTGCTGGTGGTAGTGGTCTGCTCGTGTCTGCTTCCGGGCGGAGCCGCAGGCATAGAGTTTCTCTTCAAGCCCGACTTCTCGAAGGTTACTGGCAGCGTCTTTCTTGCTGCCATGGGTCAGGCGTTCTATTCGTTAGGACTTAGCATGGGCTGCATTTGCACGTTTGCCAGCTACTTTTCTCGCGAAACCAATCTCCTGAAGTCGGCTGTTAACATAGCTGTCATCGACACCGTCATAGCCATTCTTGCCGGTTTGATGATTTTCCCCGCAGCGTTCAGCGTTGGCGTAAGCCCCGATAGCGGTCCGTCGCTCATCTTCATCACCCTGCAACGTGTTCCAGCAGGCTTTTGCCGGTGTGCCGCTGCTTGGCACGGTGGTCGCCGTCATGTTCTACATGCTGCTCTCGCTTGCTGCCATCACATCACTCATCTCGCTGCACGAGGTGAGCACTGCGTTCCTCTGTGAGGAGACACGCCTCGACCGCAAGAATGCGGCACGCCTCGTGACGGTGGTGTGCTCGGTGATTGGTGCATTCTGCTCGCTCTCGCTTGGCGACAGAGCGTGGCTCAGCATGTTCGGAAAGACGCTTTTCGACTGGTTCGACTTTGTGACCGGACAGCTCCTGCTGCCTTTCGGTGGCATTCTCACTTGCATATTCATGGGCTGGGTGGTGCCGCGCAAGCTGATAAAGGACGAGTTCACGAACTGGGGCACACTGAGTGGCACCCTCTTCGGTGTCTACCTTCTGCTCGTGCGCTACTTCTGTCCGGTATGCATTATGGCGATATTCCTCAACCAGTTAGGGTTGCTCAACATAGCCTTTTAGGTGCTGCTCGTTTGAGAGGGCGTGCATTCTATGAACATAGAGTGCACGCCCTCTCAAATTCTTTATTAAAAATAACCGATATTGTTTTGCTGTGTATTTATTAAGTGTTAATTTTGCAAAACATTTAAACCCGTACGAAATTTGAAGAATCAAACAATTATTTTGCCATTGCTTATTGCTGCTTTTGTATCAAATAATATGCAAGCATATGGCAAACGTCAACCCAAAGCAAAGGTGTCGAGCGACAGTACTGCCGTTGCTGATAATGAGATGAGTGTGATGTTGAAGAACATCACCGTGACCGCTTCGCGTGGCGTTGCGCGTAAGACTCCTATCGCAATGAGCGATGTAGACCGTCGGGAAGTGGAGAACAAGCTCGGCAACAACGAACTGCCCGAGATGCTCAACCATACTCCGGGTGTGTATGCCACGAAGAACAGTGGCGCATACGGCGACTCGAAGTTGAACATGCGTGGCTTCCAAAGCTCTAACGTGGCAGTGATGGTGAACGGCGTGCCCGTCAACGATATGGAGCACGGCGGACTCTACTGGAGCAACTGGGGCGGACTGGGCGAGATGGTGCGCTATATGCAGACGCAGCGCGGACTGGGTGCCAGCAAGGTGTCGGTGCCGTCGATTGGCGGCACGGTGAACATCGTGACCAAGACCACGGACAGCAAGTGCGGAGGTTATGCTACGTATAGCATGGGCAACGACGGCTTCAACCATGTGTCGGCTTCTTTCTCCACCGGTCTCACCAAGTCGGGTTGGAACTTCTCTATGCTGTTTGGCAAGAAATGGGGCGACGGCTACATCCAGGGCACCGACTTCACCGACTACGACTACTTCTTCGCCGTGAGCAAGCGCCTCGGTCAGCATCATCAGATTGCGCTCACGGGATTCGGCTCACCACAGTCGCACTATCAGCGCAACCAGTACGACGGACTCAGCGTCGAGGGTTGGCAGGACGTGAAGCGCTTCATGGGCGGCAAGAGTGTCTATCGCTATAACCCCACATACGGTTTTGGAAAGAACGGCGAGCGTAAGTCGTCGGCTTTCAACTTCTATCATAAACCGCAATTCTCACTTAATCATATCTGGCTTATCGACGATAAGTCGTCGCTGAACACGGCTCTCTACATGTCCATCGGACACGGCTACGGCAACTCGGGTCAGGGTATCAACTCCGCATACGCCAACAGCTGGTACGGAGCAGCCAACGGCAAGCTGCGCTACGACTTCCGCCACGCCGACGGCACCTTCGCCTATGACCAGGTGCAGGAGCTGAACGAGCAGAGCGATGCCGGTTCGAAGATGGTGATGGCGCAGAGCTTCAACGACCATATCTGGTACGGACTGCTCTCTACGTACACCCGTCAGTTCGCAAAGGGGCTCGACTTCTACGCCGGCTTCGACATGCGTTCGTACAAGGGCACGCATACGGCGAAGATTTCCGACCTCTACAACGGTGCCTACTACACCGACCTGCGCTACCGTAGCAGCGTGAACCCTGCCAACAATGCCGCGGCACTCGACCCCAACTGGCAGTACGAGAAACTGAGCGTTGGCGATGTGGTGTTCCGCGACTACGATAGCCACATCGTGCAGCACGGTGTGTTCTCGCAGCTGGAGTATTCCAAAGACCGCATCACGGCATTCGTATCGGGTACGTTGGCAACGTCGCGCTACTGGCGTTACGACCGCTTCTACTACGATGCGGCTCACGCCAAGTCGGACACGAAGAACTTCGCTTCGGGTAGCATCAAGGGCGGACTGAACTACAACATCGACCGCTACAACAATGTCTTCGCCAATGTCGGATACATCAGTCGCGCACCGTTCTTCAGTGGCGGTGTGTTCCTCATGTCGCAGTCGAGCAACGAGATAAACAAGGACGCAGTCAACGAGAAAGCGTTCTCCTTCGAGCTTGGTTACGGCTTGCGCTATAAGTGGCTCTACGTGGCTCTCAACGCCTACTTCACTAAGTGGATGGACAAGACTACCTCCAAGTCGGGCTACATGAACAACAACACGGAGCTGTACACCATGAGTATGACCGGTGTCAACGCCAAGCACATGGGTGTGGAGTTCGACGTGGTGGCACGCCCCACGCCTTACGTGACGCTCAAGGGTATGCTCTCGCTCGGCAACTGGCGTTGGGACAACAACGCCACGGCTTACTTCTACAACTCGCTACGCAGCCGCTTGCCAATATCACCACTGGTGCGGTGGCAAGTGGGGTGGGTGCCCCCGACCACCTGAAGTTCACGCTCAACCAGGACGGCATACACGTAGGCGGCTCGGCACAGACCACGGCTGCCATCGGTGGCGACGTGAAGCTGCTGAAGATGCTGCACATCGGTGCCGACTACACCTACTACGCACGCCTCTACGCCGACTATTCGCTGCCTACGTATGGCGGTGGCGGCGAACTCACGCTCAAAGAGCCTTGGCGTGTGCCTGCTGCCGGACAACTCGACCTCAACGCACGCTACGACTTCAATATCGGCTCGTGCCGTGCTTCAATCTTCGGCGTGGTGAAGAATGTGCTCAACTACGAGTACATTCAGGATGCCTTCTACGATGGTACGAACAACGGCTGGAAGGATGCCTACCGCGTGTTCTACGCCTTCGGACGTACATTCTCGGTGAAATTGAAAATAGCGTTTTAAGAGTAATATAAAGAAAATGAAACTGATACATTATATAATACTTGCAGCGGTAGTAGTGTTTGCTTCTTGCGGCGACTTCAACGAAAATCTTGACGGCTTCGACAAGGAGACGTATAAGCCCACCGACGTGAAGACGTTGAAGGTGGAGCTGACGGATGCCGATTACGAGAAGATAGCATCGCTGATGAAGGACGACGACCTCAAGACGAAAAAGTTCTTCATTAGTGGCAGCTATGCCGCACAGTGCATATCCGTGTGGCTCAAGCAGAAGTATCCCACGGCGGACAACGGCTCGTCGGTGACGGTCACCTACCGCCTGCTTGCTCCGCTTGTGATTGGAACGACCGGCATGGACAATCAGTCCGAGAAGAGCGAGCCGAAGAACGTAACCAATCCGTTCGAGAAGATTGCCGGCGAGTGGAAGTATAACCCGAGCGTGGTGCTGACCCTGCCTAACGAGAAGGGCAACGTTACGAGCAAGTCGTTCTATAACCGCATCATAATATGGGTGAATATAAAGTACGACGAGCCGAACGGCTTCGGCCAGTTCAACCCCGGCGGCTACCTCAACGGCTTTGCCGACACCGAGTATTTCAGCGGTTGCAGCTACTACAACAACCGTGTGGAGTGGGTAGCGGCTGATGCCAAGAGCAACACCCCGAGCGTCTACGGAGCATGACCGACGAGGAGGTGGTAGCCACCATGCAGCGCAACCTTATCACCACGTTCGCCGTGTCGCTCAGCGAGGGCTTCGGGAACGCAGAACCGGTGGAGGGTATGAACGTTACGTACACCGTTAATTTCGTGGCACACATGGAGGGCAATAAACTGGTGCCTACACAATACAGTATCTTGTGACGGGTAAGGGCGAGTTTACCTACGTTGAAGGCTCGCTGAAACCGGTCCGTTAAATGAAAACATTAACTATGCGAACAGGCTTTCTGCTGCTTTTGTCAGTATTGCTGAACTTGCCGCTATGGGCACACAAGGGCAAGATGCAGGTGTCACACAAGAATGTGGCACCCATAGTTGTCGTGTCGTCGTACAATCCCGATGTGAAGAGCATCAGCGACAACATCAGCGCGTTCTATGAGCAATATACCAAGAGCGGACTGCCCAACCCCGTTGCGGTTGAGGACATCAACGCCCAGAACCTGCCCGACGGCAAGCGGTGGAGAATTCGTTTGAAAAGGGTGCTCAATAAGTATTATAGCCGTGGCAATCGACCAGCCTGCATCGTGCTGCTTGGCATGGAGGTGTCGTCGGCTTACTTCTCTTTCGACGACGATGAGGAACTGAGACAGACACCAGTGGTTGTGGGTCTGCGAAGCTCGGCAATCGTGAAGATGCCGCAAGACTCCGTCGATTTCAAGAAGTGGGACCCCGTGGCGTATGACGTTACCACCGACTTCAAGCATTTCAACATCGTGGGCGGTGAGGTGTATCATTATGACATGAAGAAGAACTTCGACCTCATAAAGCACTTCTATCCTAAGTGCGACACGCTCACCTTTATGTCCGACAACACACTGGGTGGTGTCACCATGCGCGCTCTCTTCAAGCAGTACGCGAAGACCGACCGTCGCTTTGTGGTGAGGTATATCGACGGCAGAACGATGACGTTTGTTGATGCCGATGAGGCCATCTCCGACCTCCCGCACACACAGGCAATGCTGATAGGTACATGGCGCGTAGACAACTCTAACCGCTACGTAGTGCGCAATACTACATACACCTTCTGCAAGAACAATCCGAAACTGCCCACATTCTCCATGTCCGACGTGGCTATCGGCCACTGGCCCGTGGGCGGCTATTCGCCGTGCTACCACATCATGGGCGGCACGCTTGCCGACGATGTGGTGGCGTTCCTGAAGACAGGCAAGAAGAAACCCGTAGCATTGGCTAACTGTAAGTACATCTTCGACTTCAATCGCATACAAGATCTGCACCTCTCGCTCGACGATATCAACGTGAAATACGAGATGGTGAACATGCCCGTAAGCATCTTCAAGGAGTATTTCAAGACTATCATCATCGTTTTCCTGCTCTTTATCGTGCTGTTGTCGGCACTTATCGTGTCGCTCTATCTGCTTAAGAGGGGTAAAAAGCTGCATCTGGAGTTGCTGCGTCAGGGCAAGGAATTGCTCGAGGCGAAGCATAACGCCGAGCAGGCTAACCTTATGAAGTCGCGTTTCATAGCCAATATGAGCCACGAGATACGCACACCGCTAAACGCCGTGATGGGCTTCTCGCAGATACTCACCAACGACCAGATAGAACTGACGGCGGAGGAGAAGCAACAGTATGGCGAACTGATAATGGTAAACGGTGAACTGCTGCTGAAGCTAATCAACGATGTGCTCGACATATCGAAGATTGATGCCGGCAAGATGCGCTTCAGTATGGGTGAGTACGACGTTGTATCGCTCATAAACACAGCCGCACAGAGTGCTCTTGTCAACAAGAAACCAGGGGTGGACATCATGGTGGAAACAAGGGTAGGACACCTGATGATTGCCACCGACAGGGAGCGTTTGCTACAGGTGCTTACCAATCTGCTGAACAATGCAAAGAAATGTACGGATAGCGGAAAAATCACAATCCGTCTGGACCAGTATCCAGAGCAGCGCATTATAAAGATAAGCGTTAGCGATACGGGTTGCGGAATACCGGTGGAGAAGGCTGAAGAGGTGTTTGAACGCTTCAAGAAGCTGGATGCGTTCAGGCAGGGAACCGGACTCGGACTGCTATATGCAAGTCGATAGTGGAAGAGTTGGGCGGCAAGATATGGGTTGATACCGACTACACCGATGGTGCGCGTTTCGTTTTCACGCATCCAATGTAGATATAAAATGATCCGCATCGGTCGACGCAGATGTCTGCGCCGACCGATGCGGATGTCTGCGCCGACCGATGCGGATGTCTGCGCCGACCGATGCGGATGATAGAAATTGAGGTATAAGAATTATTGCTGTCCGCTAAAACTTTTCAAATAAAATAAATTAGGGCTGACACTTCTCACGAAGTATCAGCCTTTTAGTTACCGTTGTTTCTTGTAAATATTAATTCAAGTAACCATGAACAAAGGCACACATTTTAACGGACAGCCGATGTATGGGCAGCAATAATTTTTTTAATGCAATTAACGTCTTTTATGTATAATGATTGGCTATATTAGAAAGAGTGTTGTATTTTTGCAAATAAACCGTTGCAGTTCGTTCTTATGGAACGCAAGATGAATGTCGGTCCTTAGGCAGGAAAGACCGTGCAGGTTGCTCACCCTCGCGCAAGTACTTCACGCTGACCGACGTTACCTACGAGCAGACGACCGCCAAGCCCAAGAAAGGCAAGACCGAACCAACGCCAAAACTCAATGGAGGCGGTAGTTCAAGCGGTGACGACGGTCTTTAAATCAAGTTTTCGGAGTGATTGCCTCTTTCGGTATTCGCTCCGTGCCAATATTACATTAAAACTATAAACCCTAATAAAAAGAGGAATTATGAAACAGACAATTAAACCCATTGGGCAGGAAATCAATACTTTAGGTAAGGTGATTAACAACAAGGAACTTATGCTTGTACACCTGCATCTGAAAAGCGGAGAACAAATACCCTCACACGACCATAAAGGACAGGAAGTATTCTTCACCATTGTGGCAGGAACTGTGGAGGTTGTTCTTGACGATACCGAGATACATCGTATCAGCACAGGCACCGTTCTACATTTCCCCGGCGAAGCTCATGTAGGCGTAAATGCCATAGAAGAGAGTGATTTTTTCGTTTACCTCATCAACAGACAATAACGTTATGGATATGAAAAAACACCTGCCGAGTGCAGACCTTGAGAAACTCGGTAAAATACTCGAGATTAAAGAGGCATACCAACGAGGAGATATTTCATTGGAAGAGGGTAGAACCCGAATAAGAGAGCAAATTGGGGAAATCCGCCCTTATGAAATTGCATTGGCAGAACAGGAACTCAAAACCATAGAAGAGAACGAGTGCCGCAAGGAGGATATTCAAAAAATGATTGAGCTGTTTGGTGAAGTGATGGACACCAATCGCCCAAATCTTCCTCTCAACCACCCTATCATGTGCTACTACAGAGAGAACGATGAAATGCGTCGCCACATGCTCGCCATAGAAGACCTTGTACAATATCCGATTATCAAGAATCAGTGGCTCGAATTGTACGACCAAATAGCGGCTTTTCGTACTCACCTTTCGCGTAAGCAGAACCAGCTCTACTCCATACTCGAACAGAAAGGATTTGACCGCCCCACGACTACGATGTGGCTGCTCGACGACTTTGTGCGAGACGAAATACGCGATGCTAAAAAACTTATTGAGGAAGACAAAGAAGAGGAATTTTTGGCGATGCAGTCTACCATTGTGGCAGATGTGCTGGATCTTTTACAGAAAGAAGAATCTGTACTCTACCCAACTGCTTTGGCAATGATTACTCCAGAAGAATTCGAACAGATGCGTTCGGGAGATTACGAAATTGGCTTTGCATGGATTGATGTAGAAGGATTCCAAAATACAGACAAAACAGAAACCCAGCCCACAACAGTCCCTGACGGTTTCGCCTCAGAACTATCTGCGCTTCTTAGTAAATATGGGCTGGGAGGAGGCGATACAGACCGAGTTCTCGACGTTACAACAGGCAAACTCTCCCTCGAACAAATCAACCTCATTTACAAGCATCTTCCTGTAGATATATCTTATGTAGATGAAAACGAACTCGTTCGCTTCTATTCAGATACCAATCACCGCATCTTCCCACGCAGCAAGAATGTTATCGGACGTGATGTGAAAAACTGCCACCCACGCACCAGTGTTCACCTCGTTGAGGAAATTATTGCCAAATTCCGCTCGGGAGAGCAAGATAGCGTAGATTTTTGGATTAACAAACCCGGTGTGTTCATCTATATTTATTATGTAGCCGTGCGTGATGCGGAAGGACGATTCAGAGGCGTACTCGAAATGATGCAAGATTGTATCGCATTCGTGAGCTTCAAGGTTCACGCACGCTGCTGACATGGTCAAATGACACACAAGGGGTAAAATCAATGGAGGATCAAAATTCTACTTCAGATGATACACCTGCTACAAAAGAAAACTCGACAATAGAACTCTCTGCCAACACTCGCTTACAGGATTTGTTCAAAATTTACCCACAGTTACGGAAAGATTTGCCAAGCATGAATTCTGCTTTCAAAATGCTCAATTCGCCTCTTGCACGCATCATTATTCCTAAAGCAACTATTGCCATGATGAGCGAGCGCAGTGGCATTTCCCTTGATGACATACTTTTAATATTAAAAAAACTTATTGCTAAATATCAGAGAGAAAAATAAAATTCTTGTTTCCGAATAACAGAAAACAAGAGAGTGCAGATTGCAAACTGCCCCCTCGTTTTTCATTTCAGAGCCGTCTCAACTCACTTTCAAAAGTAACGAGATGTTTTTCATTGGGGGGGCTTTGCTCCTTTCTTTGTCCGCCTGATGCTCACGAAAGAAAGGAGCGGTTGGCAGATTTGTCGACCGCTTTACTCTGTCTGTTCCTCTTGAACCGTTATCGGGTGAGCCCTGTTATCACTGAAATAGCAAAGCAAAAGTTGTAATTTATAAAAACATCAATGAAAAATAGAGAATGCCCTTATTGTCATAAAAAGGTATCCTTAAGAAAATGCATAAAGTATATAATAAAAGGAACAAAGTATTCTACCACTTGTAACCATTGTGGGCAACAATTATGGTTGGAAAAGGAACCGCTACCTTTTATATATTGTGTTTCTGCAGGTTTTTTTATAATGTACTTGCCTATGCAATTTTTTCTCTATTATTGTAATCTGGGTTTTATTGATTCTGTTCTGTATTGCCTACCTATTGCTGTTGTTGCAGAAGCGATTTGTTCGATAGTGGTATTGTATAAAATATATTTTAGGAAGTAAGTGCTAACCATAATTTAGTTGATCGCAAGTTGTACTGGATAGCAATAATAAGAAATATGTAGGGTTTCAAGTATAATAAAAAAGTCCGACAAGTGGATTGATCTTGTCGGACTTTTTGTATGTTATAAAAAATGTATTCGTTAGAACTTCGCCATCTTGATAGCATCGATAGCGCATTCGTCGCCCTTGTTGCCATACTTGCCACCGCAGCGGTCGAGTGCCTGCTGCAGGTCGTTGGTGGTGAGCAAGCCGTAGATGATAGGTATCTCGCTTGTGGTGTTGAGGCGTGCGATGCCTGCCGTTACGCCCTGACAGATGTAGTCGAAGTGAGGAGTCTCACCGCGTATCACGCTTCCGAGGATTATCACGCGTCGTAGTCCGTGGAGCACCATCTGATGAGCACCGTAGATAAGCTCGAAGCTTCCCGGAACGGTCTTGATGTGTATGTTCTCGGGCAGAGCACCGTGCTTCTCGAGAGTCTTTACGGCTCCGTCGAGCAGTGCGCCTGTTATCTCCTCGTTCCATTCAGCCACCACGATGCCGAAGCACATGTTGCTTGCGTCGGGGATGGTGGTGATGTCGTACTGTGAGAGGTTATGGAGTGATGTAGCCATATTTGGTTATTCGATTACTCTGAAACGCGCTCGATGTACTTGTCGATCTCTGAGCTCTGTACCAAAGAAGAGTTTACGTACTTCTTCTTGATGTCCTGATAGAGCTTCAGAGCTTCGTCTTTCTTGTTCTGGCTTTCGAGAAGCTTGCCTGCCTGAAGGAGGAATGTAGGCGATATGCTGTTGTTCACGTCGTCAGCCTTGCTGTCAGCCATGTCGGCTGCCTTCTTCAGTGTGCTGATAGCCTTGTCTACGTTGCCTGTCTGTGCGTAAGCGTTAGCGAGAGCTGCTGTAGCTGTTGGGCTTACCATAGCGTCGCCCTTTGTAGAGAACTTCTCAAGGTATGTAACAGCCTCTGTGTACTTGCCGAGGTTGAAGTAGCTCAGACCTGCATAGAGGTTAGCGAGGTTGCCAGCGTCGGTGCTGCTGTAGTCGCTTGCGATCTTCACGAAGCCTACATAGCCTGCACCATCGCCGTTGAGAGCCTTGTCAAACTGCTCAGCGTTGAAGTACTGCTCGCCCTTTGCGATAGCTGTGCTTGCCTTGTCCTCACGCGGACCTGCTACGTAAGCGTTGTAAAGGATAGCACCTGCTACGACGAGGAGGATAGCCACTACACCGATGATTATCTGCTTTTTGAACTTCAAGAAGAAATCTTCTTTGTTGTTGGCGCTCTCTACGTGTGAGTTTGCACCAAAATCAATTTTGTTTGTCATTTGTTATTTTGTTTTTTTATTTTATCGGTTTATAGTTTGCAATGCAACACATTGCGAGGAGCAAAATTACTGATTTTATCTCATATATTGAAATTTATTCTGCCTTTTTTTCTTTTTTCAATAATAAATGGGGTAACTTTGCAGTAATACAACGTGTTGTTTCTATTTATAATGGCGACCCACGGTGGGTCTACAGGGTATATAATTACATGATATTACGCAATTTATCCATACTCAATTTCAAGAATATCGGTGAGGCTTCGCTTGAGTTCTCGCCCAAACTCAACTGTTTTCTCGGTAGCAATGGCGAGGGCAAAACCAACTTGCTCGATGCTATCTATTACCTGTCGTTCTGTCGCAGTGCGTTCAATCCAATCGACTCGCAGATAATAAAGCACGATGCCGACTTCCTTATGCTCGATGCTGCGTATGCTACTGACGAGGAGGAGCCTGTGGCGGTCTACTGCGGCATGAAGCGCGGACAGAAGAAGCAGCTGAAGCGCGACAAGAAGGCGTACAAGCGTCTTTCGCAGCATATCGGATTGATTCCGCTCATCTTCGTCTCGCCTGCCGACCAAACGCTCATCGCTGGTGGTAGTGAGGAGCGCCGCCGACTGATGGATATCGTGATATCGCAGTATGACAACACGTACATCGATGCTCTTAATAGCTACACGAAGGCACTTCAGCAGCGCAACGCTTTACTGAAGATGGAGCAGGAACCTGATGTTGCGCTGCTTGATATCTGGGAGCAGGAGATGGCACGACACGGTGAGACTATATTCCGTGCGCGTGAGGACTTCGTGGAGCGACTCGTGCCCGTGTTCCAACGCATATATCAGCACGTGTCGGATTGTAAAGAAACGGTGTCGCTAAGGTATGTATCGCACGCGCAGCGTGGACCGCTATTGGACGTTATTCAGTGCGACAGGTTCAAAGACAGAGCTGTGGGCTACTCGCTGCATGGCGTGCATCGCGACGATTTGGAGATGATGCTCGGCGACTATCAGATGAAACGTGAGGGCTCGCAGGGTCAGACAAAGACATTCGTGCTGGCACTGAAACTCGCGCAGTTCGATTTCCTGCGTCGCACAGCATCGCAGACTACACCGTTGTTGCTGCTTGACGATATCTTCGACAAGCTCGACTCGCATCGTGTGGAGCAGATTGTGAAGTTGGTGTCGGGCGACGGTTTCGGACAGATATTCATCACCGACACCAACCGCGAACACCTTGACCGCATACTCGATAGTGTAAGTTACGACTATCGCCTGTTCGACGTGAAGGGTGGCGAGATAGTTCCTCATCAACCGACTAATAAATAAAGTGTATGTTCAGACGTGACGTAAAGTCGATTAACGACTTACTAAATATGTATCTGCGACGCGAAGGTCTTGAGACTCCTCTGCTGCAGCGGCGTGCTGTAGACGCTTGGGATAAAGTGGTAGGTGCAGGCGTAGCGCGGTACACTGGCGAGAAGTTCATAAAGAACCAAACGTTGTTCGTAAAGATACAAAGTCCGGCACTGCGCCAGGACCTTACGATGATGCGCTCCCAATTGGTGAAGCGTATCAACGAAGCTGTGGGCAGCATGGTGATTGTTGATGTGCGTATTTATTAATAGCTGAACTTTCGAGAATTCAGGAGTTAAAGGAGTTAAGAAGTTAAGGAGTTAAGCCATTAGTTTTTTGTTTGATATGGCATTATAAGCAATTTAAGAAGTTAAGCCAAATGCTTTTAATGTTGTAAATCAAGCAAAAAAAACTAATGGCTTAACTTCTTAGCGACCGAAGGGCGCGACAACTCCTTAACTTCTTAACTACTTTCGCTTGCGAAACTTAAGTTAATAGTATTTGCTGAGTGTTTCAGCATCAATCGCTGCATCCGTAAACACTTCAAGCAGCACAGGGCTATTGCCCTTGCGTGTTAGAAGTTCGCTTATTCCGTGTTGCATTTCTTCCTGATTGTGTGCCGCGATGTATTCCACGTTGTTCTGTGCGCAGATGCCTTGCGCCGTTGTCGTATGGCTTGCACCCACAAAGGTGTCAGCAACCGGACTGCGGTGGAGGTTGGGTAGCTGCTTGAAGATGCCACCACAGGAGTTGTTGAGCAGCAGTATGCGCAGATTGCCACCTACGCAGTTGTTCCATAATGCGTTCTGATCGTAGAAGAAACTGAGGTCGCCGATGATGCAGACGTTCAGGTCGTGGTCGGTGAGCGAGAAGCCGGCAGCCGTCGACAGTGAGCCTTCGATGCCGTTCACACCGCGGTTGCACCACACGTAATGGTTGGCGTAGATGCAGGCGAGGCGCACGGCGGTGCTGTTGGCGTAGTGGGTATTCACGCATACGGCAGACTCCTCTATCAGCTTCTCAAAGTATTTCACTACCGCCATCTGCGAGTATTCGGGCTCGTATGCGGCAGCGTGGTTTGCCCATTGACTGAGCAAGCTCTTCCACTTGTTCAGAAACATCGTTCTGCTCTCCTCGTTACGCCACGCCGCTTCGTCGTTAGTGTGCAGGTCGCGGTGTGTATATATGTCGTAGAGCATGGGCATGAGCAGCGCAAGACTGGCGTTGTCGCACGTCACGATGTGGCGCAACGACATGAGTGGGTCGCTCGCGTGCAGTGGGTCTGCCGTGATGAGACACGACGGAGCCTGTGTCTGTCGCAGCCATCGGAGCGTAGCCTTGCTGACCAGTGTGTCGCCAATATATATAATGTAGTCGGGCGTGTAGTCGGGAGAGAGTTCGGGATGCGCCGTGAGATACCTCACCGCCTCGTCGAAGTGGATTGTCTCGCCGCTGTTCGATAGCGGTTCGGCGAAAACGACGAAGTGTTTTGACAGCTCGTTGATTTCGAAGACGGAGCATCCGAAGCTGTCGGCAGCCATCTGTCCGACCACTATTAGCGGTCGCTTCGCCTGGTACAGTTCCTGTTGCAGAACTTCGACGGTGGTGTTGGTCAGTGCTGCCTCGCTGTCGAGCATACGGAAGCGTCGCTCCTTCGGCAGTTCGGCAACGTCGAACGTGAAGAGCGGTTCGGTGATGGGCACATTGATAAGCACCGGAGCTGGCTGGCGGAATGTAGCAGCGTGCAAGGCTTCATTCACAAGACGGTTGCAGTACCAACGCTCTTCTTCGGTGCGCGGTTCGGGCAGCGACACGCTTCGGCGCACAAACCGGTTGAGCGCATCGGGTTGGGGCAGAGTCTGACCGTCGAGCTGGTCGATCCATTGCTGCGGTCGGTCGGCTGCGATGACGATGAGCGGTACGTGCTGATAGTAAGCCTCTGCCACAGCTGGAGCGGTGTTGAGCAGAGCCGAACCCGATGTGACGCATACCACGGTGGGGTGCTTCGTGTTGAGGGCGATGCCCATGGCGTAGAACGCTGCCGAACGCTCATCGGTGATGGGGTGGCAGCGTATCGTGCCGCACTCGTTGAGGTTGTGCACGATGGCAGCATTGCGACTGCCCGGGCACACCACCGCATCCGTCACCCCCCATTCGAGGAGTAGCGATGTGAGTATGTTTATGTTTTCCTTGTTGCTGTACATTATTTCGTTTGTTGTCGCAAATGCTTTATATGTGCTTGAACAGTTGTCGCATGGTGTTCATCTTCGCCTCCGTCTCCTCCCACTCCGCTTGGCATTGGCTGTCCTTCAGCAGTCCGCCGCCGGCATACAGGCGATAGGCAGTGGCTTCGCCCTCGCCCTCTATCTGCATACAGCGCAGCGTGACGAAGAGGCGAGTGTCGCCGTTGGGGTCGAGCAGGCCGGAGAAGCCGCTATAGTAGTTGCGCTCTCCCGACTCGTTGTTGATGATGAAGTCGCGTGTGGCATCCTTCGGCATACCACAAACGGCAGGCGTAGGGTGCAGAGCGTTAATAAGATTGCCCAGATGCGCCGTGTCCTTCAGGTGGAAGCGTATATCGGAACGCAAGTGTACGAGGTCGCCGGCACGCACGGTGAACGGTCCTTCAACGTTTACGTCGTCGCTGAACTGCTCCACGCACTCGGTTATGTACGTCTCCACGTAGCGTTGCTCCTTTATGTTCTTTGTGCTCCAGTGGATGTCGTCCTTGCCTATCGAGCCGCCCTCCACATCGAAGTCGAGGTTTGCACCACTCAGACGCATCGTTCCTGCAAGCGCCATGGTCTGCATTGCACCGTCGGTGCCGCTGATGAGAGTCTCGGGCGTGGCTATGAGCCATGTGCCGCTGCGCTCGGTTGAGAACAGCGCTACGAACATACGTGGGTAGCGGTGGCAGGCACGTGCAAAGAGCGTGAGCGGGGAGAGTTTCTCCGTAGCGGTGAGTCGTGCACTGCGTGCCAGCACTATCTTCTGAAACGCATCATTCGTCAACTGTCCGTGGTAGTTGTGGAAGTCGACGGCATAGCGTTGGCGTTCCTTCTCGTAGTCGGCATCAAGCAGCATCGCCGATACACCGTCGTTAGAGCTAAGATGCGTTTGCTCGCCGTTCTGATTGTCTCCACTAAAGTTCAAATTCACCTCCTCCCAATCGGTGGGCAACAGGAGTATAGGACAATCATCTGACGTGGTGAACGGAGCGATTACGAAGCCACGCCGTCCGTTCAGTTCGGCGAGCGAACCAATCTCTTCGGGTTCGGTCGACAGGCGGTTGCGGAAAACGTGCGTAGAGTGAGGCAGACGGAAATATACGTAGCTCATTCTATTTCGGTTTGTTCATCACAAAGTTAGTCACCTCTACCGACGAAATCAGATCGCCTGCCTCGTTGCGTATGTCCACATGCCACTGGTGCAGCGTCTTTCCTTTGTGTAGGATACGCGCAGTAGCCGTCACGGTGTCGCCGTCGAGCACCGCTTTCACGTGACTACCACTTACGTTGATGCCCACACATATATTGTTCGGACTGAGCGCAAGCGAGCCTACACCTGCCAAGTTCTCAGCAAGAGCCAGTGAGGCACCGCCACTAAGAAAGCCGAATATCTGACGATTGCGTTCGTCTACCTTCATGCGACCTTGGCATGTGTCGGGGTCGGGTGTGGAGATGAACTCCATGCCGAGCGTATTAGAGAGTCCATCGCGTTTCAGTAGTAGTTCTTTTATCTTGTCAATGTTCATATCTGTTTGTTGTTAATTTCGTGTGATACAGTCAATATCCTTCTCTAATGAAGTCGAGTGCCTCGCGTATCTCCTCGTCGGTGGCTGTCTGGTTGATGCGTATGTCGCCGATGTCGTGGAGCAGTGTGAAGTTGATGGTGTCCGACGTGTTCTTCTTGTCGTGGCGCATGAGGTTGAGCAGAGTGGGGTAGTCGTCGCATGTGAACGCCACTGCACCGTAGTTCTCGCGTATGAAGCGAGCCGTTTGATGGAGACGGGCGGTTGGAAATCCGGCTTTGCGTGCACTGATGTATAGTTCGCCAATCAAGCCGAATGCTACTGCGTAGCCGTGCAGCAGAGTGTTCTTTGGTGCAGTTCTTGCTTTGGCAAGCGGCAATAGCCGAGCGGAGACAACTGCACCCTCTTTTTGTGCTTCTTGCTTTGTTGGTGCAGTTGAGACAACTGCACCCCCTGGTTGTTGCATTGAGAACTCCTCCAGGCGTGACCGATGGTATGGCCGAAGTTGAGTGCTTTGCGGATGCCATGCTCGTGTGGGTCGTCGGCAACGATGTGTTCCTTCACGGCGATGGACGCAGCCACCATGCGCTGCAGTTCAGCAAGGTCGGGTTGCAGGATGTCGAAGTTGACGTGCTCTGCCCACATCTGCGCGTTGCTTATCAGCGAGTGTTTGAGCATCTCGGCGTAGCCCGAACAGAGGTTTGCGGTGTCGAGCGTGTCGAGGAAGCAAGTGTTGACGATGACGTAGCGTGCGTTGGCGAACGCCCCGACTTCGTTCTTCAGTCCGCCGAAGTTAATGCCTGTCTTGCCTCCCACCGCTGCGTCGACCATGGCGAGCAGCGTTGTGGGGATGTTGATGAAGTTGATGCCGCGCTTGAAGGTGGCAGCAGCGAAGCCGCCGAGGTCGGTCACCATGCCGCCACCGAGGTTCACGAGCAGCGAGTGGCGTGTTGCGCCGCCCCGTTGCAGTGCTGTCCACACGTCGGCGAGCGTGGCGAGCGTTTTGTTCGTATCGTCGTGACGTATCGTTATGGTGGTGGCGTTGTGTTTGGCGAACAGCACTGCCACCTTCGGCAGGCAGCACTCCTGCGTGATGTCGTCGGTGAGAACGAAGACACGGTCGTTTTCCGTCTCGGCGATGGCTTGCGCCAGGTCGTGCTCTATGTCTTGGGATATTATCACTCGTTGTTGCATAAGTTCCTCATTCTTGTTATGGATTGGCTCGGTGTATTGCCGTCTGCTACGTTTTTGCTCACTTGCTGCCTATCTCCACGCGTGTCTTCTCAAAGCCCATCGACCGCAACATCTGTCCGAACTGCTCCTTGGCGTTAAGTTGTGCAGCAGCGTAGTTCTTCTTTGTGAGGCAGCGTTGGCGCATCTTCTGGACAGCACGGTCGTACATCTCCTTACGGTCTACGCTCGACCACTTGCCCGAGGCGATGAACGAGCGTGTGCGTGTCTCGTCGATGAAGTCGTTGTCGAGCAGTCGCACGGGTGGCAGCTTTGCCACGAGCGTGTCGCCCGACATACTGAGCCATCCCTCCTTGGCGTCCTTCAGGTTGATGCCTAAGCGTAGCGTACCATAATAGATGCGCACCAATTCGTCGTTCGAGAATATTCCGCGACGCACGGTGTCCACCAGTTCTTCATCGTTTATCTCGAGGAACGACCACTCGCCGATTTGTTCTATCGAACGTATCACAGTCGGTGTTACGTCAATCTTTTCGTTCTTCACTACATCCGGCACCGTGGTGTTGGTTGTTGTCACGACGGTCTTGATGCTGCTGATCAGATAGACGACGATGCTGACAATCAGCACGACGAATGTCAGTTTCAGCCATATAGATAGAGGTACACGTTTCAGAATCGCCGTCAAGCCGAACCTCGGTTTGTCAGTATGCGGCGTTGTTTGCTTATCTTGTTTTAGATTGTTCGTTTCCATCCTTTAGCCCTTATTTTATTCGTTCAGTTGTATAGATGTTTATCATCTGTTCGCACCACCATTCTTCTTCTCTAGGGTGCTTGCATCCACGAGCTGCTCAACCTCCTGTGGTGTAAGTTCTTGCGGAAGGAGATGATGATGTTCGGTTCGTCAAAGCCCAACTGGCGCAGCATGGGCACCAGAGCGTTAGTGGCTCCGATGCGTGCCTGCTCGATGATGTTGCTTTTCGCTATGTCCTTGATGATGGCTTCGCGTCCCTGAAGCTCGTAGCTGGCAAGCTCTTCATCGCTGAAGTCGCGTC
>ENA-OQHY01000352-OQHY01000352.1-human-gut-metagenome-genome-assembly--contig:-NODE-352-length-26593-cov-6.206642_pt1 | contig 26593 bp, 26 predicted proteins | sample MGYA00242570_ERZ504733 | MGnify/ENA primary metagenome ERZ504733 (study PRJEB26092, sample SAMD00036219) | human gut metagenome | host: Homo sapiens | study: EMG produced TPA metagenomics assembly of... | reverse complement strand
TCAAGTGTTCCGAAAAATGCTTAATTCCAAAGAATTTAAATTACGTTAAAATTCAAGTCTTCTTTCTTCTTTTCTTGCAAGGAACAATAACGCCTGCTGCTGAAACCATAAGACCTGCCATTACGAAAACGATAGTTGTTTCAACACCTGACTTAACTGCACCTGTGCTTGAAGAACCTGAACCTGATGAGCTTGAGCCACCGTTGCTTGAAGAAGAACTTGAACCGTTGCTTGAGCTGCCGGCTGCTGCCTTAGCACCTGTCTTCTTAGCGTTGTCGAGCTGAGTCTTGTCAACCTTTTTACCTGTTGTAGGATCTGTGCAACCTGCGAGAATCTTCTCAACTGCAGGAGCAATCGTATCCTTATCAGGGTTGTTTGTAGCGTTGAGCCTATCTGTTACAGCACCCATAACCTGTGTTGGGCTAACCTTGAGTTCGTCAAGAAGTTTCTGTGTAAGACTTGTCTTAGCCTCATCATTGTAGTAAGCGACGAGGTATGTAGCCATCAATGTTGCATCTGATTCGCCCTCAGGGAAAGCAGAACCGATGATGTTACCTGTTGATGTAATCTTCTTTTCAGGACCGCAGTCTGAATTGTTTTCCCATTTAGCTTCGTTTGCCTTCTTTTCTGAATCCTCAGGGTTTTCAAGCTGATTACCTGTGCAATAAAGTGTGTCGCCGATGCAGTTACCGTTCATAATAGCGTTGTATGACTGCATACCTGTGTTAGCACTGAAGATTACACAGTAAACTCTTCCGTCTGACTTAGAGATTGTGTTGCCTGTCATTGAAAGATCATATGTAGCGATACCTGTTGAAGCGTCGTACTTACATTTTTCTTTCTTTGACTGCCAAGCCGGCCAATCGCCTGAACCGTCAGCCTTCCAAACGTGACAGAATACTGTCTTAACATTATTCCAGCCTGACTTCTTAACATCAAACTTAATAACATTGCCTGCTTCAACTTCTGAAGAAGCGTCAGCTGAAACCTCTGATGAACCGTCGGCTGAAACCTCGCCTGACTGATCTGCTGCAGCAACAGCAGCGTCATCCTCTGCTTCTGCAGCGCTGGCTGTGATGGCAGCTGAACTGCACATTACTGCTGCTGCAAGAAAAAGACCTGCAATTTTCTTGAACATTTTTAATCTCCTCCTAAAATTGTTCATAAATATCCAAGATAGATTTTCATATCTTAGTATTGCTTATTATACTATAAAAATAACAAAACTGCAATAGTTTTGGTTTAAAACCGTTTTTGTTAATTGCACAAGATTTTATGTAACCGTTTGGCTATTTTCCACAATTCAACCGGCAAGTAAGCATAAATACACATTAAACGATTATTTTAACATTGCATAAACAGTTTCTTTTACGCTGTCAAGAGCCTCTGAAATCTTCTCAGGCTGTTTAGCGCCTGCCATAGCCATATCGGGCTTTCCGCCTCCGTTGCCTCCGGCCTTCTGAGCAACAGCCTTTATGATTTTGCCTGCATTTGCACCAAGAGCAAGAGCCTCTTTACCGCAAGCTGCGGCAAATGTCACCTTGCCGTCATTTTCAGTTGCAAGAACACATACGCACTTCGGGGCAAAATCTCTTGCCTTTTCGCACATTGTGCGAAGAATGTCGGCATTAGCCTTGTCAATTCTGCCTGTTACCACTCTTACACCGTTTTCCTCCGTTGTGCCTGCAAAAAGCTGACCGATCTGAGCAACGGCAAGCTTTGAATTAAGCTCGTTGATTTCTCTCTGCTGTTCCTTGATAAGCTGTTCAGCCTTCTGAACACCCTCAACAACTGCCTTTGGATTTGCAATTTTGAGTAATGAGCAAACATCCATAATAACAGCGCTCATACCGTTGATGTACTTGAGAACGCCCATACCTGTGAGAGCCTCAATTCTTCTTACACCTGCGGCAACCGAACCCTCCTGTCTGATTCTGAAAAGACCGAGGTTTGCAGTATTCTTTACATGTGTACCGCCACAGAATTCAACAGAGAAGTCGCCTGCGCTTACAACACGGACAACATCGCCGTACTTTTCACCGAAGAGTGCCATTGCGCCGAGCTTTTTAGCCTCTTCAATAGGCATTTCCTGTGTTGTAACGGGGATTGCCTCAAGAATCTTTTTATTTACAAGATTCTGAACCTCAATGAGTTCCTTTGCTGTGAGAGCCTCAAAGTGAGTAAAGTCAAAACGGAAGTAATCGTCTGAAACAAGCTGACCTGCCTGCTGAACATGGTTGCCGAGAACCTCACGGAGAGCCGACTGAAGAAGGTGAGCCGCTGTGTGGTTTCTTGTAATATCCGCACGGCGCTCTTCATCAACAGCAGTTGAAACCTCTGCACCTACATTGATGCTGCCGCTCTTTACTGTACAAGCGTGAAGGTAAATTGTGCCTGACGGATTCTTTGTTGTGTTGTCAACATCAGCTGAAAAACTACCGGACTCCATAACACCTGTGTCGCCAACCTGACCGCCGCCTTCTCCGTAGAACGGAGTTTTGTCGAGAACGATGATAGCATTTTCGCCCTCACCGATACTGTCAACTCTCACACCGTCCTTAACGATTGCAAGGACCTTTGAAGTTGACTTGAGGTCTGTGTAACCTACGAATTCTGTATTTGCAACATCCGAAAGGTCTGTTGTATCAGAAATCCAAGCGTCTGCACCTGCGTTCTTTCTTGCGTCACGGGAACGCTTTTTCTGCTCCTTCATAAGCTCACGGAAACGCTCAACATCAACCTTAATGCCTTTTTCCGAAAGAATTTCTTTTGTAAGGTCAATCGGGAAACCGTAGGTATCGTTAAGCTTAAATGCGTCCTCACCGCTGAGAACCTTAACATCTTCGCTGTCCATAATGCCGTTGAGCATCTTAAAGCCCTGATCAATTGTCTTGGCAAAGCTTTCTTCCTCAACCTTGATAACCTTTGTAATGAACTCCTGCTTTTCCTTGAGTTCGGGATAAGCTGTGAGATTTTCCTTGATAACCGTATCGCAAACCTTATAGAGGAAAGGCTCGTTGTAACCGAGAAGTCTGCCGTGACGAGCGGCTCTTCTGAGCAAACGGCGAAGCACATAGCCCTTGCCCTCGTTTGACGGAAGAACACCGTCACCAATCATAAATGTTGTACTGCGGATATGGTCTGTGATAACACGGAGCGAAACATCGCTCTTTTCATTTTTGCCGTACTCAACACCTGTAATCTGTGAGATGTGTTTCATAATATTCTGAATTGTGTCAACGAGGAAAAGGTTGTCAACACCCTGCATAACACAGGCAAGTCTTTCAAGTCCCATACCTGTATCAATGTTCGGATGTTCAAGAGGAGTGTAGTTACCTTTGCCGTCACTCTCAAACTGAGTAAATACAAGGTTCCAAACCTCAACAAAACGGTCACATTCACAGCCTACATGACAGTCGGGTCTGCCGCAGCCCTTTTCGTCGCCACGGTCAAAGTAGATTTCGGAGCACGGACCGCAGGGGCCTGAACCGTGTTCCCAGAAGTTATCTTCCTTGCCGAGTCTTACCATATGTGACGGATCAACGCCGACTTCTTTTGTCCAAATGTCAAAAGCCTCGTCATCGTCCTCATAGATTGAAACATAGAGCTTTTCGGGCGGCATTTCAAGAACCTTTGTAAAGAATTCCCATGCCCATGCTGTAGCCTCGTGCTTAAAATAGTCGCCGAATGAGAAGTTACCGAGCATTTCAAAGAATGTACCGTGACGGGCTGTGATACCGACACGCTCAATGTCGGGAGTACGGATACATTTCTGACAAGTTGTAACACGCTTGCGAGGAGGTGTTACCTCACCTGTAAAATATTTTTTCATAGGAGCCATACCGCTGTTGATGAGCAGAAGGCTGTTGTCGTCCTTTGGAACAAGCGAAAAGCTGGGAAGTCTTAAACAACCCTTTGATTCAAAGAATTCAAGGAACTTTTCTCTTAATTCGTTAAGTCCTGTCCACTTCATAAAAAATCTCTCCTTATACAAATTCACAGGGGAATACAATATTCGTTCAAATTTGTTTAAAGTATGCAACCGAGCAAAATAAAATCCCATTGTATAAAAATACAATGGGACAGGAATATCCTGCGGTACCACCCAAATTGACGCCAAGCGTCCGCTTTGAGTAATCGTCATAAGATTACATTTCCTTAACGCAGAAATACGCTGTGCTTAATCACACAGAGCTCAGGGGCAGCGCACCGAAACTTCACATAAAAGCCTTGCACCAAAACGGCTTTCTCTCTGAAATGCTGACATCTCGGTTAATCCCGTCACAGCCGAATATTGTAATTCAATTTCAATACATAGATTATAAAACTGTTTCTTTGTGTTGTCAATAGCAAAATTTGGGATTAATCACGCTTTTTTCTGATAACCGAGCCTGACGGAACGGGAGCGTTGCATTTCATTGTAAGTCTTTGCATCGGATGCGGCGCACTTTCAACGGGCATGCCCTCGTCGGTTGTAAGTGATTCACACTTGATTTCAAACGGCACTCCGCTTGGCGGAAGTACATCAAGTGTGTCGCCCACATAGAATTTGTTGCGCTGAGTGATCACTGCGGTTGTGTCGTCAACAAGCTCTTCACACAATGCAACATTGTCATAATGACGGATATATCCTCCGTTGCCCGTAACCTGACCGGGTTCTCTGCCAAAATAGAAGCCTGTGTTGTACTCACGGTGGCTGATTTTTTCAAGTTCTTCCCTTATCCACGGTTTGAGAACATAATCGTCACCCTCTGCAAAATAATCGTCAACAGCGTGACGGTAAGCGTTTGTTGTAACAGCGACATAGTAAGCCGACTTTGCTCTGCCCTCAATCTTAAAGCTTGAAATACCTGCCTTTACAAGCTCGGGGATATGCTCAATCATACAGAGATCTCTTGAATTGTAGAGATATGTGCCGTCACCTGTTTCTTCAACAGGAAAATACTGTCCCTGACGGTTTTCTTCGTAAAGATGATACTTCCAGCGACACGGCTGAGCACAGTCGCCGTGGTTTGCATCTCTGCCCGTCATATAGCTTGAAATAAGGCATCTGCCTGAAAATGAAACACACATTGCACCGTGTACAAAGCATTCAATTTCAAGCTCTTTCGGAACTTTTGCACGCATTTCGGCAATTTCATCAAGCGGAATTTCTCTTGCAAGCACAACCCTTGACGCACCCATATTGTAAAGCACATTTGCCGCCGCATAGTTTGTTACTCCCGCCTGAGTCGAAATGTGGCGCTGAACCTTTGGCGCATACTTTTTAGCCGCCTCAAAAACACCGAGGTCGGCAATTATGAACGCATCAACTCCGCAAGCCTGAGCATTCTCCATAAATTCCTGAAGATGAGGAATTTCATTATTGCGTGGAAGTGTGTTGCAGGTCACATGGATTCTTGCACCCTTTGCGTGGGCAAGGTCACAAGCCTTTTTGAGCTGATCGTTATCAAAATTCTGCGGTGCGGAACGCATTCCGAACATTTTCCCTGCAAGAAAAACTGCGTCTGCGCCAAAGTTTAAAGCGGATTTAAGGCAATCCATATCACCTGCCGGTGACAAAATTTCGGGTTTTTCAAAATTAGTTATCATAGCTTTCAATATACTCCAGATTTGCGTTTTGCTGTTCAAGTGTTGATGCGTAATAAGCCTGTCCCTTGCTGTCATGACAGAAGAAGTAATAATCCGAGCTGTTCGGATTGAGTGCGGCAATTATCGCATCCATACCGGGATTGCAGATAGGACCGTAAGGAAGTCCCTTCCTGTCATATGTATCATATCTGCTCTTGTAGGTGCTTCTGTCATTTTCGGGAACATCCTCAAGACTTCTGTACGGATAGAACTTTGTTGAATCAAGACCGAGGCTTGACACGCCGAGACTGCTGTCAGCTGTAAGACGGTTGTGGAGGATTGAGGAAATGTAGTACATATCCTCTTTGTCAGCCGCCTCTGCCTGAATGATAGATGCGATTGTCATAACCTGATCAAGCGAATACTTTGTGTCGCTTTCTTCAACCATTTTCAAAACTGTTGTTTTCTTTGAATAGCCGTCAACAGTCTGCTTTTCGTTAATCTTTGTTTCGTAGTTGTTGAGAAATTTGTAGATTACGGATTCTGCATTTTCGTTTCTGTAGAATTCGTAGGTATCGGGATAGAGATAGCCCTCAAGCTTGTAGTAACGCTTGTCCGCATTTGTTTCAGCCTTGATAAAGTCAAAGTCGCTGTCAAACTTTTCGGAATTGCAAAGCGAAAGAAACTCGTCCCTGTCGCCCAAAGCACCGTTCTTTTCAAGAGTGTTGGCAATTTCAAGAACGCTTTCGCCCTCGGTAATTGTAACGGAAACCGTGTCGGTTCTGTTGTTGTTACTCGAAAGGAAGTTGATGATTGCCTCGTAGTCCATATTTCTGCGAATTTCATATGTACCCTGAGTAAAATCATCACCAGACTTTGTGACATTGACAAAAAGCTTGAAATATGACGGCTCACCGATTACTTTATTGTCAACAAGTACCTTTGTAACATCGTCAACAGTCGGATTTTCGGGAATTTCAATTTTCACGGTTGAGGAATCGGTTCTGTTAACGGCAAGCAAATCGTTCATGCCTGTTATCATATATACAGCCGCCATTGCTCCGACAATTAAAACCGAGATAATCCAGATAAAGCGGAAGGTTCTGCGATTATACTTGTTTTTTGCTTTAAGGGCCTTTTTTTCTTCCTTTTTCTTCTGCTTTAAAACCTGCTTTGATTCACGGGCCATTTGCTTTTTGACATCCTGACCGCTGTATGAATTAAGGTTTGACGGTTCATCCTCAGACTTGACGAAATTATCGTCCTCATACTCGCTTTCATCAATATTAAGTTTAAAGTTTTCGGCTCTTCTGCGACGCTGAGCGTTAAGCTCCTGTTCGCTCATATTAAAATTATCAGGGTTCATAATGTATCATTCCTTTACAAACTCGTTATTTGTTCGGTTGGTATATTTTTCGGTAATCACGGCGTCAACGGGGCGGTCGAACACTCCTGAGGGCAGAGTATGCTCTATACATTTTGAGTAGCAAAGCCCAACGCTTGTTCCCGAAAAATTCTGTAAAAATCTGTCGTAGTAACCCTTGCCGAATCCGAGGCGGAATCCCTGCATATCAAAGCAAAGTCCCGGAACAAGGCAGAGTCCATGTGAGAAATCCTCGTACTTTTCGCAAACCTCGGGGTTTGGTTCCATGATTGAAAACGCACCCTTTTCAAGCTGAGAAAGTGAATTTACAAGGTAAAAATCCATTTCGCCGAAATTATTTTTACACTTTGGCAAAGCAAGCCTTTTGCCGTCTTTCAGCGTTGTTTCAAGAATAAGCGAGGTGTCAACCTCAATCGGTGATGAAACAAAGGCAAAAAGCACATCACAGTTTTTGTATTCCTCACTTGCCAGAAAAGCGTTCTGCAAGGCGAGGTCAAGCTGTTGCTTTTTTTCGGGAGGACAGCTTTTTCGGATTTTTTTATATTTTGCACGGAGCTGACTTTTCAGCTCACGAACATTTTTCACAGGCATTGCATATCACCGATAACCTTGTCGGCGGCATCCTTTGATACTGCGAGAGAAACAATTGCGTGACCGAATTCAATTGCACAGCCTGCACCCTTTGCGGTAATAATATTGCCGTCCGTTACGGTGTGAGTGCCTGTATAGTCTGCACCCTTTAGTTCCTTTTCAAAGCCCGGAAAACAGGTTGCCTTTTTGCCGTCAAGGATTCCGAGATGACCGAGAATTGACGGAGCGGCACAGATTGCGGCAACGATTTTGCCGTTTTCACAGCTATACTTAACAGCCTCAATAACCTTTTCATTTGCTTCAAGATTGAGAGTACCGGGCATACCGCCGGGGAGTACAACACCCTGAACATCGTCAAGGTCGATATTGTCAATTGTGATATCGGCTTTTACAGGCACACCGTGTGAGCTTGTAACACATTCGCCTGTTACACCGACTGTTTTAACATCAAGCTTTGCCCTGCGCATTACATCAACAGGGGCAAGCGCCTCTGTTTCTTCAAAGCCTTCTGCAAGAAATACATAGAACATAGTAAACTTCCTTTCAGGAAAGAGTAATCCCGATATAGACATCGTCGGGAATTTTATGGTTTTTGTCGAGTGATTTAATCATTCCGCATTTTTGTAACCTACAGTTTTCAAAAAGAGCGTTGTCGGATTTGCCCGTAAAAACAAACCTTTCTGATTTTGTATTTTCAAGCAAAAGTGCGGAAAATTCGTTTATATTTTTATAAGCCGAGTAAAAAACATCGGCAGTATTTTCGTTTTCATCAAATACGGCAAAGCAGTCATTCTTATTGATCACCTTTGAGCCGTAAATCTCATAATAGGACTTTGCAAATTCAAAAAAATTCTCATTATATATGAAAGAATTTTCTTTTGAACAGCCGATATTCAAGCCCTTCTCTGCAAAACTTTCAAGCGTTTGCCTTGAAATTTCACGGCTTTTTACGGTGCAGTTCAAAGCATATCCGAGCTTTGCGTAAAAGCCATACAAGCCATCATTTGCAGGAAAAAGCAGAGAATAGACATCACCGTTATTCTTTGCGTCATCAAGTGCAAAATTAATCAGCCTTGACATTATCCCGTTGCCACGGAAAGATTTATCGGTTGACGCACCGCAAAGATAATGCGATTTTTCGCCGTTGAGCGTACCTTTTACAAGGTAAAGAGCCGAAACGATTCTATCGTCAACAACGGCACAGCAACCGTCAAAAAGGTCGCTGTCAAAAATCAGGTTGACGGCAGTTACATCCTCGTCAAAGCACGAAAGCCACAGCTTTTTTAGGCTTTCGGTATCGGATTTTTCGGTTTTGCGAAATATCGTTTTCATCGTTTTTTCGGTATTGCATTCCAGCGGTCGAGGATAATAACGGGATTGTATGAAAGTTTAGACTTTTTGAGTCCCTCAAGTCCCATATCTTCCTCACGGTTTATATACTCATACTGCGTAAGAGTTTTGGCAAATTCGTTGTTAATTACGGCATAAACACCGTCATATTCACGAAGTGCCTTTTCAAAGTTGATGTCATACACCTTGGGTGAAATTTCACTTCCGAGAGTCATGGCAACAGGCTTTGAGTCAACATACAGTACAGCGCCCTTGACATTATATTCGTCTTTGAGGTCGCACATTTCTCTGATTGCCGTAATTTCGCTTGAAGCTTCGGGATCGGTGTCATTTTCCGCACACCACAGTTTTGCAACCGTTAATGCATCGGTAATGTTTGAATCCGACAGAGTTTCAAAACGGGTATCGGTGTAGGTTCTGTAAAATTTTGAAATGTGGTTACGCTTTGCGTGAAACCTTTTGCCCGCAAGGGTTGCAAGGTCACGGGAAGTGTAGATGTAATCCTGATTTTCGGGTGAACGGACATAATCAAATTTGTCGGGAAACATTGTTTCAAGCATTGCACGATTGCCGTTTGTCAGCATAACAATCCGCAAATTGCCGTTTCTCTCCTCGGCATCTTTGAAAACCTCTTCAAGCGCACCCTTTATATTTTTGCCTGTAGGCATACAGTAACCCCAGACGGACTCGTCGGGATTACAATACACCTTGACAATTGTATCATCATAAAAAGCAAATTTAATATTGTATTCGTTTCGCCAAAGATAAGCGTTCAAAAGGTTGGTATCGCAACCCATGCACTCATCATAATCGTAGTATTTTTTAAATTCGTTTATGTCACTTTGCTCAATTTTTTTAAAGCTCAGCATAAATTTCAGCCGCTACCCTCTCTATCTCTTCCGATATTTTTTCTATACTCTTAATCTCTCCGTTTTCACAGCAATTAATAACCTTCCAGCCGCATTTTTTAGCGGCATAAACTGCACTTTTTCGACAGTCAAGAAGGAAACGGAGGTTTTTTTCATGCAAATCTTTCTTGCTGTTGTCACCGCCGTAGCGTTTTTCCATAAGCTTCTGCGAAACCTCGGGTTCAACATCAAGGTAGATTACAAGATCGGGTTTCGGAATCCCGAGCTTTTCGTATTCAAAATCGTTCAGCCAATCAATAAAGCTGTTCCACTCCTCTTTTGGGAGTTTGGACATCTGATAAATTATATTTGAAGTCACATAGCGGTCGCTTAAAATCACACCGCCGTTGTCACATTCCTTTTTCCAAAACTGAAGATAGCTTGCAACACGGTCAACCGCATAAAATGCACTCGCCGCATAGGCATTGACATCATCGGGCTTGTCACCGAATTCGCCGTCAAGATACATCTTCACGGGAGCGGCGGCAGGACTTTCATAATTCGGAAATTCAAGCTTTGTGACCTTTTTGCCGAGAGCGGAAATTTTTTCGCACAAAATCTTTGTCTGCGTAGCTTTTCCGCTGCCGTCAAGTCCCTCAATAACAATAATTTTGCTTTTCATATATATACCTTACTTTTCTCTGCCGTATTTCTGACGCATTTCCTTTTGCTTTCCGCAACACATATTGCCCTCGGGGCATGGTCCGAACAGGCATGACGGGCCGCAGTTTTTGAAAAGGTGCGGAGCAACCTCAAGACATTGCAAAAGCATCTGTTCGGCAACCTCACGAATTTCCCACTGTGCTCTGTTGCAGCAACGGTGTGCAAAAAAGTTCTGCAAACTTCTTGCATTGAAAGTGCAGACAATTTTTGTTGTCGATGCATTCGGAAGAATAAATCTTGCGTCCTCATTGGCTTTCTTGATGAAAGCATTGCAGGATTTTTTGTCGTCAGCCTTGTAGGCATTGATAATTTCTTCATCCGTTCCGCTGTACTTATCGGGACACTTCTCGTTGATGTAACCGACAGCAAGTGCATCTCTGATTTCCTTGTAAGCGTCAGCCTCAACCTTGAGAGCCTTTTCATAGGCGGCAAGAGCTTTTTCGTTCTTTACAATCTCGGGCGGAGTTACAAAGTCAAACCTTGTGCCGTCAACATATCGCTGTGACTGCTGACTGTAGGATGCAATTCTGTGGCGGACAAGCTGGTGTGAGCAGGCTCTTGAAATGCCTCAATGCCGAATGTAAAATATGCGTGTTCAGTCGGACTTGCATGACCGAGGCTTGCAAGCATATCAATAAATGAGGAAGTTTTTTCCTCGTCAAGACCTTCTCTTATATCTTCAATCCCTGACGGTGAGTAGCAAAGCTTTGCCGCCATTGCAACCGTCTGTTCAGGGTTAGGTGTGTGTGTAAGGAGCGTTACCTTTATTGCCATTTTTAGTTTTCATCTCCCATTTTCGATAAAGTTATTCACAATTTTCTATATTCGGATTTATTATAACATTATTATTCAGTCTTTTCAATGGTAAAAACAAGCAAAAATCCCAACAGTACAAAACCTGTCGGGATTTCTGATTAAAATACTATTTTCTTGTAATTGACCAACCCTTTGAGTTGAAACCGCTTACCGTTTTGCCTTTTCTGTCAATACAACGAACTGTGTAGGTTACCTTCTTACCCTTTTTAGCACCTGAATCTGTGAAAGAGGTTGAAGTTGTATCCTTAACCTTTGTCCAGCTTCCGCCGTCATATTTTCTGTAAAGTCTGTAGCCGTAAACGCCTGCGATTTTATTCCAAGTTACGCTTACACCTTTGATGTGTTTGAAAGCCTTGTAATTGTCGGAGCAACAGGAGTGTATTTCTTCGACCAACCCATTGAATAAAACCGCTGACGGTATTGCCGTTCTTGTCAATACAACGGATTGTGTAGGTTTCGGTTCTGTTAGGACTTACTCCCGAATCGGTGAACGATGTAGCTGTTGTGTCCTTAAATCTCTTCCAACCGCCTGACGATGTTTTATAGTAAAGTCTGTAACCGTAAACACCTGCGATTTTGTTCCACGAAATTTTGATACCGCCCGATGTGTTTTCAAGTTTAGAAATTGTCGGGGCAACGGGAGTATACTTCTTTGACCAACCGTTTGAGTTAAAACTGCTGATTGTGTTTCCGTTCTTGTCAATACAGCGGATTGTGTAGGTTTCGGTTTTATTCGGTACTACTCCCGAATCAGTAAATGATGTGGCGGTTGTGTCTTTAAAGCGTTTCCAACCACCCGATACAGGCTTGTAATAAAGTCTGTAGCCGTAAACACCTGCGATTTTGTTCCAACTAAGCTTGATACCGCCCGTGGTGATATCGAGTTTTGAAACTGTCGGAGCGGCGGGTGTATATTTTTTCGACCAGCCTGTCGAGTTAAATCCGCTGATTGTGTTGCCGTTTTTGTCAATACAGCGGATTGTATATGTTTCGGTTTTATTCGGTACTACTCCCGAATCGGTAAACGATGTGGCGGTTGTGTCTTTAAAGCGTTTCCAACCACCCGATGCAGGCTTGTAATAAAGTCTGTAGCCGTAAGCGCCGTCAACCTTGTTCCACGAAATTTTGATACCGCCTGTTGTGTTTGCAAGACCTGTAATCTGCGGAGCGGGAAGATTTACGGTAACTTTGCAAGTGGCTGTTTTTCCGTTTGAAGTTTTTACCGTGATTGTTGCAGTACCTGACGCTTTGGCGGTTACTTTACCGTTGCCGTCAACAGTCGCAACGCTTGTGTTTGAACTGCTCCAAGTATAAGAAGTCACAGCATTTGACGGCGAAACTGTCTTTGTAAGAGTATAACTCTTTCCGACATCTAAAGTTAATGATGTTTTGTTTAATGATACAGAGGTTGGTTCGGAAATTTCAATAAACTTAAATCCATTTTCTTTCGCATATGTTTCAGCAACTGTACCTTTATATCCATAAATTGAATTCAAAGATGTTCCAAATGTGTAAAGAGATATTTCCTTAACACTCTTCGGTATTATAACTGCTTTTAGATTTTCATTGAGAGTAAATCCCATTGGCATGGATAATTTACTAACAGAATCGGGTATTGTATATATTTCATCTTTCTTAGCAGGCGGATATTTTAATAGTTTTTTCTTATCCTTACTAAAAGCCACCCCATCAATACTACAATAATATTTATTATTTTTGCTAATATCAATGCATTCAAATGAATGACTACCATTTAAATCATATGTATCAAAAAAATTTTCCAATCCACTACCTAAAGTTATTTCTTTTAAGCTATCACAAAATTGTAAAAAGCCACCACTTCTTGCATCTCCTGATCTAACAATATACATAACACTATCAGGTATTGTAATTTCCTGTAAATTTGTACAACTATCAAAACATAGTGCACCTATTCTTAGAACACCATTTGGTATTATGACACTTCTAATATTTTTATTACTCAAAAATGCAGTATCTGATAATGCTGATACCTTATAACCGTAAATCGTTGATGGGATAGTAACATTAGCCGCAGAACCATTGTACTTTGTAATCGTACAGGTATAGTCATCTTCGAGGGTATATTCAAAATCGCCGTAGGTTGCGCTTACGCTTTCCTGTGATTCGGCGGCTGAGGCTGTAATCGGCACGGCAACCGCAAAAGTTGAAAATGCCATTATACCCGAAAGGACTGCACATAATAATTTTTTCATTTTCTTTCCTCCTAACAAGAATTTTTAATAAAATAATTATCTTATTAAGATAATTATATATTCCTAATTTGCAATTGTCAACATATTTTAATCTGATTTGGCTATTATTTTTATTATTTATGAAACAAATGGTATAATAAACCAAAGAAACTAAATTACAGGCAAAGGTGTTATTATGGAGTTTTCAGTCAGATTAAAAGAATTGCGTGTTGACAACGATATGTCACAGACTGAGCTTGCTGAAAAGCTGAATTTAAAGGCGAGTGCGATTTCAAAATATGAAAAGGGCATTACACAGCCGTCTATTGACACGCTCAAAAATTTGGCGGAAATTTTCAGCGTTACGGTTGACTACCTTATCGGTATGTCAGATATCAAAAATCCATACAGCAACTCACAAATTACACCGAACGAAGCGATTTGATTGAACATTTCAGACAACTGACCTACGAAAACAAAATCCGAATTGATGAAAGAATTAAAACAATGGCAGATGCGTGATACTGCGTAATATATAGTAAGATGTAAGCGAGAGTATCCGCCTTTTTTATTTTAGAACGAAATTTGATTAAAGAATTGATTTGCAATAATAAATCGGTTGGTAATAAGGGTATATAAGTTAAATTAAATATAGTGTGTCGGGCGGTCAAAAACCGCCGTTTATTTTTGCCCCAAAATAATCGGAAATAAAATTATATTTCGTTCACAGAATTATCCAAATAAGACAATTTTTTAAGCAATTGCAAAATTGTAACGGCAAGCAATATCCATACATATAAAAACAGTCGGATAGACGAACTACCCGACCGTAAATTTTACTTTTCAATTTTCAGTTTTTTACCAAAAAATCAATCGAAAATCACTTTTCATAGATATTGAGCAAAAGAGCCTTGATGTCATAGAGTTTCTTTGAGAGGTCAACATAATAGTTATGCGGATTTTCAAAACGCTTAACCTCGTCCCAGAGAAGGTCAATCTGCTCACGGCAATAGGTTGCGATTTCCTCAATTGACGGTGACTCATACACGCACTTGCCGTTTTTGAAGATTGGCACAAGAAGTTCCTTTGCGGTATAGTTATCAAGCATTTTTGTTTTCCAAACTGCATTCGGATCGAAAATTGTTCTCGGCTTTGAATCGTCAACAACCTCATCATAAATGCAAAGCTCATCGGCAATAGCCTTACCGCTGTCCTTGTCAAAGTAGCGGTAAACCTTTTTGAAGTGCGGATTTGTAATCTTGGTTGTATTTTCGCTGACCTTGATTTTCGGCACAATTTCGCCGCCGTCATTTTCAACGGCAACAAGCTTATAAACACCGCCGAATACAGGCGAGCTTGATGAAGTGATAAGTCTTTCACCGACACCGAATGTGTCAACCTGAGCGCCCTGCATCATAAGGTCACGAATAAGGTACTCGTCAAGAGCGTTTGACGCAGTAATTGTACATTCAGTAAGACCTGCGTCATCAAGCATTTTTCTTGCTTTCTTTGAAAGATAGGAAATATCGCCCGAATCAAGGCGGATTGCACACTTAGTCTTACCCTGCGGAAGAAGAACCTCCTTGAACACCTTAATGGCATTCGGGACACCGCTCTTTAATGTGTTGTATGTATCAACAAGGAGAGTAGGATTATCGGGATACATCTCGCAGTAGGTTTTAAAAGCGTCATACTCGCTGTTGAACATCTGAACCATGAATGTGCCATTGTACCGCCGGCGGGAACACCGTAAAGCTCGTCTGTAAGTGTGCAGGCTGTACCCTTGCAGCCGCCGATATATGCGGCTCTTGCACCGTCAACTGCGGCATTTGCACCCTGAGCACGGCGTGAACCGAATTCAAGTACGGTTCTGCCTGAGCGGCACGGACAATTCTGTTAGCCTTTGTCGCAATGAGAGTCTGATGATTGATTGTGAGGAGAAGGAATGTTTCAACAAGCTGAGCTTCAATTGCAGGCGCTTTGATTGTCATAACAGGCTCGTTCGGGAAAATCGGAGTTCCCTCGGGGATTGCATAAACATCACCGCTGAATTTGAAGTTTCTCAAATACTCAAGAAACTGCTCGTCAAAAATGCCCTTGCTCTTGAGATACTCAATATCCTCGTCTTCAAAATGAAGTTCCCTGATGTATTCAATAGCCTGTTCAAGACCTGCCATAATCGCAAAACCGCCGTTGTCGGGAACTTTGCGGAAGAACACATCAAAATAGACATTCTTTTTATAAAAACCGTTTTTAAAATAGCCGTTTGACATTGTAAATTCGTAGAAGTCACACAGCATAGCCATATTTTCTTTTTTCATAATAATCACCTTGAATGAGATTGTATATTCTGCAACGCAGAAGCATAGATATAGTTTAGTCTTTTTTCGTCAATTTGTAAAGCGGAATTTGCACAAAAGCCGTTAAAATCCAACCCTCTTGCCTATACATTTTTAATATCTCGGTTGACATTTTACCGCTTAAAGGTATAATTAAGTTATATCGAAAACAATCCACTCGGAGGTAAAAATATGAACAGCGAAAATAATAAACTCTGCCCATTCTGCGAAAGCGAAATGATGATTATTCAGGACAACCTCAACAACGGCAAGCCGTACCTTGAATGCCCCACCTGCGGACTCCGTTTCCAAATTGAAGGCTTCCCCGAAAACCCGCAGGAAATCAGAGAAACTGAGTGATTTGGTCTGAACATTTGTATTGCAGATATTGAAAAAATCACCGCTCGGCTCAAAATGTCAAATTTCACAAAAATGTGTTGACAAATCGACTGAACGGTGATATAATCTATCTTGCGTTGAAATTTATGAGTAAGTTCGCAGAACCGACATTCATAATTTCATCGGTTGAAATTAATATAGGGGTATAGCTCAGTTGGTAGAGCAGCGGTCTCCAAAACCGCGTGCCGAGGGTTCAAGTCCTTCTGCCCCTGCCATCAAGAAACGCTTAAACACTGCGTTTAAGCCGTTTCTTGATATATTTTTATGTACGGAGCACGGTCTGATTTTCCGCTTTTGAAGCTCATTTCAGACATCAAAATGTTCAACCGGCGCTAATAATACCAACGTTTCCGTCTGCTACATCATCAAAATAGCATCAAAAATTATCACATCTACCACGGTATTATAATGTCAGCTTCATTATATCGTCAAGAATATCGAATGACCAATAAATTTAGGCTTTGAGAAAAATTAATTTTCCAAAGCCTTTTCTTTGTTTACAGCGTAGCATATTTTGATTTATAAATGTGTCCCGCTGAATATACTATATATTTCACATTCATGAATAATCCTGCAGTTCAACTTTTAGAATGGCCTTTTTACACTCATAAATAGAACAAAAGGTAGTTTTGCCAATTTGCATCTAATTAATATTACAGAGGTTTTCTTCGTGAATTAACATAACTTCCACCTGTTCTCAATCATCTTGTCTTTTGTAAAGGTTATCTGTTAGGTGAGTACTTTTTATCAGACTTTTCATAGCAGTCATCACATAAGATTTTTGCCCACGGTAAATCCTTTCTAAGTTCTCCTTTAGCACTGCAATGTTCACATTGTTTTTGCTTTTTCATAGCTACGCACTATGTTGGCTATATCACTTCTGAGCTGCTTTTTAAAATCATCAGAATGGTTATTATTGGAGGCTAATCGCAGACTTAAACTTCTGTCACCGATAATGCCAGAGAGTGTATTGGGCAAGGGGCATCTTCATATTAATAGTAACTGCAAATAACATGTAACCCTCGTATCATGTTATTATAAAATTATGCTATTCTGAAACTGCTGAGTATTGCGATAACCTCCTTTTCTTCCTGCGGTGTAAATTCTTCTGAGGTGGAAGCAGTAAATGAAATTGTACTTGAATACCAGAAGGTATATTCACCGCTTATTGCTCTTCTTACACCCTCTCTTATGCCCTCTTCACTAACGGGAAGTACAGCATATGCAACATTTCCATCAACCTCTTTGTACTCTCTGTCGGTTTGCATATTTAGTTTTCCTATTGTTTTATCCTTGCTACCATAAATTCACCAAGTGAACTATGGTCTGTTGCCTGTACAAAACCCGGAATAAATTGTGAAGAAGCAACTTTACTGATTTCTTCTTTATTCATATAAACTCCGCTGCCGCCACCCTGTAATTCACCTGAGTAATGTAAAAATGTCACGCTTGCACCTCCATCGTTTTCGAGAGTAACAAGCTCCTCCTGCTGATCGCATTCTTCTTTTGTAACGCTCCAATTATCGGGATAATTAAATACAAATGGAGGATATGTAACCTGATTCACTTCCTGATAACGAGTGGTATATTCATTGTTAAGAGCTACAGTTTTTTCTCTATTTTCAGCATTACTTACACCCTTCTCTGTCGCACTCTCAGTTTCAGGCTCAGTTTTTTTAGTTGTTTCCTGAACTGTAGTTAGCTCTGTCGTTTGAGCTTCTGTTGCTTTTGTTGACGGTATTACCTGCGTTACAGTTGTTTCCTGCAATTCAGAACTTTCATCGCCGCAAGAACAGCTAAAAAGTGCAACAGCAATAATTAATACATATAAAAATATTTTGTAAACAGCACGCATTTTTATTTCTCCTCGTTAATTCCTTCTACAGCATATGTCCAATGTTCTATTCCTATTTCATCCCATAACTGACGAAGTGTCGTTATACGATGAATTTTCACTCTCTTCTTGTTTTTCCCTTTTAATTGAAATTATGCACAGCTGATTTGCTTATACTTCTCTGTCAGAATTCACGTTTAATTTATATAATGACATAATCCCATCATACAAAAGCTTATAATCTTTGTCGTTTTTATCATCAAAGTTTTCCAACAATCTCAAAAGTATTGTCACTGCATCATTATAGCCATCCATATGCACATTATGAAGGAAGTCACCTTGAATAATATTGAAATATTCATCGGATATTTCTTTTAGCTTTGGATTATCAGCGCTTCTAAGCCTCATAAGAATTGACATAAAGGAACCACGCTTACTTATGTTTTCACAGGCATTTTTTAAAAACTGCTTTAAATCCTGTTCATTACTGATATTTGTCCAAGGCAAGGAATTATAGACATTACCGTTCTCAATATTACTGTGAGAATTAAACAAAGGCTTGACCCTATATTCTCCATTTACACTTTCCACATAATCCCATAAATAGAAGTAATTTATATATTTAGTGAAATTACGCTTATCAAACAAAAGCTGATTACCGTATGCAAAGCCGTCATTTTTGAGCCATACTAAAGAAGAATCCCAAAAATCAAAAGTTTTTCCGTATCTACACTGTTAAAGCGACGAGGAACAAGCACCATATTTCCTATCGTATGATATAAATCAGCAAATCGAATAAAGTAAGGCTCTTTTTGAAGTTCAAAAAGAAGTTCTTTTGGATAATTACAATATATCTGTAAGCAGTCCATAAAGCTGTAATTATTCTTTTGATACTGACTTAAATTACTGTTTTCAGATTTGCTCAGAGCATAACCCATTAATACATTAAAAGTCGTCTGCATTGAATTCATCGTATCTCCGCCAAACTCGCCATGAAAATTCGGAGTTGAAATTACACCTGAGGAATAATATCCCTTTTCCCAATTCCAGAGTTTTTTATAAACATCAAGGGTAAGCGCATTTCTTCCGTCAGAGCCATCACAATCGGGAATATCACCGTATGTGTTCAGGCTATTCAGACAAAACTTTTCGGCATTACTAAGGTTTTGTTTATCTTTATCAATCTTTACGCCTGTTGATTTATAGGCAAGATACCTTTCTATCGGATTAAGTGCTTCATAGGCTGAATTACCGTATTCAAAATCCAAGCAGTATTCATATGGTTTTTCTTCGTTTTTAACGAATGTTTCAATTCTGTCATATCCCATTTTAATTTCTCCTCAATTTATTTTTAAAGTATAAATACATTAAATCTGACTGCTTAATCAATCAATAACTTCATTCTATCAAATATTTGCTCGGCTTTTTCCGCTTGAATAATATATTATTGAATTTATTAACATCTGTTTTTAACTATTTTCTCAACATATTGCAAAACACCGTTTGCAACCTCTCTGCGATACGGTCTATCCTGCGACACTTTTCCGTCATAAAAAGGCGGTAAAGTGTTTTTCTCTGCCAGTCTGTTAAGCACATTAACATTACCCAATAAAGCGTTATGGTATGTAGTTCTTGATTTATCAAGCTCTTCAATTTTAATTTTATAATTATCTTTATCAACATTGCCGTTTGAAAAGATTTTCATACATATTTCAAGTTTATAAATCTGACTGTGATATTCCTCAAAGGAGATAAGACACCTTTGAATAGTGTTCAGTATTTTTTCATCATCCTTGTAAATTTTCAAAAGACTTAATATTGTTTCCTCGTTAATCATCATAAGCTCCTTTATTGACATATTTTTATGCCTCCAATTTTGTTAAGGCAGTTACCAATTTGCCAAACTCTTTATGATATTTATTTTCATATGAAGAATTATTGCTATTATTTTTCGTCAGTATCAGTGGTTCAAGCTTTTTATACAACATTGTTAAATACGATGTCGCCGCTCTTTCCGTAACTTTAACATCATATATTCCGGTATTTACCCCCAATGAAAAATGCTCTATTCTTGCCAAGTACCCCGACAGAACCCTGTATTCATTAATAGTATTATCATACTCATGATGAGTGTTCCAGAATTCAGTTGCTGTTCCTTTTTTCGCAGTGACAAATTTTCTTTTCTCTTCTGCCGACTCATTCCATTTGTCCGAAATATCCTTTATTTCTGCAAAGGTATATTCATTTAATTTGTCAAAAACCTGTTCCTGTAACAAATTCAACGCCTCTAATGTTGACTGTTTCTTTTCCCTTTGTTCGCCCCTGTATTCAACTAACACAGTATAAAGAAAGGTTACAAAGGAAATTATAACTGCTATAATTGATATTATAAGTTCCATTTCTACACTCCTTTGTAAATTTACTTTTCTATATATTTTTTATTAAGACTCATAACCTTTTCTATTACCATATTTCTGACCGATTCAGGTTCAATTATCTCTACTCTGTCGCTGTACTGGAACGCCCAATTTGCCATAGCGTACGGACTGCACTTAACTTCAACTATATCGTCATATGGTTCTGATTCTTCTGTTCTTATGTATTTAAATGTATCACCAAACCAATCGTACATAAAAGTGTAATCAGCACGCAAAGGCTTTGACGGATTATTTTTTTCTTTTGGACTTTTTATTCTCAATTTAATCTTTACAGGATTATCAAAAGACATATTCAAATGAGATAACTGAAAATCTTCGCTCCACGACTGAGGAAGATTATCAACCTTCCACTTGCTGACTGACGGAATACCGTTTATATTATGTTTTTCATCTCTCCCGGGGATTTCAATTTCCGACATTAAATCAATACGCCATATCGACATATTTGTGATTGTTTTCTCGCTAAACACAAGCTCTTTACAAGCTAGTAGATAGTATCTTCCGCCGCTTGCAACAATATAATAAGGACTGACCGTATCTTTCTTATTGTGATTCGGCACAAGCTTTTTGTACTTGTCATAGCCGTTAAAAGTAAAGCTTATTTGCACACCGTCATCTATTGCATGCTGAATCTTCAGCAGATTTTCACGCAGGATTTCTCTGTCGACAAGCACAGGCTCTTTTATTCTGCAAATATTCTTTGCACCTTTTTTATAGAATTTGGTTGTCAGGTTATTTTCTATTTTTTTAATAATCTTGTTTGCAGATTCCGTATCTATTGTTTTTGAAAACAAAATACTTCAATCATACTGTTAATTTCCTCATATGTGAAAGTATGATTATAATACAACCCTCGGATTCTCATTGTCTGATTATCGTCATATTCATCTTCTGAATCGCTTTCATCAAGCGATTCAGCCCCGAATTTTTTGACGAAATCTTTAAAAATAAGTTTCCATTCATTTTCAGACTTTACTCCGTATTCATCAAAATTCAAAGCCATCGCCATTTTTACAATCGTGTCGTTATAGGTTTCCTTGTCACCCAGATACGGCTCGATTTCAGATTCTCTTCTTAAAGCCGCCTGTGTTACAGTGTGTTCGCTGTCAGAATTCAACTTTAAATATTCAAGTATCTTGAACGCTCTTTCAAGCTTTGAAAATCTCTCTTTTTGTTCTTTCATTTTACTTGCCTCCGTTTCAAATTCATTATATCACACATTTGCTCGGTTTTTTCCAACTTTCTGCAAAAATTTTAAATAAAAAATATTTTAAATTTAAGTTTAAGCGGAAAACTCCGCCTGACTGATTGGCATAATAGTCAATGTCAGCTGAACAAATGAATAATTAAGGAAGGCGGAATTTAAATGAGCAAAATTTCAAAAGAAGCGAAGAAAGAAGAAACTGTTAAAAGATTGGAGGAATTAACAAAAACATTTAATCTGCGACCGAATATATATTAAAATATTTTAAGGAGGATAAGCTTTATTACTCATACATAACCTGTAAAGGTCTGCTGGGGACTATTGACACCATTAACTACGATAAAAGGTATGCTGAAGTCGTTGACAGATTTGCAGAAGAATATGATTGTCTTGTTTATCACGTCATTGAAACCGGCAACACTATAGCGTTATTGTTTGTCAGCGATAACAAGGAAGGGTGGGAATTCGAAACACTCTGCTGCGGTCAATATGTTTTTGCATATGTGTGCAACTTTGACAATCCCGATTATTCAGAATTTTGGGATATTATTATAAGCAGCTTTAAAGGAGCTTTAATCAGGATAGGAGAATATGTTCGGGTAACAGATTCATCTGAGAATATTTTTTGAAAAGGAGAATTGTTATGGAAAGAAGAAGAATTACAGTATTTGATAAATCAAAAGAATTCCAAAAAATTGAGCAGAACAAATGCAACGAAATGATTATCAATGATATACTGAACCCACTGCTTCAGATAATTTATGCGCTCAGAGAAAGCGATAATTTCAACAACATCCCCGGTACTGATGTCGGCAAAAAACAGGCTGGGACTATTACACAAGCGAATTTAATAATATTTACAGAGCCATTAACTGCAACTTATTTCTTTCAGAATATCAATACAGAGAAATTTACAAAACAGTACAGGGAATTCACTCATACACAAGAAAGTTTTCAGGTGCTGACGGCTTGCAGGACTTTTTCTTTGAAGCAAACGAAAATCTGCATTACTACACATTTGCATTCAGCGAGGACGGAAAACGCTGTAAAAATTATTTAAAAATTCGTCAGGACAATGCCCCGACTGAAAACGAGTATTCAACGTCAGAAATTTACCACGCAAAAAACACTCTAAGAAATGATGAATTGAATCTCCGTTTTGAAGAGGAAGATTTTTTTGTTGAAGAACTTGCTTATGCGGTCAGAGTGATTTTTATAAACATAATCAGGGAAAATGAAAGAGAATCAAAACCTTAAAACGCCGTACATAAAACTATAATAATTACATAAAAAATGCGCAGCCATAAAGAGCTACGCACGAAAAAAGCACGGCTCATTTGCTGTTACACAAAACTTTCACTACATCTCAGTGCATATGGAAATTGAGCCTGCATTTTTACCAAGAAAAACACAAACCGAGATGTAATTATTTTTAGTTTTGTGTAGCACTTTTATATACTCAAAGTTTGCAAGAAAGGGCAAATACAAATTCTAATTATCTGAAAGACTTAGTAACTTCACAGAGATTTTTCCTTTGAAGTTCATGCAACTTTCTGTTAGTTTTCAATTCTGGAATGTATCTCGGGCATAAAGGCAACAGTACAATCCTTAAAATACCATGTTTTTGCATTTAAGAGGTTCATACGATCTGTAAAAAAGTTCCTTTTTACAGATTAAACCCATCCGTAATCCCATTCAACTTTGTCAAATCTCTTTTTACATAATACATTTCTGTAATTTCAGAAGTTGTATGACCGAGCAAGTCGGCTACCTGTCTTGGAGTCAGAGATTTTATTGTACCGTCTGCTTGCTTTATGCCGTTTACGAGGTTAGTGGCAAAAGTATGACGGAGTGAGTGCAAGCCTTTGGTTTCTATGCCTGCGGCTTTGAGAATTCTGTAATAGCGTTTTCTGAAATTTACAGGTCTGGTAAAGTTGCCGTTTTCATCGGGTATCAGCGGTGAGTCCTCTCCAAAGTAGAATTCATTTCTTAAATCAAGTATCATTTCTATTGCAGTATCGTTCAGCGGAACATCTCGTTTGCTTGTGGCACTTTTCAGCTTGCCGACCTTAACCTCCCGTCCTTTTTCTGCCGTTACGCCGTCACGCTTTGATATTTCCTTTACACCTCTGTTAAGGTGCATAACACGATTTTCAAAGTCAATGTCGCTGTTGATAAGTCCCAACACCTCGCCTGTCCGCAATCCTGTATTCAGCATAAGAATATATGCAGCGGCTTGCTGATATTTTCTCTTGCCGTTTGAGAATGTGCTGAATGCTTCATCTTTGAATATTTTAATCTCTTCCGGCGTGAACACCGTTATGGTTTCGCTCGTCGGAAGATTTTCTTTGTCCTGAGCCGCCAGAAAGTTGCTCTTCTTAATCATTGGTGCACTTATCATTGGATTTCTGTCAATGTACTCTTGTTGAGTAAGATAGCGGAAATATTCATTCAGAACATTATGAACCTTCTTAACTGTTGTGTAAGCATAACCCTCGTTCATTTTGTCATTGAGCAATTTTTTAATGTCCGCCGACTTGATATCTCCAACTACCTTATCTCCAATATACGGGTAGATTTGATTTTTCGCCGTACATTCGTATCGGTCGTAGGTTGTGCGCTCGACCGACGGAAACTTAAATACCTCAAGCCAGTTCTGCATACTGTCACTAAGCCTTTTCTTTGTTTCCTGCGACTCAATTATTGAGTCATTAAACGCTGCAATATATTCCGTCATCTTCTTGTTGACCTCAGCCTTTGTCGTACCTGAAAAGCTTTTTCTTTTACGCTCACCGCTTTCATCCATATACCAAACAACACCACCCCAGCGGTTGTCCGTTCTCTTGAATGCGTTGCCGTTTGTAAGTAATTTCCTTGTTGACATAATATCAGCTCCTTTTCAAGTACAACAACATACCATAAATCAATCTGAATATCCAGACCAAATTTGAATTTCTCAAAAATCGCCCACATCGTTTTTATTTGTTGTTTTCGATTACTTTCCTGCTGAATGCAATAAAATCGCAACACGGGCAACATATGGCTCAACAGAGGGATTACATTGACATTGTAAATCCCTGCTCCTCGTCATTTTCGATTTCATTCTGATTAACTGTTCTGTCGGTTTTAAGTCCGTGAGCAACCTTTTTCTCTTCAAGTTTAGATTTTAGTTTGCTGTCAACCTGACCGAATAATTTAGCTCGTTTACGCTTGCAACTGTTTGCAATCAATTTTGCGAGTGTGAAGACTATTCCTGAAACAGATTGCTCAACACTTGATTTATCAATTTCCATTGTCGGAGTTGCCTTGGATAATAACTAATCGACTTCAAGATGTAATTCTTAATACTTCTGAACTCCTTGTTATCTTCAAGCGGTATATCGGGCCTTTCTTTATCGTAGTATAATGACAGTTTTTCTCTGTTGATTTCGTTCCACTTCAAATAGAGATACTCAAGATTTTTATCCTTTGCAATTTCCGCCACAATATTATTGACGGTTTCCTTGATTGATTTGGGAAGGTAACCATACATCAACCTGCCGTTGTAACTTTTGAGCTGTTCATCAAGTTTTCTAAACAGCTCAACCATTTTATCGGAAACATAAACATCCGAATCAATATTTGAAAATAAATCATCAATTACATTCTTTGCTTCATTTTTAAGTTCATCACGGATTTCTGTCTGCATTTCAAACAACTTGTATTGCTCATTTCTGAATATATCATTGCCGAATGAACTACGCATACTCTCAATGCCATTGTTAGTAAGATATCCTTGTCCTGATTTAGAATAAACAAGCAGATGTATGTGAGGATGATGTGTTGTGTTATGAAATGCTCCGTACCATTGCAAATCGCTTGGCTCTATTTTATGAGCTTGGCAATTTCTAAAACATTTCTTCTCACAAGACTTTTCCACGCATTTGCATTGTTGTAGCCAAGTCTTTCAGCATCTTCTCTTTTAAGACTAATGACATGAGTCCACACAATTCCATTGTGACTTGAAACTTCATCCGCTACCTCATCAAGATTTATCTTGTTATCAGTTTGAGAAAACAATCCGTGGTTACCTAACTTCTCAACACCGGGTCTTTCAGCATAATAGTTTACCAGCTTTTTAACACCGTCTATCCTGTCTGCGTTGCGTTCAAGGAATTCATTCAGAAACTCCGTTGCATTAACCTTAGTTTTATTTTCAAGATAAGACTTCATCTCGGGATAATCCCAAGCTTCAGGTACAGTTTTAAGTGCAATGCAGATTAAATCATTTTGCGTTTTAGTTGCAGGGGAGTTATCAATACCGTTTGGCAGTTTTTCAACACCCTCACGAGTGCCCATATATTTTATCAGCTTACCTGCATTTGATGATGCAGGATTTTTTATATATCGGCTTGTAAAAATAATCTTCGGCATAGATTAACCTCGTTGGAATTTGTACGCATCTTCAAAGTTATAATGCCATTGTTCCTTGCAACTTCTTCCGCACAGAGATTATTGAGCGCGACAATGAAACTTTATCAATCTGATTTGTTGCTGATATAACATTACTTAGTTTTGCTTGTTCTACAGCCACCTTAAAAAGCATCTCAGAAATATTTTTCTCAACACTTTCAATTTCACTTTTAATGGTCTGAGCAAGGATTGGCGAAAGATAATCAATACATTTTTTCTGATGAAGATAACCGATGTAAAACTGAAACAGCCTGACAGACAAAATCACTTTTTTGAAGTTGACATTTGCTTGTATCAAGCATTTTCTGTCATTTCTTCTACCATTAAGGTTTCATCCAATAGGCATATTTCTTTTTATTTTCGCTCATTTCTGATTAGACCCCTCAAAATTCTGATTTTTGACATACTGCAAACCGCATAACAGTCGCTCT
>ENA-OQHY01000351-OQHY01000351.1-human-gut-metagenome-genome-assembly--contig:-NODE-351-length-26647-cov-6.280090_pt1 | contig 26647 bp, 30 predicted proteins | sample MGYA00242570_ERZ504733 | MGnify/ENA primary metagenome ERZ504733 (study PRJEB26092, sample SAMD00036219) | human gut metagenome | host: Homo sapiens | study: EMG produced TPA metagenomics assembly of... | reverse complement strand
TATATTTTTTTCAAAAATTATCTATTTTGCGCTGGATATTTGTAGTGTATCATCCTCTAATTCAACTATTACTTCTATATATTGGTTTTCGGCATTTAAGGGGTATCCCCAGCTCATGGAACTGGCATTTTTTGAAAAATTATTATGATACTGCAAATTATATAAAGTGATTCTTTGACCACACACTTCATTATTGTCATTCAAAATATCTTCTGTTTTTGAATCAAAAGAAAGCGATTTCCCTGCTTCTGCTTCTAAAAGAATATAGCATAATCGCCTTCTGTTTTTGTTGACAGTGAAATACTATCTTTCGTAACAGGGTAACTAATACCTATATAAAGCAATATTGCACTAAGTATTACTACAAATACAAGACATACAACACCCACTATTTTAAAGATTCGTTTGGCTATTTTCTTTTTTACCGCCGTTATTACATTTGTATCATTTTCTCTTTCTGAAGTTTCTGCCTTATCAATTTTCTTGCCTGATTTCAGACATTCAAGTTCTGCCGCACAATCAGAACAATTTTCAAGATGTTCTTTTACAAATACCGCTGTATCTTCGCTTACCATATTTTCAAAGTACAGCGGCAACACATCACGAACGATACTACACTCTCTTTTCATTATTGATTTCCTCCAATCTGCTTTGTATTATTTTCCTTGCTCGATGGTAGGTAACACAGGCCCAATTATCTGTCTTGCTATATAGATCGCCTATTTCCTTGAAAGACAATTCTCCAAACACACGCCCACATAAAAACTTCCTTGTAAGGGTCGGGTATTGTATGTAAAATTTTTCGTATTTGCTGAGACTCGTCCTGTACTCCAATTTGTTCTTCAATAAAAGCATTCGGGTCTACTATATTCTGTAACTCTGTTTCATCAACACTTGCTGTTCTATGACTTTTTTTCAAGTATGAGTAGTACGTGTTTTTCGCAATTTGGCAAAGCCATACACGCATATCACATTCGCCACGAAAATCTCCAATGGATTTCATTGCCTTTAAAAAAGTTTCACTTGTAATTTCCTCTGCAATATGTTCATCACCAGAAAGTTTCCGAATATAGCGATATACCGACTTAAAATAGATGTTGTATATCTGCTCAAACTCCATTACTCTACCACCTCCTTTCATCTATAAGGCTCCGCAAATGCAGAAATCTTACAAATATTTTTGAAAAATTTTCGGGAAGCAGAAAACGGCGACTTGGCGATTGTTACACCTGTTCGCCGCTGCTCAAATTCTTGTTTCAGTATAGCATACGGGTATGAGTTTTTCTATCATATTCCCCTTGCTCTCGGAATAGCGACAGGCTGTCCTTGTCTTATTTTTGTTGTTGCTTCTTTACCGCACATGAGCATTTCCAGCACGTATCCATCATACCATCTTTTTACCTCTGCAAAATCCTTATGATATTTATCACAGAGTTTTTTCAACTTCCAGATCCGTAAACCCAATATAAGAAGCCAGTGCCCCGGCATCTAACATTGTAAATTCATCAAAATTGTTGAGTGCAGATTGCGTTTTCATTTTCTTGATTGGCAAAATTCCTGTCAGATACGCCAGACTGATAAATCTGGTAGGTTCTGTTCCCTTGAACATTCCACGCAGAAAATTAATGTAATTTTCCTGCTCGTCCCTGTTATTTGCCTCGTCACGAATCAGAACATCCCATTCATCAATGATTACAATGAATTTATTTCCGGTCACAGTATAGATTTCTGACATTGCCTCCGGCAAAGATACCGTTTCTTCCGAAATAATATCCGAATATTTTTCTTTTAATTCTGCTATGACACTTTTTTCAATATAAGAAACAACTCCTGCTGCTCCCTTCGCTGGAGCAAGGCACCACTGAATATCAAGATGTATGACATCATATTTGTTCAGATGCTGTCTAAAATCCCCTGCATGGCTAATTTCATAATCTGCAAATATATCTGCTGAATCGCAGCCTTTGCTGTAATAAGCTGTAAGCATATCCGCTGTGACAGACTTTCCAAAACGACGCGGTCTGCTGTTGCAGATAAACGCCTGCTTTGTATTGATCACTTTATTGGTATACGCAAGCAAACCTGTTTTATCAATATAAATTTCTGAATTTAACGCTGTCTCAAATGCACTGTAATCAGGATTAAGAAATCGTCCCATGTGTCATGCTCCCTCTGTATTGTCTATTTCCGTGTCTTTCAAATGTTTATTCTGCAATTATACAATTTGCCGTTTTTCTTTTCAAGGTGAACTATGATATTGTCATTTCCTTTTCACGATTTTCATTGTACATTATAGACGTTCTATTTCGAGTTAACTCTGTCCCAAAATGTCCCTTTATCTCTATCATATTAACATTGGGTAATCCTGATCTTTTCCCCGACTTCAGCATTTTCATTATTTTTCTTTTCCTATATAAAAATACTTGCATATCCCGATGTACTGTCTCTTCCTTCCACCGGATAATGATATATCATGCATGAATCATCCGATGCTCCTGCATCCCTGCTTTCTGCTTCTATCGGAAGCTTTTTATCTACAACTTTTAACTGGCTTGCCTTTTTTACATAATTAGGGTCTGGTAAATCAAAAGGAAATGCTATTACAAATTTACACATAGTTGCATCATAGCCACTGAATAAAATCTTGGACAATATAGGACATAAAATATAACGTTTTTCACTTTTCCGTTTTTTGTATATTTCTACCTTATTTTTCCTTGCACTTTTTGTGCAGTTTTCTGTCATTTTCTTTTTTATCCAACATAGCTTTTATGCTATTTGCCAATATGCGAAAAACCATATGCTATTTTTATAAATAATCGCGTATATTTATTCATTAAAAAAGCTCCGGTGATTTCAAAAAACACCAGAGCTTCAAATCTTTTATATCTAGTTTTATTTTTAACTTTCTTTGCCTTCTCCGGCAAAGTATTCTTTCACAAGTCTCACAACAACACCTGACAATAAGAATACTGCGATCAGGTTCGGGATTGCCATCAGACCATTGAATGTCTCGGCAATATTCCACATCAATCCAAGTTCCATTGTAGCACCTACAATTGCAACAAGTGCATAGAGTACCATGAATGGCTTATTCGCTTTTGTACCAAGAAGGAATTCCACACATCTCGTTCCGTACAATCCCCATCCGATAATCGTAGAAAATGCAAAACAACACATCGCAACAGCTGTGAAAATAGATACCCAGTTTCCATAAGTGGATGTAAATCCAAGAATAGTAAGTTCTGCTCCTGCCGCCTCTCCATATCCAACCGGAACACCGCTGCACAGAATAACGAGTGCTGTCAATGTACAGATTACAATGGTATCAACAAATACTTCGAAGATTCCAAAGAATCCCTGCTTTACAGGTTTTTTTGTATCTGCACATGCATGTGCGATAGAACCTGTACCAAGTCCTGCCTCATTAGAGAAGATTCCTCTGGAAACACCTTTCTTCATACTCATAAAGAAAGATCCCACGGCTCCTCCTGTCACAGATGCCGGAGAAAACGCTCCTTCGAAAATGGATCCAAATACAGTAGGAATGTTCTGGAAATTCAGAACAACAACTCCAAGTGCAAGAACTATATAGATCAATGCCATAAACGGAACAAGCTTCTCTGTGACCTGACCGATTCTCTTAATTCCGCCAAGAAGGATCAGACCGATCAAAACTGCAAGCACAATTCCGATAATCAGATTCAATGTTCCAACGGAATCTTTTCCTATGATTCCATAGTTAAAAAGTGCAGAATCGATTGCTGTTGTGATTGTATTAACCTGTGTTGCATTTCCTGTTCCAAATACTGTCAGAACTCCAAATGCAGCGAACAGATAAGCCAGCCAGTGCCAATGCTTTTTCAGACCATTTTTGATATAATACATCGGTCCACCGACACGATCTCCTTCTGCATTCGTCTCATGGAAATGAACTGCAAGAGTAACTTCGGAAAACTTTGTACACATTCCAAGAAGTGCTGAGATCCACATCCAGAACACTGCGCCCGGCCCTCCGATTGCGATTGCACCGGCAACCCCGGCGATATTTCCGGTTCCGACAGTTGCCGCCAATGCGGTACAAACTGCCTGGAACGGAGTCAGTGCACCGTCAGATGCATCTCTTTTGCGGAGCATCCTTCCGATCGTCACTTTCATCGCATACGGAAATTTTCTGATCTGAAGGAAGCCGGTCCGGATACTTAAGTAAAGCCCGACTCCAATAATGCAGATCATAGCCGGAACGCCCCAGATAAAGTTATTCACAGCACTATTTACTGATTCTATCGTAGATAACATACTTCTTCAATTCCTTTCTTTTATGATATTATTACGTCGACTGTTCATCACATTAAATCGATAAATCATTAAAATAACTTTTAAATTATACCATAAAAGTAGGGAAATGTATAGAATTATAATTCCATTGCCACAGGCAATTTGGAATGAATTTTGGTTACGTTACTGTGAACAGAGCGAACAGTAACGATCCAGGAGTTGACAATTACCAAAAAACATTGAACATTGTACATAAATATGTTATCCTATTTCAAAGCATATTTTCTAAAACATCTAAATTCATATAAAAGTTTCATTACAGGTAGAACGTACCTGCCAAATCAGAAAATTCATGCTTTTAAAATCCATTATTTAAAGCAGAGGTTTTCTGATGGAGAGAGAACTTCTGTGAAAAATCACATAAGGAGGTCTCTTAGATGAAACAAAAGAGAAAACAATTGCCGGAAAAACAACAACCGACAGATGGGAAAATGCTTCAGTGGCATCCTGCATTTTATGCCGACTTGCAGATTGAATTCAGAGAAGAACCAGCTGTATCAGGCTGTTATGGAGATTATAGTAAAAGCAAACGAGAATCAGCTAAAGGAGGGAAAACGAGATATGTGTAATGCGTTATTAGAATTAATGAAAGATGAATTAGATGAAAAAAGAGAAGAAGGCATAAAAGAAGGGGAATCTCTTGGGGTAAACAGGATTAATCAACTGATTTTAAAATTATCCGAACTAAACAGAACTGATGATATTCTCAAGGCAGCTGCTGACAGGGAATATCAAAAGAAGTTATTGAAAGAGTTTGGGCTTTAAAAGACTCTGGCTTCGACTGTTTTAGTCTATACCATCGTTTTTCTTATGTCCCAGTTGCCCAGTGAACAGTAACGAATCTCGCCCCATCGCCTTTGGCGATAGGGCGAGATTCATTCAAGTCTGGCAGATTGGTATTTTAGGAGAAGTTATTTATTTTCAAGTTACATCTTACGGAAACTCAAATTATTCCAATACTTCTTTCGAATCAAACTGATCCATAAACTCCGCATACTTTGCTGAATTTTCAAATACCGGCTTATAATTTTTAACAAGCTCTCTGCTTCTTGCTGCTTTTTCTTTCAAAAGTCCATAGGCTCCAAGTGCAAACATCTTCGCAGTGACAATATAAGCTTCTTCCTCATCCGTCACTTCAAATTCTACCTGATGGAGTCCACCCTTTACACCACCTGTATTAAATGTATATACAGGCATTAAGTGCTGGACATCACCGACATCTGTTGATCCTCCCGTATGTCCTGAGGCCTCGATCACATTTGTTTCCGGTGCAGAAAGTTCTGCTGCTCTTTTTAATTCTGGGAGTGCTTCTTCCGCAAGTGTCGGAAGGTATCCCGGAAGTGTTGTGATTTCAACCTTCGCTCCCATTGCAGTAGCTCCTGCGTGAAAGGATCGGTCTGTTTTCTTCGCTGCATCTGTAAATGCCTCGATTGTTTTAGCTCTTACCAATGTCTCTACTACAACTTCATCAGGCACTACATTTACCAGGTTGCCACCCTTTGTAATGATCGGATGGACACGGACACAATCCTCATCACGGAATGTCTCTCGATTCAGACCGAGTGCCTGCAGACCAAGTGACGCCGCCGACAGAGCATTTACACCTTGTTCCGGTGTTCCTGCCGCATGGGTTGCCTTACCTAAACAACGGATCACTTTAGATACAAATCCATTTCCGGTTCCACTTCCTACTATGATGTCATCCCCCGGTGCAATGTGATGTGTAATACAAAGATCAATATCATCAAATGCGCCGATACGAAGCAGCTCACATTTTCCACCGCCATATTTTATTTTTCCCTGTGCGCGCAGCTCATTCTTGAATCCAATCTCACCATACTCTTCCGCCGGTGTTGCGAAAAATACAACCTGCCCATCCAGTTTTTCCGCGATCTCCGGAACTGTAAGAGCCAGTGCTGCGCCAAAGATTCCTGCCATCTGTGCATGATGTCCGCAGCAATGTGCCGCATCTGTCTCTGGATTCGCATGAGCATGCTCCGGAATCCGAAGTGCATCAAGTTCTCCAAGAAGTGCAAGGCTTGCTGTATCTTTCTTTTCTTCATTTAAATACGCTTTTGTTCCTGTAATTGCAAGTCCGGTTTCTGTGCGCAGACCTAATTCTTTCATCTTCTTTATGAATTTTTCTGCTGTATTGAATTCTTTATATCCAAGTTCTCCATGATCGTATATATCTCTGGCAAATTCAATGATCTCATCTCTGTGCTGATCGATTGCTTCCAGGATTAATTTTTCTGTCTGATCCATTTTCATCACTGCCTTTCTTAATTATTGAAGCTCCTCCGGGATCCACCATAATCCATCATTGTTTTCTTTCATATACTGTTTGAATTTATCTGAGTGGTATGCGTCCACGATTGCCTGTGCCCAATCTGCATCTTTGTTCTCTTCTTTTACAACAACCTGAAGTACAAGATAATCTGAAATATCTTCATTGGCCAGTGCTGTAGAAGCATCAATGCCTGCATTATATACAACACTTCCTGTGATTGCAATATAATCAAAATCAGATTCTGCTGCCGGAATTGTCATGCTGTTCATTTCTGTAAATTCAATATTATGTGGGTTCTCTACAATATCATCCTGTGTAACTGTGGATGGATCAGCATTCTCGTCAAGCTTGATCCAGCCGATTTTCTGAAGCATCAGATAGCAGCGTGCTGTGTTGGACGCATCATTTGGGACTGCAACCTTCGCACCATCCGGGATTTCATCTACAGAATCGTATTTTTCTGAATAAACTCCTGCCGGAACAGTTGGAATCGGACTGATTGCAACCAGATCTGCATTGTAGCTTTTATTGAAATTATCCATATATGCTGTATGCTGTTCTACATTAACATCTACATCCCCATCATTCAGTGCAACATCTGCTGTCTGAAGATCTGAAAGGTCAACAGCTTTTAAGGTATATCCTTCTTTCTCAAGAATTGGAACGATTGCATCTTCGAAAAGTTCTGTATATGGTCCCTGGGATTTTCCATAGACGATTTCCTTTTTCTCTGATGTATCCGCGTCACTTTTCTTCGTATCTCCTGAACCTGAATTTCCGCATGCCGCCAGGCTGAATGCTGTTGTCGCTACTAATAATCCTGCAATAATTTTCTTGATTTTCATAATATAATTCTCCTCGTTCTTTCTTAATCAATTATCTATGTTGTCTGAGTTTTCTTGAAATTGTATTTCCTGCAAGCTGAAGGATCTGTACAAATACGACCAGTACAACTACAGTAAAAATCATCAATGGTGTATTCATCCTCTGATATCCATAAGTCAGTGCCAGGTCTCCGACACCTCCTCCGCCTACATACCCAGCCATTGCTGATGCTCCAAGCAGCCCGATCGTACCTGTTGTCAATGCGAGTACGATAGATCCAAGTGTTTCCGGAAGCAGAAAATACCGAATCGTCTGCCAGGTAGATGCCCCCATTGCTTCAGCCGCTTCCAGAATACCCGGATTAATCTCCAGTAAGCTATTTTCCATCAAGCGTGCAAGATATGGACTGATATAAATAACAAGCGGAACAAGTGATGCTGTACTTCCGATGGTCGTTCCAACAATTGCCCTTGTCAGTGGCATGATCGCTACCAGTAAGATCACAAATGGAATACTTCTTACTATATTAATATAGATACTTACAATATTGTAAAGGATCAGATTCTCTACCAGTCCTCCTTTACGGCAAAGTACAAGGATCAATGCCAAAATAATTCCTATGATTGTTCCAATAATCAGTGACCATGCAACCATATATAAGGTCTGTCCCCCACTGGTCAATAACTTTTCCAGTGATACTCCAAAATACTCTTGTTCCATTAAATCGCCTCCACTCTTTCTCTGATGACTCCATTCCCATCAATCTGTTTCTCAGCTTCTAGTATTTTCTCTTCTGCTCCGATCAACTGCAAAATGAACACACACATTACATTTTCCTGCAATTCTTGCACAGTCGCTCCTAAAATATTTACTACAATTCCATCCACATGACAGATATCCGAAATTACCGGACGTTTTACACTGCTTCCGATAAACTTAAGCCTCTCTACCCGGAAATGTTCTTTCTGTTCTTTCACAAGACTAATAATACTTTCCGGAATCTGATCATTTACTACAGTCTGAACGAATCTTCTTGTAACAGGTGTCTGTGGCTTTCCGAATACATCAAGCACACTTCCGGCCTCTACTACTTGTCCGTTCTCCATAACTGCTACTTTATTACAGATCATCTGAACGACCTGCATCTGATGTGTGATCAGAAGGATTGTAACTCCCATCTCCCGGTTGATCTTCTTAAGCAGTTTCAGAATGGATTCTGTAGTTTGTGGATCCAGTGCACTTGTTGCCTCGTCACAGAGCAGGATGTCCGGTGTTGTTGTCAGTGCCCTTGCGATTCCCACTCTCTGTTTCTGTCCTCCCGAAAGCTGGCTTACATAAACATCTTTCTTATCTTCCAGTTCTACAAACCGAAGTACTTCTTTTACTTTCTTATCAATCTCTTCCTTTGGTGCCTTTTCAAGAATCAATGGCAATGCAATGTTATGATACACTGTTTTTGATTCAAGAAGATTAAATTGCTGAAAAACCATTCCGATTTTTCTTCTAAGCTTGCGAAGCTGCGTTTTTTTCAGATTCCCAAGATTTTCTCCCTGGACTATAACATTTCCCGTATCCGGTGTCTCTAATCCATTTACCAGCCGGATCAAAGTTGATTTACCTGCTCCGGAAAATCCAATAATTCCGTAGATGTCACCTTTCTCTACATGAATGCTGACATCCTGCAGCGCATGTACTGTACCGTATTTCCCGGAAAATGTTTTGTTTGCATGTTCTACTTTTATCATACTCATCACTCCATCTATCATTTGATGTAACGCTGTTACTTTTTCGCATCTCAGATTCGATAGGCGTATGATACACCTTATTAACCTACTACGTCAATAGGTTTTATATGTTTTCGGCGTTTTGCTTTTATATTCCTATCTGTTTAGTAGGTTATTAGTGCATTTTAACCAGTCCCACTATAAGAATGCTGTTCACACATCGTGTGAACAATACCGGCTGGCCACACTTGATTTCTGAATCTGAAAATTTTCATTGCATTACCATAGGACTTTCTATTATAATAGAAATGTTATAGACGATATAAAACGAAACAATTTCAAAAATGTATTGTTTTTTGAGATTGTCTCTGTATGATTACAATTATTTTTTGTAGAAAGGATTAACTAATTCATGTGGATTGCAGATAATTGGAAAGATTACGAAATTCTTGACTGCTCAGGTGGCGAAAAGCTTGAGCGTTGGGGAAATTATCTTCTTGTCCGTCCGGACCCGCAGGTCATCTGGGATACTCCTAAGAAGAACCGCGGTTGGAAAGAGATGAACGGACATTATCACCGTAGCAAAAAGGGTGGCGGTGAATGGGAGTTTTTTAATCTCCCACAGCAGTGGCAGATCCATTACGGTTCTCTCACATTTAATTTAAAACCATTTAGTTTCAAACACACAGGACTCTTCCTGAGCAGGCTACTAACTGGGACTGGTTCTCTGAGAAGATTAAGAATGCTGGACATCCGGTCAAGGTGCTGAACCTTTTTGCTTATACCGGAGGTGCTACACTTGCAGCAGCTGCTGCCGGAGCGCAGGTTACTCATGTAGATGCATCTAAGGGTATGGTGACATGGGCAAAGGAGAATGCGGTTTCTTCCGGTCTGGGAGATGCACCGATCCGCTGGCTTGTCGATGACTGTGTGAAGTTCGTTGAGCGCGAGATCCGCCGTGGCAACACTTATGATGCAATCATTATGGATCCGCCGTCATATGGGCGTGGACCAAAAGGCGAGATCTGGAAGATTGAAGATATGATCCATCCACTCATCAAGCTTTGTACAAAGATTCTTTCCAAGGATGCACTGTTCTTCCTTGTGAATTCTTATACAACAGGACTTGCTCCTGCCGTACTTACCTACATGATCTCAACTGAATTAAAACCTTGGAACGGACATGTAGATTCTCAGGAGATCGGACTTCCTGTTACAGATTCAGGATTGGTTCTTCCATGTGGTGCTTCCGGTCGTTGGGAACGCGACTAGCAGAATCCCAATTATAATTCGTTTGTTACTGGCTCAAATTTCTGAGTCAGTGGCTATAAATTGTACCTGTGCAAAACGTTACTGCTCACAGTAACTTCTAAACAGCTACAGCAATATTCTAAACAGCAGAAAAGACCAGAGGTTCTTGTTTCAATTTGTAAAACAAGCCTCTGGTCTTTTCATTTATTTATGCTGTCTTGAACTCCCCTGACAGATTTCTTCAAACTCTTTTAATTTCTGTCTTGCCTGCGGACTTAAGTTTCTTGGCACTTCAATCTGAATTGTCACATACTGGTCTCCGTGAACGATGAATCTTTCATCGAAACAATTCCCTTACCTCTCAGACGAATCTTGGAACCTGACTGTGTTCCCTCTTTGATCTTGCACATAACATCTCCGTACAAGGTGTGTACCAGTGTCTCTCCTCCGAATACAGCTGTTGTATATGGAACAGATACGGTTGTATATACATCCATACCTTTCCGCTCATATCCAGGTTTCGGAGCAACTGTTACTTTCAACAGAAGATCTCCGGCTTCACCACCACCGGTTCCCGGCATTCCCTTTCCTCTTAAGCGGATTGACTTTCCGTTATCAATACCTGCCGGAATATGAACCTTCAGTGACTGTCCCGGTTGTCCCGGATTCTCCGGATTACTCAGGGTAATAACCTTATCTCCACCAAATGCAGCCTCGTCAAATCCTACAGTGATACCTGCCTTGATATCAGAACCTTTTGATTTAAAGCTTTCACCTCCAAATCCTCCGGTAAATCCTGATGTCCTTCTACTGCGTCCTGAAGTACTTCCTCCATGGAACATATTTCCGAAAATGTCACCAAACATGTCATCCATGTCGCCACCTTCGAAATGATACTCCTGATATCCGCTTCCCGGTCCGCCATAACTACGGTAAGTACCGCCTTTGAATCCGCCGTTCCCGCCGAATCCTCCAAAGCCACCTGTACCGGCATTTCCATATCCGGAACCTGCAGCACCGCTCTGATCAAATGCAGCATGACCGAACTGGTCATACAGTTTCTTCTTCTCCGGATCACTCAGTACAGAGTACGCCTCCGTCACTTCTTTGAATTTCTTCTCCGCTTCTTTATCCCCAGGATTCGTGTCCGGATGATACTTCTTCGCCAGCTTACGATATGCTCTCTTTATTTCTTTATCCTCTGCGCCCTTTGACAGCCCAAGCACTTCATAATAATCTCGTTTCATTCTTTCCACATCCTTCCGAATCTCTTATTGTTTTGAACATATATAGTTTATTATTTCTCTGTGTTCTACTTGTAATATAGCAGACATTTTTAAAACTGTCAATACAACAAATTAGATTTGTCTGGTTGGCCCCGTCACTATTGAACTCTCACTTCTCATTTGAATAACCAAGTGCTTTTGTCTCTTTATTGTTGAGGACACATGTAAGGCAGGAGCGTTCCGAATACACTTTGTTCCGTATGTTAGTAAGAGCCAGACAGGCACCACTCACGGTAACTGTTCTGCTCTTAGTCAATAAATGTATCTGTTCCATTTACAGGAATCCTAACAGACAAATCAAATTTTATTTTAACAACTCTCGCAGCACCTGATTCACCATTCCAGGGTTTGCTTTCCCTTTCATGGCGCGCATTGTCTGTCCAAACAGTGCTCCGATTGCTTTCTCTTTACCGCCTTTGAAGTCTGCGACTGCCTGTGGGTTGTCTGCGATCACTTTAGCAGCTGTCTCACGGAGTCACCTTCGTCGTTCACCATCTTAAGCCCATGTTCTTCGACATATTTCTCAGGATCTATATCCTCCTGGAAGATCTGCTTGATACATCTTTTGCCACAGAACTGTTAATGGTTCCTGCATCCGCAAGATCAATTAATTTTGCCAGGTTCTTCGGAGAGAATGTTAAATCTTCCGGCTCCATTCCATTGTCTTTCATCAGACGGAAGGTCTCCCCGATCAGCCAGTTTGCAACTTTCTTCGGTTTCTCACAGATTGCTGTTGTTGCCTCAAAAAGATCGGCCATTTTCTTAGAACCTGTGATGATCTCTGCGTCATACTGCGGAATATCAAACTGTTCCTTGTAACGCTCCAGCTTCTCTGTACGAAGTTCCGGCTGCTGAGATTTGATTTTCTCGATCCATTCATCACTGATCACGATCGGAACAAGGTCCGGTTCCGGGAAATAACGATAATCCTGTGCATCCTCTTTGGAACGCATTGCATAAGAATGCTCTTTGTTGTCATCCCAGCGTCTTGTCTCCTGTACAACCTGTTTTCCTTCTTCGATCAACTCAATCTGTCTCTGACGTTCGCCTTCAATTGCATGTGCGATTGCCTTAAATGAGTTCAGGTTCTTCATCTCTGTTCTTGTACCAAACTGATCGGATCCGACTTCACGGACAGACAGGTTGACATCAGCACGCATAGAACCTTCCTGAAGCTTACAATCTGATGCGCCTAAATACTGCACGATCATACGAAGCTTCTCAAGATAGGAAATAACTTCTTCTGCGGAACGCATATCCGGTTCAGATACGATCTCTACAAGTGGCACACCGCTTCGGTTATAATCGACAAGTGAAGTATCATCCCACTCATCATGAACCAGCTTACCTGCATCTTCTTCCATATGCATCTCGTGAATTCTTACTTTCTTCTTTCCTGAACCACTCTCGATCTCTACATATCCATCTCTGGCAATCGGGAGATACAGCTGGGAAATCTGATAGTTCTGCGGGTTATCCGGGTAGAAATAATTTTTACGGTCAAATTTGCATACCTGTGTAATCTTACAGTTTGTTGCAAGACCAATCGCCATAGCATATTCTACAACTTGTTTATTCAACACCGGAAGCGATCCCGGCATACCGGTACATACCGGACAAGTATGTGTATTCGGTGCGCCACCGAATTCTGTGCTGCATCCACAGAAGATTTTTGTCTTTGTAGCCAGCTCAATATGCACTTCCAGTCCAATGACTGTTTCATACTGCTTTGCCATTGTTAACGCACCTCCTTTTCTGACATAAGACCGACAGATGCCGGTGTTTCATGCATCTTCTTTGTCGCACACTCATAGGTATATGCTGCACGGATCAAAGTTTTTTCTTCAAATACATTTCCGATCAGTTGCATACCGATTGGAAGTCCTTTGCTGTCTTTTCCAACCGGAACGCTCATTCCCGGAAGACCTGCAAGATTGACTGAGATTGTATAAATATCTCCCAAATACATCTTCATCGGATCACTTAAGCTCTTTCCAAGCTCCGGAGCAGTTGTCGGTGCTGCCGGTCCGAGAATGATGTCATAATTACGGAATGCACGGTCAAACTCTTTCTTGATTAAAGCTTTTGTTCTAAGTGCCTTCAGATAGTAAGCATCATAATATCCTGAACTTAAGACAAAAGATCCAAGCATGATTCTTCTCTTTACTTCAGGACCAAATCCTTCTGAACGTGTTTTCTTGTACATGTTATGAAGTCCATCGTAATCTTTCGTACGATAACCATATTTCACACCATCAAAACGTTCCAGGTTAGAACTTGCCTCTGCATCTGCGATCGTATAATAAGCAGGGATTGCATATTTTACAAGTCGCAGATCAAACGCCTCAACAATCGCACCCTTTTCTTCGAGTACTTTTGCTGCCTTCATCACAGCATCATTTACTTCAGGATCCAGACCTTCTCCCATATAATCTCTTGGGATTCCAATACGGAGTCCTTTCACATCATCAACGAGCGCTTCTGTGAAATCACAATCATCACGATCCATGGAAGTGCTGTCCTTCGGATCATGGGATGCAATTGCTTCAAGAATTGCCGCACAATCCGATACATCTTTCGCTACCGGTCCGATCTGATCAAGAGAAGAGCCGTATGCGATAAGTCCATATCGGGAAACGGTTCCATAAGTTGGTTTTAGTCCGACAACTCCACAGAAAGAACTCGGCTGACGAATGGATCCGCCGGTATCAGATCCAAGTGCATAATAACATTCGGATGCTGCCACTGCTGCACAGGAACCACCGGAAGAACCTCCCGGAACATGCGCTGTGTTGTGCGGATTGCGTGTCGGTCCGTAATAAGACGTCTCTGTTGTACTTCCCATGGCAAATTCATCCATGTTTGTCTTACCAATGATAACCGCTCCTGCTTTTCTGAGGTTCTCAACTGCCTCTGCCGTATAGGTCGGTTTGAAGTTGGAAAGAATCTTTGAACTACATGTGGTAAGCTGTCCCTCGATACACATATTATCTTTTACTGCAACCGGAACTCCTGCAAGTGGACCTGTCAGTTCGCCCGCATCTATTTTCTTCTGAATTTCCTCCGCCTGTGCATAAGCACCTTCTTCATCTATCGTCACAAAGCTATGAATCTCTGACTCCGCTTCTTTGATCTGTCCAATCACTGCATCGACTGCTTCTCGTACAGTTACTTCTTTTGCTTTGATCTTCTCGCCCAGTTCAAGGGCTGTAAGTTTTAATAAATCCATCTGCTCTCACTCCCTTAACCAATTGTCTTCGGCACTTCAAAACTGTCCTCTTTACGAAGTGGTGCATTCGCAAGTGTCGCTTCTTTGTTATCGCCATTTGTCACCACATCTTCACGGAACACATTCTGTACCGGAAATACATGAGACATTGGTTCAATCCCTGTTGTATCAAGTTCATTTAATGTATCTATATAATCCAGCATCTGCTCCATGTCTTTTTTCGCTGCTTCTTTCTCTTCCTCTGAAAGTTCCAGCTTTGCAAGGATTCCTACATACTCGATTGTTTCATCGGATATTTTATTTGCCAATTTAATCATCCTTTCTTTCTACTCTGTCTTTGCTAATCCTGACAATTTCCAAAATCAGTATCATAAATTTTTCAGCTTATTGCCACCTGTAGCGGTACATATCATAGAAACTGTCATAGTTCTGGTTTTTTACTGAGCCGGACGGCGTCAGGATTAAGTCCCCATCATCCACTTCCAGCTCCGTTCCTTCCGGGAAAACTGCATTTCTATAAGATTCTGATCCATCTGTATCATAAAACCAGAGTCCATAATTTTCATAATTGAGATTTTCATTTTCCTTATCATAAAAATCACCAAGATAAATCTTGTAATGAAGCTCCGCCCAGTCGACTCCTGATGCCTCGGTCACATCATACCATCCTGCCGGGAAATCTGTTCCCGCCGTATAAGTGTTTCCGGCTTTCAATGTTACCTGTTCCGTCAGCGGATTTTCTTCCAACTGCATCTGTTCCGTCTGTGCATTCTCAGAATGAAACTGGACAACCAGTCCTGTATCAATCTTCAGATGACCTCCTGTATACAGTCTCACATCATCTAGATAATCTCCTGCATCCGTATCTGACTCATCTTCACTAAAATAAGAATAGTAATAAATCGAATTCTCAGGATCATCCTGCTGCATGGAGCCTTCTCCTGAGACAAGCTCCACTTCATAAGTTCCTTCCGGGATCTGTGCTCCGATCTCATACTCCCCATATCCTAATACACAATCATAAGTTGCTCCTGTCTCAGAAAGTTCTCTCGTTGTATTCATATATGGATCATACTCAGAATCCACTTCGCTGCCATCATCATTCCAGTCATAATCTAAGGAATGAAAATCATCCCCAAATGAGGAAATGAAATCACCAACGGAACCTGCAATGCTTGTAAATGCTACGATTGCTACGATGATTCCCGCAAGAATTCCACTGATTTTCCTTGCCTTTTTCTGTTCCTCGTAAGATCCTGCATGAACCTTCCTTGCCGGATTAAATACCGTCGGCCCACCTGGCTGCATCTGCCCTGTCTGTGGGATTTCCATCCGCGGATTTTCTTTTTGCTGATATTCTGTCTGCGTTCTTTTCCGTCCGTTATGACTCTCACAGAGATGTCCCGCATCCTGCTTTTTCTCCCGTTTTTTTGTCTCTCCAGTCTCATTCTGTCGTTTCTGGGAATATGTCATTTTTTTCTTGCGATCAAAGCTGCTCTCATTCAGCCTGTAATTCTTTTTGTCCAGCTTTGTGTTATCCAGCCCGCAGGAACTGCAACGGCCATTAATCAATTTACCTCCGCAAAGATAACATTCTTTTTTCTTAAACATAAAGATCCTCCCTCGTTTCTACTCCTTAAGTTTCTAACCACAACATCCTGTGGGCAGTTCTCTTTCTCAGTTCAGACCTTCACATCCAACAGTTCTTTCGTTCAATCCAGGGGGATTGACCCGTTTTTTGTATTTTCTTCTTATGGTTCCAAACGACTTAAGTCTCTTGGGAATAATGTTGTTTCTCTTACATTGTCTTCGTTCATCATCTTCATTGTCAGACGTTCCATACCTATTCCAAGACCTCCGTGTGGTGGCATTCCATGCTTAAATGCACTTAAATACTGCTCCATGCCTTCATCTGTCATACCTCGCTTCTCCATCTTCGCAAGAAGTTCATGATAATCATGAATACGCTGTCCGCCGGTTGTGATCTCCATTCCTCTGAAAAGCAGGTCAAAACTGAGCGTGTAAGTCGGATCCTCCGGATCATCCATTGCATAGAATGGACGTTTCTTTGATGGATAATGAGTAACGAATACAAAATCTGCATCCCATTCTTCCTTCGCATAACGGCTGATCAATGTCTCTTCCTCTGGTTCCAGGTCAAATGGGTTCTTGATCTTTCTGTCATACTTCTCGGATACCAGTCGTTTGATCTCGTCGAATCTTACTGCCGGAATATTATCTGTCTTCGGTACTTCGATATTCAGAATCTGAAGTTCTCTTGCATACTCTTTCTTCAACAGCTCCATCGTATACTGAAGAAATCCCGTTTCCATTGCCATGATATCTTCAAATCCATCAATATATCCCATCTCGAAATCAAGGCTTGTGTACTCATTCAGATGACGCTTTGTGTTGTGTTTCTCTGCACGGAATACTGGCGCTGTCTCAAAGACTCTGTCGAATACTCCGACCATCATCTGCTTATAGAACTGTGGGCTTTGCTGAAGGATCGCCGGTCTGTGGAAATACTCCAGACGGAAAAGGTTCGCACCGCCCTCTGCACTCTTGGCACCGATTTTCGGAGTATGGATCTCTGTAAATCCTTCTTTATAAAGGAAATCACGGAACCCTCTTACGATTCCTTCCTGAATTCTGAACTTCGCACGCTCTCTGATATTTCTCAGAGAAATCGGTCTGTAGTTTAATTTTGCTTCCAGAGATGTGTTCAGCTTCCACTTTGCAATCGGAAGCGGCATTGGCTCTGCCGGCTCACTTAAGATCTTCAATTCACCAAGCGAATCTCAATCCCATTCGGAGCTTTCGCAGACTCTGCAAGCACACCTGTTACCTCTACTGTATCTGCTTCCTTCACATCTTTCAAGTCAAATTTGGAAATATTTTCTTCATATACACACTGAACAAGTCCTTCTCTTTTTCTGAGAATAATGAATGCAATTGTTCCCATATCACGGATCGTATGGATCGCACCATTTACTTTCACTTCGGTTCCAATTCTTCCCTCTTCGAGAAGTTCACTCAGTTCCAATGTTTCCTTCTTTTTTACACCTGTTACAAATTCCATAATTCTTCTCCTTTCAGATTCCAGCATCCCGGGAAGAAGCTTTCTAAATAAAAAAGCCCCGGGATACATCAGTATCCCGGGACGGAAATTACAATCATAATATCCGCGGTACCACCCGCATTGAATCTCAGTCTTCACATTTCAAATCTTATCCCTGTGTAAGCCAGATTCCACTCTTTGCATGTAACGTATGCTCCACGTGCTGCCCTACTTCATCTGTTCAGACAGCCAGCTCCCAAGTGTTCCCTTAATCCGCTCCGCTGTCCGGCGCTCTCAGTCGGTGACGCCAACTTCCTGTCAGTTTCTGTGAATCAGAGTCTTGTTCTTAGCCTTTTTCTAGTTCAGCACTTTAGTCTGCTAAAACTTGTTTCCAATATTAGCACATCATTTTTTGATTTTCAAGAGTTTTTATCTGAATTGTCACACATTTTAACATTTTATCAGAATGAGGCTTTTTCAACCTATCGGTTTTGTGTACTTTCACTAATTTCTTCCTGTACTGTGCTTAATGCCTGATCCAGCTGGTTATCTGCTTTTGGATTCTCCTCATCATACTGGTATTCAACTTTCACATCCGGTTCAACACCTTTTCCATTGATGCTTCTTCCATCTGGAGTATAATACTCTGCAATCGTCACTTTCAGACAGGTTCCATCTCCCAGATCCATCAATTGCTGCACAACACCTTTTCCATACGTTGTCACTCCGACAATCTTCGCTGTTCCATAATCCTGTACTGCACCGCTGAAGATTTCAGATGCGCTGGCACTGTACTGGTTTACAAGAACTGCCATTGGTTTCTTAAATTCATGAGTTCCGTCACAAGTGATTTCGTCTGTCTTTCCATTCTTGTCCTTTGTTGATACAATTGTACCTTCCGGAAGAAGCAGACGCAGCATATTTGTAACTGTATCAAGACTTCCGCCCGGGTTGTTTCTCAGGTCGACAATAAGACCCTGCATTCCCTGCTTTTCAAGATCGTCCAACGCTTCTTTAAACTGGTCATAAGTTACTGTGTCAAACTCAGACACTCTGATATAGCCAATCTGGTTCTCCTTCATCTCATACGAAACTGTCTTCACTTCAATCGTATCTCTTGTAGCAGTCAGTTCCAGCTCTTCTCCGTCTCTGAGAACTGTAATCTTTACATCTGTTCCCTTTTCCCCTTTGATCCAGGACACCACCGTATCAAGCTGCTCATCACCAACCTCGTGGTCATCGATTTTCTCCAGGATATCTCCTGCTTTCAGTCCTGCTTTCTCCGCCGGAGAGTCTTCATAGACATTTACAATTGTCGCATAGCCCGTATCCGCATCTTTTGTCAGCGTTGCACCCACACCTGAAAATGTTCCGCTTGTTGATTCCATCAGCGCTTTCGTCTCATCTTCATCATAATAAACAGTGTACTTATCTCCCAGTGCACTCGTATATCCGGAATAAATTCCTTCTGCCAGCTTATCTGTATCAATTTTATCTTCATACAGATAATATTTATCAATCAAAGCATTCAGCTTATTCAGTTTTTTTGATACCTCTTTTTCTGTCACTTTACCGGATGCATAACTGCCGGCTGTGTTCGTAATGACCCTGAATCCCCCAAGGAGAAGCAGGCTGACAAGAACTGTTGCAAGAATTCCGGTAACAATCCCGGCTCCATATCCCTTTTTCTTTTTCTGTTCCATTGTCTGTCCCTTTCGCTGTTATTTAAAGAAAAGGACAAAGCAGAATCTTCCACTTTGTCCCCCTTTATTCTTTGAATCCCTTTATCTTACATATAATTATTTGGATTCACTGGTGTTCCGTTAAGCTCCACCTGGAAATGTAGATGTGCTCCGGTTGAATATCCTGTAGAACCAACATATCCGATCTGTTGTCCTTTTGCTACTCTCTGACCGGCACTCACACAAATTGAACTGTGATGCATATACTTTGTCACCAATCCGTTTCCATGGCTTATAACAACCCAGTTCCTGCACTGTTGCTCCAGCCTGCCGTAATGACTGTTCCAGCTGCTGCTGCATATGTAGGTGTTCCTGTCGGTGCGGCATAATCATTTCCTTTATGTGGTCTTGAATCGAAAGATCGAACCTCTCCGAAATAACTGGCTGGTACGTCATTCCCGGACATGGATGTGTAAAATATCCACTTCCGCTCACCACGTTTCCGCTGGAAGCCGGTCTGGAACTGCTGCTTCCACTGCTACTGCTTCCACTGTTATTCTTCTTTGCAGCCGCTGCCGCAGCAGCTGCGGCTGCCTGCTCTTCCTGAAGACGTTTTGCTTCTTCTGCTTTCGCCTTAAGATCTGCAAGAAGATTTGCATTATCTGTAATCTGATCCTGAATCTCAGCAATCTGTGCTTCCTTGCTGCTGATCAGTGTCTGCGCCTCTGTCTGCTGACTCACCAGACTGCTCTGCAATGTATTGAGTTTTTCATACTCATCCTGCAGTTTTGCTTCTTTCTCTTCTACAGCCTTTACTGTATCCTGAAAAGCTGTAAGCATATCTCTGTCATAAGAAGAGAGCTTCGATACATACTCTGCCTTATTAAGAAGATCACCAATATTGCTACTGGACATCAGAATCTCAAGAAACTGGGTATTACCACCCTCATACATGAATTTGATTCTCTTCTTCATGCTGTTATACTGATCATCCTCATCAACCTTCGCCTGTACAAGCTCTTCCTCAGCTGTTGAAATTTCAGTTTCCTTGGCACTTAATTCTTCCTGCGTCTTGTTCATCTGGTCAATGATGGAATTAAGTTTCGCAGCAAGTGTATCTTTTTCAGCCTGAGCTGCACTCTTCTGTGATTGCAGCTCATCTGCTTTTTTCTGCGCTTCATCAATTGTCACAGCACCGGAAGTAATTGTCATTGACAGCATCATTCCGACTGACAGAAGCAGTGCTGTCACCTTTCTCATCCGTCTTTTCATAGGTATCTCCTATTACACTCTTAAGTGCTTACGAACAGTGAAGTAACTTCCGAGAAATCCAATTCCAATTCCCATTGCAAGCCCGATTGGCAACAAATAGATATATACATTTCCAACCGGAAGGAATGTAATGATATTCTTCAGAATGCTAAACTTCTCCATAATATATACTACAGCCTTGTCATAAAGGAAATATAACAGAGCAAGCGGAATAACTGCACCGAATAATCCGATGATCAGACCTTCGATCACGAATGGTGATCTTACAACAAAGTCTTTCGCTCCGATATATTTCATGATTGCAATCTCTTCTTTTCTGACTGTAATACCTGTTGTTACCGTATTACTGATCAGGAAGATTGATACTCCGAGAAGAATTGCGATAATCGCAATTGAAACATATGCAACAAGCATATTCACACTGGAAAGTGTGTTCGCTACAACATCTGACTTATTGACCTGTCTGACTCCGTCCAGACTCTGTGCAAATTTAACCAGATCCTGCTGCGTAGCTGAAAGAGACTTACTCTTCGCGATCAGATCCTTATCATCACCTTTTACCGTCTTCATGTAGACTTCATAGTTATCTGAACCTGCCAGCGGGTTATCATCCTTAAAACCTTCTGCAAGTTCCGGGTTGTCTCCAAAATACTCTTTCTGGAATTCTGCCCATGCATCATCTGCTGACACATACTTCACTTCCGAAACATCATCACGGGACTCAAGCTGCTCACCGATCTCTTTCTTCTGTTCCTCTGTTGCGTCATCATTAAAGAATACGGTGATTGCAACACCTTCTTCTGCGCTTTTAATAATATACTGGAAGTTAACAAGTATCGAGAAAAACAATCCAAACAGGAAAATACATGCTGACATCGTCGCTATGGATGCGAGTGAAAACATCTTGTTTCTCCAGATATTCTTAACGCCCTGCTTTCCAACGTATCCAAATGTACTAATCCTCATTTATATACCCACCTTTTTTCTCATCACTGACGATTACGCCCTGCTTCATAGTAATGACGCGCTCGTTCATCTCGTTTACGATCTCCTGGTTATGTGTAACAACAAGTACTGTTGTTCCACGCTCATTCGCCTCTTTCAGCAGACTCATGATCTCCCATGAGTTTGTCGGGTCGAGGTTTCCTGTCGGCTCATCCGCCAGCAGAATGGCAGGTTCATTTACAATTGCTCTTGCAATCGCTACTCGCTGTTGCTCTCCACCTGAGAGTTCCTTTGGGAATGACTTGTATTTCTGTGCAAGTCCTACCAGTGACAGAGCTGCCGGTACCTTCTTCTTGATCACACGGGTCGGTGTCTCAGTCACACGCAAAGCGAATGCAATATTCTCATAAATATTACGATCCTTCAGAAGACGGAAATCCTGGAACACAACTCCAAGTCCTCTTCTGTATTTAGCTATGTTTCTGTGTTTCATACGGTTCAAATTCTGGCCGTTGACGATAATTGTACCCTCAGTCGGATTCAACTCTTTCATGATCAATTTGATCAATGTAGACTTACCTGATCCACTGTCACCAACGATGAATACAAATTCTCCGCGCTCAATCTTCACGGAAACTCCATTCAAGGCTGCGTGACCTTTGGAATACTCCTTCGTCACATTCCTTAATTCAATCATATGTTCCTCCTAAAACTTATCTATACTCCTACGGTTCTAGTACTCTAATGTCTCCATATACTTCATATACTTTACTACCATTAAGGCAATCTTGAAAGTAATGGCATCCTCAAACACACGCAGATCTAGACCGGTACTCTTCTGAAGCTTATCCAGTCTGTATACCAGTGTATTTCTGTGGATATAGAGCTGTCTGGATGTCTCTGATACATTAAGACTGTTCTCAAAGAACTTATTGATCGTTGTCAATGTCTCTTCATCAAAGTCATCCGGAGATTTTGCTTCGAAAATCTCTTTGATAAACATCTTACAAAGTGGCAGTGGCAGCTGATAAATCAGACGACCGATTCCAAGTGTTGTATAAGCAACGATATCCTTCTCATCAAAGAAAATCTTACCTACATCAAGTGCAAGCTTCGCCTCTTTGTATGACTTGGATACTTCCTTGATATCACTTACGATGGTTCCGTATGCAATATGGATCTGCTCGTCGCCTCCCTCTGCCTGGAGCGTATCCAGCATCTCTTTTGCCATCTTCTCAAGTTCCTTATTGCCGTCCTTATCTGAGAGTTCTTTCACAACAATAATATTTTTCTCATCAACAGCTGTGATAAAATCTCTTGACTTTCCTCCCAGAAGATTTCTCACATTATCAAGTGCAGCACTGTCTTTCTCGTGCGATGTTTCAATAATAAAGATAACACGTTTTACTTCTGTGTCAATATGTAATTTCTTTGCACGATTGTAAATATCAACCAAAAGAAGGTTGTCTAAAAGAAGATTTTTGATAAAGTTATCTTTGTCAAAACGCTCCTTATAAGCTACAAGCAGACTCTGGATCTGAAATGCCGCAATCTTACCGAGCATATACACATCTTCTGTCTCGCCATCTGCAAGCAAAACATATTCCAAACGCTGTTCATCAAAGATCTTAAAGAACTGGCATCCCTGGATCACCTGGCTGTCTGCCGGGGATTCAACAAAAGAAAGAACCGCTTCCCCACAATCTTTTGCCATATCAAATGTTGCTGCAAGTTCCTTGCCTTCTGTGTCGAGTACACAGAAATCAACCCTTGATATTCCCTTTAATCCTTCAATAGTGTTTTGAAGTATCTGATTTGAAATCATCCTTTTTTCCTCCACTCTGTACGATGTATTGCTGATTACAGCAAACTGTAAGTAGTAACACGCATGTGCATATTCCACAATTTTTTTGTATGCATTATTTATCCGTACACATACCCTTATATTATATTAAGGCAAAACAGCAAAAAAAGAAAGAGGAAATCCATCTTTTTTATGCATTTCTTAGTCGAATCTATGAAATATTCACATTTTTATCTTTTAGCATTCTTCACAAAGGCTAATTCTGCTTCTCTACTTTATAGCGAAATACTTTCTTTACTAACATTCTCTTTATCCAGCTTGTCATCTTTCTGTCGTCAAAGCTGCGCATCAGAACTGATCCACAGCCAATCCAGACTCTTGTGTCGATCAATGCCCGGTTCTGTTCAATAAAATCTTCCTGCGCCGGCGATGGAAGGACTGATAAAATACAATCTGCCTCTGAGCCATTGACTGCATTCACTATTCCATGGATCCTGTCTGCATCTGTCAACTCTCCGTCTTCCAGATGGATCACGGCATCTCCTACCACACGGATTCCCTGATTATACCTTGCAAGAGCTTCCTCTGCTTTTACCAGTTCCTCCTGACTGGCTGCCAGAAGATAGATCTTATGATGGTTCTTCTGTAAATATTTCAAAAACATTCTTAAGAATAATTTATTATCTGTCTCACGCAGCAATCTTGCATCATCAGCTTTTGCTGCCTCAAGAATCTCTACACTTCCTGGAAGAACCAGATCCTGCATGGAAACCTTTTTTTTCCACTCCGGATTCTCATGTTCTTTCATCAGCGATTCCATCGATACAAGCTCAATGGTATTGACGGAATCACCTTTCATGAATTCGATTGCCTGCATCATCGCTTCTTTTGCCTTAATACAGGAAATCTCCACATCAAATATTGAAATTTTTTCTGTCATTTATGCCACCAAAGTTATCACTTTCCAAAAAACTCTGCGAATTCTAACGCAAAATAATTTCTCCCCATTCTGCCTATTTTACCAAATTTATCCTTGTTTGTCAAAATCTGTGTCATTTAAAATTTTACTTTCGTCTATTCTTTCGCATTTTCATCCGTGATCTCTGTCTGTTTTTTTATCTCTCGTCTTCTTCCGGTGACCATTCCGCCAATCCGCCCTGTCTCTTTTGGTGTCAATGACTTCCATCCATCCTGCATCACGCGATCTAAAAGGCCTAATTCTTCTGCTATCTCATACTTCAGTTTTTCTTCCGGTTCAAGTTCTGTAAGATTGATCGTCTTTTCCTTTTTTCTTCCCATACTTCTTTCTGCTGCTTACAGCAACCTCCTTTTCAGAAGTATTTACCGGAAAAATTTTATTCGCCGCTCACATGAATCGCACCGAGAATCTCTCCGATCGAGCCGATATTGCAAGCTCTGCCCGGACAGTTCTGGCTGTTTCTGATTTATTGATCACAACAAGGTGTTTTCCGTGAAAATAATCAATAAAACCGGCTGCCGGATAAACAACAAGGGAAGTACCTCCGATGATCAGCATGTCGGCTGATGAAATTGCTTCGACTGCCCCTTGGATCGTCTTCTGGTCAAGTCCCTCTTCATAAAGTACTACGTCCGGCTTAATCATCCCGCCGCAGCTGCATCTCGGAATTCCTTCTGAATTCTTCACATATTCCGCATCATAGAACTTCCCACATTTCATACAGTAATTTCTGTGGATGCTTCCATGAAGTTCATAGACGTTTCTGCTTCCTGCCGCCTGATGCAGTCCGTCAATATTCTGTGTCACAACAGCCTGCAATTTTCCGGCCTGCTCCAATTCTGCCAGTTTCAGATGGGCAGCATTTGGCTTCGCATCCAAAATCATCATCTTCTCTTTATAAAACTCATAGAATGCTTCCGGATATTTCATAAAAAAGCTATGACTGACCACCTGTTCCGGTGAATACTTATATTTCTGATGATAAATTCCTGTTGCACTTCGAAAATCCGGAATATTACTTTCTGTTGATACACCGGCTCCTCCGAAAAACACGATCCGGTTACTCTCATCAATCATTGCCTGCAGCTGCTCAATCTCTTTCTCGTACATCTTGCATACTCCTTTCTCAAACCGCACTTGCCAGATTCCTGTCACCTTAAGGCACACTGCCTTCTGCACCGGCGAAATGTTTACAAGGACTTTCCTAATATAGAACAAAGAATGTGCAAAGGCACATTCTTGCGCCTGCGGCGGTCGCTTGCGACACCTACCTTGTACGCCGCAGTGCGCATCCTTAGCGGAGCGTTTTTAATATATTAGGAAAGCACTTTCCTAATATATTAAAAAGACAGGTCCGTCCTTCACTTGCATTCAGCTGTGTCTGACTCCCTGTCTTTTCTTAAGTAAACCTGTTCCCGGTACGTCCGGAAAGCGATCTTATATCTTTTATTTATATCTTACAGATCGATTTTTCCTGTTGTATCTCCATTAACAACATAATATGCTGCTGACTCTTCCGGTTTCAGATAAATCTTAACATCTTTCATGTCTCCGACTTTATTCTTCAGATCCTTTGTCCATACATCTTTGACTTTCTTAAGGATCTCTTTCTCTGTATACTCTTTACCGGAGAACTGAAGGAAGAATTCTGTCTTCAGCTCAGCTTTCTTTGTAGTCTTGGCTGCTGTCTTCTTAGCTGCTGCTTTCTTTACAGTCTTCACAGCCTTTTCAGCTGTATCTTCCGCTTTTGCTGCGACCTTCTTAGCTGCCTTCTTCACTGTCTCTTTTACTTCTTCTGCCTGAACTTCTGGTGTATCTACCAGCACTGCTGCCTTTGTTTCAAGTTTCTTTGTTGTGTCTTTCTTTGTCTCGATTGCTTTCGCAGCTGCTGTCTCTTTCTTCTCTGCCTTTACTGTTGCTGTTTCAGCTTTTTTCTCTGCCGGTTTCGCTGTTGTTGTTTT
>ENA-OQHY01000350-OQHY01000350.1-human-gut-metagenome-genome-assembly--contig:-NODE-350-length-26668-cov-6.525602_pt1 | contig 26668 bp, 28 predicted proteins | sample MGYA00242570_ERZ504733 | MGnify/ENA primary metagenome ERZ504733 (study PRJEB26092, sample SAMD00036219) | human gut metagenome | host: Homo sapiens | study: EMG produced TPA metagenomics assembly of... | reverse complement strand
CATACTGCGGCCCTCTACTGCAACCTTGCGTCCGAAACGATAAGCTGTGTTAATGATCTGCTGTACGCGGTCTACATTGGATGCAAAAGTGGCAATAATGATTCTGTTTGTCTTATATTCATTGAAAAGATTATCAAACACATGTCCCACAGAACGTTCAGACATGGTAAATCCGGTTCTCTCTGCATTAGTACTGTCACACATCAGTGCCAGTACTCCCTTTCTTCCAATCTCTGCAAAACGCTGCAGATCAATGGCATCTCCGAATACAGGAGTATAATCTACTTTAAAGTCGCCGGTATGCACTACGATGCCTGCCGGAGAATAGATTGCAAGTGCAGATGCATCCTGGATACTATGGTTTGTCTTGATAAATTCAATTGAAAAATCACCAAGATTAATGACCTGTCCATGCCTTACTTCCTTTAACTTGGTAGTATTGGTCATATTATGCTCTTTCAGCTTATTTGCAATAAGGGCAATGGTCAGCTTCGTGGAATAAACAGGGACATTTACATCTTTGAGTACATACGGCAGCGCACCGATATGGTCCTCATGTCCATGGGTGATCACAAAGCCTTTTACTTTTGAAATATTCTCTTTTAAATAGGTGACATCCGGAATGACAAGGTCAATTCCGAGCATATCATCTTCCGGGAAAGCAAGACCGCAGTCTACCACAACAATGCTGTCTTCATATTCAAATGCTGTGATATTCATTCCAATCTGTTCCAGACCACCCAGAGGATGATCTTTAATTTAGATGTTGGTTTCTTCGGTCTGCGGGAAGAATTCTTTATCGCAGCCTTAAATGGTACCTGTATTCCGTTCTTCTCTTTATCTGCCGGAGCCTTGCGGTCCTGCATTGGTTTTCTTCCATAAGAGTTTCTGTGCTGTGGTTTATATTTATAATTCTTCGGTCTGTTGTATGGCCTCTTCTGACCATGTCCGAACTGTCCGTCATGATTTTCACGCGCTTCATTATTAAACTGGTTGTTATTTTCGTTACTCAAGTACTACACCTCCATGCTACATTTCAAGGTCTACGTCATCTAACATTTGTTCAAATACTTTAAAAACAGCCTGCATCTCATCCTCGTCCTCGACCATTTCATAGCAGGCTTCCTGACTGTCATCCTCTGACACGTCTTTAAAAATATAGGCTGTCGCCTCATCATCCTGAGAATCAGATACCAGAAGATATGCAACTCCTCCGATCCTGGTCTGCTCCTCTACATAAAACTCCGCTTCTGTTCCGTCCTCAAGCTGAAATTTAATTTTCTCCATCTTATTAATCTCCTAACAGGACAGGGAATCCAGATATCCCTGCAAAATAAAAACAGCAGCCAGCTGATCCAGATACTGCTTGCGGTTCTCTCTGCGCACACTGGCTTCCATTAAAGTACGATTGGCTTCTACTGTTGTCAGACGCTCGTCCCACATGATCACTTCAAGACCTGTACGTCTCTCCAGCATTTCTTTAAATTCCAGTGATTTTTGGGCACGTTCTCCAATCGTATTGTTCATGTTCTTCGGATATCCAAGCACGATCTTCTCCACGTGATATTCCGAAACAAGTTCTTCAATACGGGCAAGTGTCTGGCGCACATGGTTCTCCTGTTTACGCCAGATTGTCTCTACGCCCTGAGCGGTGAGCCCCAGCGGATCACTGATGGCTACACCGACTGTTTTTGATCCATAATCTAATCCCAGAACCCTCATATCAGCGTTCCCAGGATTTGTTCTTAATATACTCGTTTAAAAGTTCCTCTACCAGTTCGTCGCGCTCTACTTTCATAATCATGCTTCTCGCTCCCTTGTGACTGGTAATATAAGTAGGATCTCCGGACATAATATATCCAACGATCTGATTGACCGGATTGTATCCTTTCTCATCCATTGCTGTGTAAACGAGATCCAGAACTTCTTTTACCTGAAGCTCCTGGTCTGGTTTTGTTCTGAAATATTGGGTATTACCCAGATTGTTCTCTGCCATTTTATTCACGTCCTTACCTGATTTATTGTCGCAAAGCCTTCTTAGTAATTCTGCTTTGCTATGTATTGCAAATTTCGTATACAATACACATATTTTCTTCTATATTTTAATATAATTTCACGTATTGTGCAACCGCAAATTTATTGATGATTATTCGTTACTGTTCACACACGTTACTGTTCACTCCGTTCTCAGTAACATAGCCAAAATTCATTCCAGATTGCCTGCGGCAATGGAATTTTGGCTTGTATGTCTCGGGATTTTGGCATATTCATGCCAAACACCTCGCGGGATAGTGGTGTGTGAACAGTAACTCACACACCACTATTCCGCTGAGAACGAAGTGAGCTGTAACTATTCTACTCCCAGAACCTCACCTGTTAATGTATGTTCTTCCAGGAATTCTTCAGCTTTTACAGTAATGATGTCATTCACACTATAGTTGTCCTGTTTTTTCACTGCTGTTTTAATATATTCCATACTGTGGCCGATATACCACTGCTCTCCGTTAATCTCTACTTCTTCCTCAAGAAGTACTTTCAGTTCACCGCCGAGCATGGATTTCTCATATTCTTTCGCATGCTGTTCATTTAAAGCAAGCATCTTGTCACTTCTGACCGCTTTCTGTGCTTCAGTGAGCTGTCCGGACATGGCTGCAGCCTTTGTTCCATGGCGGCGGGAATATTTGAAAATATGAGTTTCATAAAAATGAATGCTCTCTACGAAATCATAGGAATCCTGAAAATCTTCTTCTGTTTCCATCGGAAAACCAACGATCACATCTGTGGTAAGTGCAGGATTTCCCAGATATTTTCTCAGAAGCCCGCATTTCTCTGCATATTCTGCGCTTCTGTATCTGCGATTCATTCGCTCCAGTGTGGTATCACATCCGCTCTGCAGGGACAGATGGAAATGCGGACACATTTTCGGCAATGCGGCAATGCTCTGCACAAATTCTTCTGTGATGATTCCCGGTTCCAGGGAGCCAGACGGATTCGTTCGATTCCTTCTACCTCATGTACTGCCCGGATCAGGGAAAGCAGTGTTTCTTTCTCTTCTGCCGGGAAATCTACACCATAAGAGCTTAAATGAATTCCTGTCAGAACGACTTCCTTGTATCCTTTTGCTGCAAGTGCATGAACCTCATCCATTACATGCGCGATCTTACGGCTTCTGACACGACCTCTTGCATAAGGAATGATACAGTAAGTACAGAATTGATTACAGCCGTCCTGAACTTTGATATATGCGCGTACATGCTCTGCTGTATGATCAATTGCCAGTTCTTCATATTCTTTTGTCTGGTTGATCTTGAGCACATGTTTCTGTTTGGTGTGCTGTTGCTCATATTCCTCGAGTACCTGGACAATATTTCCCTTCTGATTGTTTCCAAGGATCAGGTCTACAGCCTCATCTTTATCCAGTTTCCCTTCATCTGTCTGTACATAACATCCGGCTGCGATCACGATAGCATCCGGGTTCATTTTCTTTGCTTTGTGCAGCATCTGTCTGGATTTACGGTCTGCAATGTTGGTTACTGTACAGGTATTAATTAAATATACATCAGCCCCCGGTTCAAAAGGTACGATCTCGTAGCCCGCTTCTTCCAGAAGCTGCTGCATGGCTTCTACTTCATAGGCGTTTACTTTACATCCTAAGTTGTGAAGTGCAACTTTTTTTCCCATTCTTTCCTCCTAATTGATTTTTCTGTTTTTATAATTCTATACCTGCATACTCATTTTCTGTAGTCTGGACTTTGTATACATGCTGACATTTCGAAAACTTATATGCTTACAGAATAGATTTTGTTTTCGCTTTAGTTATTGTTCATTTTCTACAAAACAGTCTGATATTTTAGCACTGTTCTACATTTTCACTAAATCTTTCTGGAAATTTTATCCGTTTTCACCTTGACTTTTATGGTCTCTGCCGTTAAGATGAAAACTGTAAGCTGACAGACAATCAGGTCAGCAAATAACTATTATTAAGGGAGGTTCTCATAATGAAAACAGTTAAAATTTCACTGAACTCTATCGATAAAGTGAAAGCGTTCGTTAATGAAATCAGCAAATTCGACTGCGATTTCGATTTAGTATCCGGAAGATATGTAATCGACGCAAAATCTATCATGGGTATTTTCAGCCTTGATTTATCCAAACCAATCGATTTAAACATCCACGCTGATGGCGCTGCTCTTGATACCGTTATGGCAATCGTAGGCAAATACGTTACAGAATAATTTTTTCGCAGTCATTGAGGAACTGGTAAACAGTTCCTCTTTTTGTGCCACCAGATTTTCTGTCGCCAATCCATTATAACTGTCCTGAAAATATTTGACAACCTTTATTTTCAGGGCATTATATTAAATTCATATTTCTTTTAACCATTATCTGGTATATGCTCGTAGCTACCAATACTCTAAGCGTCGCTTCTATACCGAATAAAATCTGATAAGTATCCTCGCCCAATAATTTTTACTAACTATCTCTTCACAATCCACGTTCCACTTCTATTTGATCCTTGTCTTTCAACTAATTTATCTTCTCTCAAGTCTTTTATAATCTTCTGGACTTGTTTTCTCGTAAGATTAAATTCTTCCATGAGTTTAACCTGTGTTATTGATGGATTTTCTTCCATTCGCTGTAATATATCCAGCTTTCTTTCGGCTCCTTTTTTTGGCTCCTTTTTTTGGCTCCTTTTTAGCTCCTTTTTGGTTCCTTTTTGTTTACACTCCAGTGTATCTTCTTTTAAAAATGCCTCATGTACAAATAATCGTGAAATAAAATAGCTATGAGCATCGTCTGTCTCAAACTCTGGTTTCGGGGAACCATTCTCTTCAAGAGCTCTAAGAATTTTACCAAATCCAGTATTTCTGCCCTCTGTCAAATGCAATTCCTTAAGAACCTCGCCTATACGCCTGTTTCTATATCTGCGATTTGATACCCTATATCGTTTTAGTCCTTCCTGCGTAACCGAACGATCTGGTCCTGGAAAACTTACAATTTCAATCATTTCCCGTTCAACCCTTACTTCTATCGGTTCCCTGATATCATATGCACGGTGATAAACTGCATTTGCCAACGCTTCTTCTAATGCTGCATATGGATAATTATATACCCAATCTGATTCTGCTTTATCCGCACTCTTAACAATTTTCTTCGTTACGATTGAGTTTTTTATAAACTGCAGTGCTTCTCTAAGCTGTTGATGAATCGGTCCCTTAAATGTATTTTCTATAATATTGTCACCACCCAATCCGTCTGGGAACTGTACAATATCTATCTGGGTACAAGGAAAAAATTTATCCGGCTCCATACAGAAAAACATTAATCCCACATTTTTAGGTTTAACATATTCTGGAAGTACACTGATAATATTCATATCATTACATAGTTCAGCAAAATCTCCTGTTTTTGATTTTTCATAAAGTGAACTTCCTATTTCTTTGAGATAATTCTGAATCAAAGTAATATTCAAATCTGCCAGCTCTGCCTGATGATTCACTCTGTCATCAAATGGTACTCTATTTGCCAGATTAAATAAATCCTTTTCCTCATCATCTGATGGCTCTACAGTATTTGAAGCTTTACGAATGTAATGAATGCGCTCTTTATTATTTTTCTCCATTGTCTTTGGCGATGAATATGGTCTATTATCCCCACCCGGCACCATATAACAATGAACTGTTTGTCCTGGTAAGTCTCAACACCAATTATCGGTGTATAAGCAGGTCTAAGAAGTTTGCATTTTCCAAATATATTTTTCTGATATGCATCCAACTTATCTGTCGGAACTCCTTTCAACGGATAAACAGGTTTTCCATTGTTTTCCTGTACCCCAATAATAATGTATCCTCCACCCCAATTATCAAGATCATTAGCAAATGCACATATGGATTTTAAAGATGCTGCTGCATCCCATGTTTCCTTAAATTCAATCCTCGCCCATTCAACGACATCTCCAGACAAAAGTGTTTTGATACTAGTTGGTATTGCCATTCAATCACTTCCTTTCTTGCATATACTTTTTTAATTTTCAACATACAAATTATCAAAATCTACTTCTTTAATTTGTATGTCTCTAAGATTTGCTAATTTATATACGGCATTCTTTTCGCTTTCATCTGCATTTTTATGCAATAAAATGCAATCAATGATTTTGTTAATCTCAATTTCGTTTAAATGCAACTCAAAATTTTGCTTACCTCCAACCATTTTAATTTTATCAGACACATCTTCAAAACTCTTATCCAATGCCTTTTTACATTTCTGAATAAATAACATACCATTATTTACAATTTCATTTTCATCATTCCTATAAAAATTTTTCATGTAAAAATCCTTTGATAAACTTGGTAAATCACAATTATTCTCGGTATGCATATGTAATTTGATTCTTGTTTCATGTTCATACTGAAAGTTTATTTCTTTTAAAAAAAGCTCCATAATCAAAAAACGTTTTTTTGCTATATCTTCAGTTCTTCGACATTTACATACATATTTTGCGATAAACTCTTCAAAGTTATTTACATAAATCATTGGCATTACATCCGCATATAAATATGTACTAACAGGTACAAATTTATCATCTGACAATATTGCTAATTTCTTGTAAAAATCATTTTTGAATTGTACTATAATATTTCTTTTATATTTTGTATGATATTCATCAATCATTTTGCTTTCTGTATATCTATCAGCAACACAATAGCAAAAACTCATCTGCTGTAACAAGGCTGCTGCTCCTATAAAACTGCTAAACACTGACATAATATATTGTTGTGTACAGTATTGTTCCTGAATATCCATACAATGTTCATTTATAATTTGATATGCCTTTAATATATTTTTTCTGTCTGTATACCAGTCTTCCAAATACTTCTCATTTTTATCTCCTGTTGCAGACTTTTTCCATTCCTCGGGATTGGTAAAATAAAGTATTTTTTCTTGAAGCAATGTTTCAAACTCTAGTTTTCCCATAAAGCGATAGTAAGGAAAACTTCTTTCTCTTTCATAGTGTTTATAATTTACCGATAAAATATTGCTTTTTAAATATTTCCCATCTTTAAATCTTTTTTCTGATACATACATTAGTCATTTGATATATTCAGCACCTCCTTGCTGATTGTTTATGATTTGCCATAAGGTACCGATTTTTCTGCCACCATTGATATGTTACTGTCTACCCCATATTGATAAGTCTTCTCAGAACCCTTTCTTCCTTTTCTTATATCTTTTGCTCCTGAATATTCTTCAAAATTCTCTACCTGCTCCATAACTTTATTAAATACCTCCGGGCTATACTGCGGAGGATAACCGTTTTTCACTAGGCAAATCTTTATTTCCAGTTTTAACTGGTTTCTTACATTTTGATTATTAAGCCAATCAGCAAATGAAGACTTTGTATCAATAATTTCCTTTACCTTTTTCGCTAAATTTTTGCACTCATTATTAATTGCAACACCATCAATTTCTTTATCTGTACCATACTCAAATTTGTATCGAGTACGCAATGAAACTAATATATCATAAAATGCTTTTTCTTCAAATGTTAAACCGACTTTGCGAAAACTTTCTCTATTCTCATTCATCTGACGAAGAATAGCCAAAGCCTGTTCCGTTGCAATTTTAATAATATCTTCTGATGCCTGCTCCTGTGTCTCTCCAGCTTCTTCCGCAGACAGATGTTTTCGTCTTTCATGATATTCCGCAATAGTTTTTTCTAACATTTCCTGAAATGATTTCGCAGCTAATTGATTTACTTTTCCGTATTCCTTAATCTGTTTATGAAGTATTTTAACAAGAAGTTCCAGCTTGGTTGCTGCATTTTAACATCAGATAATTTTTCAAAGTATTCCGGTGAAAAAATATCCTCTTCCTCACCACTTTCAAGAACACTCTCCACCTGATTATATTTTAATGCTTCTTCAACCATCTTTGAAACAGCACGGTTCATGGTTTCTGTATCTACTTCACTTGTCCCACTCATTTTACGAACAAATCCTGCTATCGCCATGAAGCATTGAGCCAATGCAGATTCTTCTTCTCCAAGATACCCCGAAGGTTGGCATATATCAAAAGCTATCCTCATACGTTTCACTGTATTTAAAAAATATGTTTTAAATGAAACTGTCTGTAACCCTCTTTTTCCCACAGACTGTAATTCTTGTGTTGATGCAAACACATATTCTGCTGCTTTTGCAAGAAGTTTGTATCGATCAATTGGATCACATTCTTGATTTAGAAACGGTGTTAAATCATATCCTATAAACATATTTTTCAACACTTCAATTTCTTCCCTAAAAGCTGATGTAGCTTGTTCAACATCATCAGAAGTCGGGGCAACAGACGTATCTCCACCATATACTTTCATTGCTTCACGCATATTATCACGAATTCCAATATAATCAATTATCATACCGAATTCTTTTCCCGGATATTTTCTGTTTACACGACTTATCGTTTGTATTAATAAATGTTTTTTTAGCGGTTTATCATTATATAAATATGTGAGACAAGGGACATCAAATCCTGTAATCCACATGTCTACTACAATAGCAATACGAAAATTTGACTTTTCCTGTTTAAATGCAATATCTAATTCTTCAGAACGCCTACTATTCTTGACACCACCAAGATGATTATACATTTCTTCTTCATCATTACTACCAACGCTAGATACCATTGCTATAAATGGTATTGGTTTTAATTCTTTCCGCTCTTCCTCCGTTACATAGACATCGTCTGGTACTTTCTTTTCTTCAAACCACTCAGGATACTGATGGTTAAACTTCTTTAATAATGCATATGCAATTTTTCTATTGGAACACACTACCATCGCTTTCTGTATCCTATCCGGATCACCTGCACAAGCTGAGACATAATGATCATGAATATCTTTAGCAAGCCGCTCAAGTCTCGATGGCTCTTCAAGAATTACTTCCATAGACTCATAGCTTTTTTACTCGCCTCGATATCTTCATAAGTTGCACCATCATCAGCACATTTTTTATAATAATTTTCAATTTCTTTTACCTTTTTCTTATCAAGCAATACCTTTGTAATTCGAGGATGATACTTAATAGAAACAGTAAGTCCATCTGCAACCGCCTGATCCATTGTATACCTATCAATTTCATCACCAAAAGTCTGATAAGTTTCTGCAATAGGTGTTCCAGTAAAACCAACAAAAGTAGCTTGCGGAAACGCTTCTTTCAAAACCTTTGCATATGGCTTCGAAACCATCGCTTTCATATTTGCGTCTGCATCTTTGCTAAACTGAATTTTCTTAGAATGTTCAAGCTGAGTTCTATGCGCTTCATCTGAAAAACATATAATATTCTGTCTAGCATTGATAAGACCAATTTTATCATCTTCTCTATCACAAAACTTCTGAATAGTGCAAATATAAAATCCACCACTTTGTCTCGTTCCAAGTTCCTGTCTTAACTGTGTTCGGTTCTTAACAACAGATACTTCTCCAATATTAAGGAATTCTGTACTCTTGGTAAAAAGTTTTGAACCTTGCTTTTGTAATTCATCTCTATCAACAATCAATATAATCGTTGGAGAACCAATTTCTGGAATATCTGTACAGCGAAGAGATAACTGACGAGCAAGAAAAGCCATAGTATAAGTCTTTCCACATCCAGTTGCACCAAAATAAGTTCCTCCCTTACCACTCTTTGTTACAATAGAATTTACAATACTTTGTTTTAAAAGTTTTGTGGCAAAAAACTGTGGGTAACGACACACAATCTCCACTTCATCACTGTCATAAATACTATCTTGAAAATAGATATAATCTCTAAAAATCTCCAAGAAGCGTTCAGGCGAATATACTCCTTTAATCATAGTTTCTGTTTCAGCAAAAGGCAACGTAGATACAATATCTCCATCATTAACACGTCTCCAAGCATAAAAATGCTCATAGGGAGTACGAACTGTTCCAAGTCTTGTTTTAACGCCATCAGAAATACAGGCCAAAGGACAATAATGCAACAAATGTGGAATGTCTCGCCAATAGCGAATATTAATTTGCTCCCAAGCATCATAAATTGTCGCATTGGCATCAGCAGGATTCTTTAACTCTACAATGCATAAAGGCATACCATTTACAAACAAAATTACATCGGGTCTTCGATTTACTTTTTGACCATTATTTGTGTATTCCACTATAAACTGGTTTACTACACGGAAGATATTTTTATCAATATCTTTTTCAAAATTAATGAGAGGTATCATCCTTGCAATACCATCCTGCGGTGTAAACTGAACACCATTCACCATCCAATTGTATACTTTATGTAACGTCGCAAAATCAGTTTCAGCTCCCACAAGACGGACACTATCATAAATCTGCGTCACCTCGTCTTCTGTCAAGTCCAAATTAGTATCTGCCACAAACTTTTTGAAATCATTAGCAATCAATATATCTCTTTTTGTTACACGAGAAATATTATTGCCAGAAGAATACTCCCACCCTTCTGCCTCTAAAAAACCAATAAAAGCATATTCATATTCTGATTCACAATAGCAACCATTGTATTCTTTTAATCCGGACATAGGCTATGCCTCCTTTGTTTTTTTCGCCTCTTCTATAGAACCCTTAATAAGAATTGGACATATATCTTTTATCTGTGCTTTAAGTTTTTCATTGATTTCTGTCCTTAATATAAATACTTTATGTAACTCAGCTATAATACTTTGTTCTTTTTTACTTGCATTTGGAATAGGCAAATCCAAAAATTCTCCCCAAGATAAACTTCCTCTTGCACTTGTATCACAAGAAAACCATCCTCTCCTTTCAAATTCTAAACGATTTACATTCGCCATAAAATAATCTGAATCTATTCCTACTGTTTTGAAAGTATAATATGCAGGTGATATTAGATAACTTTCTTTAGAATCATTCCTTGCGATTGTTAACCTTCCATCTCGTCCAACTTTCATTAAAACTGCACCATATTCACTTGGTTCAACAATTTTATAATTAGAAAAATTCAAGCCATTAGAGTCTGCAATAGAATCAATAAAATAATTATCCATACTAAGTCCCTTAAAACTATACGACAATTTTTCTTTGTTTCTGTTATCAATTTGAACCACAAATTCCCCAATAGGCACTTTTTCCTTTAAATGTTTCAATTTATCAATATACGCATCACATACCAGCTTTAAGTCCTCCAACCCATTCTCATAATTTTTTTGGTTTTTAAGCATCGCATTGTAAACATTTACATATTTTTTCTGTATTTCGATGTCTGGAAGAGGAATAACGATATCACATATATCATTAAAGTTAAATTCTGGTCTTTGGCTTCCAAAATTTCTAAATGTCACCTCCCTGCAAAACTCCGCACGTCGAAAATATATATATAACCATATTGGATTAATTATTTTTTTCCCCTTATCTGTTAGATAAAAAATCATGTATAAATGAGACACTATACATAATCCCTCTGTTCGATATGCAATCGAACCCAATTCAAGTCGAGTTGGGTTATATACAAAAGCCCCATTTTCAACTATTTTATATGGTTTCAAATTTACTCCATCTATATTCCCTTTAGGAATTGTAAAAACACCCTGACTACTTACACCTGCAATTAAATCACTCCCATATTTCAAATCTTTATTGTTTTTTGTAGAACGTTCAATATAATCACCTAATCTAATATTAGTCAATCCCATATCCAATCTCCCTAAAAGCATCTTTCAACATCAACTGTGATTTCTTTTCTTGTTCCATTATTTCTTTCATTTCAGATTGAATCCGAGCCATTTCTTTTTCATAATTAATATCTAAATCGTGATCGACAAATTCAATGTATTTGCTCGGTGTGAGAGTCCACCCTTTTCTCTCAATTTCTTCAATACTCACACTACGATAAAGTTCGGGTATCTCATAATTTTTTCCGTCAGTTCCATCACATTGCCATGTATGATAAATATCTGATGCCTTTTCAATTTGCTTAGTAACTAATTGCACTTTCTTTTTACTTTCTCCCCTAACAGGATTTTCTGTCCACTGACGCAAATCCATAAACAAAAATTCATGTTCACGATTGCGAAGCTTTCTATTATGATAATTGCCACCTTTTTTATTTTGATTTAAAATCCATAAAGTCACACTTATATCTGTAGTTATAAACAACTCTCGGGGGAGGACAATAATAGACTCAACCTTATCTTTCTGAATTAATTTTTTACGAATTTCCAATGTATCACTATCATTTAGAGCTCCATTAGCCAAAAGAAATCCTGCAACTCCATCAGACAACTTTAGATGTGAAAGTATATGCAAAACCCATGCATAGTTTGCATTACTTTCTGGTGGTATTGCATAATCTGACCAACGAGCATCTTTTTCCAGATTTTCATTATACCACCCCTTAAGATTGAAAGGTGGATTCGCCATAATATAGTTAAAATACAACCCCTTATGCAAATCATGTGTAAATGATGAATCCGCCTCATTTCCGAGATTGTGGCTAATTCCACGCAAAGCTAAATTCATCTTTGCAAGACGATAGGTTGCCGGTTCTTTTTCCTGTCCATATACATTAATACCATTCAAATTCCCCTGCTTTGATTTCACCAATTCAACACTCTGAATAAACATTCCTCCTGAACCACAACATGGATCATACAACGTACCATCATATGGTTCTATCATAGTTGCAATAAGCTGTACAACATCATGAGGTGTATAAAATTCTCCTTCCTCTTTTGTAGCATTTACTGCAAATTCTTTAAGAAAATATTCATATACACGACCAATCAAGTCTTTTTCTTCTCCAAATGTCTTATGACTTATTTTATTTACTTCATCAACAATTTTCTTTATATCATTGGCAGCTAAATTACGTGCTGTAAATGTACCTTTTATAAAACACCCTTTTAACTGAGGATCTTCTTCCTCGAGTCTTTGTAATGCTGTATCAAGAGCAACATTTAATCCTGGAGCTGGAGTATTAATAATCGTTGACCATCTTGCCTCCATAGGCAGATTATATGTACCATCTGCAAAAGTAGCATCATCAAAAAATGCAGTTTTAATATTTTCGTCTTCCGGATCTAATCCTTGTTCAATAAGCGTTTTCTTTAAATTTTCAATTCCATCCTCATACTTTTCCCCAATAAATCTCAAAAATACAAGAGTAAGCATCATATCTCTTTTTTCAAAAAATGAACCTGAATTACGTGCCGCGCGTAAATAATCTCTGCAATTAAATAAAATATTCTCTATGTTTAACGCTTTTTCAACAGTTTTCTTCTTTGCCATACTTTTTTTCTTTCCTTTCCTCATCTGGAACAAATTCCATAACATCCTGTATCTCGCAATGCAATACATTACATATTTTTTCTAAAACTTGTGTACTTACATGTTCATTCTTTCCCAATTTTGCTAATGCATTTGTGGTAATTCCTGCCTGATCTCTAAGATCAATTTTCATCATATCTTTATCTATTAATTTCTTCCATAATTTGTTGTATCTGATTCCCATTATTAATTCCTTTCGTATCATTACAACTATCTCTTTACTCCTTTTTATTGTATCATTAGCATTAATCTATTTCAATCTAAAATTGAATTTTTCAATTTTAAGAAACATATATTCACCAACTGTCTGTCATCATATTAAACTTCTTTTTACCTATTCAATTCTTCTATATTTCTCATTGATAGAAAAGTTTTCAAAGAAATCAAAAAGACCCTGTCGAAATTTCTCTCTAAATTTAGAGAAAAAGCCAACAAGGTCTTCTTTCGTATTACACTTTATATATTTTTACTTAACACTTTTTCATTAAACTGTATTTCCAAAATTAAACTTTTCGTTTAGAATAATTATAAATAGTGACTCAATTTCACATGCATTATTCTACTTCAATAATCTCAACTGTCTCCAACGCTGTCTTCATCAGTTCGTCAATCTTTTCTTCCAGTTTAGTTTCAGAACGGTGGATTACATTCAGGTTTGGTTTGGTAACCGGGTGTTTGGCTACGAAGATGGTACAGCAGTCTTCGAATGGCTGGATGGATGTCTCGTAGGTTCCGATCTCCCAGGATCTTTCAACGATTTCCTGTTTATCGAAGCCGATAACCGGGCGGTATACAGGGAGGGTGCAGACTTCGTTGGTGGCTGCGAGGCTCTGTAAGGTCTGGCTGGCAACCTGGCCGATGCTTTCTCCTGTGATCAGGCCGAGGCATCTGCTTTCTTTTGCAAAATGCTCTGCAATACGCATCATGTAACGGCGCATGATGATTGTCAGCTCATCGTGCGGACACTGATCGTAGATGTAGAGCTGGATATCTGTGAAGTTTACCACATGGAGCGAATCGGTCCACTGTATTTTGCTACCTGTTTTGCCAGGTCTACAACTTTCTGTTTTGCTCTTTCGCTTGTGTATGGCGGAGCGTGGAAATATACAGCGTCAATCTTAACACCACGTTTTGCGATCATGTAACCTGCTACCGGGCTGTCGATTCCGCCAGAAAGGAGAAGCATAGCTTTTCCGTTTGTGCCGATTGGCATTCCGCCTGCGCCTTTGATGGTCTGGGAATATACATAGATCTTGTCTCGGATTTCTACGGAAAGAGTCAGGTCCGGTTCATGTACATCTACGCTTGCATCCGGAAACTCATCCAGGATACGACCGCCGAGTTCTGCACTAACTTCCATGGATGTGATCGGATAAGATTTCTTTGCTCTTCTTGTATATACTTTGAAACTTCCGTCGTAGTTCGGATGGCAGTTCTTCATGTAGGAAACTACGTCCTTTGCCATCTGCTCGAATCCCTGATCTTCGTAGATCACTACAGGGCAGATTCCAACAATACCGAATACATGCTGCAAGGCTTCTACAGTTTCATCATAGTCATACTGCTCCGGGCAGAATACATAGATTCTTCCCTGTTCTTTCTTTACTTCAAACTCACCTTCTACTTTGGAAAGGGCGATGTTCATCTGCTTTACAAGGGCATCTTCGAAGATGTATCTGTTCTTGCCCTTGATGGCGATTTCTGCGTATTTTATTAAAAATGCGTGGAATATCATTTGTTTCTCCTTCTCTTATTTTGCTTATAATAAATTGTTTTATATAATATTAGAATTAATATTTTTCTGGATTTAATATCTGTAATTTTCAAATAGAATTCATATAAATGCTATTAACAACCTTTTCAAATATTCCTGAGCTTATCTCAGGTTCCATTCCAAATATCACTTATAACTATTATTTGTTATCTGCGTGCATAGCGTTTCAGCATCGGCAGTACTTCATTCAGAACTTCCAGGCAGTAGTCAACTTCTTCGAATGTATTCTCCTCTGAGAAGCTGATACGTACAGTGTTCTCAATCTGTGCATTGCTCATTCCCATTGCTGAAAGTGTTGCGCTTGGTTTTCTCTTATGGCTGGAGCATGCGCTTCCTGCTGATACGTAAATGTTTCTGTCCTCTAAGGTATGAAGCAATACCTCGCTTCTGATTCCCAGAAAGCTGACGCTTAAGATATGCGGTGCGCCTTCTCTGACAGACATTCCGTTGATTACTACATCGTCAATCTTAGAAAATCCTTCTGCCATGCGTTCTTTGAGCTGGTAAAGATGCTCTACTTCTCGTCAAAGTTCTGGTACATCATCTTCGCTGCAACACCAAGTCCTGCGATTCCCGGTACGTTGTCTGTTCCGGAACGCATGCCGTTCTGCTGGCCGCCGCCGAGAATGAGAGGCTGTACTTTTGCCTTGCTGTTGATGTACAGGAATCCAACTCCTTTTGGTCCATGGATCTTATGTGAGCTGACAGACAGAAGATGGATATTCCATTTCTTCGGATAAATACGATATTTACCGAATGCCTGGATCGCATCTACATGATACAGCGCCTTCGGACACTTCTCCTGGATCATTGCACCGATTTTCTCTACAGGCATAACCGCACCGGTCTCATTATTTACCATCATTGTAGATACGAGAATGGTATCCGGCCTTAATGCTTTCTCCAATGCGTCAAGTTTTACTACTCCATGCCCGTCTACAGGAAGAATGGTCACTTCAAATCCCTGTTCCTGCAGAAAAGCTACCGGCTGGCTGACTGCAGCATGCTCTACTGCAGTTGTGATAATGTGATTACCGCTTCGTTTGTTGGCAAGCGCACCACCGATCAGAGCCAGGTTGTTTGACTCTGTTCCGCCGGAAGTGAACAGGATTTCTTTTTCTGTTACTTTCAGTATCTGTGCCAAAGTTCTGGCAGATTCTTTGACATACCCTTCTGCGTCTACACCTTTCTGATGCATGGCAGATGGGTTTCCGAAATCTTCCATCATTGTTTTTACCACGATGTCCTTTACTTCTTCAAAGCAGCGGGTCGTGGCTGAATTATCAAAATATGCTTCCATTTTTGTTCTCTCTTGTTTCTATTATTCATTTTCCAACTGGAACATCAGAACTGAAAGAATCGCAAGTCCTGCTGTCTCAGTTCTGAGGATTCGTCTTCCAAGTGTAATCGCATGGGCACCTGCTTCCAGTGCCTTTACTACCTCTTCTTCCTCGAATCCACCCTCCGGTCCGATAAAGATACCGACAGACTGTCCAGGCTTAATCTCGCTGAGGATTTCTCTGGTTTCTTTCATTCCTTTGGCAAGTTCGTACGGGATCAGTTTTACATCTAACTGTTTCGCAAATTCCAGTGCCTGTTTGTAGGTCATTACTTCATGGATCTCCGGGATCAACATTCGCTTGGACTGCTTTGCTGCACTCTCTGCGATCTGCTGCCAGCGAACCACCTTCTTTGCTGCCTTCTTAACATCCAGCTTCACCACACATCGCTTTGTCTCTACCGGGATTATAGAAAAAGCTCCCAGCTCTACTGCTTTCTGGATGATCAGTTCCATCTTGTCTGCTTTCGGCAGTCCCTGGAAAAGATAAATTTTATTTGGCAGCTCATATTCCGGCTCCTGTGCATAGAGGATATGCAGCAGAACCTCATCCTCTCCCAGTTCTTCAATCTGGCAGTGGTATTCTTTATCTCCTCCGTCACTGATCCACACATCCTCCCCACATTTCATGCGGAGAACGTTTTTAATATGATTTACATCCGTCCCATTGATGTGGATACGGTGTGCCTCTTCCTCAATCTGATAAGGCTCCACAAAAAAACGCTGCATAGAATCAGTCCTTTCTTGCTGTTACGGAAACCCACTCGCCCTGATGTGTCACTTCTACGACCGTCAGGCCTGCTGCTTTTACTGCCTCCACTACAACTTCTTCTTTCACATCAAGAATACCGGAAGTAATGTAGTAAGCGCCTTTTTTCATCTGGTTTACAATTACCGGTGTCAGAGGGATCAGAACATCTGCAAGGATATTTGCTGTTACGATATCATATTTTTCATATCCTGCCTGATCCTGAATCGCTTTATCGTCAATGATGTTTCCGATCACCATATCAAAAGTTTCATCCACGATCTGGTTTGCTTCTTTATTCTCTGCAACTGCAGGAACTGCACATGGATCAAGGTCTGTTCCCAGTACATGTTTCGCACCAAGTTTCAGAGCAACGATACCAAGGATACCGCTTCCGGTTCCTACGTCAAGCATCTCTGTATCCGGTGTTACATATTTCTTTAACTGGCGAATCACAAGCTGAGTAGTCTCATGCATACCTGTACCGAAGGCTGTACCCGGATCAATGTGGAGGATCATCTTGTCTTTATCCTCTGCTTTTACTTCTTCCCATGACGGTACGATAAGGATATCATCTACATAGAACTGGTGGAAATACTGTTTCCAGTTATTAATCCAGTCCTTGTCCTCTGTCTGAGATTCTTCAATGGTAGCTTCCCCGATGTCCATAAAATTCTTCAGGTCATCTAATGCTTCACGAACATCTTTCAGGATTGCTTCTTTGTCTGCATCTTCTTCCAGATAAAAATTCAGATAGGCAACGCCGTCATCTGCAGGTCCTTCCGGCATAATATCTACAAACATCTGAGCCTTGTCTTCCTCAGTCAGAGGCTGTTTGTCCTGAATTTCCACGCCTTCAATGCCGACTTCTGCAAGTGTGCTGATAACGATATCTTCTGCTTCTGTTTTCGTTTTTACTGTAAAACGGTTCCACTTCATGTAATTGTCTCCATTTCTTTATGTTATATAATTAACTATTATCATCCAAAAATATGTCTGACCCATTCTCTGTTACTCTGCAGCTATTCCCATAATGCAGCATCTCACCACATCCAGTCAATTCTTATTTGCCCACCGACTGCATGCTTCACTTATTTTTTCAAAAAAATGTCTGAATATCTCGTGGCGGTTTCCTTTGCTGTAAAATCTCCACGCCAATTCTACCAGTGCAACTCCGGCAATGGCATCCACCAGATAATGCTGTTTAAGCACCTGGGTAGAAATAATGATCAGTATTGCAAAAATCAGTGAAAAATGCTGATGCCATTTTGGAATATTCTCTGATTTACTGACTCCGCGCCAGCTCAGCCAGCTTACATAACAATGGATTGACGGAAATAAGTTAGACGGACTGTTTCCACCATCCATGAGATAAACAAACTTAAGCATCTGCTGGGACCATGTAGTTCCTGCAATCTCAGGTCTGACATTGGTCGTTGGCAAAACCAGAAAAATAATAAAACATGTAATATGAACAGTCAGATCAGTTGCCACAAACCGATAAAATCCATCTTTTCCTCTCTGTGCAGCCAGAATATAATTCACTGCCCAAAAAGGGAATGCCAGAATATAAATCCAGATAAACTGTGGTATTAACGGCACTGCCCTGTCCAGTGACATGGTAAAATCAAAATGATATCTGTCTGCTGTCAGTACTCCGCTTCCCCAGTAAATAAGACAGTTTAATACAAAAATGCTTATCAGCGGCAAAATTACCCATACAGGGAGATACTTCTCCCGAAAAGCTGCGATCTTCTCTGTTTTTGTCAAATATCTCTCCATTTCTCAGGAAACTTTTATTCCTGTCTGTTCATCTGATTTTACCGTTACTCTTCAATATACACGACTATACAAAAAGAAAGAGGTAAACCTCTTTCTTTAATTTTCTTTTATAAGTTAATCCTTACAAAGTCTCTTTAATTTATCCATGAAACTCTTTTTCTTCTTTTCCGGTTTTTCAAAATCATCAGAATCTTTTGATTTCGGACGGTTACCACACGCCTCATCGAATTTGCGCAGTGCTTCTTTTGCTTCTTCGTTGAGGTTTGTAGGAACCTGCACAACGAAAGTCACATAATGATCGCCACGTACATTCTTATTTCTCAGAGACGGTACACCTTTTCCCTTCAGACGGATCCTTGTGTCTGTCTGAGTTCCGGGTTTCACTTCATATTCAACCTCTCCATCCACTGTGTTGATACGTACAGTACCGCCCAGTGCTGCCTGCGCGTATGTAAGAGGCGCAGTAGAGAAGATATTCATATCCTGTCTCTGGAAGATCGGATGACGTGCAACATTTACTTCTACAAGCAGATCGCCTCTCGGGCCTCCGTTTGTACCCGGTTCACCCTTCTCACGGATGCGGATGCTCTGACCATTGTCAATACCTGCAGGTACAGATACCTGAATCTTCTTTCTTGAAGATGTATATCCGGTTCCGCGGCAGGAAGTACATTTATCCTTGATGATCTTACCTGATCCATGACAATCCGGACAAGTCTGTACATTACGCACCATTCCAAACATAGACTGCTGTGTATAAACAACCTGACCTTCTCCATGACATTTCGGACAGGTTACCGGTGAAGTACCCGGCTTCGCACCTGTTCCATGACAGGTGGTACACTCGTCTTTCAGTACGATCTCCAGTTCCTTCTCACAGCCAAAGACAGCTTCTTCAAAAGTAATATTTACGCGTGCGCGGAGATTAGCTCCCTTCATCGGACCATTATTGCACGTCTGCTTCTGCTGCCGCCGCCAAATAAATCGCCGAAAATATCGCCGAAGATATCACCCATATCAGCACCGTTAAAATCAAAACCTCCGAAGCCGCCGCCGGCACCTCCTCCACCGTTTTCAAAAGCCGCATGGCCAAACTGGTCATACTGTTTTCTCTTCTCCGGATCGCTTAAGATGGTGTAAGCCTCTGTTGCCTCTTTAAATTTCGCCTCAGCCTCTTTATCTCCTGGATTTACATCCGGGTGATACTTCTTGGCCAGCTTACGATATGCTTTTTTAAGTGTTGCGTCATCGGCGCTTTTGTCCACGCCTAAGACTTCATAATAATCTCTCTTATCAGCCATGATTTTAATCCTATACCCGTTTTATTTATAACACAACTATTCAGTGAGAGAGACTCTCCCACTGAACAGTTATTATTGATATTTCCGTTGCAAATCTCTGCTTTTACAGAAATGTCACATTATACTTCTTTGTAATCAGCATCTACAACATCATCGTTGTTTCCTGCATCTGTGCTGCCTGCTGCACCGCCGCCCATATTCATGTCCGGTCCTGCCTGGCCGCCTGCCTGCTGTGTCTGCTCATACATTTTAGCGAAAAGCTTCTGAGCACTTTCCATCATCTTCTCCTGAGCAGCTTTGATATCTGCTACCTGAGAATCTGTCATCTCTTCTGCATTTGCAGTCTGAGACAGTAAATCTTTCAGTGCGTTCAGGTCTGCTTCTACAGCAGCTTTATCATTAGCATCGATCTTGTCTCCGGCTTCTTTCAGTGCATTCTCAACCTGGAATACCATGGAATCAGCATTGTTTCTTGTATCGATTGCTTCTTTACGTTTCTTATCCTGTGCTTCAAACTCAGCAGCTTCTTTTACTGCCTTGTCGATATCGGAATCAGACATGTTAGAACCAGCTGTGATTGTGATGTGCTGTTCTTTACCTGTTCCAAGATCCTTAGCAGATACATTTACGATACCGTTTGCATCGATATCAAATGTAACTTCAATCTGCGGAACACCACGACGTGCTGGCGGGATTCCGTCCAGACGGAACTGGCCAAGGGATTTGTTGTCTTTTGCAAACTGACGCTCACCCTGTACAACGTTGATATCTACTGCTGTCTGGTTGTCTGCTGCTGTTGAGAAAATCTGGCTCTTTCTTGTAGGAATTGTAGTATTTCTCTCAATCAATCTTGTTGCGATACCACCCATTGTCTCGATGGACAGTGACAGTGGAGTAACATCCAGAAGAAGGATATCACCTGCGCCTGCATCACCTGCAAGTTTACCACCCTGGATAGAAGCACCAAGTGCTACACACTCATCCGGGTTCAGGTTCTTGCTTGGCTCTTTGCCTGTTAACTGTCTTACTTTATCCTGAACAGCCGGGATACGGGAAGATCCACCAACCAGAAGTACCTGGCCAAGTTCAGATGCTGTGATACCTGCATCTGAAAGTGCACGACGTACCGGTTCTGCTGTCATTTCTACTAAGTCATGTGTTAATTCATCGAATTTAGCTCTTGTAAGGTTCATATCGAAGTGTTTCGGGCCTTCTGCTGTAGCTGTGATGAATGGCAGATTGATGTTTGTAGTTGTTGCGGAAGAAAGCTCTTTCTTTGCTTTCTCTGCAGCTTCTTTTAATCTCTGAAGTGCCATCTTATCATTGCTTAAGTCTACGCCTTCTGCTTTCTTAAACTCTGCAAGCATGTAATCTGTAACTTTCTGGTCGAAGTCATCACCACCAAGACGGTTGTTACCTGCTGTGGAAAGTACTTCGATAACGCCGTCACCGATTTCAATCACAGATACATCGAATGTACCGCCACCTAAATCGTATACCATGATCTTCTGTTCTTTTTCATTGTCAAGACCATATGCAAGAGCTGCTGCTGTTGGCTCGTTGATGATACGTTTTACATCAAGACCTGCGATTTTACCGGCATCTTTTGTTGCCTGACGCTGAGCATCATTGAAATATGCAGGAACTGTGATAACTGCTTCTGTAACTTTCTCACCAAGGTATCCTTCTGCATCTTTTTTCAGTTTCTGAAGAATCATAGCGGAAATTTCCTGTGGAGAATATTTCTTGTCGTCGATTGTTACACGATAGTCAGTACCCATCTCTCTTTTAATGGAAGAGATTGTTCTCTCTGCGTTTGTTACTGCCTGACGTTTTGCAGGTTCACCTACAAGACGTTCTCCTGTTTTTGTGAAAGCGACAACTGATGGTGTTGTTCTTGCGCCTTCTGTATTAGCGATAACTGTTGGCTGTCCGCCTTCCATTACGGCTACACAGCTGTTTGTTGTACCTAAGTCAATACCAATGATTTTTCCCATAATCTTGTTCCTCCTGTTTATTTTCAACTAGATTTGATATATTCTATATTTTCATGTAAATTAGTTGGCTACTTTTACCATACTGTGGCGGACTACGAAATCCTTGTAGGTGTAACCCTTCTGGAATTCTTCTACCACAATATTCTCACCAGCTTCTTCGTCCTCCACATGCATCACTGCGTTGTGGAAGTTCGGATCAAATTCCTTACCCACTGCTTCAATCGGTTTCACGCCCAACTCATCTAATGTGGTGATCAGCTGTTTGTAGATCATCTTCATGCCATCTGCAAAAGAATCTCCTTCAGGTGCCTGTGCAAGACCTCTCTCGAAGTTATCCACAACCGGAAGGATCTTCTCAACAATATCCTTGGCTCCGATGATATACATGCTGGATTTCTCTTTCTCCGTTCTCTTACGGAAGTTATCGAATTCAGCCATGTTTCGTTTCAGCCTGTCTGTAAGTTCTTCAATCTGCTGTTCAAATTTATCTTTTTCTTTTTCCTTCTTGCCGAAGAAAGAAGTTTTTGATTTGCTGTCTTTCTTGTCATCCTGGGAAGCTTCCTCGTCTCCGTCCTCTACCGGGATTTCCTCTGTTTCTGCTTCGCCGTTCTCTACAACTTCAGGTTCATTCTCAACAGTTTCTTCTGTTACCGGAGTATCTGTTGTCTCTTCTTCCTGAGCTGTGTTCTTTGTTTCTTCTGACACTCTCTATTACCGCCTTTCTAACTCTCTTTCTTAATCAGTTCGTCCAGCTGGACTTTCAAAGCCTTCAGGCTGTCAACTACGTTTGCATAATCCATACGCTTGGGACCGATGATACCGATGGTACCATGCATTCCTTTTCCAAGTTCGTAAGTGGCTGTGACTACACTGCAGTCTTTCATGGTCTGCACCGGCATCTCATCACCAATGTACACCTGAATTCCTGTGTTCTCGGTATCAGACATTCTCTCTTTCACCAGGTCTACCAGATCCTGCTTCTCTTCAAATGCTGAAATCAGCTCGCTCGCTTTGCTTGTGTCTGCAAGCTCCGGATACTTGAAAATGTTGGTTGCTCCTGAAGTATATATCTGCATATCGTCTTCGTCTACCTGGATGGTGTCTGCCACTGCATCAAGGACTGTGCCAACCACAGAGCCATGTACACCTGCCTGTTCTTTCAGGCGGGCAATCATTCCCAGGTTGATATCCTGAATGGGCACCCCATTTAAGTTGGTGTTAAGAAGAAGATTTAATTTCAGGATTGTCTGATCGTCCATCTCCTCATCCAGATTGATGATCTGGTTTCGGATGACATTGTTATCACTCACTACTACTGCCACAAGCTGAAGGGGTGTCACACGGGAAAGCTGGATGAATTTAATCTTGCTTCCGCTGTACTGTGGAACAGAGATCATTGTTGCATAGTTGGTATTGGAGGCCAGTACCTTTGCTACCTGCTTCAGCATTTTATCCAGTTTGTCAGTTTTCTCTATCATGAGATCCTTGATTTCCTGAACCTCTGATTCCTTTTCTTTCATCAGCTCGTCTACGTAGAGGCGATAACCTTTATCAGAAGGAATTCTTCCGGCTGAGGTGTGGGGCTGTACGATATATCCCATATCTGTCAGGTCTGACATCTCATTCCGGATGGTGGCAGAGCTTACATTTAAATCTGCAAACTTGGAAATGGTCCGGGAACCCACCGGTTCGCCTGTTTCCATGTAGGTTTTGATGATGGCTTTTAGTATTTTCTTTTTACGATCATCTAATTCCTGATCCATGAAGTTCCACTCCTTTACTGCCTTTGTTTTTGGTTTGTTAGCACTCATGTTTTAGGAGTGCTAACACCTTATGCTCATAAGATAGCACTCTTGATTTGGTTTGTCAATATTATTTTGTGAATTTTTTGTTATTTTATGAACAATAGGGGTTATTAAGATTATGTTATAGAAAGGGGACGCGGGGAGAAATTATTGATATTGTGTGCGGTTTCGGACGCTAAGAGATACTAAGTCTGCAGAAATCTGCTAAAGGCATGAGCCGGCTTGTCAAACTCGCTCCGTCGCAGACTCCGCTCAGACAGGTGATGCAGCCGGCTCATAACGCAGATTTCTGCAGACTAAGTATCTCTAAGCATCCTGCAAATGCACACAATATCAATAATTTCTCCCCGCTGGCTGTTCAGGACGATTATACAGGCGGGGCTCTCGCCTGGGAGGCGAATCGCCTCTTCTATAGCAATCCTTGTAAATAATGCATTTAAGACAGTTCAGCAAAGTGCGAAAGACAAGGAAGATATCTGACGCAGGATTTCACACTCTGATGGGCTGGATTAAGATACATTATTTTAGAGGATTGCTATAGAATAACTATATCACTTGCTTGTCTTCAAATTCGATTACACAGATGAAAAAGACTCAGTATAGCACTATTTATCTAAAATATCCAGATTCTTTTTCAGGTCGATCATTTTATCGCGGAGTTCGGCGGCCTGTTCAAAGTTGAGGTCTGCGGCGGCGGCGCGCATTTGTTTTTCTACCTGGGCGATAAGTTTGGTAAGTTCTTTGCGGGTCATGGACTCTGGGTCTTTCTGGAGTCGGACTTCGGTTTCGGCTACTGCTTTGGATACGGCGATGAGATCGCGGACTGCTTTTTTGATAGTAGTCGGAGTAATTCCGTGTTCTTTGTTGTAGGCTTCCTGAATGGTTCGGCGGCGGTTGGTTTCGGTGATGGCTTTGTGCATGGAATCGGTCATGTTGTCTGCGTACATGATTACATGGCCTTCGCTGTTTCGGGCAGCTCGTCCGATGGTCTGGATGAGGGATGTTTCGGAACGGAGGAAACCTTCTTTGTCTGCATCCAGGATTGCTACCAGGGTGATTTCCGGGATGTCCAGTCCTTCTCGAAGGAGGTTGATTCCTACCAGTACATCAAAGACATCCAGACGCATATCACGGATAATGCGGGCACGTTCTAAGGTATCGATATCGGAATGGAGATAACGGACTCTGATTCCTACTTCTTTCATATATTCTGTCAGGTCTTCTGCCATTCGTTTAGTGAGCGTGGTGATCAGGATTTTATGTTTCTTTGACACTTCTTTGTTTACTTCTCCGATCAGATCATCGATCTGGCCTTCAATGGGGCGGACTTCTACTTTCGGATCCAGAAGTCCGGTTGGACGGATGATCTGTTCTGCACGGAGGAGTTCATGATCATACTCATATTGTCCCGGAGTGGCAGATACAAACATGACCTGATCCAGTTTGGATTCGAATTCTTCGAAGCTTAAAGGACGGTTGTCCTTTGCCGAAGGAAGACGAAAACCATAGTCCACCAATGTCTGCTTCCGGCTCTGGTCACCGGCGTACATTCCTCCTACCTGAGGTACTGTGATATGAGATTCGTCTATAATAAGTAAGAAGTCATCTCCAAAATAGTCCAGCAGTGTGTATGGCGGCTGTCCGGGCTTTAATCCTGACAGATGTCTGGAATAATTTTCGATTCCTGAACAAAATCCGGTTTCTTTCATCATTTCAATATCGAAATTGGTACGTTCTGAGATTCGCTGAGCTTCCAGAAGTTTGTCTTCGCTTTTGAAATACTCTACGCGTTCTTTTAATTCTTCTTCTATTGCTACCGCTGCTCTCTGGATCTGTTCTGCAGGCACTACATAGTGGGATGCAGGGAAGATGCTGATATGGGAACGCTGGCATTTGATTTCTCCTGTCAGTACATCAATTTCTGAAATACGGTCGATCTCATCTCCGAAAAATTCTACTCTCACGGCTGTGTCGGAGCTGTTGGCAGGAAAAATTTCCAGAGTATCTCCGCGGACACGGAAGGTGCTTCGGTGGAAGTCCATCTCATTTCTGGTATACTGAATGTCGATCAGCTCCCGGATTACCTCATCCCGGTCTTTGGTCATTCCCGGACGCAGGGAAATCATCATGTCAAAGAATTCCTGAGGGGAGCCCAATCCGTAGATACAGGAAACAGAGGAAATAACCACTACATCTTTCCGCTCTGACATTGCGGCTGTGGCAGAGAGACGGAGTTTGTCAATCTCGTCATTGATGGAGGAGTCTTTAGCAATATAGGTGTCTGAAGACGGGACATAGCCTCCGGCTGATAGTAGTCATAATAGGAAACAAAATATTCCACTGCGTTCTCAGGGAAGAATTCCTTCATCTCTCCGTAGAGCTGCGCCGCGAGAGTTTTGTTGTGGGCGAGGATGAGGGTTGGTTTATTTAGCTGGGCGATGACGTTCGCCATGGTAAATGTCTTGCCGGAACCGGTGACACCCAGTAAAGTTTCGAACTGGTTGCCTTCTTTAAAGCCTCTGACCAGACGTTCAATTGCCTGAGGCTGATCTCCAGTTGGCTTGTACTCGGAATGCAATTCAAAATGATCCATAATATTCT
>ENA-OQHY01000349-OQHY01000349.1-human-gut-metagenome-genome-assembly--contig:-NODE-349-length-26724-cov-3.908223_pt1 | contig 26724 bp, 33 predicted proteins | sample MGYA00242570_ERZ504733 | MGnify/ENA primary metagenome ERZ504733 (study PRJEB26092, sample SAMD00036219) | human gut metagenome | host: Homo sapiens | study: EMG produced TPA metagenomics assembly of... | reverse complement strand
GCCCTGGCTCGCGCAGTTTTCAGGCGCAGGCCACCAGCCCGCTGACCGGTTTTCTGGAGCAATCTCATGACCACCTTCACCGACCGCTGGCGGCAGCTTAACTGGGACGACATTGCCCTGCGCATCAACAGCAAAACGCCGGTCGACGTCGAGCGCGCATTGAATACGCGCCATCTGACCCGCGACGATTTAATGGCCCTGCTCTCCCCTGCGGCCAGTGCTTATCTGGAACCAATGGCCCAGCGCGCCCAGCGTCTCACCCGACAGCGCTTTGGCAACACGGTGAGCTTTTACGTCCCGCTTTATCTCTCAAACCTGTGCGCCAATGACTGTACCTACTGCGGCTTCTCCATGAGCAACCGCATTAAGCGTAAGACGCTTGATGAGGAGGAAATCGCGCGCGAGTGTGCGGCTATCCGGGAAATGGGCTTCGAGCATCTCCTGCTGGTCACCGGTGAGCACCAGGGCAAAGTTGGGATGGACTATTTCCGCCAGCACCTTCCTGCCATTCGTCGTCAGTTCGCCTCGTTGCAAATGGAAGTGCAGCCCCTGTCGCAGGATGAGTATGCGGAGCTCAAAACGCTCGGACTGGATGGAGTGATGGTCTATCAGGAAACGTACCACGAAGCGACCTACGCCCGGCATCACCTGAAGGGCAAGAAACAGGACTTCTTCTTCCGCCTTGAAACACCGGACAGGCTCGGACGTGCCGGGATCGACAAAATTGGTCTTGGTGCGCTGATTGGGCTTTCCGATAGCTGGCGCGTGGATTGCTACATGGTGGCGGAACATCTGTTGTGGCTTCAGCAGCACTACTGGCAGAGCCGCTACTCCATCTCTTTCCCCCGGCTGCGCCCGTGTGCTGGCGGGATTGAACCGGCCTCACTCATGGATGAGCGCCAGCTGGTACAAACGATCTGCGCGTTTCGCCTGCTTGCCCCGGAGGTTGAATTATCGCTCTCAACACGTGAATCACCGGCGTTCCGCGACCGCGTGATCCCGCTTGCGATAAACAACGTGAGCGCATTTTCCAAAACACAGCCGGGCGGTTATGCCGATGACCACCCTGAACTGGAGCAGTTTGCCCCACATGATGGACGACGTCCGGAAGCGGTCGCCGCCGGCTGAGCGCGCAGGGGCTGCAGCCGGTCTGGAAAGACTGGGACAGCTGGCTGGGAAGAGCCTCGCAATTACGCTGAAACATACTGCAACTCCGCAGAAATAAAACGAGGCGCCACGGAGAGTCACAACCGGATGATTGTCAGCTATCGTCCGGTTTTTTATTGTCATGTGGTCAGCAACGGACGCTGACCAGGGCGAAAAGCTTCTTCCTCGTTTCGCCCTGCCTCTGACTTATCGTGCACACTGAATTTCTGATTTTATGAGTAATTTCTTAGCCATTCTTAAGATAAATCATCTCGTCTGAAATCGTGTTCCGTATAATTAACAGCTAACCGCAGGACTGCGACTATGCTGAGAGGATATCGGCAGACGAAAAGCATTCACCCTCAGGAATGATGTACAACTCATGGCACTTCACAGCAGAAAACTCTCTTTTACCCGGCCAATAATGGTCAGCTTCGCGGGGATACTGTGCAGTTTTGCACTGATCGCTGTCGTGGTTACGCTTTCGCAGCGGAAGGATTTTCTTGAGGATTATCATAAAATTAATGGTAATTTCACGCATAATCTGGCGGTTAACTATACCGAATCAATGTTGCGTGAAAACGACTATATTCTTGGTCGTTCTGCGATGTACTTTTCCCGCAACGAGATACTGAATGAGACGCTGAACATCAACCGACGCAAGGGTTGCAGATGTTGATGCATTTGCAAAACCTGATGCCGACCGTGTCATCCATCTCGCTGGCCGACACGGAGGGGCATTATTTGCACGCTCCAGAAGCGCCTCCCACGGAAAAGAGTAAAAACGTCGATCCGCGGACACGCCCGTGGTTTGTCGCCCACGCGGAAGCCAGTATTTTCAGCCATTATACCCACCCTTATATGGACTACTTTACCGGGCATCCAACGGTCACGCTTTATAAGCCGTTGATTTCAACAGAAGGCAGACTCAAGGGAACGCTCGCCTTTCATCTTGATTTGGCGTCGATGGGGTATACCCTTCGACAGATGGTGGCCCCTGTACAAGGGGAATTCTTCGTCGTCGAGCGCGACGGAACCGTGGTGCTTCATCCTGACACGGGCGCGCTGTTCAAAAAATACGTGAGCGAAGCGCTGATGGACAAAATGACCAGCGGCGAGGGTCATTTATACGACCGGAAAAGTAAAACCTGGTATTACTACTACTCCTTCACTAACCCGGATTGGTTTGTCATCTACCGGGTCTCTGGCGCGACCCTGACGGATATTACCCGCCACGAAACCACTATCGTTGGCTGGGGATTTGCACTGGCGGCGATTATTATCATTCTCTTCGGTTTGTACCTTCGCCATGCCTCGCGTACCGTGCTGATGCATATTATCAACGCCATCAAAACTGGCGACGTCAGCCAGGCACCGCGTCTGGAAGCGATGCTGAGTCATACCATCCAGTCGAATAAAGAGCGTGAGATGGCATATGTCCGCCAGGCAACCCACGATGCGCTAACAGGCTGCAAAAACCGCCGCGCGTTCGATACCGATGTGGAAGAGTTAATGGCGGCTCAACAGCCTTTCGCACTGGCGCTGGTGGACATCGATAACTTCAAATCAATCAACGATACCTGGGGCCACCTTAGCGGCGATATTGTCCTGCGTAACGTGGCGCGTGAAGGGATCCAGATCATGCAACCGCACCACATCTCGGTGTACCGGTATGGTGGAGAAGAGTTTGCGGTGGTCTTCCAGGCTACGCAAATTGCTGATGCAATCTCGTTGCTGGAAGCATGGCGTACCACCATTGAAAAACGCGTCTGGCGGGAAGAAAACCTACAGGTCACGTTCAGTGCAGGCCTGGGGGAATGGCATTTCGAACCGCTGGAGCAATTTGTCGGGAGCGTGGATAACGCACTTTACAGCGCAAAACAGCAGGGTAAAAACCGTATCCTTCGGACCTCCATCCGTTAATTTCTTCCCTCCCACGCTGTCCGTTTCGACGGGCAGCGTGCGCTTTCATGCAAAATTGTAACCGGTTTCAGAAAATCACCCATTTCTTTGTGATGCCTGACACACAATCGCGGTAAAGCGGTTGTTGAAGCGGTCTGCACGGGATAATTATCAATAAACACATGTAGATCGAGGCTGATTATGAAGAACATCGTTTTATGCTGTGCAGCGGGAATGTCAACCAGCATGCTGGTTCAACGTATGAAAGACGCCGCGCAGAAAAAAGGGGTTGAAGTCACCATTAAAGCCGTTCCGGTTGCGGAGTTTAAAGATAATATCGCGACGGCTGACATCGTATTGCTGGGGCCACAGGTTAAATACGAGCAGGCTAAACTTCAGGCGCAGGCCGATCCGCTGGGTAAAAAGGTCGCGGTTATCGACATGATGGATTACGGCATGATGAAAGGTGATGTCGTCCTGGAAAAAGCGCTTAAATTACTGGAGTGACCCGTGGAAGATTTAGAAACAACGATCATGGAACTGCTGGTCAACGCGGGAGCAGCGCGCAGTGCTGCCCTTACGGCGTTGCAGATGGCCCGTAAAGGCGACTTTGACGAAGCCGAAAAGGCGATGGAAGAGTCGCGTGAATACGTGAAACATGCCCACACCATCCAGACGCAGCTGATTGGTCTTGATGAAGGGACCGGAAAGCTGCCGGTTAACCTGATCACCGTCCACTCTCAGGATCACCTGATGAACGCGATGGTCATTCAGGACCTGGCGGGCGATATGATTGAGCTGTATCGTCGGCTACCGCTGATAAACTGAAAAATATGCAGACATAAAAAAACCCGCCGAAGCGGGTTTTTATTTGCTGAATCAACGATTACTCGTTGTCAGAACCACCCAGACCTGCGTTCAGCAGCTCTGCCAGGCTCGCGGATGCATCTTCAGCAGTTACCTGCGGTGCAGCTGGCAGTTCGCCTGCAGCACGACGACGCATACGATCCTGATGGTACGCATAACCGGTACCAGCCGGGATCAGACGACCCACGATAACGTTCTCTTTCAGACCGCGCAGTTCATCACGCTTACCTGCTACAGCGGCTTCGGTCAGGACACGCGTGGTCTCCTGGAACGATGCTGCAGAGATGAAGGACTCGGTTGCCAGAGACGCTTTGGTGATACCCAGCAGATCGCGCGAGAAGGTCGCAGCGATTTTGCCGTTCGCTTCCAGATCGCGGTTAGCGATCTTGACGCGTGAGTATTCAACCTGCTCGCCTTCCAGGAACTCAGAGCTGCCCGCGCTATCGATGGTTGCTTTACGCAGCATCTGACGAACGATAACTTCAATGTGTTTATCGTTAATCTTAACGCCCTGCAGACGGTATACGTCCTGTACTTCGTTAACGATGTAACGAGTAACAGCATGCACACCACGCAGACGCAGGATGTCGTGCGGCGCTTCTGGACCGTCGGAAACCACGTCACCACGTTCTACACGTTCACCTTCGAACACGTTGAGCTGACGCCACTTAGGAATCATCTCTTCGTACGGCTCGCTGCCATCTACTGGGGTGATAACCAGACGGCGTTTACCTTTGGTCTCTTTACCGAAGGAGATGATACCGCTGATTTCAGCCAGGATTGCAGGCTCTTTCGGACGACGTGCTTCGAACAGATCCGCAACGCGTGGCAGACCACCGGTGATGTCCTTGGTACCGCCGGATTCCTGAGGAATACGCGCCAGGGTGTCACCAGAACTGATCTGTACGCCATCTTCCAGCTGTACAATCGCTTTACCCGGCAGGAAGTACTGCGCAGGCATATCGGTACCAGGGATCAGAACGTCGTTACCCTGAGCATCAACGATTTTCAGTGCAGGACGCAGATCTTTACCACCGGCAGTACGCTCAGCAGAGTCCAGAACAACCAGAGAAGACAGACCGGTCAGCTCGTCGGTCTGACGAGTAATGGTCTGGCCGTCGATCATGTCAGTGAAGCGGATGAAACCACTTACTTCGGTGATAACCGGCATGGTGTGTGGATCCCAGTTTGCAACGGTTTCACCGCCGGCAACCTGCTCGCCATCACCTTTCGCCATAACAGCACCGTAAGGCACTTTATAGCTCTCTTTGGTACGACCGAATTCGTCGATCAGCTTCAGCTCGGTGTTACGAGAGGTCACAACCAGCTTGCCTGCGGAGTTAACAACAGACTTCGCGTTGCTGAGCTTGATGCTACCTTTGTTTTTCACCTGGATGCTGGATTCAGCAGCCGCACGAGATGCCGCACCACCGATGTGGAACGTACGCATCGTCAGCTGTGTACCCGGTTCACCGATGGACTGTGCCGCGATAACACCGATTGCTTCACCTTTGTTGATGATGTGGCCACGCGCCAGGTCACGACCATAGCAGTGCGCACATACACCGAAATCGGTGTCACAAGATACAACGGAACGAACTTTCACAGAGTCAACAGAGTTCGCTTCCAGCAGGTCACACCACTGTTCGTGCAGCAGCGTGTTGCGTGGAACCAGAATGTCTGCGGTACCCGGCTTCAGAATGTCTTCCGCGGTTACACGACCCAGTACGCGATCGCGCAGCGGCTCTTTAACATCACCACCCTCGATAACCGGGGTCATGGTGATACCTTCGAGGGTGCCACAATCATCTTCGGTCACAACCAGATCCTGCGCAACGTCAACCAGACGACGCGTCAGATAACCGGAGTTCGCTGTTTTCAGTGCGGTATCCGCCAGACCTTTACGCGCACCGTGAGTAGAGATGAAGTACTGGAGTACGTTCAGACCTTCACGGAAGTTCGCGGTGATTGGCGTTTCGATGATGGAGCATCTGGCTTCGCCATCAGACCACGCATACCTGCCAGCTGACGAATCTGTGCTGCAGAACCACGCGCACCGGAGTCGGCCATCATGTAAATGCTGTTGAAGGAAACCTGCTGCTCTTCTACGCCGTCACGGTTAATCACGGTTTCGGTTTGCAGGTTATCCATCATCGCTTTGGATACACGATCGTTCGCCGCAGCCAGATATCGATAACTTTGTTATAGCGTTCGCCCGCGGTAACCAGACCAGACTGGAACTGCTCCTGGATCTCAGCAACTTCGGCTTCCGCTTCAGAGATGATCTCGTGTTTCTTCTCTGGGATAACCATGTCATCGATACCAACAGATGCACCTGAACGCGCTGCATATGCAAAGCCGGTGTACATTGTCTGGTCAGCGAAGATAACCGTCGGCTTCAGACCCAGAATGCGGTAACAGGTGTTCAGCATTTTGGAGATCGCTTTCTTACCCAGCGCCTGGTTGACGATGGAGAAAGGCAGACCTTTCGGTACGATCATCCACAGAATGGCACGGCCAACGGTCGTGTCTTTCAGGCTGGTTTTCGCAACGAATTCGCCGTTAGCATCTTTTTCATATTCAGTGATACGCACTTTGACACGCGCATGCAGAGAGGCCAGGCCAGCGCGATAGATACGCTCAGCTTCTTTAGGGCCAGTCAGCACCATGCCTTCGCCTTTTGGCGTTAACACAGTCACGGGTCATGTAGTACAGACCCAATACAACGTCCTGAGAAGGAACGATGATTGGTTCACCGTTCGCTGGAGACAGGATGTTGTTAGTAGACATCATCAGCGCACGCGCTTCGAGCTGGGCTTCCAGCGTCAGCGGTACGTGAACAGCCATCTGGTCACCATCGAAGTCGGCGTTATATGCCGCACAAACCAGCGGGTGCAGCTGGATAGCTTTACCTTCGATCAGTACCGGTTCAAATGCCTGGATACCCAGACGGTGCAGTGTTGGTGCACGGTTCAGCAGTACCGGGTGTTCGCGGATGACTTCGTCCAGGATATCCCAAACGACAGCTTCTTCGCGCTCAACCATTTTCTTAGCGGCTTTGATGGTGGTGGCCAGGCCACGCAGCTCCAGCTTGCCGTAAATGAACGGTTTGAACAGCTCCAGTGCCATTTTCTTCGGCAGACCGCACTGATGCAGACGCAGGTATGGACCTACGGTGATAACAGAACGACCGGAGTAGTCAACACGCTTACCGAGCAGGTTCTGACGGAAACGACCCTGTTTACCTTTGATCATATCGGCCAAAGATTTCAGAGGACGTTTGTTAGAACCGGTGATCGCACGACCGCGACGACCGTTATCCAGCAGGGCATCTACCGCTTCCTGCAGCATACGTTTTTCGTTACGTACGATGATGTCCGGCGCAGCCAGATCCAGCAGACGTTTCAGACGGTTGTTACGGTTGATAACGCGACGATACAGATCGTTCAGATCCGACGTTGCGAAACGACCACCATCCAGCGGAACCAGCGGACGCAGATCTGGCGGCAGCACCGGCAGAACGGTCAGGATCATCCACTCTGGTTTGTTACCAGACTGAACGAACGCTTCCAGCAGTTTGATACGCTTGGTCAGCTTTTTACGCTTGGTTTCGGAGTTGGTTTCGTTCAGCTCTTCACGCAGCTGCTCGCACTCTTGCTCCAGGTCCATGCTCTTCAGCAGGGCCTGAATAGCTTCCGCACCCATCTTGGCGTCGAATTCGTCACCGAACTCTTCCAGCGCGTCCAGATACTGTTCTTCGGTCAGAATCTGGTGGCGTTCCAGGTTCGTCATACCGCCTTCGATAACGACATAAGATTCGAAGTACAGAACACGTTCGATATCGCGCAGCGGCATATCCAGCAGCAGGCCGATACGGGACGGCAGAGATTTCAGGAACCAGATGTGCGCAGTTGGAGATGCCAGTTCGATGTGGCCCATGCGCTCACGGCGCACTTTGGTCTGGGTCACTTCAACGCCGCACTTCTCACAGATCACACCACGGTGTTTCAGGCGCTTGTACTTACCGCACAGGCACTCGTAGTCTTTTACTGGCCCGAAAATTCGTGCACAGAAAAGGCCGTCACGCTCAGGCTTGAACGTACGGTAGTTGATGGTTTCCGGCTTTTTAACTTCACCGAAAGACCATGAACGGATCATGTCTGGCGAAGCAGAGCAATTTTGATCGCATCAAACTCTTCGGTTTTAGTCTGCGCTTTCAGAAACTTTAATAAATCTTTCACGGATTTGCTCCCGTCGGAGTTAGCACAATCTGGTGTCGGGGGTTAGCCCGACACCAGTGACCTGTTTGAGCGAGAATTACTCGTCTTCCAGTTCGATGTTGATACCCAGCGAACGAATCTCTTTCAACAGTACGTTGAAGGACTCTGGCATGCCCGGTTCCATCTGATGATTGCCGTCCACGATGTTTTTATACATCTTGGTACGACCGTTCACGTCATCAGACTTAACGGTGAGCATTTCCTGCAGGGTGTATGCTGCGCCGTATGCTTCCAGCGCCCACACTTCCATCTCCCCGAAGCGCTGACCACCGAACTGCGCCTTACCACCCAGCGGCTGCTGAGTAACCAGGCTGTAAGAACCGGTAGAACGAGCGTGCATCTTGTCGTCGACCAGGTGGTTCAGTTTCAGCATGTACATGTAACCTACGGTTACCGGACGCTCGAACTGTTCACCGGTACGGCCATCAAACAGCGTAATCTGACCAGACGTTGGCAGACCACCCAGTTGCAGCAGCTCTTTGATTTCAGCTTCTTTTGCACCGTCGAATACCGGCGTTGCAATCGGCATACCTTTGCGCAGGTTCTCTGCCAGACGCAGCACTTCTTCATCGCTGAAGGTGCTCAGGTCGACTTTCTGACGAACGTCGGTACCCAGATCGTAGGCACGCTGGATGAATTCGCGCAGTTTCGCGACTTCTTCCTGCTGTTTCAGCATGGCGTTGATCTTATCGCCGATACCTTTCGCAGCCATACCCAGGTGGGTTTCCAGAATCTGACCGATGTTCATACGAGACGGTACGCCCAGTGGGTTCAGTACGATATCTACCGGCGTACCGTTAGCATCGTGCGGCATATCTTCGATCGGGTTGATCTTAGAGATAACACCCTTGTTACCGTGACGACCTGCCATCTTATCACCAGGCTGGATCTGACGTTTAACAGCCAGATACACCTTAACAATCTTCAGCACGCCTGGTGCCAGATCGTCGCCCTGAGTGATTTTACGGCGTTTCGCTTCGAGTTTTTTCTCGACTCGTGTTTCAGTTCGTCATACTGCTCAGCCAGCTGTTCCAGCTGATTTTGTTTCTCTTCGTCGGTCAGGCCCAGTTCCAGCCAGCGATCGCGTGGCAGTTTGTCGAGCTTCTCAGCTTCAACGCCACCGGCAACCAGCACCGCATAGATACGGCTGAACAGACCCGCTTCGAGGATCTGCAGTTCTTCAGACAGGTCTTTCTTAGCCTGTTTGAGCTGCATCTCTTCGATTTCCAGCGCACGCTTATCTTTTTCAACGCCGTCACGGGTGAAGACCTGAACATCGATAACCGTACCGGAAACACCGTTTGGTACACGCAGAGAAGAGTCTTTAACGTCAGACGCTTTCTCACCGAAGATAGCACGCAGCAGTTTCTCTTCTGGCGTCAGCTGGGTTTCACCTTTCGGCGTTACCTTACCAACCAGAATGTCGCCGCCGGTCACTTCTGCACCGATGTAAACGATACCGGATTCATCCAGTTTGGAGAGCGCAGCTTCACCCACGTTAGGGATGTCAGCGGTGATCTCTTCTGGCCCCAGCTTGGTGTCACGGGACACACATGCCAGTTCCTGAATGTGGATGGTAGTGAAACGATCTTCCTGAACCACACGCTCGGAGACGAGGATGGAGTCTTCGAAGTTGTAACCGTTCCACGGCATGAACGCTACGCGCATGTTCTGACCGAGCGCCAGTTCACCGAGGTCAGTGGACGGACCGTCTGCCAGCACGTCGCCGCGCTCAACGGGCTCACCCAGAGACACACAAGGCATCTGGTTGATACAGGTGTTCTGGTTAGAACGGGTGTATTTGGTCAGGTTATAAATGTCGATACCTGCTTCGCCCGGGTACATCTCGTCTTCGTTAACTTTGATAACGATACGGGAAGCATCCACGTACTGAACAGTACCGCCACGTTTAGCCACCGCAGTAACACCGGAGTCAACGGCAACAGCACGTTCCATACCGGTACCAACCAGCGGCTTATCAGCACGCAGAGTTGGAACGGCCTGACGTTGCATGTTCGCACCCATCAATGCACGGTTGGCGTCATCGTGTTCCAGGAACGGGATCAGGGACGCACCGACGGATACCACCTGCTGGGTGGATACGTCCATGTAGTCAACCTGGTCGCGGCTGAACAAGCTGGATTCGCCTTTGCTACGGCAGGTAACCAGATCTTCTACAAAGTGGCCTTCGTCATCCAGGTTGGAGTTCGCCTGAGCGATAACGTAGTTGCTTCTTCGATAGCAGACAGGTAGTGAATTTCGTCAGTTACAACACCGTCGGTCACTTTACGGTACGGCGTCTCAAGGAAACCGTATTCGTTAGTCTGTGCGTACACGGACAGGGAGTTGATCAGACCGATGTTTGGACCTTCAGGCGTTTCGATTGGACATACGCGCCCGTAGTGAGTCGGGTGTACGTCTCGAACTTCGAAGCCTGCACGTTCACGGGTCAGACCGCCTGGGCCGAGTGCAGAGATACGACGTTTGTGCGTGATCTCAGACAGCGGGTTGTTCTGGTCCATGAACTGAGACAGCTGGCTGGAACCGAAGAACTCTTTCACTGCTGCAGAAATCGGCTTGGCGTTGATCATATCCTGAGGCATCAGGTATCCAGATCGCCCAGAGACAGACGCTCTTTCACCGCACGCTCAACACGTACCAGGCCAACGCGGAACTGGTTTTCCGCCATTTCGCCTACGGAACGGATACGACGGTTGCCGAGGTGGTCGATATCGTCCACTTCGCCTTTGCCGTTACGGATATCGATGAGCTTCTTCATCACTTCGATGATGTCGTCTTTGCTCAGGATACCGGAACCTTCGATCTCATCACGCAGCAGAGAACGGTTGAACTTCATACGACCAACCGCGGACAGATCGTAGCGGTCTTCGGAGAAGAACAGGTTCTCGAACAGGCTTTCAGCCGCTTCGCGAGTTGGTGGTTCACCAGGGCGCATCATGCGGTAGATTTCTACCAGCGCGCTCAGACGATCGGTCGTTGGATCGACGCGGATAGTCTCAGAGATATAAGGACCGTGGTCCAGATCGTTGGTGAACAGCGTTTCGATGCGTTTGTGGCCAGACTGGCTCAGCTTAGCCAGCAGATCCAGGCTCAGCTCCATGTTCGCCGGGCAGATCAGCTCGCCAGTTGATTCATCAACGTAATCTTTCGCGGCTACTTTTCCAGCAATGTATTCAACCGGAACTTCGATGAGTTTGATATCATCTTTTTCCAGCTGACGGATGTGGCGCGCGGTAATACGGCGGCCTTTTTCCACATACACTTTGCCGTCGGCTTCGATGTCGAACGACGCGGTCTCACCACGCAGACGCTCTGGCACCAGCTCCATCTGCAACTTGTTGTCGCGAATTTCAAAGATTACTTTCTCAAAGAACAGGTCCAGGATCTGTTCAGTGGTGTATTGCAGCGCACGCAAAATGATGGTCGCAGGCAGTTTACGACGACGGTCGATACGGACAAACAGGTTGTCTTTAGGATCGAACTCGAAGTCCAGCCAGGAACCACGGTAAGGAATGATACGCGCGTTATACAGTACTTTACCGGATGAGTGTGTTTTACCTTTATCGCTGTCGAAGAAGACACCCGGGCTACGATGCAGCTGGGAAACGATAACACGCTCAGTACCGTTGATGACGAAAGTACCGTTGTCTGTCATGAGTGGAATTTCACCCATGTAGACTTCTTGTTCTTTAATGTCTTTTACGGTGCCTTCTGGCGCTTCGCGCTCATAGATCACCAGACGCAGTTTTACGCGCAGCGGTGCGGAATAGGTCACGCCACGGATCTGACATTCCTGAACGTCAAACACCGGTTCGCCAAGGCGGTAGCTGACGTACTGCAGCTCGGAGTTACCGCTGTAGCTCTGAATCGGGAACACGGAACGGAAGGCTGCTTCCAGGCCGTACTGCCCTTCAGGATCTTGCTCGATAAACTTCTGGAACGAGTCAAGCTGGATAGAAAGGAGATATGGAATGTCCAGAACTTGTGGACGTTTACCAAAATCCTTACGAATACGTTTTTTCTCGGTATAGGAGTAAACCATAGGGTTCCTCAGCTCGCTGACAAGTCGACCCATCTGTCCGACGAAGGGACAGTTTGTGCAACACCATTTTGTGGACCGGAAAATTGAATACTTTCCGCAATACCTGTTGCTATCACGCTTAAATCATTTCGTCGCGATTTACACAGAGCGCGCACCCTGTCGCAATATATTAAGTCGTCGATAGAAACATGCATTGTCAGGACAACCAGTAGTCAAACAGTGTGAAATGCTACTGATGCCTTACAGCGCAAAAAGGCTGGTGACTAAAAAGTCACCAGCCATCAGCCTAATGACTTAGGCTGCAACCAGAAAAGTTGGCTTATTTAACTTCAACTTCAGCGCCAGCTTCTTCCAGAGATTTTTTCAGTGCTTCTGCGTCGTCTTTGCTCACGCCTTCTTTCAGCGCAGCTGGAGCAGCTTCTACCAGGTCTTTAGCTTCTTTCAGACCCAGGCCAGTTGCGCCACGTACTGCTTTGATAACAGCAACTTTGTTAGCGCCAGCAGCTTTCAGAATTACGTCGAATTCAGTTTTTTCTTCAGCAGCTTCAACCGGGCCAGCAGCTACAGCTACAGCAGCAGCAGCGGAAACACCGAATTTTTCTTCCATTGCAGAGATCAGTTCTACAACGTCCATTACGGACATAGCTGCAACTGCTTCAATGATTTGATCTTTAGTGATAGACATTTAAATTGTTCCTGAAAATCAGAATAAGTTTATACGTAAGCAAATGCTTTATAAAGATAACTGCGATTAAGCAGCTTCTTTTGCATCGCGAACAGCAGCCAGAGTGCGAACCAGTTTGCCAGCCGAAGCTTCTTTCATGGTTGCCATCAGGCGTGCAATTGCTTCTTCGTAGGTCGCAGGGTTGCCAGGCGATCGATTTGCGATGCCGGGATCAACTCACCTTCAAAGGCTGCAGCTTTGACCTCAAATTTTGCATTCGCTTTCGCGAACTCTTTGAACAGACGAGCAGCAGCGCCCGGGTGTTCCATAGAGTATGCAATAAGGGTCGGACCAACAAACGTGTCTTTCAGGCACTCGAAAGGAGTACCTTCAACTACGCGACGCAGCAGGGTGTTACGAACAACACGCATGTATACGCCAGCTTCACGACCTGCTTTACGCAGTTCAGTCATTTTGTCTACAGTAACGCCACGGGAATCCGCAACTACTGCAGACAGCGCGCCTTTGGCTACTTCGCTGACTTCAGCAACAATCGCTTGTTTGTCTTGAAGATTTAAAGCCATTAGCTTTGCTCCTGGATGTTTGCCGGAACTCATGTTCCGGAACTCACTTCACTCTCCCCAACGGAAAGAGCGTCTTAATACGGTGAGCAGAAACAAGCCAGAGTATCCAAAAATAATCTTAGCGTTCTGTCACCGTCTACGCAGGGCATTAAGTTTCTTGCGAAACACCTGCGGTCTTCGACGGAGCCTGGATTAGGCCAGGCTCCAACGAACAAATCTTTTAGCCGCTAACTTTTGTTAGCAAACGTGGGGGGTAAGATTGTAGACAAAATCACCGCCCACGTAAAGGCATTAGTTTGCAGCAGCGCTCAGGCCAGCCTGGTCAACTGCAACACCTGCACCCATGGTGGTGGAGATGCTAACTTCTTGATGTACACGCCTTTCGCCTGAGTTGGTTTTGCTTTTTTCAGCGCAACCAGCAGAGCTTCCAGGTTTTCTTTCAGTTTGTCAGCGTCAAAGTCCACTTTACCGATGGTGGTGTGGATGATGCCGTTTTTGTCGTTACGATAACGAACCTGACCTGCTTTAGCGTTCTTAACAGCTTCAGCAACGTTAGGGGTTACAGTACCCACTTTCGGGTTTGGCATCAGGCCGCGTGGACCCAGAACCTGGCCCAGCTGGCCAACAACGCGCATTGCATCTGGAGAAGCAATAACAACGTCAAAGTTCATTTCGCCTTTCTTGATCTGGTCAGCCAGATCTTCCATACCTACCAGTTCAGCGCCGGCAGCTTTAGCCGCTTCAGCGTTTGCACCCTGAGCAAATACAGCTACGCGTACGGAACGGCCAGTACCGTGTGGCAGTACAGTTGCACCACGAACGTTCTGATCAGATTTACGAGCATCGATGCCCAGGTTAACAGCAACGTCAACGCTTTCAACGAACTTAGCGGTAGCCAGTTCTTTCAGCAGAGCGATAGCTTCGTTGATGTCGTACTGTTTGGTCGCATCAACTTTGTCACGGATCACGGACATGCGCTTGGTCAGTTTAGCCATTTCTTAGTCCTCCACTACCAGGCCCATGGAACGTGCAGTACCTTCGATTGAGCGAGTCATCGCTTCAATGTCGGCACCAGTCATGTCGGCAGCTTTGGTCTGCGCGATTTCCTGCAGCTGAGCGCGGGAAATTTTACCCACTTTGTCTTTGTTCGGTTTACCTGAACCAGACTTAATGCCCGCCGCTTTCTTCAGCAGAACTGCTGCTGGAGGGGTTTTGGTAACGAAAGTGAAAGAACGGTCAGCGTATACAGTGATAACAACTGGGATTGGCAGACCTTTTTCCATGGATTCGGTTTTGGCGTTGAACGCTTTACAGAATTCCATGATGTTCACACCCTGCTGACCCAGAGCTGGACCAACTGGTGGACTTGGGTTCGCCATACCTGCTGCAACCTGCAGCTTGACGTAGGCTTGTACTTTCTTAGCCATTCTAAAATCCTCTGATTGGGTGATAACGCCTCAAGGAGGCTCCCCGTGAATAAAATCGTTTTACAGGCCGCAGCCATAAAAACAAAAGGCGCGAAATTGTATTCCAATCTCGCGCCTTGTGCAACGATTAAATCGTCGCTTTTTTGATCGCTGCTTAGGCTTTTTCTACCTGGGCAAAGTCCAGTTCTACCGGGGTCGCACGACCGAAGATAGAAACGGACACTTTCAGGCGGGACTTTTCGTAGTCCACTTCTTCAACCACGCCATTAAAGTCAGCAAACGGACCGTCATTAACACGAACCATTTCACCCGGTTCAAACAGCGTTTTCGGACGCGGCTTATCACCCACCTGCTGCAGGCGGTTCATAATCGCATCAACTTCTTTGTCGCTGATTGGCGCCGGACGGTCAGACGTGCCGCCGATAAAGCCCATCACGCGCGGTACGCTGCGCACCAGGTGCCAGCTCGCGTCGTTCATAACCATCTGAACCAGCACGTAACCCGGGAAGAATTTACGCTCGCTTTTGCGACGTTGGCCGCCACGGATCTCGACCACTTCTTCGGTCGGAACCATAACTTCGCCAAATAACTCTTCCATGTTGTGTAATTTGATATGCTCACGCAGCGACGTTGCTACGCGGCCTTCAAAACCGGAAAACGCCTGAACGACGTACCAGCGCTTTTTAGGGGCTTCAGACATCTCAGAACCTCAGGCCAGTGATAAAGGATACCAGGCGAACCAGAATACCATCCAGTCCCCACAGGATCAGTGACATTACAGCGGTAACCGCCGCTACGATCAGCGTGGTGTGCAATGTTTCCTGGCGAGTCGGCCAAATTACCTTGCGGACTTCGGTACGCGCTTCGCGAGCAAAAGCGACAGTCGCTTTGCCTTTTGTCGTCAACAGCGCGACACCACCCGCTGCAGCAATCAGAATTACCACTGCAAGCGCGCGTAGCGGCAGCATCATGTCACGATAAAGGTAGTTGCCGACAATCGCTACAATCAGCAGCACGGCTACGACTACCCATTTCATCGCTTCCAGGCCGCGCCCGCTCCCTTGAGCTTCGGTATTCGCACTCATAAACCAACCTGTCAGAAGTATTCTACAAACATTTTCACCCCGCGATTGCGAGGCAAACCAAATCGAAATGCTAATTCGCTTTTCGGATTATACGCTCTCTGCAGAGCCTGTCTCAGCAATGATTATGACAAATTTAATCACTGATGAGCCAGGTTCTGATCTGAAAGCGTGCAAAAAGGGCATCAAATGATGCCCTTTTATTGCGCATTGCGTCAAATGTTATCAGCAATTAGCCGAGAACTTTAGCAACCACGCCCGCGCCAACGGTACGGCCACCTTCACGGATTGCGAAACGCAGACCGTCGTCCATCGCGATTGGGTGGATCAGCGTCACAACCATCTTGATGTTGTCGCCTGGCATTACCATCTCAACGCCTTCTGGCAGTTCGATGGTACCGGTCACGTCAGTTGTACGGAAGTAGAACTGAGGACGGTAGCCTTTGAAGAACGGAGTATGACGGCCGCCTTCGTCTTTGGACAGGATATACACTTCAGATTCGAACTTGGTGTGTGGCTTGATTGAGCCTGGCTTAGCCAGTACCTGACCACGTTCGATTTCTTCACGTTTGATACCACGCAGCAGAACACCTACGTTCTCACCAGCACGGCCTTCGTCCAGCAGTTTGCGGAACATTTCAACGCCAGTACAGGTAGACTTAGCAGTCTCTTTGATACCAACGATTTCAACTTCTTCGCCAACTTTGATGATACCGCGCTCAACACGACCGGTAACAACGGTACCACGACCGGAGATGGAGAATACGTCTTCGATTGGCAGCAGGAACGGCTTGTCAATCGCACGCTCTGGTTCTGGGATGTAAGAATCCAGGAAGCCAGCCAGTTCGATGATTTTCTCTTCCCACTCTGCTTCGCCTTCCAGCGCTTTCAGCGCGGAACCACGAACGATTGGGGTGTCGTCGCCTGGGAAATCGTACTGAGACAGCAGTTCACGAACTTCCATCTCTACCAGTTCCAGCAGCTCTTCGTCATCAACATGTCACATTTGTTCAGGAACACGATGATGTAAGGAACGCCTACCTGACGACCCAGCAGGATGTGCTCACGGGTCTGAGGCATTGGGCCGTCAGTCGCAGCAACAACCAGGATCGCGCCGTCCATCTGCGCAGCACCGGTGATCATGTTTTTAACATAGTCGGCGTGGCCTGGGCAGTCTACGTGTGCGTAGTGGCGAGTCGGGGTGTCATATTCAACGTGAGAAGTGTTGATGGTGATACCACGCGCTTTTTCTTCTGGTGCGTTATCGATCTGGTCGAATGCACGAGCAGCACCGCCGTAGGTTTTAGCCAGTACGGTAGTGATTGCAGCGGTCAGGGTAGTTTTACCATGGTCAACGTGGCCGATAGTACCAACGTTGACGTGCGGTTTTGTACGTTCAAATTTTTCTTTAGACACGGCTATATTCCTTACTATAGTGCTCTCCCCTTCGGAGAGAGCACGGGACTTAGGTTTTAATCCTGTGGATTACTTACCACGGGCTTCGATAACGGCCTGAGCAACGTTGTTAGGCGCATCATCATACTTCAGGAATTCCATGGTGTATGATGCACGACCTTTGGTCAGAGAACGCAGCTGAGTTGCATATCCGAACATTTCAGACAGCGGAACTTCAGCATGGATCTTAACGCCAGTTACTTCGGATTCCTGACCGCGCAGCATACCGCGACGACGGCTCAAGTCACCGATAACGTCACCGGTGTTCTCTTCAGGAGTCTCTACTTCAACCTTCATGATTGGCTCAAGCAGAACTGGTTTTGCTTTCTTAAAGCCTTCTTTAAAGGCAATAGACGCAGCCAGTTTAAACGCCAGTTCAGAGGAGTCAACGTCGTGGTAAGAACCGAAGTGCAGACGGACACCCATGTCAACAACCGGATAGCCAGCCAGAGGGCCCGCTTTCAGCTGTTCCTGGATACCTTTATCAACGGCTGGGATGTATTCGCCAGGAATTACACCACCTTTGATGTCGTTGATGAACTCGTAACCTTTAGGGTTAGAGCCCGGCTCCAGTGGGTACATGTCGATCACAACGTGACCGTACTGACCGCGACCACCAGACTGCTTAGCGTGTTTACCTTCAACATCGGTAACTTTCGCACGAATCGCTTCGCGGTAAGCAACCTGAGGTTTACCCACGTTCGCTTCAACGTTGAATTCACGCTTCATACGGTCAACGATGATGTCCAGGTGCAGTTCACCCATACCAGCGATGATGGTCTGGTTAGATTCTTCATCAGTCCATACGCGGAATGATGGTCTTCTTTCGCCAGACGGCCCAGAGCCAGACCCATTTTTTCCTGGTCAGCTTTGGTTTTTGGTTCAACCGCGATGGAGATTACCGGCTCAGGGAATTCCATACGCTCCAGAATGATCGGGTGATCCGGGTCACACAGGGTGTCACCAGTGGTCACGTCTTTCAGACCGATTGCTGCAGCGATGTCGCCCGCACGAACTTCTTTGATCTCTTCACGTTTGTTAGCGTGCATCTGTACGATACGGCCAAAACGTTCACGCGCCGTTTTCACGGAGTTCAGGATGGTGTCACCGGAGTTAACCACACCAGAGTAAACGCGGAAGAAGGTCAGGTTACCCACGAATGGGTCGGTAGCAATTTTGAACGCCAGTGCAGAGAACGGCTCTTCGTCGCTTGCGTGACGTTCAGCCGGAGTATCTTTACCGTCGTCCAGGATGCCGTTGATCGCAGGAACGTCAACCGGGGATGGCAGGTAATCAATTACCGCATCCAGCATCGCCTGAACACCTTTGTTCTTGAATGCAGAACCACAGGTTACCAGGATGATTTCGTTGTTCAGAACACGCTGACGCAGAGCTTTTTGATCTCTTCTTCAGTCAGTTCTTCACCACCCAGGTATTTCTCCATCAGCTCTTCAGAAGCTTCAGCAGCGGATTCGATCAGGTTCTGGTGCCATTCGTCAGCCAGGTCCTGCATCTCAGCTGGGATATCTTCGTATTCGAAGGTAACGCCCTGGTCTGCATCGTTCCAGTTGATGGCTTTCATTTTCACCAGGTCGATAACGCCGGTGAAGCCTTCTTCAGCACCAATTGCCAGCTGCAGCGGAACAGGTTCGCGCCCAGACGGGATTTGATCTGACCAACAACTTTCAGGAAGTTAGCACCCATACGGTCCATTTTGTTAACGAACGCGATGCGTGGAACTTTATATTTGTTCGCCTGACGCCATACGGTCTCAGACTGTGGCTGAACACCACCAACTGCGCAATAAACCATTACCGCGCCGTCAAGAACACGCATGGAACGTTCTACTTCGATGGTGAAGTCAACGTGCCCTGGGGTGTCGATGATGTTAACGCGATGCGGTTCGTACTGCTTAGCCATACCTGACCAGAATGCAGTAGTCGCTGCGGAGGTGATAGTAATACCACGCTCCTGCTCCTGTTCCATCCAGTCCATGGTGGCTGCGCCGTCATGAACTTCACCGATTTTATGGTTTACACCGGTGTAGAACAGAATACGTTCGGTAGTAGTGGTCTTACCGGCGTCGATGTGCGCACTGATACCAATGTTACGGTAACGTGCGATGGGTGTTGTACGAGCCATTTGATTCCTCGTTTGTTTCTTTAGGCGTTCAGTTAAGTAACCCAGGACGGGCAGCTTCGCTGAAGCGCCCGCCTGGTGACTAATACTCCGAAGGGATTACCAACGGTAGTGTGCGAACGCCTTGTTGGCTTCTGCCATACGGTGAACGTCTTCACGTTTCTTAACTGCAGTACCTTTGTTTTCTGCAGCATCAGAAAGTTCGTTCGCCAGACGCAGAGCCATGGATTTATCACCGCGTTTACGAGCAGCTTCAACGATCCAACGCATTGCCAGAGCATTACGACGAACCGGACGAACTTCAACTGGAACCTGATAAGTAGAACCACCAACGCGGCGAGACTTAACTTCTACAGTCGGGCGCACGTTGTCGAGAGCGACTTCGAAAGCTTCCAGTTCATTTTTACCAGAGCGCTGAGCCAGGGTCTCCAGCGCGCTGTATACGATTGCTTCTGCAGTAGATTTTTTACCATCTACCATCAGGATATTTACAAATTTTGCCAGCAGTTCTGATCCGAATTTCGGATCTGGAAGAATTTTACGCTGACCAATGACGCGACGACGTGGCATGGGAATACTCCGTTGTTAATTCAGGATTGTCCAAAACTCTACGAGTTTAGTTTGACATTAAGATAAATCAGTTTGGCCTTACTTAACGGAGAACCATTAAGCCTTAGGACGCTTCACGCCGTACTTGGAGCGAGCCTGCTTACGGTCTTTAACACCTGAGCAGTCCAGCGCACCACGAACGGTGTGGTAACGAACACCCGGAAGTCTTTAACACGACCGCCACGGATCAGGATCACGGAGTGCTCCTGCAGGTTGTGACCTTCACCACCGATGTAGGAAGTCACTTCGAAACCGTTAGTCAAACGCACACGGCATACTTTACGCAGTGCGGAGTTTGGTTTTTTAGGAGTGGTGGTATATACACGAGTACATACGCCACGTTTCTGCGGGCAGGCTTCCAGTGCAGGCACGTTGCTTTTTGCAACTTTGCGCGCACGTGGTTTGCGTACCAGCTGGTTAACTGTTGCCATTAAATAGCTCCTGGTTTTAGCTTTTGCTTCGTAAACACGTAATAAAACGACCTCATACAATATGAGGACGCGAAATTTTAGGGCTACGTCGAAAAGGTGTCAAGAAATATACAGCGATCTCGGATCACCAGTTCATTTGACTGGCGTGCGTCACAGTAAGATTGACGAAATCAGTATAGCCAACCACGTCAATTTTGGCTGAAATTTGACCAGAAAGACCTCGCGCCTCAAGATCGTCTTTCAGCGCAGAGACGGATATGGGGGCATTGCTGAGAATTTCAACGAAACGACTCCCTTCAAGCGCAGCCAGTACGCCATCCTGAATCAGCAGCAGGTCATCACCTTCGCGCAGCATACTCAGTAATGCGTCGATATCACAATGCCACGGTGAACGGCTCAGGGTATGGAGCATGTCAGCCTCAGAAATTCAGAACAGTGTCGTAATGGGAAGTTGGTCGCGCAGCGCGTCGGCCGGGAGGAGTGTTACATCCAGCACGAAAGACGTCTTATCGCTCAGACCGCGCGCAGCAAGAGAATCAGCGCAGACAAAAAAGGTTTCAATGTCGTAAAGCGGCAGCACTTTAAAGGTCGCGATGTAATCCCGCGCCAGAATAGCCTGCGGCTGCTGGCCTGCCAGAAGCTGAAACACGCCATCCCCTAAAAAGAAGACACCGATGTCTTCGGTCAGTGCTGATGTTGCGAGCAACGCATCCAGCCCTTCTCTGCCGGACGCACTACCGTGCGGAGCAGATGAAAAAACAAACGCCACGCGTTTCATCAGAATTGCACCACTCTGTCGCAGGTTAACGCAGCCTGTGCCAGTGCGCCCAGACGCTCAACGAAAACCCCGGCTGCAGGTTGGCCCCTGGCAAGCCAAGACGTTCAGCTTCGGTGGCATCGGTCACGCCGCGACGCAGGGCTGCCGCCACGCAGATATGCAGGGCAACCCCCCTTGTCTCGTTCAACGTCTGCCAGGCGCGCACCAGATCAAATTCATCGCTGGCCGGTGAGGTAAACTGGTTGGCGTTATACACCCCTTCCCGATAAAAGAAGACGCTCACCAGCTCATGTCCGGCAGCCAGTAACGCATGCGCAAACTGCAGCGCGCTGCTGGCCTGCTGAGTACCATACGCCGGGCCTGTCACCATCAGCGAAAAACGCATTACTTGTCTTGCCCCTGGAAATCACCGCTTTTGAACTGGCGGATGTAGAGGTAGACCGTATGCTTGGAAATGTTCAGGCGATCGGCACCTGGTTAATGGCGTCTTTGATGTCAAAAATCCCTTTCTCATAGAGATTCAGCACGATCTGACGATTCTTGGCGTTGTTCGATACGTTGCGATCGGCATTCACCTCTTCGATAGTGAACTCAAGCGTCTGTGTCACCAGATCTTCAACCGAGGAGGCAAAGTTAACTGAGGAGCCAACGTCCGGCGTTTCAGGCGGTATGAAAGTGCTCATGATTTGCGAGAACGGCACATCAAGTTCATGTTGATGCACAACAGACCGATCACGCGATGCTCGCGATTACGAATCGCGATGGTTTCTGATTTCATCAGTACGCCGCTTTTGGCGCGGGTGAAATAACATTTGGAGACGCTGCTGTCCGCGCCGGTCATGTCATGCAGCATACGCAATGCAAGGTCGGTGATTGGCGAACCAATTTTACGGCCAGTATGCTCACCATTAGCAATGCGGATGGCGGAACACTTAAGATCTTGCAGGGAGTGCAATACGATTTCGCAGTGGGACCCAATGAGCATCGCTAACCCGTCCACTACCGCCTCGTAGGATTTCAGAATATCGAAGTCGGTCTGGTCGAAAGGACGTTGATCCAGTAAATCAAGTTCACTGGTTTCGTTGGTTAAAAGCGACCTGGACATGAAAAAAACACTCCTTTTCAGGAGCCTGTCGTTAGGTTTTCAGGGCAGGCTCATTATCTACACGGACAACTAAATTAATACAGCGTGCATAACGCTTTCCAGTGTTAATTATATCTGCCCCACAATAAAAAAAACCGCCGCCTTAAAGGCGGCGGTTTTCATTCCATTACTTCTTCGCGTCTGTCGCAGCTTTCTGTTCTGCCTGCGCTTCTGGTTTCGCATCAGCTTTCGGCGCTGGCTTGATGTCCAGCAGCTCTACGTCAAAGACCAGGGTAGAGTTAGCAGGGATACCTGGAACGCCGGTTTTGCCATATGCCAGATCCGGTGGAATAACCAGCTTGATCTTGCCACCTTTCTTGATGTTTTTCAGACCTTCAGTCCAGCCTGGGATCACACCATCCAGACGGAAAGAGAGAGGCTCACCACGGGTGTAAGAGTTATCGAACTCTTTACCGTCGATCAGCGTACCTTTGTAGTTAACCACGACAGTATCGCTGTCTTTAGGCGCGTCACCGGTACCTTCTTTCTCAACTTTATACACCAGACCCGTAGAGGAGGTTTTCACGCCCTTCTCTTTAGCAAAGGTATCGCGGTAGGCTTTGCCTTTCGCTTCGTTGTCTTTTGCATCCGCTTCCATCTTAGTCTGAGCGGCACCTTTCACACGTGCTTCGAACGCCTGCAGAGTCTGTTCAATTTCCTGGTCAGACAGTTTGCTCTTATCTGCAAATGCGTCCTGACGCCCGCGATCAGCTGAGCTTTGTCCAGTTTAATGCCCAGTTTCTCTTGTTCTTTCAGAGAGTTTTCCATGTAACGACCCAGAGATGCGCCAAGTGCGTAGGCGGATTTCTGGTCGTCATTTTTGAACGCCGCTTTGCTGTCTGCAGTTGCAGCAGGCTTCGCAGCAGTATCAGCAGCGAAGGACAGCGGCGCGTTCAGCGCAACAGCCATCGTCGTCGCCAGCAGCGTTACTTTAAACAGTGATTTCATCCATATCTCCAGGGCCTGGGGACTCTCACCCCAGCGTTAAACGTAAATGAGTTACGTACTATAAAACGTTGCGGAAGAAATCTACAGACAGACTCTCCCGATTCTCGCCACTTTTCAGACTATTTTTGTTTAAATAAGTTTCTTGCCAAGGGGATAGATACTGAACTTAAGGATAAACTCAGTTAAACTTCGCCGCCGCTGGCCGATTGTGGTTAATGAGATACAACGAGGTGAATGATGAAGGACACAATGTTAGAAGCGAGAATGGCTGAGCTGGAAAGCCGCCTGGCTTTTCAGGACATCACCATCGAAGAGCTAAACCAGACAGTGACCGCACATGAACTGGAAATGGCGAAACTGCGGGATCTCATGCGCCTGCTGACGGACAAACTGAAGGCCACACAGCCGTCACATATTGCCTCTCAGTCAGAAGAGACGCCACCACCTCATTATTGAGGCGTAAAAAAAGCGGGATTATTATCCCGCTTTTTTATTTTCCGCATAACGGAATTAGTGGCAACCGCAGCCGCCGTTACCGCAACCACCTTTACCGTGGTCGTGACCATGGTCGTGATCGTGGCCGTGACCACCACAGCAGCCGTCGTGGCCGTGATCGTGGTCATGGTCGTGACCGTGCGCACCGTGAACGTGGCCATGAGCCAGCTCTTCTTCGGTCGCTTCACGGATCGCAACAACTTCTACGTTGAATTTCAGGTTCTGGCCAGCCAGCATGTGGTTGCCGTCAACCACAACGTGGTCGTCTTCCACTTCAGTGATTTCAACAGGAACCGGACCCTGGTCAGTTTCCGCCAGGAAGCGCATGCCAACCTGCAGTTCGTCAACGCCCATGAACACGTCTTTAGGAACGCGCTGCACCAGGTTGTCGTCGTACTGACCGTAAGCGTCGTTCGCGCCAACAGCAACGTCGAATTTGTCGCCAACGTCGTGACCTTCCAGCGCGTTTTCCAGGCCGGAAATCAGGGAACCGTGACCATGCAGGTAGTCAAGCGGCGCACTCACCGGAGACTCATCAACCAACACACCGTCTTCTGTACGTACCTGATAGGCCAGGCTGACCACCAGGTCTTTTGCTACTTTCATGATATCTCCTGAGCAAGGGAAAATTGCTGGCGCAGATTGTAGCGGAAATCTGCACCCGTGTACCCTTTAGCTTAAAAAAACTCAGGGCATATCGCTAGTCCGGATGAAAAATCCCGATAACTTGCTCTTCTTTGCGAACATGATCGCGGCTTCTTTATCCGCCTCGCGCATCTGATGACCGCACTTAACACACTCTACGACATCAATATTATTTTCCCGCCACATCGCCAGCGTATCTTGCGCCTGGCAGCTCGGGCATTTTGCGCCCGCAATAAAGCGTTTACGTACAGCCATCTTTCGTTACCCTTTATTCAAATTCATCCCAGCCATCGAGCTGGCGTCGTTCCTGTTGCATCTCTCGCTGGAAAATTTCTTCCAGCTCGCGACGCGCTTCCCGCACGCGGGAGATCTGCGCCGTATCAGAGTGTACCGGCATTAATTCGCGCAGCATTCGCATGTCCAGCCGGCGAAAATGCATCTGGGCCCGCTGAGCCTGATGGGGATGCATGCCCAGCGAAATCAGCGCTTTACGCCCCAACTCCAGCGCACTGGAAAATGTCTCACGGGAGAAGTGTTTCACACCTGCCTGCAGCAGTTCGTGCGCTTCAACACGTCCACGCGCACGCGCCAGAATATGCAGATGCGGGAAATGCTGCTGGCACAGTTCCACCAGTTTCATCGTATCTTCCGGATCGTTGCAGGTAATCACGATGGATTCTGCCGCTTCTGCTCCCGCTGAACGCAACAGTTCGAGCTGGGTCGCGTCGCCGTAGTAAACCTTGTAGCCGTATTTACGCATTAGGTTCACCGCGCTGATATCGCGCTCCAGCACCGTGATGCGCATTTTGTTCGCCATCAGCAGACGTCCAATCACCTGCCCAAAGCGGCCAAAGCCCACCACAATCACCTGCGGCTTATCATCCTCCACCCACGGCATCTCATCTTCATCCTCTGTCGGATTTAAACGCCGTGAGAGCAGCTTATCCACCAGCCTGATGAGCAGCGGGGTGGTCATCATCGACAGCGTGACCGTCACCAGCAACAGCGCCATCTGATCGTCTTTAAACAGCTTCTGGGAGGAAGCGGTGGAGAACAGCACGAACGCGAACTCTCCGCCCTGACTTAAGACGCTGGCAAACTGCATGCGCTCGGAACTGCGCAGCCCGTATATCCGTGCCATGACGTACAGCACCAGCGTTTTTACCGCCACCAGCACAACGACGCTCATCACCACCCACAGCAGATGGGTATAGAGCACGCCCAGGTTGAGCGCCATTCCCACCGAAATAAAGAACAGCCCTAACAGCAGCCCTTTAAACGGATCGATAGCCGTTTCCAGTTCGTGACGATATTCGCTTTCGGCAAGGAGCACCCCGGCGATAAACGTACCGAGCGCCATCGACAGCCCCAGCGCGTCCATAAACAATGCCGAGCCCAGCACCAGCAGCAGCGTCGCGGCAGTAAACACCTCGCGCACGCCAGAGGCGGCAATAAAACGAAACACCGGCCGCAGCAGGAAACGTCCGCCAATCAGCATGCCGGCGAAGGCCAGCACCTTCATGGAGATTTGACCCAGTCAAAATGATCGTCACCAGAGCCTGCCAGTAACGGCACCAGTGCCAGCGCCGGGATCACGGCCAGGTCCTGGAACAGCAGTACCGAAAAGCCCAGCTGTCCTGCCTCGTTGCGGTTCATCCCTTTGTCACGCATTAACTGCAGCGCCATCGCTGTCGACGACATCGCAAGACCTATTCCGCCGATCACCGCCGCCTGCCACGAGAAGTTGGTCAGCATTAACAGCCCGGCCAGAATCGCGGCACTGAACAAGACCTGCGCCGCCCCCACGCCAAATATCGATCGCCGGAGCTGCCACAGTTTTGACGGGTTCAGTTCGAGGCCAATGATGAACATCAGGAACACCACGCCCAGTTCAGAGAAGTGGAGAATTTCATCCACATCGCTGATGAATCCCAGCCCCCAGGGGCCAATGGCGATCCCGGCCAGCAGGTAGCCCAGCACCGCGCCAATGCCCAGCCGGGCGCAGCGGAACCGCCACCACTGCGGCAAATAAACACACGCCGGCCAGGAGATAAATTCGATAACC